>Ga0224555_1000818_pt1 | contig 47367 bp, 36 predicted proteins | sample 714S23034metaG_FD_180687 | JGI IMG/M metagenome (GOLD analysis project Ga0224555, IMG submission 180687) | Peat soil microbial communities from Stordalen Mire, Sweden - 717 S2 30-34 | ecosystem: Environmental > Terrestrial > Soil > Wetlands > Peat | place: Sweden: Norrbotten County, Stordalen...
GCCCTCGGGAAGCCAATCGTGAAGAGATGGAGGAAACAGCAGCGTCTGGTCGACCGTGTCTGGAATGAAGTTCTGTCCCATGGCTCGAACTTAAAGCAGAACCGGCAGCCTGCGCTGTAGGCCCCGTCACGAATCTATGCCCGACACACACCTAGCGATCGAGAAGAGCAATTCGCGCAGTCCCAACCGCCGGAATTCGCGGGCTGAGTCTGGCTGATTCGATGTTGTCAATCCCGAAAGAATGAGTTCAAGGCACTTCAAGAGCGATCAATCTATCCGGAGCTGAAGGCAAAGAATCTATTTGATGAATTCTGCTACTGCGATGCGCCAACGGCCTCCCAGTATGCAAGGTTTAATGTTCGCTCTTCGCGGTGAAGTCGAGCTAGTGCTAGACTTCCGCGCCAATCCTGAAGGAAGAGTTTGAGGATAATGTCTTCATTGGAGACGACTCACGTCCTGCGTTGTACCAAACTTCGAGCAAAACAAGCGGCACTCCCGCAATTGCGGCAAGTAGAGGGCCACCTGTCTGCCAGACGCATGCAGCATAGGCCAACGGGAATAGCCAAACGACATTTATCACTGCTATCGCGATCGTTACTCTTCCATGACTGTTCCACCGCCGCGCGGCATGTTGATAAGCATGGCTGCAATGCGCCTCATACCACCGCGCTCGATTCGCCCAACGAAGCAGCAATGTCACAGTAGAGTCAACAATGAAAACAGAGAGCAGGATCGACCAAGGCCACAGCATCCAAGGCCGTTCTATGGCGCTTGAAATGGTAAAGACACCGAAAACAAATCCAAGAAAGCCGCTTCCTGCATCGCCCATGAAGATCTTCGCAGGCGGCCAGTTCCAAACTAGAAAGCCGGCGCTTGCGGCCGCGAGTGCCCAGGCACCTTGCGCCATTCCGCCGAAGCCGCACCGAAATAGAAGCAGGCCGCCGAAGCCGCTAACGCACAGTGCCTCAGTTCCGGCAAGTCCGTCGATACCGTCCATGAAGTTATAGAGATTTATCATCCATACCAAACCTACAAGTGCGATAAGCTCGCGGGTCCACCACCAAACCAGTGCGACCGCACCTATGTTTAAAGGCGCCGCGCCATTAAGTTGCCATAGAGCCCACGCGGCAGCCGCGGTGTGAATAATTATCCGGACGCGCACCGAAAGCAAGAAACGGTCATCTAAAAGACCCTCAACAGCCAAGGTCAATCCACCGCCTACAAGCGCCCAGTTGAGGTTACTGGGCATTACAACCCTGCGCGACAGCGCCAAGAAAGCCAGGAGAAAGGCTACAACAATGCCGATCCCGCCACCCCGAGGTGTAGGCACCGAATGAGAGCTACGCTCATTCGGAATATCCATTACGCCTCTTCGTAGCAGGTATTCACGAAGAATCGGAGTCGGGAGAAATGAAATGAGAAATGCGCATATCAAGATAAACAAAGCGATACCCCTTGGGATTCTGCCGGTGTCAGAAAGGTTCTTTGATGAACTCGGTCAAAGCTAACGCGCAGCTAGCTTTCTCTCAATGTTGATGCGCCTATGAAGCTGTCAGTTAATACCTGGAGTAATTGGAAGTACTTCTTGAACCCGTATTGAGACAGACCGCTCCTCGAAGGTGAAGAACAAGGGGGAATGAGGGATTTCGAATAGAGGATAGTTCTCAGAGAGAATCAATTCATCAGAACTGACGATGAAAGCCTGGTTTCTACAGTTCTCTCGCCGTACCTGGTGGTATCCGGCCAGGCCGTATTCCCAGAACGATCGGATGCAAGTTTCAATGCTTCGCTCAATAGCCGCGATGTTGGGTTATAGTCTGGAATCAATTCCTTCAAAATCAAGGCGAGGCCGGAGACGTCCTGCATATCAACAATGCGCCTCAGATCCCGCAGCCGCGCTCCGATCTGCCGTGCGTCGACATCGAAATGCGAAACGAAACTTTTGATTTTGGTGTGAGCGGTCGGGATCAGGCATTCATCCTTCAGATTCAGTTCTTCAAATAGTTTTTCTCCCGGGCGCACGCCTGAAAACTGAATCTTGATATCGCGGTCAGGCTGCAGCCCGGACAGCAGAATCAAATTCCTGGCCAGATCCACGATCTTGACGGGCTCACCCATGTCCAGAACAAACACCTCGCCACCGTTGCCCATGGAGAAGGCCTGCAATACAAGCTGGGAAGCCTCTGGGATGGTCATGAAGTAGCGGGTCATCTCAGGATGCGTCACGGTCACGGGACCGCCCGCGGCTATCTGTTCCTTGAAGATTGGCACAACGCTGCCGTTGCTCCCAAGCACGTTGCCAAAGCGCACCGCCACAAATCTAGTGCCTGTCTCCTGCTGAAGCGCCCGGATCACCAACTCCGCTACCCGCTTGGTGGCTCCCATGATGCTTGTTGGACGTACTGCCTTATCGGTGGAGATCATGACAAAGTCTTCGACGCCGTACTTGGCCGCGGCGAGGGCTACCTGCCAGGTACCGAAGATATTGTTCTCGACGGCTGCGAAGACGTGCCGCTCCATCATGGGAACATGCTTATAGGCGGCGGCGTGATATACGATCGACGGCTGAAACTTCTGCATTACGCGCCGGACGTTATCGGGGTGCGTGATATTGCCGATTTCCGGATGAAAGACGAGGTGCGGGAAGGCTTTGCGCAACTCTCTGTCTATTTGAAAGAGCGGCGTCTCCGCCTCATCGAAGCCGATCAGAGCAAGCGGGCGGAACGGTGCAATCTGGCGGCAGATCTCCGAGCCAATCGAGCCGGCGGCGCCGGTGACCATGACGACTTTTCCCTGAATCCGTTCCCAAATCGCCCGCTGGTCCAGGCGCACGGGATTTCTGCCCAGTAAGTCTTCCACTGCGACGTTCCGTACCTGCTTGCCCAACTCCGCATCGTGAATTAACTCCCCCAAGCTTGGTACCGTCTGGTATTCCACCTTGGCTTCAAGAGCATACTTCAGGATCCGCACCATCTGCTGTCCGGTTGCGGAAGGAATCGCGATGAGAACTTTCTTGACGCTATGCTTCCGCACCAGTGCTCCGAGATTCTTTCCCGTTCCCAACACCTTCTTTCCATGCAGATTCAGATTCGCCTTGCGCAGGTTGTCATCTATCAGGCCAATCACATCGCACTTCAGGCTTTCGTTCTGCCTCAGTTCCAATATGAGCGCAAGTCCGGCGCTGCCGGCTCCATAGATAACAGTTCTCGTCAGCTGGCCTTCGTTGCGAATTAGCATTCGTGCCGTGATCGCTACCCGGACGGCCATCCTTCCGCCCAAGGTGAACAAGCTGGCCAACAGCCAATCGAGGACATACACCGAACGCGGTATGCTCCATGGCCCGAGCAGCATTAGTATCACCAGCACGCCCGCGATTGAACCTGCCAGGCTTGCCACCAGGACCCGGGCCGCGTCATACATTGAGGTATGGCGCCAGTGGTCCGAGCTTACCCGGAATCCGATGAAGGCCGCCGACTGCAATCCCGCCCAAACGAACATGGCCAAGAACATTGGATGGAGAATTTGCGCAGGCAGGGCCCCGTCGAATCGCAACTCGAAAGCCACGAGAACCGCGCAGGAGAATGCGGTCAAGTCCAGAAAACAGGACAGCACGCGACGTCCGATGCGATCTAGCTCGCCGTGTCGAGAAGGCTTCAATCTTCCTGGCATCTCTTTCTCCTAGCCTCGTCCTGCTCTTTTAGGAAGGGTTCTTCATTCCTTCGGAAAATCAGAAAAGGATTTGCGCCCCGCGCGCATTTCTGGCCAACTGGAGCCCCGGCGCACGAAATACACTTCGTAATCCGGGGCTGATTCGACAAAGTCACAGTCTGAAGCGGGTTTTTGATAGACCACCGGATTTCTCGTTTTGCGGGACAATGAAGACGGCGTACCACTTGCGCTCGGCTGACTTATTCGTGGTCACCGGAGCCAGATCCGCAGTCGAATACAATTCGCTCTGATGGAGTTGCATGCTCACCGGATCTCTTCCATTACACTCGAGCGCTCTGGGTTACCCGAAGTCGATCATCGCAGGCTTATCTCTTGAATCTGCATCTTCGGAGCTCCCCAATGCCGTCCCGCGCATGGCCTCGCCACGCTGACTTAGCAAAATCAGTAACCAATCTGGCCTTTTCCTCAGCAGCTTCGCCAATACCCTGCTCTTGTCGCTGAAAAAGCCAACATTACTGGCGCCGTCATCCGGCACCGATGGGTCATATTTCTCAAACGCAATCGGCACCCACAGTCGCAAAGCGGCAAGAATTCCAGATCAGAGTGATTCTGAATTCGTTAGATTTTCCTAATAGTGAGAGTAGGCTCGTACTTTTCTCTTGTATAGAGCCAAGACATGTGTAAACCTGCCATTCCGCGTCACGCATTCACAATTGCTGTAGAATTGCGACACTTCGCAAGGCTGGCAGTTGCGAGCGCTGCATCTGCTACGCATGGAAGCAGATGCTCTCAATTCCCGGATTTGCACGGTCGCGGTAGGGACGATCATCATTGATCGCCCCTCGCGCAGATCCGTATTGGCGGCACGACCGCATACGGCTCTTGCCTAAGGTGTGTGACGCGAAGAAGCATTGGAGCATGTCAAGCGCCAGCAAGTTCAAAGGGTAACCTACGTCCGAACCTCAATCCGAGCTTCGTACCCTGACCGCGAATAGTGCGTGATGGGCGAGTATGAACAGCGTGCGATGATCGGCACCGCCAAAAACGATATCGATCGGACGTTCCGGTACATCGATCTGGCCAATCTCTTTCCCCGCCGGGTCGTACACAAATATTTGTCCGTTTGCAACGAAGACATTCCCTTTGAGATCGACTGCCACGCTCTCACCACCGCGTTCCGCAAAGGGCTGTAGATCGTTGAGTGTGCCGTCGGCACGGACCAGTGCACTATACAAGAGGTCTTCCGATTCGCTACTCACATAAACCCGTTGACCGGGAAGAGCGCTTATGAAGCCATCGGTGTCCAAATTGTCAGAGAAGCGCCAGCCGGTGTAGTCAGAGGGTCCCTGCTGGAAGACGCGGCCCGCGGGCAGGAACACGCTTCCATCTGGAGAGACATATTCCCGCGCCTTTGTGGCTGACACATCACGGGCAAACATCTCCGCCAATGTCGTATAAGTGAACGCGCTGAAGTCGAGCTGATCGGCGAATTCGCCGTTGTTCCAATAACTGACCGGCAGTACCGCCGCCGCGCCCGGATGTGGTGCCCTGGTTTGCGGCCGAAGCACCGTAATCTCGTGGTCCGCCGATCCGGGACGGAAGGAATAAACAGTTCCTTCGGGACCATCGGAAGAGATCACCAACAGATCGCCTGCCTTGTCGAATGCCAGGTTCACCGGGTCCAGCGGATTGTCACGCTCGATGGTGAGCCCTTCGGCTAGTGACCAGCCATAGATTCGCTGTTGATGGTGATCGACGAAATAGAGCTTGCCGAAAGCGTCCACGGCGGCGCCGGAGATTGAATAGAATCCGTCTTCCAGTTTCTCCACTTTGGAGTCCGGCGCCAGCACCGCGGAGGCATCGGCCGGCGCAGGTGCGACCGGGCCGGCTGGAATGTCGAGTACGGCGAATTCACGTTCACGGACCTCCATATGATGTGTTACGTCCTGGATCGCATTCTCGTAAGGAAATTTGCTGGCTCGAAGGAATGTGCCGCAGCCGTTTTCATCGCAAAGAGCATATCCGCTCTCGGCGTTGACATGAAGATTGCGGAAATGGATATTTCCGGAGTTGTAGAGACGTACCGCGGTAAGAAAAGGTGCTCTGGAACGCGTCACGCGGTAACCGTGATAGTTGGCGATGGTGATGTTCTTCGACCAGTCGAGTTCCAACGACAGGGATTCTGGGCTCTCGCCGGCTTCTTCCTCGGTCTGCGGCGCGTTGACATCCCAATTCTCCGCATGGTCGAACTTGATTTCGTTGCGGACATGGTGCTCGGTGGAAAGCTCATATACATGGCCGGGCGTCTTCGTGTCGGAAACCAGGAAACCCGCCTGGGCAAAGGTGTTCGGCGTCCAGATGTCCGCAAAGGTGCCCCCGCCGCCTTGCGTTACCCACAAGCTGGGATATTGTCCGTCCCAGCGCTTGTTGAGATCGGGATCGGCCGTGTGGTTATTGTTGTAGGGGTTGGTACCGCTCCCATGACCGCCCAGGAAGCGCACATCATCGACCAGCGAGTCAGCACCCGCCTTCCAGAGTACGGCGACGGCCCGCGGATTGACGCCGCCAACAAAGACTCCAAAACCGCGGATGATGTTAGAGCCGCCCACAGGCGCAGAGATCACGGCTTTGGGTGCGCCCACGCCTTGATAGCCGGGCGTGGCGTCGAGCAGATCGAACTGAGTCAGAGTAGGATGGAGCCCGATCAGCACGGTGTCAGGCTTCAACGTGAGTGTGTCACTGACAATGTAGTGCCCGCTTGGAAAATAAAGCACCCGGTGAGTTTCGATGGCTTTCTGGATCGCGACGGTATCGTTGGTCTTTCCGTCTCCCGCAACTCCAAGCGTGTGAACGTTCGCCCAATCTCCAGTGGGTGGCAGCGCACGGATCGCCGGTGGCAAAGGCGTAGGCAGGTTGGTCAGCGGCGCGGCTTCATAGATCATCCCCATGTTGCCGGTCATTCCCTCGCCGGGTACGATGAGTCCAAAGTTGAAACCGCTGACCTGGTAAACTGCGCCTTTGCCGGCCACCGTCTTCCCGCTTTCGCGAAACCGGGCGAAGGTGGGAACGTTCTTCAATACAGCATTTTCGAAGCCGATCTCGGTGAGTGGGCTCTTCTCGTTGCTGATGATGACCGCTGTCTCCGAGATATCATCAAAGCGGCAGTCTTTCACCCATAGTTGGTCGGAATAATTCGGATCAATATCAACGGCGGTCGGCATACTGCGGAACGTGTCGCGGATCAAAGTCAGACCTGCCTCATGCTCGCGAATCGCCGCCTCGCGCTGACCCTCGAAGACTGAATCGATCAGAGTGAACTGCCAGGCGGGCGAGGTTTTGTCGGTCAGGATGGCGTAGCGTCCGCCATAAAAATGAAGATCCTCAGCCTCGTTGCCGATCTCCGTGAGTGCGGCAAGGCCGGAGCCGATATGGAAATCCATGTGACTCAGATAAGCATGTTGGGCGACGTGGAACCGGATGGCGATCGCTGCAGGGTTGCCTTCGCCGATCTCGAAATCGATGTTGCTCATCGCTGAATAGAATGTGCTGGGACCGGCGTCAGCAATCGCATCATTCGCAGGAACGGTGCCTGGGGGTGGAAACGGAATGCGCCCACTGGCGCCTGACCTGGCGCCGGGACGGTTGCCTGTGAACACAACCATATCTCCCACGCCTTTCTGAAAACCCGGCGTGTTGTCCGCCAGCAGGAAGACCGGGCGCGTCTCGCCGTAGCCGATGACTCGCACTCCTGGCCAGACATAAACGGTGCGCGTAAGCAGGTAGCGCCCCGAAGGCACGAACACAATACCTTCGTGGGCGTCGCCGGCAGCTTTGTCTATGGCAGCCTGGATGGCCGCGCTGTCATTGGCTCTTCCATCGGCTTTGGCGCCAAATTCCTGCGTCGTGAGGTAAACCGCCCTGGGATCGTCAAGCCGCGTGGTAAAGACGGATGCGGCCAAGGCCGAAGAAGAGACGCCTAGCAACAGCATCGCGGACAGTAAACTCATTTTCATTGGCAGTTCCCCAACAGCGTCCCTTTGGTTGTTCATCGCTCAGCCGAAGTCCAGAGTCCCGATCCTATCCGAGTTTGCCCAGCCTTATTTCACTCGGCCCACAATCAGGTCACTAGGTCCAGGCAGCTTGATCCGGTTTACTTCGGTGAATCCGGCAGCTTTCATCCAGGAGGCATATTCGACCTCACTGTAACTGGCGCCGGCGTCGGTACCCACGAGCATGTTGACGGAGAACAGCGCCGCGTGTTGCAGCCCGGTCTTGTCGGGATTGAGGATGAAGTCCTGCACAACCAGGCGGCCGTTCGGCGCGAGTGCCTTGCGAGCCCTGCGGAAGATATCCAGATTCTGCTCCTCGGAGAACATATGGCAGATCGCGTTGAGCATGACGATGTCGTAGCCGGAGCCGAAATCGTCATGCAGCATGTCTCCAGCGCGAATGCTCACTTGTTCGGCCACCCCGGCTTTACTGACATATTCGGTCGTGAGCGGTACTACTTCTGGTAGATCGAGAATCTCGCACTGCGCCTCGGGAGATGCCTTTGCGAATGCGATGGAGTAGGAACCCGAGCCGCCGCCCAGATCGAGAATGCGGCGAACACCGGTCGTGCCCAGAGCCTTCACTATAAGCGGGGCGCGATCCTTGGAGTTGCGCTGCATACCAGCAATGAAATTGGTGGTCCATTCCGGGGTGCTTGCGGCATCGATCGGGATGTGCGTGCCCCGGCGCACCACTTCGGTCAGCGTACTCCAACGATGCCAGATGTTGGCTGAATGTAGCAGACCGTTCCGTTGGTTGTCCTTGGAGCCCTGAACAAAGAACCGTGCAGTCTCAGGCGTGTTCTTGTATTCGTCACCGGTCTTCGCGAGCAGTCCGAGAGAGACGAGAGCACCGAGTAGGATGCCTGCAGCGCGAGCATTCGCGTGGATGCGCGTCCCGACCTGTTCAGCATTGGCCCCGTCCCCGACGGCGGTAAAGATATCGAGTTCAAGCGCAGTAAGAACACAACGGCTGGGCATGAAGCCGCGGATCATTTCATTCAGACGGTCGGGGAGTGTTCCCGCTTTCTCGCGGGCAGCCATCGCTTGACGGAAATGTTCGCCATGCTCGATCGACATGGCCTTCATCGCAGAGGCATCGTTCCAGATGAGACGATCGAGGGGTTTGCCTTCGCGCAGATGCTGGCTGACGATTTCAGGTGCGTCGGACGGTTGCACGCGCCGGTACCATGCCCCTTCCGGGTAGACAACCATCACAGGGCCTTCATCGCACAGTCCCATACAGCCGCAGGTCGTGAGCTGCACATCGTTGTCGAGGCCGCGTGCCTGAATCTCGCGTTCCAGCGCGGCGAGAACTTCGGCCGATCCTTTGGACGCGCATGAGGGTACACCCTCTGGCTTCTGCTGCGTGCAAACGAAGAGATGAAAGCGGAACGGTTCCATCGCAGTCTCCGATCAAAGGTTAATGTTAGCGCTGTGGTCTGGTGCCGCAGAGTCCCGTTCTGTAAATCTAAGGTACCCCGAGGCAGGAACCACTCTGAGCAGCGCCCTGCCCAAAACAAACGAAAGCCGAGAGGGGCAAATTAAAGCGCAGGCATGGACCGCTGGCCCTCGTAGATGTTCGCGTACCCTTACGTTCCAGCCTCCGCAGATACCTGAACCACCAGCTTCCCGAAGTTCTTCCCTTGCAACAGCCCCATGAACGCCTCGGGAGCATTCTCTAATCCATTCACGATGTCCTCGCGATATTTGATCTTCCCTGCCTCAAACCATTCCGTCATTTGCTTCCGGAACTCGCCAAAGTGTGATCCGTAATCGTCGAAGATTATGAATCCCTGCACCCGGATGCGTCTCTTCAATAAGATTGTCATCACCTGAGAGGTGCGGTATTTGCCTTCAGACGCCGGGTCACCGTTGTAGTTAGCAATCAGCCCGCACAGGGGAATCCGAGCACGCGCATTGAGCAACGGTAGCACCGCATCAAAAACCAATCCGCCGACATTTTCGTAGTACACGTCGATTCCCTTCGGACATGCCGTAGCCAGCTCTTCATGCAGCTTCGGACTGCGATGATCCAGGCAGACGTCCAATCCAAGCTCCTCCACTGCATAACGGCACTTCTCCGCTCCGCCAGCAATTCCGACTACGCGGCATTCCTTCAGTTTGGCGATCTGCCCCACAACAGAACCCACAGCACCTGTAGCTGCAGCAACCACCACTGTCTCGCCCGGCTTCGGTTGTCCAATGTCCAAAAGTCCCATGTAAGCCGTGAATCCTGGCATCCCCAGCACCCCGAGTGCGAAGGAGGGCTTGGCCGGGTGCGCTCCAAGATTCAATACCCCTCTGCCGTCCGAAATTGCAAACTCCTGCCATCCGTTCTGGCTAAGAACCCAGTCACCGACTGCAAACCCCGGTACGTTTGAAATCTCCACTCGACTCACAGTTGCGCCCACCATCGGTTCCCCAATACCAACAGGCGGAGCGTAGGAAGGCGCGTCACTCATTCGACCCCGCATATAGGGGTCAAGTGATAAGTACACCGTCCGCAAGAGCATCTGCCCTTCATCCGGGGATCGGAGTGTCTCGGTCTCCATGCGAAAGTCTGAAGCTAACGGGGCTCCCACGGGGCGTGAAGCCAGGACAATCTTCCGGTTAGTTGCTTCGCTCATTCTTAATGTCTTCCTATTCTTCGGTTCAGCAGACCGATTCATCGGGTGCCACAAGGAGGGTACCACTGTGATCCGCGCAAGTGCTGATTCCCAGTGGCCGGTAAATGCCCAATGTAAAGGGTGATCAAGACTCTCCCTCGTCTGACTTTGAGGAAGCCTTCGCCATCTGCCGTGCAATGGAGGAACCTGTCGAGCGCAGCCTCCTTGGAACGATTACTCCTTCGACGCCTGTGCAGCGCCGGGATGTACCATAAACACTGACCCATTATGAAAGCAGCAATCATTCTCTCCCCTGAAATTCTCTTGCATATTGCTCAGACCTTGAACCTGCCCATGCGTGGCCTCGTCGCCGTCATCGAACTACTAGACGACGGCGGGACCGTTCCCTTTATTGCCCGCTACCGCAAAGAAGCCACCGGCAACCTGGACGAAGTCCAAATCCGCGACATTGAAGAGAAGCTGGCCTATTTTCGTGACCTCACGGATCGCCGCGCAACCATCCTCTCCTCGATCGCGGAACAGGGCAAGCTGACCGATGAACTTAAGTCGCGAATCGAGGCAACGTTCGACAAGAGCGAATTGGAAGATCTCTACCTCCCTTATCGGCCGAAGCGGCGCACCAAGGCCACCATCGCTCGCGAAAAGGGACTGGAACCGTTAGCGACCTACCTCTGGCAACAACAACCTTCCACGCAACCGCTGGAGAACTTTGCAGCCGGATTTGTGAATGTCGAACTCGGCGTGGCGAGCGCGGAAGAAGCGCTGGAAGGTGCGCGGCACATTGTTGCCGAGTGGATCAGCGAGGACGCGGACCTGCGGAAGGTACTGCGCCGCCTGATGTTCGACGAAGGCGTGATCGTGAGCCGCAAGGTATCGGATGCGGTCGATGAGCAAGAAAAATTCAAGATGTACTACGAGTACAACGAGCCGGTAAAGACCATCCCTTCGCATCGCATGTTGGCCATCCGCCGCGGCGAAAGCGAGAACGTCCTTTACTTCCTCATCGAAGTCGAACCCGAGCGCCCCGTTGCACTGATCCGGCGCCATGTGCTGCGGCAGCAAGGCGATTGGACGCGTCAACTGGAACTCGCGATCGACGATGCATGGAAGCGCCTGTTGAACACGTCCATTCAAACGGAGATTCGCATGGAGTTGAAGCGCCGTTCCGATGCAGATGCGATTCAGGTGTTTCGTGACAATCTCTACAACCTTCTGCTGGCTCCGCCTGCAGGGCCCATCTCGGTCCTTGGAATCGATCCGGGCCTGCGCACCGGCTGCAAGGTCGCTGTGGTGGATGCGACCGGCAAGCTGTTGGCACACGACGTTCTCTATCTGCATACCTCGAAGCATGGCAACGCCGAAGCTGTTCCCAAGCTGGAGGCCCTGCTGCGCCAGCACCATGTTCGCGCCATCGCCATTGGGAATGGAACGGCTTCCCGCGAGACGGACGCATTTGTCCGCGACTTCCTGCGCGAGAAGAATATCGAGGGAATCTTCTCCGCGACCGTAAGCGAATCTGGCGCCAGTGTCTACTCTGCCTCTGACGTTGCCAGGCAGGAGTTTCCCGATCTTGACTTGACCGTGCGTGGCGCCATCTCAATTGCCCGCCGTCTGCAGGACCCGTTGTCTGAGCTGGTAAAGGTGGACCCCAAATCGATCGGCGTAGGCCAGTACCAGCACGATGTGGATCAGCGTCAATTGCAGGAGTCACTGGAAAGCGTAATCGAAAGTTGCGTGAATCGCGTCGGAGTCGATCTGAACACCTCATCCTGGACACTGCTCCGCTTCGTCGCCGGACTCACGGAGCGCACCGCGCAGAACATCGTTCATCATCGCAATGAGAAGGGCGGCTTTCGATCGCGCACACAGGTTCTGGAAGTTCCAGGGATCGGACCCAAGACCTTCGAACAGGCGGCAGGCTTCTTACGCATCCGTGACGGCGACAACCCTCTGGACATGACTGCCGTCCACCCTGAGTCGTACCCGGTAGTGGAACAGATCGCAATGTCGCTGAAGACGTCGGTGAAAGCGATAATCGAGAAACCACAAGTCCTGGAGCAAGTGGATAGCAAGCAACTGTCTGCGGGCGCCTACACGCTCGACGATATCCTGGCCGAACTGAGAAAGCCCGGACGCGATCCGAGGGACAAATTTGTCGCGCCCGTCTTCCACGAACAAGTGCGGGAACTCTCCGATGTACAGGCAGGAATGGTGCTCGAAGGAGTTGTTACCAACGTGACGAAGTTCGGCGCCTTTGTCGATATCGGCGTTCACCAGGATGGGCTTGTCCACATTAGCGAGCTCTCCAATCGCTTTATCAAAGAACCTTCCGAGGCCGTGAAGGCGGGACAGATCGTCAAAGTAAAGGTGCTTGGCGTCGATGCCAAGGCAAAGCGTATCGCGCTATCGATCAAGGCATTGACAGGGCCTCCGTCGCGCCCTGTAACGAAGCCGGGCAAGCCTACTCCGATGCGCCCGCCTACGCGGGATGAGAAATTTGCCGCATTCCTGGAAAAATGGAACGCCCAGAAGAGATGAGTTCATTGGGGATATGGTCGATTGCCGATTCCATAATCGGGTTTGAGTTACGGCATCCCTTTCGCTGTGGCGAAAACCGTTGCTGCCTGGATGGGACCAGTCGCACACTGGAAACCTTGCCACAAGCCGACATTCGAGGACTAATTACGGGGCGAGCAGTGGCTCTTTACGGCGGCCCAGAACGTAGATTTCGACCAGGACAGCGGTGAAGGCCGCCGTAGCGCCAATACCGAGCGCCCAGCGAGGACCGAAGTGGTTGGCAAGCGGATGGCGGCCGGGCTGGCCTTTGACGGCCATTTTGAAGAGGACCAAACTCAGCGCCCTTCAGCACCTTCGAAGGCAGCATGAAAGAAGAAGTCACTACCTTAAGTTGCTTGTTTTAAGTAATATATGGTAGGCACGACTGGACTCGAACCAGCGACCTCTTCCGTGTCAAGGCCTCTATACATTGTACTTTCAACATCTTACAGGCCGCTTGAGACTGCCAAACCACGCGGAAATACGCCGAAGGCGGACATTTAACAGGTGATTTTGCAGGCGACGAATGAACGGGGTTCCTTGGCGTCAGCTATGGCGGCAGGGTTGCACTCTTGCCCGGTCAATCCGTGCCGCAGGAGTTCTTGATGCTCGGGCGTGACCTCTCGCACGATGTTGCAAAAGGACAACCGTCGCGCAGCAGCGGAGAAAACCGTCCGCAAGATAGAGGCCGAGGCGATAGCCTTTGTACTGGCCCAAACCATCGGCCTAGCCACAGGCCGGTCACACACCTTCCCGGTTAGAATCGTTCAGTGCGAGATCGGTACGCATATGGTGGGCCGCCTTGTGCTTCGCAGTGAAGAGGGGAAGGTTTTCAAATGAGCGAGATGGCCCTCTTTGAAGAACGGCCGGTGCGCCGGGTCTTTCACAATGAGGAGTGGTGGTTTGTTCTCACCGACATTTTCAGCGCGCTGACGGACTCGCTCGCTCCCTCCGATTACCTGAAGAAGCTGCGCCGCCGCGATCCCTCTCTGGCCGAAGCCTTCAAAGGGGGGGACAATTTTTCCCCTCCCTTGCGCTTCCCTTTGAAACGGCGGTGGGACGGAACAACAGGCAGCGCGAGAACGATTCTTCCAGACCTTATTCTTCCTGTCCGCCCTGCTCTCTTGTCCATTCAACAAGTTTTTGTTGCAGTTCTTCTTTGCTTGGCAGGTAGAGCTGGTATTCGCGGGCGTGAATGTTGGCGTCTTTGGGAAGGGTAATCTCGACCAGGGCGGAGTTCTTTTTCTTGCAGAGCACGATGCCGATGGTGTGGTTCTCCACCTCTGTTCTGACGTGGCGGTCGAAGTAGTTGACATACATCTGCATCTGACCGAGGTCCTGATGCGAGAGCTTGCCAATCTTGAGGTCGATAAGTACGTAGGCACGCAGCAGCCGGTTATAAAACACGAGATCGACGAAGAAATGTTCTTCGTCGAAGGTGAACCGCTTTTGCCTTGATTCAAAGAGGAAGCCCTTGCCCAGTTCAAGCAGGAAGTTCTCAATGTGGGTAACGATGGCCGATTCCAGATCGGCCTCGGAATAGCGGGTCTTTTCCTCAAGACCGAGAAACTCCAGCACGTAGGGATCTTTGAGTAGGTCTTGCGGATTGGCGACGTGCTGACCCTGCCGCGCCAAGTCGCGGATCGCCTGCTTGTCGCGGCTGAGGGCCAGCCGCTCATAGAGACCGGCATCGAATTGGCGCCGGAGTTCGCGCAGAGTCCAACCCTGCTGGGCAGCCTCAATCTCGTAGAAGTCGCGCTCTTCCGGCTTGAGTCCGATCAGGAAGACGTAGTGCGACCAACTCAAAACAAATGGCTTATACGTCGTCTCTGCCGAAGTCTGCAATTCACCAGACATTGTCTGGTGAATTGGGAAGGCCGGGAATTCGCCAGACACCGTCTGGCGAATTGGCGCAATGCGTTCAGGATAAGCCAAGTAAAACTGCCGCATATACCTGAGATTACTAACCGAAAAGCCGTTGCCGAACTCGCCGGTAAGCCGCGCGGCCAACTCATTCAGAAGCTCTCTGCCATACTGCGCACGGTCCGCGCCTTGCTGTTCCTGCTCGACGATGCGCCGGCCAATCTCATAGTTTGTGTAGACCTGCAACAAGTCGACGCCCCGTGCGGCACTCTGGCGAGCCGACAATACCAGGCTGCGGATGCCGTCATAAAGCGGATTGGAATCCTGGCGTTTATTCATGGCAACCCCCAAATGTCCGGCAAGATTTTGGCGCTCCTGGCATCGAGCGTGGAATCCTTGCTGCTGGTGGACTACGCATAGAATACCCCTCCGAGAAGATCGGAGAGGCGCAGCTCATCTTCACGGCCCTGGCCGAGCTTTCCACTCGTCAGATCGCGGAGACAGCGGCGGCGGTGGGCTTGCCCGCCATCAAGAAGGCCGCAAAGACGGGCGGCAAGATCGCCCAACGTGCCCGGCTCGAACTCGAAAGCAAGACCGGTCGAAAGGTTGTGACCGGCGAGAACTATCTGCCGCCGTCCAAATCGAAAAAGGGCCTCAAGGCTTGAGAGAGGACTGCGCCCTTTCGGCGAGCTCAGGGCAGGCTGTCCAGCGGAACTCCCAGGTCTCAAACGCGAGACCTGGCGCACCCGGCTAGATCAGACCAACGCTTCGCAGGTGATCCTCGAGGCAGGACTTGCCGCACACCAGGACTTCTCCCAAGATGCCTTTATCCTTTAGAGGTGCAAATTCCTGCGGCGGGGGTCCAGCTGGGCCAAACCGTCTTACGATGGCCGCGAACATGTCCGCGACCTGCACGGGGATAGAAGTCTTGTCATCGAGCGGTGCAATGGAATTCAGTTGCGGCGCAATATCGGGATTTCTTTCCTTCAATTCTTTGAAGACGCGTTGAAGCTCTGTTTCATACTCTTCATGTTCATCAAAGCCGAAGGCTAAGACATCCCTCGGCCTGTGCTCTCTAACGTACTGCGCACAACGGGCAATCGCCCATGTCGCGGCATGATAGTACGGCGTTCCGCCAAAAGCTTCTTTCTTGTCAGGAGTGTTGACTACAGAATGGAAATCGCTCAGGTCAATAGTGATCCCAAAGGCGGTTACGCGACTAACCACGCATAGATCCATCAGTTCATTTCGGATAGCCAGTGTCCGGGATCTGTCTTCGTCATCCGCTCGTGCGGGATTTTTGCGAAAATGCTTGAACGCGCCGTCCACTCCGACACAGTCAGCATTGCGAAAATACTGTATATTGTTGTTGGTTAGAACCTCTTGCCATTGTCCTTCAAGCCTGCACCATTTAGCGTCCGTGCCAACCACCACGGCCACTGAATAGGCGATCTTGTTGATTCCGTCTACACTCTCATCCATGTAGCAACTGAGAATTTCCATTTCACCTCCGCGCAGATGTTCAAACTGTCCCAACGGCCGGAAGATTATTGGCTTCGGCCTGTGAGCTCCTCCGGGCGGCACGACGTTAAAGCGAGCCCTCAGCGTTGCCGGGTGTCCCAGGTCCCGCCTTTGGGACCTGGGGAACCAAATCCTTCCCCTCTCCGTTCGTTGTGCAAAACTAGCCTCTCCCGGCGCACAACAGAAGTAGTCAGCGCAACGAGGCATTACTGAACCTGATCCCTGATCTCTGACCACCGCTGCGCGAAGGTCTGTCTGCGCTCGATTGCAGGACCAGAAAACAGAGCCTCAATTCTTAACGACCCAAAACTTATGATCCACGTATCGATTGCATTGGTATTCCCAAAGCTGCTTTCCGGAGACATCTGTCTTCGTGTTTCCGGTGAAATACGCGCTGGAGCCGCAAATAGGGCATTTCACTTCAGCCGCATAAAGCAGCACAGCAGAAAATGCAACGGCGATAGCAAGTAAAACCCCGACGAGGATCCCTCTCCTCTTCATGGTCATCCATCCTTCTGCGCCAAACATCAATGCGCTGGCGCACACGCACGTTCTTTTCCGTCCAAGTCGGTGTACGGGCCGCTGGGCACTTCCGTGCAATATACATCCAGAACCTGAGACCAGACCTTCTTGCCCGCGTCCACAAAGCCCCGCAGATTTCTACTTGATATTTCTTGAATGCTGGATTCAGACCCCTCCATGGCTCCGCTCTCAGAAGCCGAGTCAATCTCGGTGCGAATGCGTTCCATATTTGCAAGTGCTTGACGCCAGACCGGCCAATTATCGTAGCTTTCAGGAGCATCTTTATCGATGAGCCCAACAATAACATTACCGGCCATTTCATCTATCACCGCAGAACTTTCGCTATTCTCCGTGTAAATTTTGCCTTGATGCATCATCGCCGCTCCGGCAAATGTTGCAATATTGCCAGACACTGCGGACGCTTGCCGCATCAACTGATTTGTTGCGTCACTATGCTTATCCGGTGTCTGAAGGCCCGAGTACAAAATGCGAGGGCGCTGCAACCATTCCGTGGGGACACCGGAGTTAAGAGACGCCTGAAGTGAGAAAGCAACTAGGCCAACCAGCTTCCCATTTGCATCAAACAGCCCCCCACCGGCTGACTCGGCAGCGAGAGAGATGGTCGTATGAATCGGTATGGCGCTATCAGCGGAGTTCAAGCCAGACACCGTGCCTTCAGTCAGCATTTCCTCTTGTCCTTTAGGAAAACTGACCGCGTATAGTCGCTCACCCATAGTCATTGTGCCAAGCCTGACCGTTTGAGGTGGCTGAGCATTCACGTCAGGACTCTCAAAGGTGCTTACGTCTCGCTGAGAGTCAACGAAGACATCTTTTACATTCCAAGTTCGGTAGCCCTGTCGAAGCCTATACCTAGCAACTGCCTTGTGATTGCCAGTGCTGAGAGTGGCGAAGGTTCCAAGCATAGTTTTTGTACTGGCGATGACGTGGGGGGAAATGGCAACACCGCTTTGCTGAAAGAGCACGTCTCCATGGGAATCCACGGCCTCAACGATAAACACTGATGGTGAGACCCTCTTGAACAGCGCGTCTGGAGTCAGAATGGCCGCTGCGTGAAGGGGCGCGGAAGCCGTGTGTGACTGAGCAGCGGCAGTCATCCTGGAAAGCGCCACAACTGCCAAACCAAAATAAAACGCGCGAAACCTTAGGCGCATTGCACCGAACTCCATTCAGGGATGGTCGGGAGTATACTCGTTGAACATCCAGAAGAGCAATTTCTTCATGACTTTGACCAACCAACGCGAAGTCTGCAATGTGACATAGAACACAAAGAGAAGCAGACTGCTTGCGACCGCCAGAATGCGGGTCTATGCTGCTTCCTGACACCAAAATCCCATCAGGAACAGCCTAATGCTCAAACGACACACCCCTATAGTTTGTATCGTCGCGCTGTTGACCTTTGGCCTAACGGCTACTGTGGCGATGTCGCAGACCAAGCCCAACACGACCGGCCCTGCCAAGAAATCGCTGCCTGTCGTGGCGAGGACGATTCCGACCATCAAGTGCCCTGCCCCTGACAGCATGGTAGCTTGCAGGAGCTTCAAGCAACTTGTTGAAGCGCGAGATGAACGCCTCCTGAAGATAATTATGGGAGAGTCATCCATCTACCATGGGCACATGGCATACATTTGTCTTTCAAAGAAGGCAGATGAGTTCAAGACCGTGGATTTCGACTTGCCTAAAGGGAAAAGCTATACAAATTATTCCTTTTACTTGAATGAGGACGCGGTGAGTAGGTCTGAGGAACAGTCCGCCTTCCTAGGCCCGTCAACTCCCAACCACCCAGTTAGCCCATCAACACAAGACCAATGGTTCAATGAGCATTTGAATCAAGAAGTCTATGACTTTGGCGACGTAGACGTTCATGAATATCGGAATGGCCTACACTACGACTGGGAATTGGACCATGGCAAATGGAGTAGACTCTCCGAGACGCAAAGCAACCCAGCGTATGACGACGAGGCAACCTTTGAAGGAGCGTATGTGTGGCTTGCAAGGCATACAGGTAAGGACAAAGACGCTCTAGACATCGGAGATGACCCCGAACACGCCCACATCTCTATCACTGACGGGACAATCTACGTGCACTACCGCTTTCAGAACAACAACGGCGGCAACACCGACTACGCGCTAAAAATTCAGGAGTCAACGGGGCGCTTCACAGAGACCTTCACTCCGTCCGATATGGAAGCTTTCGAAAACTCAGGAACTTGCATGATGTTCAAGCAGTGACTAGGGCAATAGAGCAAAGAGGCTGAGCTTCTTGTCATGCGGAGGTAGCGAAATGCTATATGCGATTCGAGTTGCCGACATTCCAAAATTCATCATTGGATTCGTCATTGCAGTTGCCCTCCTCGGCGGATTGATTTCGCTTTGGAAGTCAATGGGGGGAATGCCAGACTGGGTTGTTTATTCACTTCTAGCGGTCATCGTGGTGTTCAGTTTTGTGGCCGGCCACTTTATTTGGAAAACTGCATGTAATGTATGGAAGAGGAATAGGGTCAGACGCTAGTTCCGAATCATTGCCCCAGACGGGGAAGTGGTTGCAGGTCTCACTCTGAATTAGGTATTTCGATTGTATTCGTTAGGAACAAGATGCTGAAGTCCTTTGTCAATACTGACGTTTATTTGGTCCCCGTATGAGTCATCCCATATTTTGGAAGCCTTTAAAACACATTCAATTGCTTCGCGGGCGTCTTGTTGGCGCAACGCTCGGTATGCAATACCGACTTCGGCTTCTTGGGTGTAAATCGCACAGTGCTGTAAAGAGCCTGATTGGTCGCTGGCGAAGTCATACCGGACGAGTTGATAGTGGTCCTGCGTCTCAACAGTTGCCAGATGGATCGCTCCAGACGGAACCTCGGACAACTGCCCGCAGTGAAGGCATAAATAGAGAATTGGCCAAGTTCCCTTGGATGGATTTGATTGATCGCCAAAGTTTCCTAGATGGCTTTGACGCGGAAGAACGATATAAAGCGGACATTTCGGGTTCGGGCAGTTGAATGCGTACACCGAGCTAATTGGCATGGCCCGAATTGTACACCCGTTAGAATTGCTGCATGGCGAATACTTCCAAGCCGATTTCTTTGCACCCTATGAAATTCAAAGATGCGGTTGTGGCGCTGCTCATTTAGGTTCTGGGGGAGGATCGGGCTCGAATTCTACATGCACATGACCTTCGCCGAAGGCTAATCCGGATCCGATCTTCGGCTCTTTGGGCGAATCTGGTTTTTTCCTTTCATCGCTCATGGTTTCCCCCAAAGAAATCCGGTTAATGGATAAACCGCGCCCCGGCTTGCACCGGGGACACGGGTTTAGTGACAGTTGAATTTGATTGTCACGGTTACTTCGATGTTCTGGAGTTTGGCGATAATCGCGCCCAACCCGGTAAGCAGTAGAGTGCTCATAAAGAGACCCCATCGTTGAAATCGCCCTTGCGGGTACTTCTACGCTCTCCCTGCCACCACAGCGGAGAGTGAAACCACTCTACCACCGTCCGTTAACCGGATTTTCTAGCTCGGCTTGATTTCCTTATTCATCAACCGCTTTCCGTGAACCTGCTTATTCATGGCAATTGACCGTTTCCCATCCATGATTTTGCGCGTGAGAACGACTAACGTCGCCTTGTTGGGAAGATGAGACGGTCTCAAGCCCTTCCGGAGGGCCACAGTGATTTTCGAACGCAGTGCGAACAGTCTTCGATCATCTTCGAACACTGTCCGAAGTTGTTCGAACTCTGTTCGATGTCATCAGATCCCGTCACCATCAACCCTGTGAGGAAGCAAAGCAACGGGCGGATGCGGGACGCGGAAGGCCTGAAAGTCCTTGCGCTGATTGTTCTGGCCGCTGTGGAGAAACAGCGTTAACGGTCCATTTGCGCGTCGTATGCGCCGCGCGAGACGGCAACGCAGGCCATCCGGTTGTTGAGCAGGTCTTTCGCCCCAGCTCGGTATCCGCGTGGATCAGCTCCCGGTCGGCGGTCTGCCCGTGGCTGGAATGGCTCGTGACCGCGTACCCGCCTCGCCGTATCCTGTGAAGGCCGCCGCAAATCCCCTGCCGGCCTCCTTTTCTCCTTCCTCTCCCACGGTTAGATTTGTTGCGGCCCACTCGGCTTCCCTCGCTCCCATGCAATGAATCCACTATTTCTCCCGGCGCTTCATTCATGCGAACTCATTTGCTCACAATCAGATAGAGCATGGTCTTCCAAAGCCATATACATATGCTGTAAGATATATTCGAACAAGGAAACCACATGCCCACTGCGAAGAAAGCCACTGCCCGACCGAAGCGCAGAGTTGTCGCTCCCGTGGAGACGCGCACTCAACTCCGGCTCACCGTCGATTCAAAATTCACCAAGAGCCATTTCAATCAACTCTTTGCCGTGCTTAAAATCCGGAGGAAGAACGCCCTCGCTGAACACATCATCATGCATTTCAAAACCAAGGCCGCGCAGGCGCAACTCCTTGCGTTCTACAACAACCAGTGGCTGAACATTCCATTTCAGAGTATTGACACCGCATTCGTGTTCCCTTTGACGCACGAGATTGCGGACGAGTTGGAGAGAGTCGGCGGGGAGGTTCTCTGCGGAGTGAATCGGTCCAAGGCATTTCGCGTGATGGTGGCCTATTTTGCCTTCGTCCATAAACTAAAGAATCCAACACAGGCCGCAGTGGCATAGCCTGTCAGAGGAGCGCCAGCAGCAGGCGAGCGCACACGGGATGATCGTGGAAAGTCAGCTGCCACGCGCCGTAGCGCATGGGTCACTTTTTCGTGGCGGATGACCGGGGGGGGCATCGGCTACCTGCCCTCCCTTTCATCGATGCGCGTTTTGAGATTACTTCGCAGCAGCCGATGAGCAGTCTGCCGCGCTTGGACCACCAGGTCGATGATCTCTTGTCGCTTCCCCTCGGGAATCGATATTTTGAAAGATTGTCGGCTCGCGGGAGTCCTGAGAAGGGCGATGGCCAGATTGCCGCCTACGTCTGACTTCGGTTCCGGGAGTTGGGACGCCTTCAGGAGCTCGATCAACTGTCGTGCCTGAGCAGCCGGCTGGAGAGTGAAGAGGAGCTGGCGCACATCTGCTTCGTCGGTGAAGATCAAGTTGCCGGATTCCTCAGTCCTAAGCCTGAATTCGATGGAATGCAGCCGCGCGGCCTGGTGTTGGAGGGGATTCGCAATGCGCTGTTCATGCCCGAGAGCGTTTTGCATCTCCGGATTCGTGAATTGGACAAACATGCCGTGCTGAACGGCGGTCGCCGCGACCATTCGCTTCCACTCGTCGGTGCCGGTACAGGCAATTCGCGATCCATACTTCTGGACGGCCATCTCCAGTCCGAAAACAATTGCCGCTTCGTCCTGGCTGAGAACGGTCACGAGGCGCCCGCGGTCGATGACTGAGACTCTGCCGTTCAGCATGTACGACACGTCGCCGGTCTTGCGGTTGATCGTCCAGATTCGCGTAGCGGCAATCTGATTGGCAAGACTTTGTTCCCTGTGTTGAGCCGAAAGCCGTTGCTGCGCAAAGTCTGACCAGTCGGATTTCTCATTGTCCTTCGGCGGCGGTCCGATGTGCAGTGCGTTTGCTTCCAGGGTCGCGACAAGCCGCCGCTGATTGCGTTGGTCGGCATATCGCCAACCCCGGAGTTGGGCGGCCGCGCGTGCATCTCCCCCGCTGGTGCGTTCAGCAACCCAGGTTCGGAGATCCTTCGGAAACTGTTCTTGCCGTCTTTGTTGCACTGTCAGCTTCAGAGCCCGCATCTCGATGACCGATTGAGCTGTTGCCTGGGACAACAGTATTTTCTTGGCCGACCATGGCACAGCCATCGCACGAATCTCCTTCTTTCGCAGCCGGAGATTCGTAACCACGTGCTGACGTGCTTCTCTTCCTTGTGCGGTCACCCCCTTGCATACTTCCCGTTGTCGATTACGATACAGGTTATAATCCGCCATCAGGGAAACTCGGTCGGAAAGTCGCTGCGCTTTTCGTTCTTCCCTCAGTGTGCTATTGCGAGCGCTATGTTGTGTGGCATGTTGTGCGCCATGTTGATCGGCCTCATAGCCGTATATTGAGGCGGGCGTCCAGGCCCCAAGAACCGCCTCAGTGTTTTGCCGGTTGATCTTTCCTGCAAAGTTGTTGCGGAATACGTCGGACGCCTTTACCCGGATGTTGTGGTCGATGGCAAGGACTGTGTATCCGCCCGATTCTCCCTTCTCAAGTCTGAGATGAGCCTTTGAGAGAAGGCGATGGAGGTCATCCCACGTGACATTCTGTCGCGTCAGAAGTTTCCGGACAACGGGGGCCACTTCCTGCCGGACATAGGATTGCAGCGATTCCTCATCGTGGTAATGTTCGAACTTTGCCGCCGCCCCCGTCGGCTGTTGTCGGGCAGATCGAAGCGCATTACGTTCGGGTCGCGACAGAGGTACAGCCTGCTTCGATTCCTCATCCCATCGAGTCATGCCCGGTGTATGTGCCCAACCATATTTCGCTTCGAGGAGGCGTGCTGCGGCATCGAGAGCGAGCCAATTGTTATATCGTGTAGGGGCTCTGAGCGTTTCAGGATGAACTTTGTTCACCATGATGTGGATATGGAAATGCCTTTTGTCGTCGTGTGCGACGATCATATATTGATGGTCTTCATATCCGAGCGCTTTCAATGTTTGTAATGCTGAGTCTGTCCATTGTGGTCGGGTAGGACGCTCTCCTGGAGGCCATGCCAGTTCAAAATGGCAGACTGCATCCTTGCAACGATCATTGAGAGCAGCGACTCCTTGCATTTCTCCTGCTGCCGTGTCGAAGCCTAGAAGATTCCACGACAGGACCACATCGCCTCGCAAAACAAGTTCTCCAGTGTCGGCGTCACGCTCTTGTGTAAGGTATTCGTGAAGCCGCTTGAAGCTGCTGGAGTGCTTCCGAGATGGTTGTACCTTGACGATCATGTCTACTGGACCGTGATGGTGTTGAGCACCCTCACTGCGTTATGAACAGCAGACAATGTCGAATTCAATTCCCTGCGAAGGCCTTCTTCATCCGGAAGACCCTTGATCTGCATGAGCAGGTACTTCTGAAGTCCACCGAGTCTTGCAAGTTCTCCTAAAACCTTCTGGTCCATCTTCGAAACAATTCGCTTGTTGAGTGAGGTCCTTCGCATGAACTCGCTCATGCCCAGGCCGGCTTTCTTGGCCTCGGTTCTGATTATGGCTTTCTCTTGATCGGTAATCCTGATGAAGAGCCGCCGTGTGGCGCCTTCTGTTCGTTTAGGTCTTGCCATTGTCTTCTCCTGTTCTGTGGGGTCTCGGGGCGTAGCCCTGAGCAAGATGCGCAGCCATTTCTCCGAGTAGCCATCGGCGGATTGGAGAAATGGTGGTGGGTGCGCGGAACCACGAAGTGGTTTCGTGCGCACAGCGCATTTCTTGCCATTCACCGTTTGGACATCCAGATCTCACAAGTTATCCGTCCAGCTTCAACCATCCCGGGCTCGTATTTCACAACTAGTGTATTACAGAACTGCTGTAATAAAGAGCCAAAATCGTGATAATATTCTCTCATGCCTCTATAGAGTGCGGTGAGGAGGAAGAGGGATGGGGACAGCGGGTTCTCGTAAATTGCAGGTCTATTCTTCGGATGTTGTGGAGGAGCTTCGCACGTTATTGACTCAAAAAACGACAGAACCCGTGCCGCAACCCGATTCGTTCATGATTGGGGCAGTGATACGGAGGCTGTTGCCTCTTCTCGTGGAGTTGCGGAGAAAAGGCTATTCATTGAACATGCTGGCTCATGTGCTGGAAGAGAAAGGGGTAAATATCAGCTCAACAGCTCTTTCTGGGTACATGGCGAAATTGAGTGGGCCAGTTCAGAATACCTCGACGCCAAGTGCTCGGCGGCCTGGATCGATATGCTCTGCCACCACAATTGGAGGCAGGCCCGCGCAACCTTCGAGGAGATCTTGAGCAAGCATCCCACCTCGTTCGCCCTTGCCGGACTCGCGGCAATGTACATCGCTGAAAATCGCATCCTGAAGGCCCAGGAGTGCGCGTGGGAGGCCTGGAGGCTCAGTCCGCTTGCCAGCTCTCTCGGAGGATTCCTCTGTTGGTGCGTCTATCTCGGCGGTGACCTGCGGCAAGTCCTCGACCTCATCGCGCAAATCAGATCCGGCGGCGGAGATGGAGGCTACATCTCCACCATTGAAGCGCTCGTCTTGATACAGAGCGGCTCCGCGGCACAGAACCTCACACGCCTGAAAAAAACAGCCGCGGACTATCCGCAGAGCTGCACCCTGCAGGGAATCCTGGGATATGCTTACGGCGCCGCGAACGAAATCGAGAAGGCTAAAGACAAACAAACTCACCTCTCGCACGGACCTGCGGCAAATCGGAAAAGCAACGGATACGCGCTCGCAATCGTTTCGCTTGGCATGGGCAACCATGAGGATGCCATCGCCGCGCTCGAAGCGGCCAGCGCGGAAGGCTCTCTTTGGAGCCTAGGGTTTCAATCCGATCCCATCCTCAAGCCGCTATCCAACAACCCGCGCTTTCAGCGACTGGTAAACAAGATAGGAATCTCCACTCATTTCTCCACAGGGTCCACCTTCCATCAACTCTCATCACGCCCCTTCCTGGAGCGTGTCATGGCGGGGGAAAACTCGTAGCTGCCTCGCATGCGGTTTTGGTCGATCCCTTCATCTCGGCGTGATCGGCCAATCAAACCGGCTATCTTAGGGACCCGCGCAATTCTCCTACCGTTTTAGAAACCTGCCTGTGAAGAATGCGGGCACATGCCATTCAGAGCATGTGCTTCCACTTTTCCTGTCTCCCTTTCGGCGCCCGCGTACACGATGCGTATTGCCTCTATTTCTGAGCAATCTTGCGGCGATGACACGAATTGGCAGATTCCCACACATCTTGACGCTTGAGAAGAGAAAAGTAGTGGCTTACTCTCACTGATAAGAAATCTAAATAATTTAAGAGTGCTTCCGCACTGGCGTTTCAAGGTTTCTTTGGCCCTGAAGTCAGTTTGGTTAACGAATTCCAACCAAATTGAGCCCTTGCGCGGTGCCGCTCCTGCTGGGTTTTCCTAACAAGAGCAGTTCCGCTCCAGTAATGCTGAACAAACCTCCAGATTGGTCACTGACTTTGCTAAGTCAGCATGGCGAAGCCTTGCGCTGAACATCCCCAGAGAGTGCCAAATATTCCATGAGCTCACAGATTCTCCAACACCGTCTCAATACCGTTGCCGGATCAGTTCTCCCTTCAATAACCGGGTACGACCATCGCAATTGGTACGCCGTTTTCACACTTCCGCAAAACGAGAAATCCGTTGTCAGGCATCTCGCACTGCGCGAAGTCGAGAACTTTCTGCCAACCTACGAAGCGATCAGTGTGTGGAAGAACCGGCAGCGCGTTCGTACCGTACGCCCCTTGTTCCCAACCTATCTGTTTGTGCGCATCAACCACCGTCAGAGAAATAGAGTGCTCGAGTCGCCGGGAGTTATCCATATTGTCGGCAACAGCCGGGAAAGTGTCGCGATCCCTGAATCCGCAATCGAACTGCTGCGCTCCGGTCTCCAGGGACGAAACGTTGAGCCGTACAGCGATCTCGTCGTGGGCAGAAGGGTCCGCATCCGGTGCGGCTCCATGGCGGGAGTAGAAGGCACCCTGGTAAGAAAAGGAAACAGCCTCCGCTTCGTTCTCGCCCTCCAGATGATCAACCAGCATGCCGCCATCGAAGTCGGCGCCGAAGACCTCGAACTACTGCCGGAGTAGCGCGGCCACCTGCCCGGTCCGCGCCCTCCCGATCCGTTGGCCCCACTCTCGCCGCTTGAGCTCAATCCAACCGAATCCCCCTGTTGAAAGCGCCCTCAACAAACCCATGAACATGCAGGTGAGCAGGCAGCCGGTTGGAGACCTGCCCGCATTGCCCCGGCCTGGACGCGCAAGGAGCGTAGATGTCGCTACCAGTGAAGAGTTCTGCCCAGAAAGAAAAGATCATTTCGGCTGCGGCCCAGCTGTTCGCGCGCCAGGGGTACCACGGCACCAGCACGCGTGAGATTGCGCGCCTTGGGGACGTCAGTGAAAACACCATCTTTCGCCACTTCGAACGCAAAGAGGATCTCTTCTGGTCTGCCGTGCGCACACGATGCTCTGCCGTGAATCTTCGCCGCGACCTTCTCGAAGGCATGGCAGATGGTCAGGCGCCGGAAGTCCTCGTGCCGAGAATTATCGAGTTTCTTTCCGACATTCTCAACTACTCGCCCGAGCTGTTGCGCCTCATCGCAGTCGCGTTGCTTGAGATGCAATGGAAGGCCGATATCTTCTGTGACGAGTGCCTGTCGCCCTCATTCTCGGCAATCGCGCGGTATCTGGCCGTCAATGTCCAGAAGGGGCGAATCCGCAATCTCGACCCAACCATGATCACGGCGGCACTCACGACCATGGTCCTCGTGCATCCCTGGCTCTCGCGGCTCATCGATGAGGGCAAGTCTTCCTACTCCGATAACCGCGATGCCGGACGCGCCTACACCCGCTTCTGGCTCGAAGTGCTGAGCCCGCGGCCGGCCATCTTTCTGCAGCCGGTGGCTCCCTCAATCACGCAAGGGATCAGGTAAACCTCTCGCTGCCTCGGTCAGTGTTTCGGCGCTCTCGTCCGCGGGATGCCGGCTTCCAAACTTGCTTTGCTATTCCACACGAACCCTCACACCCAGGGGCCGGTTGTTCTGCCACTTTGGCCGGCTGCGTGACGTTTTCTGATTCCTGCCGAGAGCCGAAGAGCCCGGGCGGGATCAGCTGGACGATATCAGGAGAAAGAAATGCCTGGAGCTTCACAGCACTCCTTACCCAATCAACTGTATCGAATGCGGCGCCGCGTTTTGTCCCACCTCCTCGACATGGCCGCCTTCGCCTGTGCCGCCTTTCTCGCATTTGAACTGCGATTCGATGGGGATATGCCCGCCGGGTTTCTCCACCCGATGTTCCTGGCCATGTTCATCTGGGTGGGACTGCAATCTGCGGCCTACATCGGATGCCGTGTCAGCTGGGATCATTGGCGGCACACCTGCACCTACGACGCAGCGCGTATCCTCGCCGCCAGTGTCCTCGGCTCGATTCTTGCCGGTCTGGTGATCGTCACCCTCCTCGGCCCCTGGAGCGTTCCGCGCTCCGTCTATGTCCTTGAGTGGATGCTCGCCTGCGTGTTTACCCTCTGCGGAAGGCTTGCCGTTCGCGTGGTCGTTACCGCAAAAATGATCCGCCACAACGAAGGCAAGCTGACAAAAACCCTTATCTACGGAGCGGGCAGCGCCGGCCTGGCGCTCATCCTCGAACTCCGCCAGAACGACATGCTCAAGTGCGATGTCGTCGGCCTGATCGACGACAACCCGCGTAAGGCTAACCTCAACCTTCATGGCAAAAGCGTGCTTGGCGCGGGCCGCAACCTGAGAGCCCTGGTGCGCAAGCACAACATCAAGAAAGTTCTCATCGCAATTCCCTCCGCCACCGGCCAACAGATGGTTCGAATCCTGGAACATGTGCTGGAAGCGCAGGTTGAGTACAAAATGGTTCCGAGCCTGGGAGAAGTGATTCAGGATGCGGAACTAGGCAAGCACCTGCGCGACGTGGCCGTCGAAGACCTGCTGGGCAGAAAGCCGGTCCGCCTCGATCAGCAGGCAATTCGCGAACGTATCCAGGGAAGAGTCGTCCTGGTGACCGGCGCGGCGGGCTCCATCGGCTCGGAGATCTGCCGCCAGATCGCTCCCTTTGAGCCGCGTGCCATCGTCGGATTCGACGAGGCTGAAACGCCGCTGTTTCAAATCGATCGGGAGCTGCGCAAGACCTTTCCGCGCCTGATCTTCCATCCAGAGATCGGCAATATCACCCGCCCCGACAATCTGCGCCGCGTCATGCAGAAGTTCCAGCCGTCGATCGTCTATCACGCCGCCGCATACAAGCATGTCCCGATGATGGAGCAACACGTCTTTGCCGCCGTTGAAAACAATATCTTCGGCACCTGGCAGGTTGCGCTCGCGGCGGCAAAGCACGGTGTTGAGGACTTTGTTATGATCTCAACCGACAAGGCCGTCTGTCCGACCAGCGTCATGGGAGCAACCAAGCGGGTTGCCGAGCTCGTCATTCGCGCGCTGCAGCAGGAGACCGGCACTCGGTTCGTGGCCGTACGCTTCGGAAACGTCCTCGGCAGTAACGGCAGCGTCGTGCCCATCTTCAAGGAACAGATCGCCGCCGGGGGGCCCGTAACGGTCACGCACCCGGACATGACCCGCTACTTCATGACCATCCCCGAGGCCTCGCAGCTCGTGCTCCAGGCATTCTCCATGGGCAAGGGTGGCGAGGTCTTCGTCCTCGATATGGGAGACCCGGTCAGGATCGTCGACCTTGCCAGGAACCTGATCCTGCTCTCCGGACTCCAGCCCGACCGCGATATCAAGATAAAGTTCTCCGGCGTGCGGCCCGGCGAGAAGCTCTTCGAAGAGCTGAACCTCAACCACGAAAGCCTCATTCCGACCGCCCACACCAAGATCAAAAGCTTCGTCTCGCAATTCGATGTCGACGTGCGTCAGATCGGCGCCTGCCTGCAGGAGCTCAGGCGCATTGTCGATACGCAGGACGTTCCTGCCCTGGCGCTTCTGCTCAAGGAAATGATCCCGGACTATCATCCGACCTCGCACCTGCTGAGTGAAGCGCTCATGGCCGCCTCCAGCGCGGTCGGCAAGGCGGCCCGGACCGACTCCAACATCTTCGCCGAGAGGCCCGTTGAGACCAGGCTCGCACCTTCGGCCCTCATGAACTAGGGCCTGTCTGTACCGCGAATTCAAAGAAAGACCGACCCAACTCCGCTCACCACGCACATCAACTCTGTCTCCATCCAATCTCACTCCTCTGTTTCGTACTCTCTCCCGCCGAGCCATTCGGGACCCAAGGAACTCGTGCCTGCCATGCGCTTGAAACTACTCGCTGCAATCTTTTTGCCCTGCACCATCTGCTTAGGGCAATCCGTCTTGACGACCCCGGAAAATGCAATTCGCCAGTCCGCGCCCAATGACGCGACGCAGTCAAACGAAGATCGCCAGGGGCAGGGATCGCCCCAGGTGAACGGTTCTTCTCCAGCCGGAACCGCCGATCAGGAGGCGCCTGCCTCCGCACAGGTGCGCACAAGAACGCCCGGCCTTCGCCCGGCGCCGGGGCCTCTGACAACGCGATCGGAGTTCGAACAGTTTGCCGAGGATGCCACCGGGCGGCGGCTGCCCGTCTTCTGGCGTCAGCTCTTCGACCAGCCTCCAACCACCTTCGCGCCAGTTGAAAACATACCGGTGCCAGCCGATTACGTGCTCGGGCCCGGCGATCAGTTGCTGATCCGCGCCTGGGGAAAGATCGACCTTGACTCCCGCGAGACCATCGACCGAAACGGCCAGATCAACCTGCCCAGGGTTGGAACGCTCACCCTGGCCGGCCTGCGCTACTCCCAGCTTGAGGGCTTTTTGCACTCGTCCATCGGCGCGCTGTTCAAGGACTTCGAACTCAACGTCGCGCTCGGGCAGCTCCGCACCATTCAGATCTTCGTTCTGGGCGATGCCCGCCAGCCTGGGGCCTACACCGTCAGCTCTCTCAGCACGCTCGTCGACGCTCTGTTCAGCTCCGGTGGGCCATCGGCCTCCGGATCGATGCGCCGTATTCAATTGCGGCGTGAAGGCCAGGTCCTCTCTGAATTCGACCTCTACGATCTGATCGAGCGGGGCGACAAATCCCGCGACATCCGCCTCCTCCCCGGCGATGTCCTCTTCATTCCTCCCGTGGGGCCTCAGGTCGCCATCAGCGGCGACTTGAACCGCCCCGGCATCTACGAGCTCAAAGGAGACACCACCGTCGGCACAGCACTCGCCTGCGCTGGCGGACTCACCAGCCTGGCCGATGCCGAGCGCGCCGTGCTCGAGAGGATTGAGAACCACAACAGCCGTCACGTCGAAGAGTTTGCCCTTGACGAGCCGGGAAAAGCGCATCCGATCAAGGACGGAGACCTGCTGCGAATTTTTCCGCTTTCTCCGAAGTTTGCGAACGCAGTCACGCTGCGCGGCAGCGTCGCCGTCCCCGGACTCTACGCCTGGAGAGAGGGGATGCACGTTGCGGATCTGATTCCCTCCCGCACCTCGCTCATTACGCGCGATTATTGGAACCAGCAAAACCATCTCGTCCAGCCCCGACCTGAAAGTGCCTTTGCCGAGAGACCTCGGAGCACCGCCGGCAACTCCTCAACGGATGCCCTGGGCAACCCGCGCGCGAACTCCCTCGGCAGCCAGCGCCCCGAAGCCGCAGACAACCAGCAAACGAATTCGTCGCCAGCCTTCGATTCCGGCACCATCGCTTCCATCGGCCACAACGGCGCGGAGATCAACTGGGAATACGCCTTGATCGAGCGCCTCGACGAGCGTGACCTGAGCACGCGCCTGATTCCCTTCCGGCTCGCAAGCGCCATCGACAATCCCTCCTCCGCCGACAACCAGCTCCTCAAGCCCGGGGACGTCGTCACCATCTTCTCCCGCGCCGATCTCGAGCTGCCGATGGAGAAGCACGCCTCCTTTGTCCGCGTGGGCGGCGAAGTCAACGCGCCCGGCATCTACCGTGTCGAACCTGGGGAAACACTGCGCAACGTCGTCGAGAAGGCCGGAGGACTGACCGGGCACTCTTACCTCTACGCCTCCATCTTTACCCGCGTCTCCACACGCATCGCACAGGAAGCCCAGCTTCGCCAGTCTGCCGAGCAGATGCAGCGCGATCTCATCACAAAATCCGCCAACGCGACGCCGCAGAACGGCCAGTCCATGGCCGATCAGCAGGCGCAGCTCTCCCTGCAGCAGGCAGCCCTTGCCCGGCTCACCTCCATCCGGCCCACCGGCAGGGTGGTGCTTAATCTCAAGTCCAACTCCGCCACCGCGGCCGACATTCCCGACTTCCCGCTTGAAGATGGCGACGCCTTCTACATTCCGCCGCAGCTCAGCACCGTCCAGGTGGCCGGAGCCGTCTACAACGCCAACGCCTTCCGCTATGTCAAGGGAGAACAGCTCAACCGCTATCTCAACAATGCCGGCGGAGCCACCCGAGACGCCGATCAGAAGCGCACCTTCGTCATCCGCGCCGATGGAACCGTCGTCAGCCGCCAGTCCCGCAACATTCACTCGCATGGCGGCTTCGACCACCTCCTTATGCTGCCCGGAGACGCAATCATCGTTCCCGAGAAACTCCGCGGAGCGTCCAAACTTTCCGACTTCATCCAGGCAACCCAATTCATCTCCCAACTCGCCCTGACCGCCGCCGCGCTCAGCGTCATCAAGTAGCCCGGCTCAACCTCTGTCCCCCCAAAAACGAATTCTCCCGGCAGAGCTTCTGGTGCACTCGCTGGCCCTGTGCTCGGCAGACCGCCTTCTTCCCGCGAAGAAGGATGCCATTGGCCCTCCAGTTCGCTGGGAAAGAAGACGCGATTTGTCCACACTCTCTCAATTCGATTTGAGCAACGGCCGGTCAACACTCCGGAAAACCCTGTTGATCGCAACCAAGCGCGCTCTCGACCTCGCCGCTGCCTTGGTTCTTTCCATTCTGCTGCTACCGCTCTTTGTCTTCCTTGCCGTCCTGATCAAGACAACGTCGAAAGGGCCGGTAATCCACTGGTCGAACCGAATCGGGCAGGACAATCGCATCTTTCGCATGCCGAAGCTTCGCAGCATGCGGATCGATACACCCCAGGTAGCCACTCACCTGCTGTTGGACTCCTCCCGGTACCTCACGCCGATCGGCAGTTACCTGCGCCGGACCAGCCTTGATGAATTGCCGCAGCTGCTCAGCATCCTCTGCGGCGATCTGAGCTTCGTTGGCCCCCGGCCGGCGCTCTTCAATCAGGACGATCTCAAGGCGCTCAGGACGGACTGCGGCGTTCATCGGCTGGTACCGGGCCTCACCGGTTGGGCACAGATTAACGGCCGCGACTCTCTGCCGATTCCCGTCAAGGTGCGGTACGACCTTGAATACCTTCAAAGACAGTCTCTCGGCTTTGATCTCCGGATTATCGCCATGACCCTGATCAAAGTCTTTCGCCGGGAAGACATTCAGCATTGAGTTCAACAGTCTGGCAGCGGACTCGCACGGAAAAATACATCCGGTTCGGATACGGACATTGACCTGAAAGGGCAAGGTATGACCGATCAAGAGATAGAAAACAACCCGCCCTCGAGCTTCGGCGTCGATCAATTCGCCGCCGGGGCACAAGGCCGGTTTCCTGGCCTCACGTTGCTGAATTTCCTCACCGAGCTGGCTCGCAACAAGAAAGTTGTCGCAATCCTCACCGGCGCGGGAATGTTGTTGGGCGTCGTCCATTCGCTCCTCTTACCCACACTCTTTACCGCCACCTCCAAGATCATGCCCCCACAGCAAACGCAATCCTCTACCGCCCTTCTCATGAGCCAGCTCGCCAGCTCCGGAGCAGGATCGCTGGCTGCGGCCGCAGGTGGCGGTTTCGGTCTCAAAGACCCCAACGCAATCTACATCGGCCTCCTCAAATCGCGACCAGTTGCCGACGCCATCATCGATAAATTCGGACTTACCAAGGTGTATCGGAGCCAGGACCCGACGGCAGCCCGCATCGAACTGGACAAGAATACCCAGGTCGTCTCAGAGCGCAGCGGAATGATCTCGATCTCGGCAACCGACGAGGACCGGAACCGCGCTGCGCAGGTCGCAAATGCATACACCGAGCAACTGCGCCTTCTCACCAAGACCATCTCCGTCACCGAGGCTTCCCGGCGCCGGCTCTTCTTTGAAGAGCAAATGAAACAGGCCAGGACAGACCTTGAGACCGCTGAGAATTCGCTCCAGCTGGTCCAGCAAGCTCATGGCCTCGTGCATCTCGACACCCAGGCGACCGCTATGATTACCGGGCAGGCAAGACTTCGTAGCGAAATTGGAAGCAAGAAAGTCGAATTGCAGGCGCTGCGCTCCTATTCCACCGACAGAAATCCCAGCGTCCAACTGGCGGAGCGCGAGCTTGCCGCACTCGAGGCAGAGGCCGCGAAGATGGAACACAATGGCGCCTCTTCAGACTTCTCCGAGATGGGAATCAAAGACGCGCCGAAAGCAGGACTGGATTTTGTTCGCGCGCAAAGAGAGTACACCTACCGGCAGATGTTTTTCGATCTGCTCCAGAGGCAGTACGAAGCAGCGCGCCTCGACGAGGCCAGGGACGCGACCGTGATTCAGGTCGTCGAGCCCGCAATCCCTCCGGAACGCAAGTCAGCCCCGCATCGCGCAACGGAAACCCTGATGTATACCCTCCTGGGATTTCTTTCCGCCTGCGCCTTTATCTTCATTTCCGGCTTCCTCAAAAGGAATCCGGGAATTACCGAGTCCTTGTCCGAGCTGAAATCGGCTTTCGCCAGAAAATAATGGGATCGGAGGGAGCCCTCCACAAACCTCCGCCTGTTCAAACCCGTACTCCCAACTTCGCTCCAAGCTTTCGTTTCATCAAACCGAATGTCCAGCAATCTCGTTTCTCAAGACCATCCCAGGCCCAAATGGAGACTCGCAAAGCTCTTGTGGCTGGCTGCGCTCCTCTGGATCGTGACAACCATTCAATGGTCCATGCGAATCCCAGATCCGCTCGCCATCCTTGGGGCCCTCCTCCTCGCTGCCCTTAGCATCGGCGAGATCGTTCGCCGGTACAACCGGCATGAGGATCTCGGCATTCTTCTCGTCCTGGCCGCCTTTGTCTTCATCTATCCGCTCTCGGGTGTCTTTCAGTTCATAGGAGGGAGTCTGGATCGCAGGGGCTTCTTCGATTACCGGTTCCTGGACCCGGCAGTTCAATCCCACTACTGTTACGCAACTCTACTCCTGATTTTCGCGGCGTATCTCGCCCTTGTCGCTGGCGTCGGCAAGGGGACCAGCAAACAAAGTGAAAATCCACACCTATCCGTGAACCGCAAGCGGCTGGTTGTCTTCGGGGCTACCGTGCTCGCGCTGGGTCTGCTCGGGACGGTTCGCCTCTTCCAGTACTCCGGCCTGCCGGATCTGGTCTCGTTCCTGATTACGATGGACCGCGGCAGGTACGTCGGCGACGGCTTCGGACGCTATGTGTTTCTCTCCCAATGGGTGCCCTGGGGGGTAACTTTCATCTCCATCGCGATCCTCAGCGGTCCCTGGGGCCTTAGTCGGCTCAAATCGAGCTTGGTGCTTGTCGGTTCGCTTGTCATCATTGTTGTGAACTCCTATTGGTCGGGAGGCCGTGCCACCATCCTGTTCGGTATCGTGCCAATGCTGATGTGCCTCACACGGCTCAGGAAATCCAGCGGGGCCGGCATTCTGCCCTACTTTCTCGCCATCGTAACAGCGGTCATGATCGCGATGACGTCGGCGCGCTCGGAATTCAGCCCGCAAATCTCCGAAGACATTGTGAATATCGTCGACTGGCATGCTGGCCGCTTCTGCATGGTTGGCCTCGGATTCGCCTTGACCGCGAACTCCGGGGCTGGATTCGGCACCACAATCCTTGGGAGCTTCTTCAGCTCAATTAATGATCTTATGACTCTCGCGCATCTTCCCTTTCAGTTACCGCACGTCCAGGGAATGGAGAGTATTATAGGCGGATATCTTATCAATGACCCGGATAACAACAGCATCCTGCCCGGTTCTATCTGCGAGCTTTATTACGACTTCGGCGTCCTGGGTGTCGTCGTGGGCCACTTTCTGATCGGGCGCCTAGCGAGGATCTGTTCCAATGCCGTCCATCGTGGCGCCAATGTCGGCTCGGTCCTGCTCGGCGCCTATTGCCTCCTGAGTCTCAGCATCTCTACCTTATCCGGTAATATTTCCTCTGCCTTTTACTACCTGCTCTACATCGGCCTTCCACTCCTTGTCATGTATTGGTGGGACGCTTCCCATCTTCCAAGCAGCCAGGTTGGGGCTTCGATTCAAGGGCAGGCCGCCATTCGCCAATTCTCACCACTTGGCGATTCAGAAATCCGCATCGTATGACCAGCGTGATCCTCACAATAAAAGAAGACATTGGAATGCTGAATCTCCCTCCATCCCGTCTCGTCCGATCCTTCGTCTCGAGGGTAAAATGCGCATTCTAATGTCGCCTCCACCTTCCAACCGCAACAGCATCGGAATTTTTTTGCAGAGAGTTGCAAACGAACTGGAGCGGAGACACTACAAAGTCACCGGAAAACTCTTTCATTACACTGGCTTCGAAGTGCTCCCTTGGCAGAAGGCATTCGTCTTTGGAACTCCAAGGCGGGCAGCAAAGATCAACGCCTCCGGCAAGCCTGTGGTGCTTACCATCGGCAGGCCGGAGATCAAGGAAGAGAACGAGGCACTGGGATTCCCGTATCTTCCTGTGCATGTTGAACAGGAAGCAACGATGACCGAGGCCATCGTGCATGCCTCTCAGGTTGTCTTTATCTCTCACTACGTGAGAAACGTGTGGCGCGAGATCTTCTCCAGAAAAGGCCTGGCATTTCCCGAGCCTCGAACCGCTGTCATTCATCACGGCATCGATCTGGAGTTTTTTACTCCGCGCCCCGAGCAGCGCGCTGAGCCGTTTGTCATTGGGCTCGCCGGGGAATTCCGCAGAATCCAGGGACTGGTCTCCCTGTTTGAGATTTCCAGACGATTGCAGTTTCCCCATCGCCTGATGTTCGTCGGCTCCATGACACCTGCCTATCGCCAGGTATTTGACGAGGGAATGAAGGATCCCGGACTGGCCGCGCGCACCACCTTTATTCCGTGGGTCCCCGCGAAAGAGTTGCCCAGGTACTACCGGCAAATGAGCTGTTTCTATCATCCGATCATTGGAGACTCCTTTGGCAACGTGGTGGCGGAAGCTCTGGCGTGCGGCGTGCCTGTCGTCTGTCCGAAGTTTGGCGGGTCGGCGGAGTTCGTCGTCCCCGATGGAGGCATCGCCGTCGACTCTCCCGGCTGGGATTGCGGAGAGGTCTTCATCGCCGGCATGGAGAAGGCAATCTCCCATATCCACGCCAATCTTGAGAAGTTTTCCCTGGGAGCCCGGAAGCAGGCTGAGAAGCTCGTTTCAATTGAGGCGTGCGTCGACGACTACCTCCGCCTGATGGCCTTGCCCGGCATGGCGGCACTCGACAAAGGCCATTCGACGGATCATCCGCCTGCCTGCAATCAATCGACGAAATGAGCGCTGTCCAGATGCCCAATGCGGAAGTCATCGCACCCGATGCGAGCCCTGTAGCGGCAATCCAGAACGTCCGAACAGCATACCTGTCCACTTCGGTGACGATGGTCGTCGGGCTTGCCTGCAGCATGGTTTCAGGCGTAATGTGCGCTCGCTTGCTCGCCCCCGCCGGAAGGGGAGCGCTGGCAGTCATCTCCTACTACCCATCGCTGATCTCCTCCATCCTTCCCCTCGGTATTCCACTCGCGACTTCGTTTCATATGTCCTCTGGCCGGCGCTCCGCCAATGAGGCAGCCTCCACCGGCTTCTGGCTCACTGCCATCCTCGGTATCCTCGGGTCGGCTCTGGCGGTTCTGGCCGCGCCGTACCTGCTCCCCGCCGATAAACAGGAACTACGCTTCGCCATTCAGCTCGTTTGTGGCCTCTCGGTTGCGATGGTTATCAGCCCGGTGCTCTATGCCATCGGAAGATCCAAACACCAGTTTCATTGGGTCAATGCAATGCAGTTGCTGAACACGGCGCTCTACATCGTGGCCCTGGGAGTCATGTGGATCACCCACAGCGCCTCGGCGCTCGTCATTGCAATCACCCTGCAGGCGATTCAGTGGCTCATCGTCGCTCTTCAGATCTGGAGGCTCGGAAAGGGTAGTTTCCTCTTCCGCATCCGTCTCGACTATTGCAAGGAGCTCTTCTGGCATGGTCTTCGCTTCTTTGGACCTGCGGGCGCCGCCCTCGTCTATGCCATGGCCGACCGGGCATTCCTTATTCGTAATGCTGGGTTTGTCGAAAATGGCTTGTACGCCGTGGCTTTTTCCGCCGCCTACCCCTTGTCTCTTCTTGCCGAAACCTTTGCTCAAATCGGATTCATCGAGGTCGCTGGCTCCCGAAATCCAGCCGACCTCGTCGTTCATCGAATGTGCGTCCTGAAGTTTGCGGTTCTTGTTGCCGGGCTCGGCTCCGCCTGCCTCGTGGCGCCTCTGATCAGGATCGCCTTTGGAAGCGCATTCGCCGGCGCCATTCTCCCCACCTACATCCTTCTCGCCGTCATGTCGATGCGGGCACACTCGCGCGCGCTTGAATCCATGTTGCGCGGCGCAGATCGTGCCTGGCCGGGTGTCCTGTCCAACTGCACTGCCTTCGCGGTTGTCGCGGTCGGAGCCTTGGCCGGCTTCATCACCGGAGCGCGGAGCCTGGCCCTCAATCTCGTCGTTGCCGAAGCATTTGCCTTCGCAATTCTCGTCGCGGCGTCGAGTTTCATTCTGCATATCTCTCCGATGCACCTGCTCCGCATTCCAAAAAGCTTCATCCTCGATCTGCCGCGACAGTTCAGTGTCAGTTGGTCGGAGCTGACAACCCGCCTCGCTCCTGCGAAATAACGCCATCGCGGTCAATCCATCCCCAAAGCTCAATTCCGCTGAGAACTGCTGATCGCACGTGAGCGGCGATGGCACTTGAATCGAAAATAGCCGGCCTGGATCTAGCCCAGGAAGAGAGGAATCATCGGATGAAACTGGTCGAAAACTTTAAGACATTTAATAGAGAAAAATTTCCCGCGGCAGTGGCGGTTTGGCGCAACGCTCGCACGGTGTGGACAATGCAAAAGCTCAAAGGACGGCCCCTGGAGGAAATTTGGCTCGACAGCCACCACGATTGTCAGAAACAGAAATACGAGTCCTCAGCCGGGGGGGGATCTTCGCTGGCAGCCACGGAAGCAGTTCGACGTCGCCTTCCAAAACTTCTGGAAGATTTGGAAGTTCGGTCTCTTCTTGACATACCGTGCGGCGACTTTCATTGGATGAGATTTCTTCCGCTTCCGAACGTGACGTATATCGGAGCGGATATTGTGAGCGAAGTCATCGCAGGCAATGCCGCGCAATATACCTCAGCCACCAGACGATTTGAAGTCCTCAATATCTGCACAAGCGCGTTGCCTCATGTCGATGCAATTCTGTGCAGAGACTGCCTTATCCATCTCAGCAACAAAGATGTCCTGAGCGCATTGGATAACGTCAAAAGATCCGGGGCGCGGATCTTGATAACGACAACTTACCCCAGCGTTCTCCGGAATATGGACATTGTATCGGGATCCTGGCGCCCGCTAAACCTGCAGCGGGAGCCGTTCAATTTACCGGAACCGATGCTGTCCATTTCTGAGGAGTGGACCGGTGACAACGGCGCGTATTCAGACAAGAGCCTCGCCGTCTGGCATGTCTCGGAAATCCCAGACCACTCGTTCCTGAGCTCTTCAAGAACGTCCTGATACACCACCGGGCAATTCAGACCGGACCGCCGCGAAAGACAGAATGGTTGCGATTGGGAGATTTCACCGTGAATCTAAAAGAATGTGCAGTCTGTCGTTCCGCCGACCTTGAATTCCGCGACATCGTATTCAAGGACGACGGCAGAATACTTCCGCTTGCCATTTGTAAAGATTGCGGCCATGCGGTGCGTAGTGATTATTGGTCTTTTGCCGAAAACCTCACCATTCAAACCGGTACGTTTGATAACAACGCAATCAGGCCGGCCCTCAGCGAGCTGAAGTGGCCGCATCGGCCGAGGCTGATTGCCAACGGACTTGAAAGGCTTGCGCGCAAGCGCGGCCAGATTCTCGATATCGGATGCGGAACCGGCATGTGGCTCGCTGCTCTCGGCGATGGCTGGGAGAAATTTGGAGTCGAACTATCACCGGTCGCGGCAAAGATTGCGGAAGAAGTTACCCACGCAACCATCTACAACGGCGAAATCGAATCCTTCGATGCGCTGCCAAACTCGTTCGACGTCATTACCGCGTTCGCCGTCATCGAGCACATGTCGGACCCCGGCTTCCTCTTGCGCTGGTCCTTCGACCACCTCAAGCCTGGCGGCATCCTGATCGTCATGACGGGCGATCGCGAAAGCTCCACTGCCCAGGCGATGGATGCCGATTGGCCGCTCTATTACAGCATCGAGCATCTGAGCTTCTTTTCGGCGCGCTCCCTGAGTCAGATGGTCAAATCTTTCGGCTTCCGGGTCTTGAGAATGGAGTGGCGATTCAACTACATGCCCTGGGGCTTGGGCTCGCGAGCGTTTAAGGCCTACCAGAAAGTGAAAGAAATTCTTGGCCTCATCGAGTCGCCCCAGCACGATCACCTCTACCTTTACGCCCAAAAGTCGCTTTGAAAAAAGCGAGTTGCCCGGCGAAGGACAAGCAATAAAGGCAGGAACTTCGGCAAACCGCATCGACGGCAATCTTAGGAAACGAGATAGATCAATGAACTCAACTTACTTCAATCGAGCAATTAACTTCATTCGACCTAGACCCCGGCAGATACCCATCAACGTAAGCGAGATTCTTCGCAACCAGGCTGCCACCGATATCGTGTCCAAATTCAGCGATCTCTATTACATGCTTGGTATAGCCGACCGCATGGATTGGCGTGGCGTCAAAGTCACAAAGAATCCCTGCGACCTGTGGCAAGTCGCCAGCCTCATCGCTCGGATCAAGCCCGCCGTCATCGTCGAGACAGGCACCGCGTACGGCGGCTCCGCGCTCTTCTATGTCGACATCGCCCGCGCCAATGGAATCTCCACCCAGGTCATTACCGTCGACGTGAATCCGAAGATGCCGCCCGTTTGCAATATCCCTGAAATTACCTCGCTCAGTGGCTACTCCACCGACCAGGGAATCGTCGATCGCATCAAGTCGCTCGTTGTCAATCGCTCTCCAGTCATGGTTATCCTCGATTCCGATCACTCCCGCGCAAACGTCGCACGGGAACTCGAACTCTACTCGCCGATGGTCACGGTTGACTCTTACTTGATCGTCGAAGACTGCAACGTCAATGGACACCCGAGTTTTCCAGGTCATGGCCCGGGGCCCTTTGAAGCCACCGAAGCCTTTCTGGCCGGCAATCAGCAGTTCATTTGCGACAAGGAATGCGAGCAGCATCTGCTCACCTTCAATCCCGGCGGCTATCTCAGGAGAATTGCGTGAACGCAGCACATAGCAGTAACAGGGCAAAGAAAGTCGGCATCCTCGCTTACGACTTGTCGGAGGTCACCGCCGACTTCCTCGAGAGCGTAGCCGCCCGTTGCCCGCACCCGCTCAAGTGCTTTCCGGTCTTCTATCACCGTAACCAGGACCGCTGCACTGTGCCCCACCTCCCTTCGGAGATTCGTGGCAGATACCTCTCGCTCTCCGGTCAAAACGGAGTGCCCGAAGGCACGGTGCGCAACTGGAATCTGCGCGCGGCCGTGCGCTGCGCGCTCGAGTCCGATGTCGTCGTTCTTATGGGTCTGCAGGCGGCAAGCGCTCTGGTCTGCGCCTCGCTCACGCGCCTGCTCGGGAAGCCGCTCATCTCGGTCAACCAGACCCTGCCCTTTGAGGTCGAACGCAAGCGCCGGGGGATCATCCGTGCCGCGAAGCGATTCCTTCTGGCCCTGAGCACGGTGGTCATCTACCAGACCGAGGTCAGCCGCATCACTCTCCAGCAGCTTTACAAAGTTCCTGAAAATCGTCTTTGCAGGGCAATCTTCAGCAGCGGGTTTGAAGAATTTGAGAAGCGATGGAACGAGCGGAATGCCAGGCCCAACGCAATGCCGCGCGCGAAGCTGGCCGCAGGCCATCGCCATCTTGTCGCCTTTGTCGGCAATCTACACCCGTTCAAGGGCGTGCGCGATCTCATCAACGCCATTCCCGAAATCGCAAAGCACGCCGACGTCCGCGTACTCTTCGCCGGACCGGAAGAGAAGCGCAATGGCGCCGGAGGAACGGTAAGCGACTATCTTGGCCTTGCTGAAAGCCTCGGCGTACGGGACCGCGTTGAGTTCCTTGGCGAGTTGCGCCGCGACGACCTCGTCTGGCTCTATGAGGCCGCGGATATCGTGGCCCTTCCAAGTCATCGCGATACCTTCGGCAAAGTCTTCGTCGAGGGCGCTCTGGCCGGCTGCGCGTTGATCTCAACCGATGCTTGCGGCGCCTCCGGAACCGTGATCCGAGATGGTGAAAATGGATTCGTCATTCACAGCGGAGATGTCCACGAGCTTGCCCAGGCCATCGTAAAAGCACTTGCCCCGGATACTCTGCCGCAGATGCGGGCACGATCGAGGGAACTGGTTCAAACCGAGTGTGACCCGCAAAGCGAGATTGCCGGCTACTGCGCCGCCATCGATTCGGCTCTGGAAAGAGCCTGAGGTATTTATGACGCCAATTATTTCCATCTGTATTCCCTCCTACAACCGGCCCGCCGAACTCGGTGAACTCCTCGCCAGCATCGCGCTCGAACCGCGCGGAGTGTGGGAGATCGTCATCGCCGAAGATCATGCGCCCCGGCGCGAAGAGGTCTCCGCGGTTGTCAATGACTTTCGCGCCGCGCATCCCGACGTCCCATTGACCTATCACTCCAATGAACAGAATCTGGGATTCGACGGCAACCTGCGCAAGCTTTTCGAGCTCGCATCCGGAGCCTACTGCCTCTTTATGGGCGACGACGACGTCCTGTGCGCAGGCGCGCTTGTCAAGGTTCAGGCCGCTGTCGCCCATGACAACGTCGGTGTGGTGCTGCGCTCATGGCAGTCGGTCGACAAGACCACTGGAGAAGTCATCGAGTTGCACCGCTATTACCCCGGCGACCGTCTTCTCCCCGCCGGAACCTCCGCCATCGTCTCCTTCTTTCGCAAATGCGTCTTCCTCTCCGGCATCGTGATCCATCGTGAAAGCGCTCTCCGCTTCGCCACCGACCGATTCGACGGCACCCTCCTCTATCAACTGTGGCTGGTCGGGCGAATCCTCGCCGAGAAGAACGGCTATTACATCGCTGACATCCTTGCCGTCCGCCGCGTTGGCGGCGAGCATTTCTTCGGCTCGGCGGAAGCCGAAAAAGGCAAATTCGAGCCCCGCAGAACCACCCCTCGCCATTCCCTCACCTTCGTCGCAGGGCTGTTTGGGATCGCCGACTACCTTGATCACGAGGTGGGCGTAGGAGCGCAAGAGATTCGTGCGGAATTGGCAGCCTATTCCTTCCCCCTCCTGGCCATGCATGCCCGCCATCTGTCGCGGCGAGAGTTCCGGGACTACGCCAACAGCCTCGCAGATCTCGGTCTTGGCGCGTCGCGATTGTTCTGGAGCTATTACTGGCTCCTCAGCATCTTCGGCACCAACTTCTCCGAGCGCGCCATCCGGCTGGCTAAGCGCGTGCTCGGCTCAACTCCCGTCCTGGTGCGCAGCTAACAACGGAATCTCATTCACATCACATTTGCCAGCCGATCCGCGGCAAACCTTTTCCTTTCCAGCCGTCAGGCCTCCAGCAGATCCTGGCCGGTTCAATTCATTCATTAAGAGGCAGAGTTGCGAGTTCTCATCGCTCAAGGCGCTTTTGAAGACATGTACGAGCCGGCATGGTGCCGCGCTCTTCAGGAGTTGGGCGTTGAGACCGAGCTGTTCCCGTCCCACTCCTATACCCTGCCCGGCGTCCTCGGCAGAGTCGAGCGAAGAGTCCTCGCCGGCCCAGGCGTCCTGCGTCTCAGACGAGCTCTGCTCAACCGCGTGCGAGCTTTCAAGCCGGACGTAACCCTCCTCTATCAGGGACATTACTTCGATCCCGATACCGTGCGGCAACTGAGGAAAAGCACCTTCGTCGCTGGCTACCACAACGACGATCCGTTCGGTATCAAGAAAAACATCTTGCGCTATCGCCACTTCCACAAGGCGCTCCACGAGTACAGCGGCTTTCACGCCTATCGAAAACCGAACGTCGATGAACTGCTTGCTGCTGGCGTCCCCAAGGTCAAGCTCCTCCTGCCTTACTTCCGTCCCTGGGTCGATTACCCAAGAACGCTCACCACCGAAGAAGCCGCGCAGTGGTCCTGCGACATCTGCTTTGCCGGTCATCTCGAGCCGGATGAGCGTATCGGCCACCTCTCCGCGCTCGCCTGTGCGGACATCAAACTCCGGCTCTACACACAGCCCGAGCACGCCCGTTCGCTGCTGCCCCCGGATGTCTGGAACCGCATCGGCCCAACCCAGGTCGCGCGCAACGACGACTACCGGAAAGCTCTCTGCGGAAGCCGTATCGCGCTGTCCTTCTACAGCCGCTGGAATCGCGATCAATATACACGCCGATCGTTTGAAATCCCAGCCTGCGGAGTCTTTCTCCTCTCCGAACGCACCGAGGCCATGACCGCGCTCTTCAAGGAAGGCGTCGAGGCCGAGTATTTCTCCTCGACCGAAGAATTGCTCGATAAGACGCGCTTCTACCTGGAGCACGACGCAAAACGGCTCGCGATTGCGCAGCAGGGCCGTGACAAAGTCGTACGCGCCGGCCACGACATCCGTAGCCGCATGAACCAGTGGCTCGAGGACGTTACCGCATGGAAACGCTGACCGTTCCTCCGGAGAACAAGCCGCGAGACCGCTTTGAGTGCTCCGGCGGATGGTACCGCCTTGTTCTCAACGGCAATCCATCGGAGACGCCGCCCGATCTTTCCGGGTTCGCGAGCAACCAGTCCGGATACAGATTCGCACGTTATCAAACCTGCCCGGGCCGGGTTCATTACGCGCTCTTCCGCGGCGCTGGCTTCGCCGAAGAAGCGGGCAGTACTCCTTCAGACGAACTCCTCGAGCGGGCCGCATTTTGGAATGATTGCCTGCTCCTCTCCTTTGACCTCGAAACAGCATCCTGGCATATCCTCTCCAATCGCGCCGCTTCCATTCCGGTGTTCTGGACTCGGGCCAACGGCCGCACCGTCGTCAGCAACAACATGGTCTGGCTCGGCGGTGGAAGCGGGCAGATCGATCCGGTCGCCTTCGCTGAAACCCTCCTGTGGGATGTCCCTCTTGGAGACCGAACCCTCCGCAGCGCAATTCACCAGTTGCCCGCGGGTTTCCGTCTGCGGATCTCGCCTTCTGACGCGCATGTTCAGCGGAAGTTTGTGCTCAACATCCGTCCATCAGCCGCCGAGCCAAACGTCCCTTTAAGCGAGCTTGTCGAGCACGGCGCCTTGCTCAACGCGCGCGCGGTGCATCGCGCCATCTCGCCCGGTCTCCCCTTGATCCTGCCCATCTCCGGCGGTCTCGACTCGCGTTGCATTCTCGGAGCTGTTCCCACGGAGTTGATGGGTAGCTGCAATACAGTCTCTTTCGGCCATCCCGGCGCATTCGAGCTTGCCTTCGGGCGTGCCGTCGCCCGGCAATGCGGCGCATCTTGGAGAAAGTACGAACTCGACTCAGCACATTACACCGCGAGCCAACTCCCCAAGTTGGTTCGTGCCGGTTGTGGCATGACCCCCTTGCAACACCTTCACCTCTCCAGCGCCCTGCGCCAGTTTCCCCAAGGACAATCCCAGGTGCTGATCGGCTATATGGGCGATCCAGTCGCCGGCGCGGATGCTGAGGAGAAATGCAATGCCGTCAACGCGGATGGAGCCGTCGCCGCCATGTTCGCAAAGGCCGGCATCACTCAGCACGCAGCAGCCGAACTCTTCGGCAGGCACACAGTCGAATGCATCGTCGACGATCTGCAGCGCATGTTTCGCGATGCAATCTCAGAAAATCCGGCGGAGGCTTTTCTTGAGTACTACTTCATCGTCGAGCGGCAAAGCAAGCTCGTGACCCATATCTTCAATCACCTGCACTGGAGTGGGCATGGACTCGGCTTCCCGTTCATGGACGGAGAATGGGCGCGGTTCTTCCTCGCGCTCCCACCCGCTCTGCGCGCCAACCGGTCGCTCTTTCAGAAATCGCTCTGCGCCCAACGGCCCGATCTGGCCCGCATCCCAAGCACCGCCGGCTTCGCTCCCTTCACGGCATCCGCGCCTTACCGGCGTTGCGCGGACCTCGCCGCCAAATACTGGAATCGCGCCTGCACCGCCAGCCAGCGCATTAGCGGCTATCGCTTCAGTCTTCCGAATCCCTTCGCCACGGAGTTGCAGGGCGCTATACTCCGCGGCCCGTTGCACCATCAACTTCTTCAATCGGTCGAAAAACTGCGAACTGCCGATCTGCTCTCCGCCCCGCTCGCAGACTTTCTCATCAGCCAGAAATCCCTCCATCGCCCATGGATCGGATTTCGTGCCATCTCTACCGCTCATTGCCTGGAGGAGGAAACAACATGACGAGGGCTGCTTTCCTCAAACTCGCGCCAATCGAAGCCGTTTACCCAATTACTGCGCCTTACGATCCCGATCGCATCTATCCCGAGTTCGGCCAATGCGATTGGAAGATTGAAACGTGCTCGAGCAATTCAATCTTCGCCAGCGTTCGACAGCTTCTCATCGATCTTGACCTTGACCGTACGCGCCTTGGCTCCGCCGCCTGGAATCCACTCCAGGACTATGTCTGCGCGGGCCAGACCGTCGTCATCAAACCGAATCTGGTGATCCATAAACACTTCTCAGGACCCGATGGAATGCAGTTCACCGTTACGCATCCCTCCGTGGTTCGCGCCCTCATCGACTACTGCCGCCTCGCCGTCGGCCCCGCCGGCCACATCGACATTGCAGACACGCCTCTCGAAGACTGCGACTTCGACCAATTGCTCCGTTCAAGCGGATACGGAGAAATGATCCAGGCTCTTCACCAACGCGGCATTTCGGTCGCTGTTCACGACCTCAGAAGCTATCAGTCGCTCAATCATCTCGACGGCACGAACGAGAGACTTCCTCTGCCAGGCGATCCGCATGGCTACACCGATTGCGACCTGGCCGATCAAAGCCTCTTTGCCGTGCTCGATCGGCCCGCGGCGCCTCCGAACTACTACACCATGGGCGACCACTCCGTCGATCAACTCGATATATCGAGCCGCCAGGTCGGCAAGCCCACCGCCAACCACTCTGGCGGACGCCATGTCTATCGAGTCGCCAACACCATCCTCAACGCCGACCTCACCATCAACGTTGCCAAAATGAAAACCCACAAGTTCTCCGGCGTCACGCTTTGCCTCAAGAACGCAATCGGCATTTGCAATGGTAAAGAGTACATGCCGCATCGGCGTCCGGGCCCGCCCAGCGAAGGAGGCGACTCCTTCCCATCGCCGCCGTCCTTGAACTATCAATGGAGAGTCCGCCGCGTGCGCGTACTCTCTTCCATCGTCGGCCGAAGCGCCGCATCCTGGATCATCGACACCGTCCGGCGTGTCATTCCACGACAATTGCCGCACCTGGCGCCGTGGGAACCGGTCTTCGGCGATTGGTCGGGAAACGATACCATCTGGCGGACCACCGTAGATCTGAACCGTATCTGGCTTCGCTCCAAAACAACCGACTCTCCCGGCAGACGCAAAAACGGAAAGATGCTCTGCGTCATCGACGGCATCGTAGGAATGGATCACGAAGGACCGATGACAGGCATGGCTGTCGACAGCCATGCCTG
>Ga0224555_1000819_pt1 | contig 47303 bp, 42 predicted proteins | sample 714S23034metaG_FD_180687 | JGI IMG/M metagenome (GOLD analysis project Ga0224555, IMG submission 180687) | Peat soil microbial communities from Stordalen Mire, Sweden - 717 S2 30-34 | ecosystem: Environmental > Terrestrial > Soil > Wetlands > Peat | place: Sweden: Norrbotten County, Stordalen...
CATCTTCTCCACTCCCTATGGGATGAGGGGATGCAGTCGGCGAGGGCGCCGACTGCCACACGCGAGGGCGCGTGCGCTCCCCGGAATTGAAAACGGGCGGCTTAGGCGAGGATTTGGGCTCATCCAGACGGGACGGGGGTTGCGGGGGCGATTTTGGTCCTTCAGGCTGGTTTTGAAGTGGCCGCTGACACATCTTGCGAACGCGAGTCCCATTTGATACTAAAAAGGCATGCCGTTTTCGCGAGGCGAAAGGAAAGTTGCGCTGGGATGGATCGGGGCCGGACTGATGATGGCCGGACTGTGCGCCTGGGGCGGCGAGAGCGGCCTGAATGCCATCGTCGTTGTCAATCAGAATAGCGCCAATTCCCTCCAGCTCGGCAACGATTATTGCGAACGGCGCGGGGTGCCCCCGCAAAACCTCTTGCGCATGACCAACTGGACGGGCGGGACGACCAATTGGCAGCAGAGCGATTTTGAAAGCTGCCTGCTCAATCCGCTGCTGGCCATGATCGCCAGCCGCGGGCTGGCCGGCCAGGCCCAGGTCGTCCTGCTTTCCATGGACATCCCGTACCGGGTCATCAACGGCGACAGCCAGAACAGCACGACTTCGGCCCTCTTTTACGGTTTCAAAACCAACGCCGCGTCCCCGTTGGGCTGCGGCACTGATTCCTGTTCGCTGCCCGACGAGGCGACCAACAGCTACGCCTTCAGCGAATTGCCCTTTGACCAGGCGGCGCCGGACACGGCCGCCACCAACGCCTTCCTGGCCCTGATGCTGACGGACACCAACCTGGCCCAGGCGGAATTGACGCTGGAAGGAGGCCTCGCCAGCGACAGCACTTTTCCAACCAACACGGTCTATCTGGAGAAAACCGACGACCCCGCGCGCAACGTGCGGTTCTTTTTGTTTGATAATGCCATCCAGGAATGCCGCGCCCGCGGCGACGACGCGGTGACGCGGACCAACTCCGATTCCACCGCGTGGACCGCCATTCTGGGACTGGACACCGGCCTGGCCACCTTCCCGGTGCCGCCCAACACTTTTGTCCCCGGCGCGGTGGCGGATAACTTGACGTCCTTTGGCGGGGAGATTTTCGAGTCGGTTTGCCCGACGTGCCAGACGGTGTTGCTGGCCTTTCTGGAAGCGGGCGCCAGCGGCGGTTACGGAACGGTCGTCGAGCCGTGCAACTATACGTTTAAGTTTCCCGACCCGATGGTTTATTTCTTTCAGAATCGCGGCTTTTGCCTGGCCGAGGCTTATTACCAAAGCCTGTCCACGCCGTTTGAAGGTTTGATGGTTGGCGAACCGTTGTCGGCCCCCTTTGCCCGGCCTGGCACGGCGATATGGAATTCCCCGGCCGCCGGCAGCGTGCTCAACGGTCTGGCCGCCTGCGATGTTCTTTTTGCCGCCGCCGACACCAACCTGCCGCTGGCCCAAGTGGACTTGTTCGTGGACGGAACTTTCGTCCAGACGGTGACCAACCTGCCGCCCAACGCCGGCAACATTCTTTCGGTGGCCATCGGCGGCGTCACGGCCAATTATACGGTGGAGGATGGCGATTCGCTCGCTTCCGCCGCCCTTGGATTGGCGGTCGCCGTGGCAGCGAGGACCGGAGTGGATGCGGATGCCGTGGGCGACCGCCTGGTGCTGCGCTCAACAAATCCGGCCACGTTGGGCAGCCAGATTTCGGTGCGGGCCGGGGCGGCGATTGGCGCGGCGGCGTCTCTGACCTCGTTTGCCACCGCGGCGCTGCCCACGTTCTTGGATAGCACCGCCTGCGGCTACCACTTCGTGCAGGCCGGAAATAATCCGGCCGTAGGCGACTGGCTGCAAATAACAATCATAAAGACCAACGGCGCGCCAGTGACCGTCGCCGTCACCAATACTCAAACCGGTGAGTCCATTGCCACGCTCTTGCAGGCCCTGATGAGTCAAATCAACGCCAATCCCGCCCTGCAAACCGCCGACGGCGTCAAGGCCTCCGACCTTGAGGCCCAGGGCGCAGGCTGCCAGGCCAACGGGTTTTACGCCTTCGCGGTCTATGCCAATTCTCCCGGCTGGCAGGCCGCGCACATCCAGGCCATTTTCACCGGCTCGACCAGCCTCGACCCAACACCCGCCGGGACCAACGCGCTGGACGACAACGTCAACGACCTGCAACCGCGCGCCCATGTTTATTTGAGTTCTGGCGCCGCGTCGCTGCCGGCGCCATTTGTCCTGGACACAACGCGCTTGGCCGACGGATTCCACGTCTTGACAGCAATGGCGTACGAGGGTACCAGCGTCCGCACGCAGACCCACGTGGAACAGACAGTGCAATTTCGCAACACGACGCTTTCGGCCGCGTTCAGCGCCCTGCCGCCCGCCACCAACGGAGACCTTCGGTTTGCCATTGCCGCCAACACCACCAATGTCGCGCAGATTAAGTTGTTCAGCACGGGCGGCCCGGTGGCGGCGGCGGCCAATCAGGCTGCGGTGGAACTGGCCGGGCCGGCTGCGACCCTGGGCGTGGGACTGCATCCCTTTTATGCGGTGGTGACGGATGCCGGCGGCCACGAATATCAGACGCCAACGATCTGGGAACAAGTGCCGGCGCTGCAATTGAGCGTCCTCGGGCCGCCGCCGGCCTTGAACTGGCCGGCCATCGCGGGACGGCAGTACAGCGTGTCGTCCGCGACCAACCTTGACGGCGCGTTTCAGACCGTGGCCACGGTCCTGGCCACCAACACGAAGGCGCAATGGCCGGTGACCGCCCCCTCCTTCGGCGCAGTCTTTTACCGGGTGTCCGTGGCGCCGTAGCGCATAACATGTTGACCAATGAACAGCGGCGGACGGCGTGGGTGGCGGCGGCCCTGATCCTGGGCATCGCGCTGCTTTATTGGCCGGTGGCGGGATTCGACTTCATCAACTTCGACGACGACGTTTATGTGGTCCGCAATGACCACCTCAACCACGGCTTCACCTGGGCGGGTTTTTGCTGGTTCTTTCAAATCGGTTACGCCGGCTACTGGCACCCGCTGACCTGGATGTCGCACGCGCTTGACTGTCAACTCTTCGGGCTGCGGCCCGGACCGCCTCACGTCGTCAATGTCCTGCTCCACGCCGCCACCGCGATTCTGCTCTTCCTGGTTCTCAAACGGATGACCGGGGCTTTCTGGCGCAGCGCCATGGTGGCGGCCCTGTTCGCCTGGCATCCGCTTCGCGTGGAATCGGTCGCCTGGATCGCGGAGCGCAAGGATGAATTAAGCGCGCTGTTCTGGATGCTGGCGCTTTGGGCCTACGTCCGCTACGCGGAGAGTTTGAAATCTCAAATCTCAAAGTTCAAATTGTTCTACGCGCTGACTCTTCTCTTTTTCGCGCTCGGGTTGATGGCCAAGCCGATGGTGGTCACGTTGCCATGCGTGTTGCTGCTGCTGGATTGGTGGCCGTTGGGGCGCTTGGGACCGGACGCGCCCCGCCCTTATGCGCGGCTCATCTTGGAAAAGCTGCCTTTTTTTCTGCTGGCCGCGTGTTCCAGCATACTGACAGTCATCGCGCAAGGTCGGAACGGCGCGGTGGCGACGCTGGAAATTGTTTCCTTTCATACGCGGCTTATCAACGGATTGGTTGGTTATTTGCGCTACGCGGAGAAAATGTTCTGGCCGGCCAACTTGAGCGTGATCTATCCGCTGGCTTTCAAATGGCCTGTCCTGCAAATCGTGCTGGCGCTGTTTTTTCTTGCCGGCCTGTCGCTGGCGGCGCTGATGTTTTGGAAGAGCCGGCCCTACTGGCTGGTGGGATGGCTTTGGTATGTCGGCACGATTTTTCCGGTCATCGGCTTTGTCCAGGTAGGAGGCCAGGCGATGGCCGATCGTTTCAGTTATATCCCCTCGATTGGCATTCTGCTCATCGTTTGCTGGGCGGCCGACGATCTGACCCGCGCCTGGCGCGGACGGCGCGTGTTTCTAACTCTGGCGGCGGTGGCCGTGCTGGCGGCCTGCGCGGCGCGGACAAGGGCGCAAGTCAACTACTGGCGCAACAGCGGAACGCTCTTCCAACACGCCCTGGCGGTTGACCCGGAAAATTACTTCGCGCATAGCAGCTACGGATGCTATCTGCGCGATTGCGGCCAATTGGAACAGGCGCGCCAGGAATGTCAACGAGCCATCGAAATCAACCCCGCTTACGTCATGGGCTACTCTTTTGTCAGCAGCGTGCTTGCTTTGGAAGGCAGAAAGGACGAGGCCATGCAGGCTCTGCGCGACGGCCTCAAAATCCGGCCTGACTATTCCGGCGCCCGTTGCAATCTGGCCAAGCTCTTATTCGAGAGAAAGCTCTATGGCCAAGCCGAAAGCGAATTGGAGGAGGGCCTGAAACTCGATCCCGACGACGCGGGGCTGCATTTCTTTTTGGGCCACGCCCTGGCCGGCCAGCACAAGGACGAAGCCGCCGAAGAGCAGTTCGCCCAATGTGCGCGCCTGGCCCCGGACGATTCCGCCGGCCATTTCCAATGGGCCTTGATGTTGGCGGCCCGGCACAAAATCCCCGAAGCCATCGCCCAATACCGCGAGGTCTTGCGGCTTCAGCCCGATTTGGCGGACGCCTTGAACAACCTGGCCTGGCTCCTGGCCGCCAGTCCCGACGCCCGGCTCCGCGACGGCGCCCAAGCCGTCCAACTGGCCTCGCGCGCCTGCGCCCTGACCCACACCAACGAAGCCGTCAAGATCGGGACTCTGGCCAACGCCTGCGCGGAAGCCGGGCGTTTTGCAGAAGCCGCCGCCTGGGCGCAAAAGGCCAGCGAAGTCGCCCTGGCCCACGGCCAAACGAACGTGGCGGAGCAGAATCTCGAATTGCAAAAGCTCTACCGGGCGCGCCGCGCGTTTTACGAGTTTTACTAACTGACTCCCTTTCATCCTTCTTCCTTCTTCCTTTTCCCCCTGTCGTTTCTCTGCTTGCTTTTCCGGCGGCGGCGGTTATCTCTGAACCTGCACTTTATTAACGATCATGGCTTACAAAAATGTCAGTCCCCCGGCGGGCGGCAAAATCTCCATTGCCCAAGGCAAACTTGTCGTGCCCGACAATCCCATCATCCCATTCATCCGCGGCGATGGGACGGGGCCGGATATTTGGGCGGCCAGCCAGCGGGTGTTCGACGCGGCCATTGCCAAGGCCTACGGCGGCAAACGCAAGGTTTCCTGGTTCGAGGTTTTCGCGGGCGAGGTGTCCTTTAAGAAGTTCAATGCCTGGCTGCCGGAGGAAACCATCGAAGCGTTCAACGAGTTTCTGGTCGGCATCAAGGGGCCGTTGACCACGCCGGTCGGCGGGGGCATCCGCTCTCTCAACGTCGAGCTGCGCCAGCGGCTGGACCTGTACGTCTGCCTGCGGCCCGTGCAGTACTTCCAGGGCGTGCCCTCGCCTGTCAAACACCCGGAGAAGGTGGACATGGTCATCTTCCGCGAGAACACGGAGGACATTTACGCTGGCATCGAATTCGCGGCCGGCACGGCGGAGGCGCAAAAGACGCTCGATTTCCTGGCCCGCGAATTCCCGAAGTCCTTTGCCAAAATCCGTTTCGGCTCCAGGGAGAAGGCCGAACAATTCTGGGTGGAAGCCGGCGTGAAAAATTTCCCCTGCGACGTGCGGGTGGGAGTGGGCGTCAAAGCGGTCAGTTACAGCGGCTCGGTGCGGCTGATCCACAGCGCCATCGGCCATGCCATCAAGTTCAAGCGCAAGAGCGTGACGCTGGTGCATAAGGGCAACATTATGAAGTTCACCGAGGGCGCTTTCCGCGATTGGGGCTATCAGACGGCCAAAGAGTATTTCGGCGCGGTTGAAATCGAAGGCGGCCCGTGGTGCAAAATCCCCGAAGGCAAACCCGGCGCCGGCCTCGTCATCAAGGATTCCATCGCCGACAACACCTTGCAACAAGTCCTGACGCGCCCGGAGGATTTCGACGTCATCGCCACGCTCAACCTCAACGGCGACTACTTGAGCGACGCGCTGGCAGCGCAAGTCGGGGGCATTGGCATCGCGCCCGGCGGCAACATCAACTACATCACGGGCCACGCCATTTTCGAGGCCACGCACGGGACGGCGCCCAAGTACGCCAATCAGGACCGGGTCAATCCGGGCAGCGTCGTGTTAAGCGGCGAGATGATGTTCCGGCATTTGGGATGGGTGGAGGCGGCCGATTTGATCCTCAAGGGCATCACCGGCGCCATCACCTCCAAAAAGGTCACTTACGATTTCGCCCGCCTGATGCCGGGCGCGACCGAGGTAAAATGCTCGGAATTCGGAGACAACATCATCGCGCACCTATGATCGCCCGCGTCCTCGCGTTTTTTGCCGGCCTATTCACGCTGCTGAACCTGGGCGGCAATCTGCTTTGGCCCGGTTTCGATGCCAGCGCGTGGTGGATTGGTTTGGGCGGCTGGCCGGGGTGGCTGGCGCGGCCGTTGCTGGCCGTGTTCGCCCTGACCATGCTGGCTTTCGCGTTCCGGCGGCCGGCGCCGGCGCGGCGTCTCTATTTCACGGCGGGCGTGGCGCTGCTGTTCGCCGCGGTCGCGCTGGCCAACACCGCCGTTTTCTACCGTTTGCTGGCTGGCGGACGCATCGCGGCCGGTTTTCCGGCGCCCTTTTCGTTGCTGGTTTTCCTTGGGCTGGCGGTCATCGTTCGCGGCGCCTGGACCCGGCGCGCCATGGTGGACCGTTATGACGCGCGGCGCGTCCTGGCCGGCGGGCTGATGTTGCTGGCCGCTTTTCCCCTCGCCTTGATGCTCTTTTTTGGCAACACCGATTACCGCCGGCCGGCGGACGCGGTGGTTGTTTTTGGAGCGCGCGTCTATGCGAGCGGCAAATTGTCGGACGCCTTGGAAGACCGCATTCGGACCGGCTGCGAGCTTTATCGCGCCGGCCTGGCCAGGCGGCTGGTGCTCTCCGGCGGCCCCGGCGACGGGGCGCTGACGGAAGCGGCCGCCATGCGCCGTTATGCCCTGGCTCACGGCGTGCGCGACGGGGACATTTTTATGGACGACAACGGCATCAACACCGAGGCCACCGTGCGGGACACCGCGCCGTTATTACGGCAATGGGGGGCGCGGCGGGTGCTGGCCGTGAGCCATTTTTATCATCTGCCGCGGATCAAACTGGCCTATCAGCGGGCGGGGATTGATGTTTTCACGGTGCCGGCCCGGCAGGGACATCTGCTGGGCCAGATGCCGTTCAACATGGCCCGGGAAGTGGCCGCCTTCTGGAGTTATTACTTTCGCCGGGCTTTTCCCCCTGTCCTCCGAACGGCCCGCCCCGCCGCCCGAAATTCCGGGGTCTTTCCAGCGCACCCGCTTCCCCACCAAATCCTGTCTGGAGCTTGACTTCGGAACGGAAATCTGACATATTGTCTGACATGAAGACGGTGACATTGCGGCGGTTGCGACGTGAATCGCGGTTGCTGGATTGGGTGGCGGCTGGCGAAGAAATCGTCGTCACCAGGTTTGGCAAGCCTTACGTGAGGATTCTGCCAAGCCAAACCAAGTCCTTTTTGGGGGCTGCCAGCCATTTAGGCGTCAAGACGCCCGTGACTTCGGAGCCGATTCCACCCACCGAGTGGAAAGAGCTGTTTTGAAATATCTGCTCGATACAGCCCCGTGGATCAATGGCTTGACGATGCCCCGCGTGCTGCCAAGACGAATTCAGAAGCTGTTGGGTTCCGCCGACACGAAATACTTATGCAGTATCAGCTTGCTCGAAACCGCCATTCTGCACCGTCTCGGCAGGTTTAGTTTTGAAGGGGCGCTGGCCCAGTTCTTTTCCGCCGCCGTGGCTGCCGACTTGGAAATCCTGGAACTGACGCCGGCCATCGCCATGAAAACGAATGAGTTGCCAGAGGGTTTCCCAGGGGACCCCTTCGATCGCACCATCGTAGCAACGGCGGTCGTCCTCCATCTGACGCTGATCACGGCGGATTCGGCCATACGGGATGCCGGAATGTGTGAGGTCGAGTTTTATCGTTTCAAACCTTCGCGACTGCCAAGGTGATTGGGCAAAGCTGGTTTGGCGTTCACCACGGGCGCCCGCGATGGTACAGGTTGGTCGTCACGTTGATGTTGACAGGGGGGGAGGCCGCCTTGGTGCCGTTGTTGTCGCTCGCCACCGCCGTCAGGATGTTGCTGCCGACCGGGGCGTTGGTCCACTTGAGATAAAAAGGCAGCCATTGCATCCGGCGCGGAGAAGGGGCCGGGATCATCGGTTCGGCGGCCAGATAGTTGGTAGCCGTTCCAAGGCTGTTGCCGTTGGCGAAGAACTCCACCGTGTCCACCACGCCGTTGGTTTCCCCCGCCGCCGCGTACAGATTGATGGGCGCCTGGTCCGGAAAATCCGCCCCCTTGGCCGGAGCGATGATCCGCACTTGCGGAACAGGCAGATTGGTCGTCACCGTGATGCTCACCGCGGCGGAAGTGGTGTGCAATCCGGCGTTGTCGGTCGCCACCGCCGTCAACGCGTAGGCCCCGGGCGGCACATTGGTCCAGACAAACTGGAACCGGCTGACCCGCGCGCCTGGCAGCGCCGGCAGGACCAGCCCGTGCGATTCCCGCATGACCAAAGGCCGCAACGGGAAATCTCCAAAGGGATCATTGCTGACCACGCCGATGCTGTTGCCGTTGGCGAAAAAACGCACTGCCGTCACCCAGCCGTTGGAGTCCGACGCCGAAGCTCCCAGGACAATGTTCGGTTTGGACAGGAACGAGGCGCCGTTGGTCGGCGACGCCAGGCTGACGCTGGGGGGCACATTGGTGTAATTATAGACGATATAGACCACCGCGCGGTCCAGCGAGCCGACCAGGAAGGCCGGAGTTTCCCCCCGCTCACGCGTCTGGCGCGGCAGCGTCACAATGACGGTTTTATATCCGGTGGCATTGGTCTCGCTCACGGGGGTGACGGTGATATTCGAAGAAACCTGCCCCGCCGCCAGGGTAATGTTGGTCTGGATGGCGGCGTAATCGCCCCCATTGGTCGCGGTGCCGCCGAGGGAAACAGGCACGGTCAGGGCCGCGTTGGTGTTGCCCGCGCGGAAAACCGTGAAGGAGCCGGGATTGTTGCCCGGTTCCGATGCCAGCGGATCGGTCGTTTGCACGGAGACGGAAGGCAGGTCCGTCGCCGCAGCCATCGCCTGCGCGCCCGCCATGAAAATCCCGCCCGCCAGCATAGCGGCCAAAGCTCCCACGCGAAGCGGAAAACTATTGAGCATCACGCCGTCAATGGTGGCACGCGTTGCGGGCAAAGTCAAGGTGCATGAAACAAACGCCCTTGCCAATTGGTGATGCAGAATAATAATACGAAAATGGACAATCGAAAGAAGCTGGTGATCGGAGTCCTGTTTGTGTTGGTCCTGCTGGGGCAAGCCGCGCTTCTGGCTGGTGACGAGTTGACGGCGCGCTTTGAATTGACGCTCAACCGCGTATTGCGCGGCGGACCGCCATTTTACACCGGCGACTTTGTGCTGGCGGACGCTGTGCCGCTGCACGTGCGCCGATTCACCGAATTCAGCGGCGACGTGTCGGGCCGCTACATCGGAGCGCTGGCGGTCGCGGAACAATTCAGCGGAAAAGATTTCCCGGAACTTGACCGGGTTGTGGGCAAACTGGTGAAGTTACAGAAGGCCGATGGCCACTTTGGCGATCCGTTCAGCACCAACGAGGTCACCCCCAGCGACATGGCCTTGCTGTGGGGCAACGGCCGGCTTTTGATCGGGCTGCTTGAATACCAAGGTGTAAAACCATCGCCCGAAGTGCTGGCCTGCGCCCGGCGGTTGGGGGATTGTTTCGTCAATCTCGGACCGCGATACAACGACCCCGCAGTCATGCAGAAGTTCAGCGGCGGCCAGGAAGCCGTGGGCTACATCTGCTGGACGCAAATCATGGAGGGGCTGGTGGCATTGAACCGCGCCACCTCCGACGAGCGTTACCTGCGCCTGGCCGAAGAGATCGCGACCCACACCCACCGCATTCCAGAACAGCACAGCCACGGGTTTGTCTCCTCGCTCCGCGGAATCCTCGAACTTTACCGGGTCACGCACGCTGCCAAATGGCTGCAAAAAGTCGAAACCGAATGGGACGGCATTCTTGCCTCGGGCAATTTGCTGCCGCAAGGCGCATTGCCGGAAATTTTCAAGCCAGGCACTGTTAACGACGAGGGTTGTTCCGAAGCAGACTGGCTGCGCTTAAACCTCGGTCTCTGGGCCGAGACACGCAATGCGCGCTATCTCGAAAACGCCGAATTGACATTGTTCAACGAATTTGCGCTGAATCAGTTTCACAACGGCGATTTTGGCCATCACATTTTGACCAGCACGGGCATCGGCGACTCCTGCGCGCGCGCCTGGTGGTGCTGCACGTTCCATGGTTTGCGGGCGTTCCCGGAGGTATTCCACGCCGCCTTCCATGCTGAGCCGGACTGCCTCTGTTATGACCTGCCGGTGGAGGGTCAGGGCGCCATCAAGGGGTTGACTGTGCAGGCGGACTCGTCGCTGGAGCAGAACGCGACGGTGACACTCACGGTGACGGAATCCAACGGACGGGAACTTGCCTTGCGCCTCCGTCAGCCTGGTTGGGCTTCCGCGTTGGAACTCAAGCTTAACCACCGCCCGCTCACCGGCAACGCAACCGATGACGGTGTGGAAATCCGCCGGGCGTGGAAACACGGCGACACCCTGGCCATCCGTTATCCGCTACGCACCCGGTTGCTGGCGGATTCACAGAATTCCGGGCGGGTGGCCATCGTGCGCGGCCCTTGGCTCCTCGGAGTCAACAACCAAAAGACGCCAACATTTTTTGACGAACCCTTTGTGCAAAACCGGATTCTCCTGCCAGCGCCTGCCAGCAAGAACGAGGGTCGGTTCGAGGTGATCAAAGAAAAGTCAAAGGCTGCGCCCTTCACCGTGCCCGTGGCGCATCTGCTGCTCAACTATCTGCCGGGCGGCTATCCCGTGCAGCCGCAAACCGTCATCCTTTGTCCCATTGCCGAGCACACCGCCGTGGCACAAAGCGGGTCGTGGGTCTTTTGGTTCGAACCGGCGGCAAAGCCTGCTGGAGAGTAGAAAGGGTTCATCGGGGTCAAATGTTAAGATGCGACCCGAATGGCCCGTATTACTATCAAACCTGACTCCATCCCCTTTTGCGGGGGCCGGACTTGCCGTGTGGCGCGAAAAGTGCTTGCGGCTAAAAAACACGGCTCCCGCCGCCAAACGAAAAAACACGTTTTTGGCGGCTCTGGCAAACGGCTGTTAAAATGGTTGACACAAAACGGAGGGGGCCCGTCCGGGGCGTTTTTGGATGCCAACGGGTTGATCCTCAACGGGTTGCGCGGAAAATCGCCGCCGGGGCGCCCGGCCCGAAAAACGACGCTGTCATATAAACGAGACGGTTTTTTCCGCCCCGCAACGCGTTGAGGGCGCGGGACTTCCGCCGCCCCTCCTGAAAATGCTGCACAAAATCGTGTCAAAATGTGTTTTTTTCAAAAAAATCGTGCCTAAAAACCTACCATAAGGTTTTTGGGTTTTTGCGGGGTTTGGTAAACTCGGCGCATGAACGTCAATAAAGTTCATGCGCGAGACGGTTCTCGTAGCGCTGGCTGGGAGCCGGCTGTATCGCGGATTGTTCATCCGCAGGCCGCCCATGGCGCCAACGCTTTCGCCACTGCGCCGATGGGCCATCGGCAGATCCTGCCTCAACCAGAGCTACGCCCGCACCCCATCCAATTTCAATCCGGCCTTAATCCAACCCAATCCAACCTAATCCGGCCTAATCCGACCTATGACAAAAAAATAAATCCACGGAATCGAGTAAAGCGGCTTGTGAAATAAATATGACTGAATCGCACCAAATCGCACTAAATCATACCAAATATGACCGGATTTTTTATTTTTTTCCGCCTCCATCAGCTACTTCCCGGCAGATTCAGTCGGCTGGAAGAATTTTGTCTCACCCCCCCCAACGGCCTTTTTCCATTGTTTTGTCTTATGGTTTCCGCCACAGTAGGCGCTTCTATGCAACAGGTTAATCTTGGCATGATCGGCGGCGGCACCGTGGGCAGCGGCGTCTTCCACCATTTGCAACATAATGGCGCGCTGCTGGAATCGCGCCTGCGGACCAAAATCAGCCTGCGCAAAATCGCCGTCAAGGCGCTGGACGAGCCGCGCCCTTATCCCATCCCGGCTTCCCTCATGACGACCGATTGGACGGCGGTGGTGCGGGACCCGCAGGTTCAGGTGGTGATCGAATTGGTCGGCGGCACCACCCTGGCCAGGACGATCATTTTGACGGCGCTCAAATTGGGCAAGCCCGTCATCACGGCCAACAAGGCGCTCCTTTCCGCGCACGGGGAGGAACTGTTCGCGGCGGCCAAGGCCTCCGGGGCCAATCTTTATTACGAGGCCAGCGTGGCCGGCGGCATACCGATTATCAAGGCCCTGCGGGAAGGGTTTGTCGGCAACCGCATCACGCACATTTATGGCATCGTCAACGGCACCTGCAATTACATCCTCACCCGCATGAAGCTGGAAGGGCTGGACTTCGGCCCGACGCTGGCGGAAGCGCAGCGGCTGGGTTACGCGGAGGCCGATCCGTCGCTGGACGTGGACGGGTTCGATTCGGAGCACAAGATCGGCATCCTGGCCTCGCTGGCACATGGGTTCTGGGTCGCGCCCAAGGACATTTACGTCGAGGGCATTCGCGCGGTCACGCGGGAGGACATCGCCTTTGCGGGGAAACTGGGCTACACCATCAAGTTGCTGGGCGTAGTCAAGGCGGCGCCTGGCGCGCGGCGCAAAGCCATCCAGGTCTCGGTCTATCCGGCGCTGATTCCCAACAGCCACGTCCTGGCCAGTGTCAATTATGTTTTTAACGCCATTTTCTGCCGGGGCGACGTGGTGGGCGACACCCTTTTTTACGGGCGCGGCGCGGGCAAGGACGCCACCGCCAGCGCGGTCTTGAGCGACATCGCCGACGCGGCGCTGGATTTGACGCATGGCACGCAGGGGCGGCTGCCGCCCTTTGTGCCGCATGACCAGCTGGGGGTGGTGCTGCCCATCGCGGAGGTGGTTTCGCGCTATTACCTGCGGTTTAACGTGGCGGACAAGCCGGGCGCCCTGGCGCGCATCGCCTCCATTCTGGCCGCCCACAAGATCGGCATTTCCTCCGTCATCCAGCCGGAGGGGCACGAAGGGGAAAGCGTGCCGCTGATCTTGATGAGCCACGAGGCGCCCGACGCGGCGGTGCAAAAGGCGCTGGCCAAAATCGCCCGCCTGCCGGTCGTCAAAGGGCCGCCCGTCCGGCTGCGGGTGGAGAACTTTACCTGAACGTTCACTTTATGAATTCCATTCTTCCCAAAGAAGGCAATCGCTGGCGCGGCGTCATCGCGGCCTATCGGCAGTGGCTGCCGGTCTCGGACTCAACCCCCGTCGTCTCCCTCAACGAAGGCAACACGCCGCTGGTCCGCGTGGACAATTTTGTCCGCGCCATCGGCGGCGATTTTGAACTGTGGCTCAAATACGAGGGCGTCAACCCGACCTGCTCGTTCAAGGACCGCGGCATGACCATGGCGGTGTCCAAGGCCAAGGAACGCGGGGCCTCCGTCGTCATCTGCGCCAGCACCGGCAACACGTCCGCCGCCGCCGCCGCCTACGCCGCGCGGGCCGGCCTGAAATGCGTCGTGCTCCTGCCGCACGGCAAAATCGCCCTGGGCAAAATGGCCCAGGCCTTGATGTACGGCGCGGTCACCATCTCGGTGGAAGGCAACTTCGACCAGGCCCTGCGGATCGTGCGCGAACTGGGCGAAACGGGCAAAGTGGAAGTCGTCAACAGCATCAACCCGTTCCGCATCGAAGGGCAGAAAACGGCCTCGTTCGAGATTTGCGATCAATTGGGCCGCGCGCCCGATTTTCATTTCCTGCCGGTGGGCAACGCCGGCAACATCACGGCCTATTGGAAGGGGTATCGGGAATATCGGGAGGCCAAGAAGATCGGCCGCTTGCCCCGCATGTTTGGCTTCCAGGCGGCGGGCGCAGCCCCCATGGTCCTGGGCCATCCGGTGGACGAACCGCACACGGTGGCCAGCGCCATCCGCATCGGCAACCCGGCCAGTTGGACGGCCGCCTCGCAGGCCCTCAAGGAATCCAACGGCTTTATTGACAGCGTCACCGACCAGGAGATTCTGGCGGCCTACAAACTGATCGCGCGCACCGACGGCGTGTTCGTCGAGCCGGCCTCGGCGGCCTGCCTGGCGGGGCTGATTCATTGCGTCAAGGCCGGCCAAATACCCAACGGCAGCGTGCTGGCGGCCACCATGACCGGGCACGGACTCAAAGACCCGGACAACGCGATTGCGACCGCTGGATTTGAGCCAATTGTGGTGCCGGCGCGGAAGGACGCGGTGATGAAAGTGATGGGGCTTTGACGGGGACGGGGCTGGCGGTTTGTGCCCAAGTCGTTATGGCTGTGGTTGTTGCGAATGTTTTTTGCGGCCTAAAAACGCCTTCTTTCGCCGGCGAATTTTGATGCTTTTTAAGCGTTGACAACTTGTGAATTATCTCTATGATAGTGACGGGTTTGATTCGGGTGGCGGTACGTTTCTTCAGCGGGGTTCCCCACCCCCACCTCCTTGGCGTCTGCTGCCCGAATCGCCTTTAAATCCTCCAACGACATGAACACCGTAACCAGCCATCTGTTGCATCGGACCAAATGTTACCTGGCCGGCAACATTGAAAACAGCAACGCTCCCTCGTCCTGGCGCGACCAGGTCAAGACTGAACTGCGCGAAACCGGCATCCTCTTTTTTGATCCGCTCAAAAAGCCGTTCCTGGACTCCGTCAATGAAAACAAGGAGCACATTGCCCGCATGGTCAAACTGCGCGAAGAGGGCCGCTTCGACGAATTGGCCCGCATCATGCGCAAAATCCGGGTGGAAGACTTGAGCCTGGTGGACCGGGCCGATTTCCTGATCGCCTCCATCTCGGCCCGGACGGCCTCGTGGGGGACGGCGGAGGAGGTCTTCTGGGCCAACCGGATGAAAAAGCCGATTTTCCTGGTGGTGGCCGAAGGCCGGCGCGCCTGCCCGTTTTGGATATTCGGCACGCTGAAGTCAGACCAGTTATATGGGAAAATCGAGGAGGTCATCGCGGAGATCAAACAGATTGACGCCGGCGAAAAGAAAATAGATTTGACGCGCTGGAAAATTTTTAGGGAAGAATTCCGGTGAGGAATAATGTAATTCATATGTGGGGGCGAGCAAATGAGTCAAATATACAGATTAACACATTGCAGCACTCCACATCAGAGGCCCAATCGAAAACACTAAAATCGGACGGGTTAATCAACGAACGCAATATTGCCCGGGGAAACATCCACCATGTAAATGTTGAGCCTGCGCAACGCAGCCACAACCATTTCCACGGCCTGCCAGCGGGGGCCGAATAGTTCTCTCTTTTCGGCCTCCCATTCCGTCCAAATTTCCTCTGAAAACTCGGGTGGTTTGTCAAGGTAGGCGCCCGCGAAATCCAGCACGAACGGTCGCGCGACAAGACTCATTTCGATGACGCGCAAACCATGGTCGGCGCCAAGAAGGTCAGGAACATTGAAACCAAGAATCTCGCCAATGTTTTCCGCCAGCAATCGTTCATAAACCGAAAGCTCCCGCAAAAATGGCTCCTCCTCGCGATGCGCTTTAAGAACACTTTTTCCCAGATGGGCCTTGTTTTCCGCGCTGAAGATGATACCGTGAATTCCGAAACCGAGACGCTCGGTCAATTGAAGCTGGTGCCTCCGGGCATAAGCGCGGGCGTTTTCGATTAGAAGTTCATCCGACATAATGAAAACGTCCAGTTACGGCGGACATTCGGCCATCGTTGAAATGCACTTGAGGTTCAACGGAACCTCCATCCCGATTGCCAAGATGGGACCCGATTACATCGTCGTCCATTCCGCTGGCGACCATCCTCCGTGTGAGGCCACCATCGAGATGCGGGTGGATGACAGCGAAAGCCGCTGGAACGTGCGCTTGCCCAACGGCATTGCCTCGGGATCGAAACGAGTGGCCCTCGAAGCCCCGATGTCGCGTGCCTAAAACGGCCAGGACGGAAGACGCTTTTCGGAGAAATCTGCGTCCATCTGCGGTTCCCGCTTTTTTCATGAAATTCAACCTCCGGATTGGGAATAAATTGTCAGGGCAAGCCGAGTATCCGCCCCAATTCCGCGAAATCGTTAATAACATATTTGGCTCCCTTTTGCACTTCCGGCAGCTTGGGCCGGAAGGCCACCGGCAGGCCGACCCGCTCGAATACCGGGAGGTCGTTGGCGTGATCGCCGACGTGGCAGATTTCCTCCGGCGCGACGTTGTAGCGGCGGCATAGGTCCGGCAGCAAGAGGTGCTTTTCCCACGGCGAAACGGCCATGTCAAAGGTGCCGCTGAAGACGCCGTTTTCGACGTGCATGATGTTGCAGAAACAGAACTCCATTTCCGTTTCGAGCGCCGCCTTTTTGCCCACCAGATCCAGACAGCCGGAGAGCAACCCCCGCACCAGGCGACCCCGGCTGGCTTGCAGGAACTCCCGCGCGCCGGGCGAATAGGGAATGGGGTAGAGCACCGATTCGGCTTGTTGCACGGGCCGGCCGCGCAAATCGGCGGCGTCTTCCCTGGCCCACTGCTCGCTTTTGCCGGGGGACTGGTAATATCTCTTGGTGCGTTGATCCCACGTGTCCTTCAAGCCATAGGCAAACGCGACCGCGTCCCAACTGGAATGAAAGGCGCTGCCGATGTTGGTGTAGGCGAACAAACAGCCATCGCCATCAAGAGTGACCAGTTTGATGTTGTGGTTCATGGGGAGGAGTTGGCGGGGCCGCGTTTTTGCTCGCATTGGGCGATGTATCGCCGCGTGGCGGCGGGGAGATCATGCCACATGGAAACCGCCAGGCAGGTTCCCAGGACGGCGAAGGGCATCAGAAAAATCGGCCACCAGTACCAACTCCGGCCCGTCAGATAACCCAGGGCGAAGGATTGCACGCTGCTGCCCAAATAGACAAACCCGTCGGCGATGCCCGAACAGGTGGCGGTGGCTTTGCGACCGCCGAAGTCGGGCGCGGCCGTGCCCGCCATGAGCGAATGAACGCCGATAACAAACATGCAGATGAGCACCGCCGCCCAGCCGACGATCAACTGGGATTTGAACAAAAACAGGGCGATGACGCCGGCCAGCAGGAACATGGCCGCGCCGCAGATGCCGGCGGGAGGGCCGCGGCGCGATTGAAAGAGCTTGTCCGAAAGCAGGCCGCCGATAAAACCGCCCAGAATCCCGAAAATGCAAACCAGCAAGCCCCAATGTCCCGTGAAAAACGCGGTGCCCGGCTGCTTGGTTTCATTGGCGAAGACGCGGTACCAATTCATGATGCCGTTGCGCAACACCCCCGCCGTCACGCCGATGGCCGCGATGGTCAGCATGAGCCGGCTGGCAAAGACCTTCTTCAGCAAGTCCCCCGTGCTCAATTCGATGTCCATCTGGCCGGAGGAAGCGTCCGCCGTGTCGAAGGCCCGGAAGCCGGCTTGTTCCGGTGTGTCCTTGATGAGCCACCAGTCCACCAAGGCCCAGAAGAACAGAATGGCCGCCGGCAGGTAAAACACGGTCCACAAGGCGTCCACCGATTCCACTTTGGAGGCGAAGACATATTGGATGAGGCGATGGAACCAACCGATGCCGTTTCCGGGATGTGCCTTGGCCATGTCGGACAGCGCCTGACCCCAATCAAAAGCGAAATAGACTCCCAGGGAAATCAGGGTGCCGAAGATCGCCCCGAAAACGCCCCGCTCACGCACGTGGAACCAGTACGCCTTGACTTTGATGATGGACACGGCGCCGTAGCTCTGGAAGTACATATTGACCGCGTAGATGAGCGAGAAGGGAAGCAGCATTTTGGCGTGCAAACGGTGCGTGACCATCAGATAGGTCAGCACGCCCAGGGCGACATTGGCCAAACCGGAACCAACCGCGCCAATCAACATGCCCTTCTTGCCGCCGATTTTGTCCACCAGGGGGCCGTTGATCAGAAAGGAAAAAGCGTAAACAAACGCGCCCACGCCGAAAATGTTGCCGAAATCCTCGTTGGACATGCCGTTGCCCAGCGCGTCTTTGGCCACGTTGAGATTATAGCGCGCCATGTACATGAAGGAGTACGTCATGCCCAGCGGAAACCAATTGATGAAGCGGCGCGCCATGAACCAGCGGCCATGCCGCAGCGGGTTGTTTCGGAAGTAAACGACGATGATAACCGCGAGGCAGAACAGCACCAGGAGGGCAGGCGTGGCGGCTGGAGGAAACGGCATGTTAGCGCCCGCCTCCCGCGAGAAGCTCCCACAACAGGGCGGTTTGGCTCATGGGTTCACAAGGTGTTCAGCACGTTGATCAGGTGCCGCAACCGGCCGTAGTCCTTGCGATTAAAGCCGAAGGCGATGCGCTGCAAATTCAAGGTCGCCACTTCGTCCTGTTCCTCCGGCATCGCCGCAATCGCGCGGATTTTATCGCCCGTGATGATGTCTGCAAAGTCCTCGTTCAAGGCTTCGATGGCGGAGGGCGAGGGCGCGTTCTTGAGGCGGATGACCAACTTGTCGGCCACCGAGCGCATGGAGTGGTAATTGCGGAAAAACCGGGCAATATGCTTGACGGCATCGTCGGCGCTTTCGGTGATGTAATACAAGTTGAGGTCCGGCGGGCTGATCAGGTCCGAGCGCAGCAAGTGCTCGCGGATATGCTTGTCCCAGGTCCGCCAGTAAGCCGAGCCGGGGGGGTTGATCAGCACCAGGGGCCGCAGGCGCGTCTTGCCCGTTTGCATCAGCGTCAGCGCCTCGTAGCCCTCGTCCATCGTCCCGAATCCGCCCGGAAACAGCGCGATGGCGTCGGCGTGGCGCACGAAGGTCAGCTTGCGGGTGAAGAAGTACTTGAAGGTGATGAGCTTTTTGTCGCCCTGCATGATGGGGTTGGTGCCTTCTTCCCAGGGCAATCGAATGCTGGCCCCAAAACTGTTCTCCAGGCCCGCCCCTTCGTGCCCGGCGCGCATGATGCCCGGGCCGGCCCCCGTGATGATCATCCAGCCGGCGGCGGCCATCTTGCGTCCAAAGTCCGCCGCCTGTTTATACTCCGGTTCCTCCAGCTTGGTGCGGGCGGAGCCGAAGATGGTGACTTTGCGCTTCTCGGCGTAAGGTTTGAACAGGCGGAAGGCGTAGCGCAGTTCGCGCACGGCGGTGCGGATCAGCCGCACGTCGCCCCGGTCCTCCACGTCGGTCAACAGCTTGAGGGCATTGAGAATAATGTCGGCCACCAAGTCCTGGTTGTGGCCGCTTCCCTTATAGACGATTAACTCCTGGATGCGCCGCTGCAGTTCAGGGTCAATGGGCGATTTAAGGCGTCGTTCCATCAATTTCAAGCGCGGACGGCTCAGACGCCAATGTCCTCGTTCCACAACTGCGGGTTTTTGGCGATGAAGTCCCGCATCAGTTGAATGCAGGCCGGGTCTTGCGCCACCTCCACCTTGACCCCGTTGGCGCGCAAATGTTCTTCCGCGCCCAGGAAGGTCGCGTTCTCGCCCACCACCACCCGCGGAATGGCATACAGCAAAATGGCCCCGCTGCACATCGGGCAGGGCGAGAGCGTCGTGTAAAGGGTGCAACGCCGATAGACCGCCGCCCGTTGCCGTCCCGCGTTCTCCAGGCAATTCATTTCGCCGTGATGAATCACGCTGCCTTTCTGCACGCGCTGATTATGCCCGCGGCCAATGATCTTGCCGTCGCACACGAGCACGGAGCCGATGGGAATCCCACCCGAAGCCAGGCCCGCCCTGGCTTCGTCAATGGCCGCTTGCAAGAATGGATCCATACAACTTTATTTAATTCAATTCATTTCAGGGCGCGCCGCCAGCCCGCTTTTGCTCTGGCATGGCGCGGCCCTTTCGCTTAGAATGACTCAATGCTGCCAAATTGGAAGCCAAACTTGATGGAAGCCACATTTTATGCCAACACTTGCCACCACGGTTGATGGGCTGAAACTGCCCAATCCCTTCGTCATCGGCTCCGGTCCGCCGGGCACCAACTTGCACGTCATCGCCAAAGCCTTCCAGGAAGGGTGGGGGGCCGTCGTCGCCAAAACCATCAGCCTCGACTCCTCCAAAGTCGTCAACGTCACGCCCCGCTACGCCAAGTTGATGAGCCGCGACGGCGGGGAGGTCGTCGGCTGGGAAAATATTGAATTGATCAGCGACCGGCCTTTCCACATCTGGCTGGACGAATTCAAAAAGTGCAAGGACATGTTTCCCAACGGCGTGTTGATCGCTTCCATCATGGAGGAATACCGCAAGGACGCCTGGGTCGAAATCGTCGAGCGTTGCCAGGACGCCGGCGTGGACGGATTTGAATTGAACTTCTCCTGCCCGCACGGGTTGCCGGAGCGCAAAATGGGTTCGGCCATGGGCCAGGACTGCGACATTTTAGCAGAAGTCTGCGGCTGGGTCATGGGCGCCGCCAGGAAGCCGGTTTGGGCCAAAATGACCCCCAACATCACGCATATCGAAGAGCCGAGCCGCGCCGCCTTGCGCGCCGGCTGCCAGGGCATCAGCGCCATCAACACCCTTCGTTGCGTCATGGGCATCAATCTGGACACCCTGCGCCCCGAACCGTCCGTCGAGGGCTTCAGCACCCCTGGCGGCTACTCCTCCAAGGCCATCCGCCCCATTGCGTTGCGCATGGTCATGGAGATTGCGACCATGATGGCCCGGGAATTTCCCGGACGCTCCCTTTCCGGCATCGGCGGCGTGGAGTCGGGCGGGGACGCCGCGCAATTTATTCTGGTCGGCGCGGACACCGTGCAAGTCTGCACGGGCGTCATGAAAGCCGGCTACGAATGCGTCAAGCCCATGCAGGAGGAACTGCTGGCCTTCATGGAAAAACACAAATTCAACACCCTGGCCGATTTCAAAGGCCGCAGCCTGCCCTTCTTCACCACCCATTTTGATCTGGTGCAGAAACAAGCCCGGCGCAAAGCAGCCCAGAAGGCCGCCCAATCATCTTCTCCCTCTCCGCGCTTGCGGGGAGAGGGCCGGGGTGAGGTGTCCCCGTCTGCCGTCCCAAAAAAGGTGGTTAGCTCCGACGCCGAATGGCGCGGCGATTCTTTTGTACAGCAATCCCACGACCTTTCCCGCGATTGATGGAAAGGCGCATTCGAATCGTTCTTGCCAGCCTGAATGGGCCCTGCTATTGCTTAACCATGACCACCACGGTGGAAGCCATTTACGAAAATGGGACACTGAAGCTGCCCCGCCCATTGCCTTTGGAGGAACAATCCCGGGTCGTCGTGACAATCCAGACCAAAGATGGCTCTGGCGAGGCCGGCCAACGAGAGGCGTGGCTGAAGCAATCGGAGGAAACCTTGACGAAAGCCTGGAACAACCCGGCCGATGACGTCTTCAATGAACTTCTCGATAAGTGAGGTCATTCTTCTTCCGATTCCGTTCACTGATTTATTCTTATAGACGGCAAACTGCAAAGTATCAAATGAACACTTGCCCGGTTTTTATCGGAGGAGAATGGAGGACGTTGACGGACGTTGCGACCACGCCCGTCCATAATCCATCCACGGGCAATGTCATTGCCGAAACACCGTTGTGCGGCCCGCGGCACGTCGAGGAGGCGGTCGAAGCCGCCGCTGCCGCTTTTCCCGCCTGGCGGGAAACCCCGCCGGTGGAACGCGCGCGCATCCTGTTCCAATTCAGAGCCTTGCTGGAGCAAAACTTCGAGGAGTTGATCCGCCTCAACACCCGCGAACACGGCAAAACCCTGGCCGAATCGCGCGGCGACGTCAAACGCGGCATCGAGATGGTCGAATTTGCCTGCGGCATTCCGTCGCTGCTGATGGGTGAGAGTATGGAGAACCTCGCCCGCGGCATTGATTGCGACACCATCCGCCAGCCGCTGGGCGTTTGCGCCGGCATCACCCCGTTCAATTTCCCGGCCATGGTCCCCCTGTGGATGTACCCCGTCGCCCTGGTCTGCGGCAACACTTTCGTGCTCAAGCCGAGCGAGAAAGTTCCCTTGACAGCCATTCGCATCGTGCAACTGCTGGCCGAGGCTGGCCTGCCCAAGGGCGTCCTCAACCTCGTTCACGGCGGACGCGACTGCGTGGACGCCCTCCTGGTTCATCCCAGGATCAAAGCCATTTCGTTCGTCGGCTCGACGCCGGTGGCCCGCCACGTTTTTGAAGTGGGCACCCGTCACGGCAAGCGCGTCCAATCCAATGGCGGCGCCAAAAACTTCGTTTTCATCATGCCCGATGCCGACGTGGAGAACTCCACCCGCGGCGTCATGGAAGCCGCCTACGGCTGCGCCGGGGAACGTTGCATGGCCGGTTCCACCGCCGTGATGATTGGTGACGCGGCGAAACACGTCCTGCCCTCCCTTGTGGAAGCCGCCCGCGCCATCCAGGTCGGCCCGACGGACCGAGAAGTCCAGCCGCAGATGGGGCCGGTCATCACCCGCCAGCATCTCGAACGCGTGGAGCAATTGATCGAAACCGGCGCCAGGGAAGGCGCCCGCGTCGCCGTGGATGGCCGTTCCCTCCGCGTGGCGGGCGAGCCGAACGGCTTCTTCCTCGGCGCGACCATTTTGGATGACGTGCAAGCCGCCATGACCGTGGCGCGCGAGGAAGTATTCGGTCCCGTGCTCAACGTCATGCGGTTGGAGGACTTGGAGGGCGCCCTCGAACTGGCCAACCGTTCCCCCTACGGCAACGGGGCTTCGATCTTCACCCGTTCGGGCAAGGCCGCGCGCGAATTCAAGCACCGCGTCAAGGCCGGCATGGTGGGCGTCAACATCGGCGTGCCGGCCTCGATGGCCTGGTTCCCTTTCAATGGCTGGGAAGATTCCTTTTTTGGCGACTTGCACATGCAAGGCAGGGAGGGCGTGCAGTTTTTCACCCGCCAGAAAGTCACCATGACCCGTTGGTTCAGCTACGACGAAGGCGACATTTGGCAAAAGTAAAAAAATGAATACGAGCGATCCAGATTCACCGGCGCGGCGCATGACCGTCGCCATCGCGGCCGCCGTGGCCATCGTGCTGGCGGCGGGAGCGGTTTATTATATTGTGGGCGCCAGGGAGCCTGCCGGCAGGTTCAACGGCGCCGCCATCGTGGCCGCCGCGCGGGCCTACACTCGGGACACGCAGCTTCGCAAGCAGCCGGTCCCCAAATCCATCACGCTGGACGAATTGGTCGCGCTCCATTACTTGACACCTGATCAGGTCGAGGCCTTTCGCGGTTTGAAAGCCACCATCATATTGAGCGCCGAGGATCGCAGTTCAAAAGCCGTCCTGATGCGGGTGCCCTTGCCGGGCGGCGGGGAGGTCCGGTTGCTGGACGACGGCAGCGTGCTGGAAGTGGCGCGCTGAGAGCCGTTGTCATTTGGTTTTGGTGGATGCTTGCCATAAAGAAACAAGCGGAGAAGAAGCATGAGAGACGAATTCCTTCGTTACACCGATCTAGCCGCCGCCATTCAACTGGCCAAAAGCAGCGGGATGACGACGCGCGAAATCGTTCGTGAAATGAGCCGGGGAATGGCGTATATGGACGCCTTGAAACTGGCGAAAAAAGCGGCTCCCCTTCTGGATATCGGAGTCTTGCAGTTTATGCGCTTGCGCAAGAACCGGTAAACCTCAGGTCTCATCCAGTCGCGCCAGGAAACGCTCGCTATAGCCTTCTTTGCGGAGCCTGGCCTGGTCCACCCGGCCGTGTTTCTTGAGCATCTTCTGCTTGACAGCATGCAAAAGCTGCCCGGTGGCCTGATCCAACAAATCGGCTTCGCCCTTCGCTTTTCTTGCGACATCAACTTTCACGGGCCTACAGTTCCACAAGACACCCGCAAAAGCAACCCTGATTTTCCGCGCCAGCAGCGCTGTCGAGGCCCTCATTGCATTACTGGCACCACCCTTAACGGGGCTTGGGACGATTCCGGTATTTGTCGTAAAGGCGGGTGTGGCGGTTGTCCAGCGGCACTTCCCGGCCCGCCATCCAAAGGCGGGTCACGTTGGCGCGCACGTCCAGAATGTCGCCCGTGCAGGCAAAAAGCGTGGCGGTCTTGCCGGGTTCGATGGCGCCCAGCCGATCGGCCACGCCCATGACCTGGGCCGGATAAAGTGTGATCGCTTTCAACGCTTCCTCCGCCGGAAGCCCGTAAGCCGCCGCTTGCGCCGCGACGTAAGGCAGGTTCCTAGCCAGGGAGGCGGCGTCCACCCCGTCCTGCAGACTCAGCACGACCTTGACTCCCGCCTGGCGCATCAGTTCCGGCGCTTTGAAATGAATGTCGTAAGGCTCCGTTTCGGAGGGCAGGGCGTAAATCTGGCTGTAAATCACCGGCACGCTGTTGCTGGCCAGCAGGGCGGCCGTTTTCCAGGCGTCGCGTCCGCCGGCCACCACGATTTTGTAATGATTGGTCCCGGCCCACTGCAGCGCCGCCTTGATCTGCCGCGCGTCATCGGCATGGACGATGAGGGGCGCTTCCGCCCGCACAAAGGGGCGCATGGCTTCCCACGGCGGATTCAAGCCGGGGTCCGGCGCGCCGTTGGTTTGGGCGGCGTCGCGCGCGCGGGCGTAGGCGCGGGCGTCGGCAAAAAAATCGGCCAATTCCTTTATGTGGCGTTCCCGTTCCCGGGCCTGTTCTTCCACGGAACCGGCCGCCTTTCCGCGCCGGCCTGGTTTGGAAAAAGCTTGGATGTCCATGCCCGGCCAATAGACGTGCAACGCCGCCGGCTGTTTGAAAACCATCTCTTCGGTCGTCCAGCCGTCCATGGCCATTAACGCCGACTGGCCCGCGATCAGGCTGCCTTGCGGCGTCGGCTCAAAATAGGCGATGCCATTGGCTCGCGCCACGGGCAGCAATTCCGAATCGGGATTGACGGCGACCCACGACTGCGCTTCCGGCACGAACCGCCCGGCTTCCTCCAGGTCGAGCGTGGCCCGCACGGCTTCGATCTCCACCAGGCCCAGCGGCGTGTCCAGCGCCAGCAGGCCGGGGTAAAGGTGTTGTCCTGTCAAATCAACGACTTGGTCCGCCTTGGCCTCCAGGCGGCCGACCCGCGTGATCTTCCCGTTCTCAATCAACACGTCGCCCGGCGAGAGCGCCGGGCCGGAAACGGGATGCACCGTCGCGTTCTTGAGCAGAAGCGATTGCGCCCGCGCCGCAGCCGGCGCCAGGCAGCAGGCCGCCAGCGCCAGCCAGCAACAGAAGCGCCGCGTTCTATGGTTCCAATTCGGCTTCATCGCGTTCGTGATTGTAAAAATCGTCCCGGTGCTCCAGCGCGGTTTCAAAAAATTGCCGTTTGGCCTGCGCCCCGCCGCTTTCGTCCGGGCCGGCGGCTTCGAGGACTTTTCTGGCCTTGACCAGCAAGGCTTTTCGTTCCTCCTCAAGGGCGGCCGCGCGCGGTCCGGCCAGCGCGCGGTCAAAATACTTTTTGCCCTCAATCCACGTTTCCAGGCAGACCGTCGTCGAATCCAGGGGCGATTTGGACCAGATGGCGAGGTCGCCGTCCTTGCCCGGTTCGAGCGAGCCGGCGCGGCCCTCGAGGCGCAACTGCCGGGCCGGATTGAGGGTCACGAATTTGAGGGCCTCGATTTCCGAAAGTCCGCCGTACTTGACAGCCTTGGCCGCCTCCAGGTTCAAGCGCCGCGCCAGCTCGTCGGAATCGGAATTGAACGACACCAGCACGCCGCGATCGTGCATGAGCGCGCCGTTGTAGGGGATGGCGTCATAGACCTCGAACTTGTAGGCCCACCAATCCGAGAAGGACGACGCGCCCACCCCGGCCGCGGCCAGTTCATCGGCCACCTTGTAACCTTCCAGGACGTGGTGCATGGCGGCCACCCGCACGCCGAAACTTTGCATCAGCCGGATGAACATCAGAATTTCGTCTTGACGATACGAATGGCAGTGGATGAACCGCCCGCCCCGCAGAATCTCGCCCAAGGCTTCCAATTCCAGGTCGCGCGCCGGTGGCACGGGCGCGGCCCCGCCGCTTGGCGCGGCTTTGGCATAAGCGTCCCAGGCCTGCAGGTATTGCCGCGCGGCGGTGAAACGATTGGCATAAAACGCCTGCACCCCCATCCGCGTCTGCGGAAAACGGTTGGTCTCCCGGTCGCCCCAGTTGGACTGCTTGACGTTTTCCCCCAGGGCGAACTTGATCGTGGGCGCCGCGCCCTCCAACTTCAAGGCCTCCGGCCCCGCGCCGTCGCGCAGCTTGATCAGGCAGCATTGGCCGCCGATGGGGTTGGCCGAGCCGTGCAGCAAATGTGCCTCCGTCACGCCGCCGGCCAATTGCAGGTAAATGTTGGCGCTCTCCGAATTGACCACGTCGCCGATGCGCACCATGGCCGAGGAGGGCAGGGTGGCCTCGTTGACGTCGCCCAAAATCATGCTGTGGCTGTGGATGTCAATAATGCCGGGCGTAACGTGCTTGCCGGTCGCGTCCTCCACCAACGCCCCCTCCGGCGGCCGCACCGCCGCCCCCACCTCGGCAATCCTGCCGTTTTCGATCAACAGGGACGCGCCTTCCAAACGGCCCGCCGGGCCGCACGTCCAAATCGTTGCGTTTGTCAACACCAGGGAAGGCGGGCTGGCCAGCGCCCCGCGCCCCTCCAGCGGCGAACGCGCCACCCGCTTTTTCGCCAATTCCCTGGCGGCGGCCTCCTTTTGCTCCTTCTTGGCGCGCTCCGATTTCGCCTCGGCCGTCTGCTCCTCCTTGGTGGATTCTTCCCTGGGTTCCGTTGTCTCGGTGCGATAGAACCGCCCGTCAATCCAGACCGCCCGCACTTTGGCCTCCGGGTCGAAGTAGCCCTTGCCCGAAACGACGGTCAAATGGGCCATTTTGCCCGCCTCCACCGTGCCCAGGCTTTGCGCCACGCCGCACAATCGGGCCGGCACCGTCGTCAGGGCCGCCAGCGCGTCGTTCTCGGACAAGCCCCGGTCCATGGCGCGGGCGAGGTTCTTGCGAAAATCCGCCTTGTCCTCCAGTTCGTACGTGGTCAGCGCCACCTCCAGATTCTGCGCCCGCAGCGCCGCCGCGTTTTCCGGCGCCCAATCCCACACCCGCAACTGGTCCAGCGTGATCGCGTCCCAATCGTCCTCCTCCGGCATTTTGGAAAGTTCGGGGAAATTCAACGGCACGATAAAAGCCGCCTCCACGCCTTTGGCCAGGTCGGGCCGCCGCCATTCCTGCCCGCTGGCGAGGATGTAAAAATTCAGGCCCAGTTCGCGGCCCAGGCGGCCCGCGCGATCCGCCATCAAGGCGCTGCCGGGTTCAAAGACCACCGGCATTTCCCGGCGCAGGGCGGGACCGAGCGCCTGCCAGGCCGGATTGAACGCCGGCCGCTTGCGCCCTTGCGGCGCTTGTTGGTAACTCTGACGTTCCAGCGCGTCATGCTGCGCGTCAAAAAAACTCTGCCGCACCGCCGAGATCATGCCCATGAGCGATTGCGGATACGCCCCCGACTCATTCTCGCGCCCCTCCGTATCGAAGGCCACGTGTTGAAACACATCGGGACGAATGACCGCGTCGTTGGGGTTGCTGTCCGACAGCGCGATCAATGCGCTGGTGCCTCGGATAACGCCCCTGGACGGCACGACATTGCCAGCGGTAAAACCAAGTTCGCGCATGGTTTGCAGAGCCTTGGGGTCGGGCGAAAGGCCCTCGACCATGCGGTGTTCGGGCGTGACCGTGGGCAATTGCGAACCCGGTCCCGGCAACCCCGGGTCCAGCGCCGCCACCGGCAGCCCGTAAAACCGGCCCGCCCGCAAATCCGAACCTTTGTTGTCCGCCGTGCCGCCCGGCGAATTCGATCCAAGGCTCAAGTAAGGGTCAATGAACCCCGCGTAGATCGTCAATCCCTTCATGTCCCAGACCCGCGCATCGGGCGGCGCGACCAGGTTGGTGCCGACCGCTTCGATCAACCCGTCGCGCATCACCACCGTGGCCGCCTCCAGCACCTGGCCTGGTTTGACGACGACCTTGCCGCCAACCAGGGCATGAACACCCGGCGGGACGGCGCGAGTGCCCGGGGGCAATATCTCCGCCCGCCCCGCGCCGTGAAGCGCCAGGCAAGCCAGGCCCATCCAGAGAATTGTTCGCAACCGGCTCACAATGGCGCCGAATCTGCCCGTCTCGCGGCGAGAATTCAAGACCGGATGCCGTTGAGTCATCCCGCCGCGCCGGCTTGGAGGCCGCGGCGCAGCGCCCCTCGATATCGGAATTGTCAAGAAACTGATTTGCCCCGACGACTTGTCAGGCGGCAGTGCCATGAGCAGAGGGGACAGCCTGTCGAAGGCGCAAGCCCGTGAGAAGCAACCATGCGAGAACGACCAAACCATTTCCCCGTTGCGCCAGACCCCTCAAATAGGATGGGACAAGGATAAGCCCCCAGAAAGACACGAGAATCAAAAATACAAGGAAAATTGTCGTTTGTGAAAATGACCGCCATTCCTCATCGCGTTTATAGGCGCTGGACAGTGTCAAAAGAAGCGCAATAAGTGATACATATAACAGAACCGAGGAGACAATGTGTATGATACTTGCCCTTGAAAGACTTGTAAGAGGCGGGTGGCTCCCATCGGGCTGTATTATGGAGTCGAGGGGAAAAACGGCGCATACACCCAAAGAGATAATCACCACGCCTAATAGACCGCACGATGCCGTGAGATAACCGGAAGGGTGGACGCTGAGACGAAGTCCGGCCAGGAGCATGAGAAACGTCGCAACTAACACGCAGGCTGCAGCCGCTACAAGGAAACCAAATGGCCCGACTGCGTATTCGCTGAGGAATCCGCGTAAAGGGTTGAAGTCGGGACGCAAGAGATGCAGCGTCACCATGAGGATAAGGCAAAGTAATGTCCCCGCGACCACACATGAACCACAGAACCGTGAGGACGTGTATTTTTTCATATAGTTGATTTGACAAATCTGCTTGGAAATACTCACGCAATAAGCCGCCTGATAATCAGACAACCAACCAAGGCAGCCACCGGGAATTGTCTCAAATCCGTTTTGCGCTCCCGACGCGGCCCTCAATTTCTTGTTTCCATTTCTTCAAAAGCTGATAACGTGAACGGCACTTATGACACAGAATTACAAATTTTGTTTCGGACCGTGGAATATCAGCGAAGGCGCCGATCCCTACGGACCGCCCTCCCGCACGCCCCAAACCTTTGACTGGAAGCTCGCGGCCATGAAGAAACTCGGCTTCGATGCCATGATGTTCCACGATGACGACGTGGTGCCCGACATTGACGGCAAATCGCCGGCGCAAATCCGCCGCGAAGCCAAGGATGTCAAAAAGAAATTGGATGACGCCGGGCTGGTGGCGGAAATGGTCGCGCCCCGTCTCTGGTTTTCGCCCAACACCATTGACGGCGCTTACACCAGCAACAACCCCGCCCACCGCCAATACGCCATTGACCGCTCCCTGCGCTGCATCGAAATCGCCAAAATCCTGGGCACCGACCTGATCGTTCTTTGGCTGGCGCGCGAGGGCACTTACATCCGCGAGTCCAAGAGCGGTCAGCAGAGTTTCAAATTCCTGGTGGCCGCTTTCGACAAGATGCTGGGGGCGGACAAAAAAATCCGCGTGGCCATTGAGCCGAAACCCAACGAACCGATGGACCACGCCTATTTGCCCACCATCGGGCACGCGCTGGCCGTGGCCCAGTTGACCCTCGACCCAAAGCGAGTCGGCTGCCTTATCGAGAGCGCGCACGCCATTCTGGCGGGGCTTGATCCGGCGGACGAGATTGATTTCGCCATGAGCTTCGGCAAGCTGTGGTCGCTGCACCTCAACGATCAAAACGGATTGAAGTTCGACCAGGACAAGCCGTTTGCCAGCGCCAACCTGCGGGTGGCCTTCGACCAGGTGCGCGCCTTGGAGCGCAACCATTACGGGCGCGACGGCCAGTTTGTCTGCTTCGACGTGCATCCTTACCGCACGACCAAGCCGGAGCATTGGCTGAGCCATTTGGAAAACAGCCGCCGCACCTTCCAACTTCTGTTGGCAAAGTCGCGCAGCTTCAACGAGAAGAAAGCGCAGGCGCTCATTGACGACCTCGATTATCAGGCGCTGGATCAATTGGTGATCGAACACCTGCTGGGACGCTGAACCAATTCCCGTCAACGTCCCTCGCCCGACTTGAATTCCACCCACGGTTCCACCGGGCGGCTCTTGAGGTATCCCTCCTGCCAGTCGAATTGCGGATGCGCGGCCAGAAAGGCCGCCGCGTCGAACGCGGTGCCGTCGGCCGATCCCCAGCGCGCCGCGAAACTCATCGCCTTGGCCATGCGCGCATCCACCACCTTGGAGTCGAACGAGCCGGCGGGAGAGTAGGGGACCGGAGCGCCGATGGGGGCCAGCAGTTCGGGTTCCAGTTCGAAATGTCCCGCCAGAGTCCGGCTGCCCGGGTTTTCCTTGTGCAGGCAGACATCGTAGCAATCCGCTTCCATTTGCTTGGCCAGTTCCACGTCAATCTTGCCGGCGTTTTCCTTCATCAACTGCTTCCAGCGCACGCGGCGGGCGACTCTGGAGAAGCGGATATCCTCGTCTCGCACGTTGGTTTCCAACCGCAAAATGCGCAAGTCCTCCGCGATGTTCGATCCGATAAAGTAGCCGTCGTTGGTCCGCTCCAACGAGGTGTATTTGAGTCCCTGTTCAAGGCGGGCGATCTCGCCGGTGTTGACATCGCCCAGCAGTCAGGCGTTGGCGTAGCCGCCGTTGTTGCCCTTCTTCATAATGGCGCACCACTGGTCCAGATTCGTTGCGTCCTGCGTGGCCCGGCGCATGCGGACAAACTCCGGCACGCCCTTTTCCGAGAAATGCTCGAACCCGCCAATGGTCGTTTCCGAGCCAGCCAGGCCGGCGTCGGTGATGAAGAAATCCGTGCCGCTGTGAATCCACCCCGGCTGGGTCTGCATGAGAATGCGACGGCCGCGGGCGGGCTTGATGTCAATAATAACATTGGCCGTCGCATCCACGTAATCGGCCATCGTGTTATGCCCGAGCACTATGCCGCCGTCCCGCGTCATCCGGCCCGTGGCGATGAAGGAGGAGCAGGATTGCCGCGGCTTCCGCACCACGTCGTTGTCCTCAGTCAGCTTTTTCGCGGCCAGCGGCCACCAGTAATCTTCCAGTTCGATCTGCGCGTTGTAGGTGACCATCTCGCTGTAGGTCATCGGAACACCGGCCGCGCTCATGCCTTCCGCGATGCCCTGCAATTCCGCGCGGTTCTCCGCGTCAATGGCCGGCTCGATGAAACCCTTGGTGTGGGCGGTCAGCCAGGACCACTCCATGCTGCTGTCATGCCGCCAGTGCGCCCGCGTGGCTCGGAGGCATTCGGCTATCTCGCCCGCCAGCAGGTAGCCATGCTGGAAGCCGCGCTCTTGCGGCCCGCCCTCGACATGGAGATAAATCCAACCCGCCCGCTCATGCCGTTCCGCCGCGCGCAGCCATTGCTGCTGCTGCTCGGAAAGCCCGGCCGCGTGAAGGCCCGTTTGGGCCAACGACAGACAAACGAAACCAACTGCCAAAGTCCGCAAAAACATGGGCCGATTATTGGCGTTCGCAGCCGCGTGTCGAGAAAGAATTCAAGAGGTGCTTGCTCGGAGCCAGGAATGGTGTTATCCTCCGAATCATGAGCACGACAGCGTCGAGAGTGGTGGAACTGGTTAAGAGCCTGCCAGAGGCGGACCAGAGGGTCATTCGCGCGGCGTTGACCGAGCCGGAAGTGAATCCAGGCAGGGCGCCAAGGCGCAAACTCCAGCGTCTTTCTGACGGCAGCTATCTCAATCCCACTGGTATTCCGAACGAAGACCCGGTCTTCAAGGTGCTGGAGGAGATTGAACAGCAGAGACATCGGACTCCAGGCCCGGAGGCGCCGACATTCGGCTAAAACAATCTCCAAGCCGATTAAACAAGACTTGGGATGATTTTGGCAGCGGGTGTCCTTGGCCGCCCTCTATTTCGTCATGGCCGGACGGGGACGCGGCTTGTAGAGGGCGAAAATATCGGTCTGATGCCGGATGCCAAGGTGCCCGCCATGATGCCCGCCAGGCTCCGCCGGATGCTCGGACAGCGTCTTGGCCGGTTGGCCGGTCTTGATCTCCTCCACCAGGTCCCCCACGCTCTGCAAAATGCGCGTCGGCTGATAGACATAATCGCCCACCACTTCAAACTGCGTCGAACCGCTCAACACCAGGTACGATGGCAGGCCGGCTTCGAACGCGCCGCGAATGTCCGTTTCCATCGTGTCCCCGATCATAATGACTTCTTCCGGGGCCGGGCCGGAAAAGCCGGCCAGCCGCTTGCGCGCCTGTTGGAACATGAAGCCGTTGGGCTTGCCGAGGTAATAAGCCCGCCGTCCCGTGCTGGCTTCCAGAAAGGCCGCCGTCGAACCGGCCCCCGGGCGGGTTTTTTCGCTGGAGACCGGGCACCAATTATCCGGGTTGGTCGCCAGCAACCGCGCGCCGCGCTCGATGCACTCGTGCGCCTTGCTCAGTTTTTCCATCGAAATGGCCCCTTCGCCGATGACCACGTAATGCGGCCGAATGGTGTCATTGGGAATTTCCTGTTCATGCAGCGCCGCCAGCAGGCCGCCCTCCCCCACGGCGAAGACGGTGCAGTCGGGGTCCGTCACGGACAGGAAATCGGCCGCGTTGAGCGCCGAGGTGTAGAAATGACGCCGCGACAAGCCATGAATGCCCAGATGTTGCAGGCGCACGACCAGGTCTTCCGGCGTGGGCGCGGAATTGTTGGTCAGGAAAAGGAAGGGCGTGCCGCTGGCCGTGAGCGCCTGCACGAACTCCGCCGCCCCCTTGATGAGTTGATTCTCCCTGTAAATCACCCCGTCCATGTCAATCAGGTAGCCTGTTTTCATAATCAAAACCGCGTCCGCACAAAACTCTTCCGGCCCGCAACGAAACTTGGGAGAAAAAACGCAGCCGAAGAATTGCCGCCGGGTTATGACAGCGGAGCAACCATACCGCAGCCGGGCCGCCATGTCAAGGGCGGCATTTGCCGAATCGGGTGCATTTCACTTTTTTGGGTTCCCCTCTTAATCTTACTCCTAATCTTAATCTCATCCCCCTCCAGCGTGCGGATTAGGAGCAAGATTAAGATTAAGGAAAGACAACCCAAAAAAGTGGAATGCGCCCCGCCGAATCGGCCTTCTCTCGAAGGCGCTCACGGACGCCACACCGCGCGATAGAACTGGGCGCCGGATGAGTTGGCATTGGTAAACTTGAACGCGCCACTGGCCGGCGTATTGGTGGAAATCGCCCTCCAATTCGTGGAAGTCAAATTGGTGGACGTCTGGATCACATACGGCACCCCTGGCCATCCCTGCAATTGGAAGACGGACTGCCCGGGCGGCTGCCCCGCTCCCGCCGCGACGCCGAGTGTTGGCGCTGCGGGCGCGAACACCAGCACCGTGGCCGAATAAGGCGCGAAAGTGTAGTTGAGGTTTGTCCCAGCCACCGGGAAATTCGTCCGCGCGATGTCCGGCGACCCGATGCCGGTGCGGTCCGCATTGTCCTGCGGCATGCCATAGGAGTAAACAATCCCATTGGAGAATGGCGCGTAACCGGCGAGATTGATGGCCGCGTTGAGGCTGGCGTAAGAACTCTTGTTGACCACCAGCAGCGTCAGGCAGCCGTTCGTGCGCCGCGCGGCGTAGGCGGCAAGCAGCGGATAATCATTGGTGGCCGCCACCACCGCATCGCCGCCGCGCGCGAAGTATTGCATCAGCTTCATGCAGTAGAAGCTCGGATAAAGGTTGGGCGGCGTGGCTAGGCCGTTGATACAACCTCCATCGCTGATAAAATAGCCGGCACTGTTGGTGCGCCAGCCATACAAAGCGTTGTCCGAATTCGTCAGCGCCGTCTGGCCGTTGCGCAAATCCCACCACAACAGCGTGTTGAATTCCGTTTGCAGAATCTGCCCGACCATGTCCGCGTAAAATAATCCGCCCACCAGGCTGATCCACTGTTTGTCCCCTTCCGGGCCAAATTCGGTGCCATTCAACTCCACGTTGGCGGCGACGGCGTTTCCCAGGTAGTCATTGAGCATCTGGCGCAGGCTGGCCGCGTTGATGCCCCACGTTGGCGTCCAAAGAAGATTATAAGTGTCGCCATCGCCGGGCGCGTAGTTGTGCTCAATCAGAAAATCGGGCGTCACATTGTTGCTCCGCAGATACGTCAGCATCACCGGGGTCCACCCGTTGTGGGTCACGCCCGTCACTGGATTGACCACCGGATGATTGGTGTAGTTGGACGTGCCGTCCTCCGTCGTGTCCGCCACCGCCCCTATTTTGATGGTGGGGTCTGCCGCCTTCATCTGGTTGTAATAACTGGTGAAACGCTGGGCGTAAGTCCACGCATCATGCGGCTGATACGGCGGATTGGTGTTGAGGTCCTCCTCCCAACTGCCGCCGACCTCATTGCCCACTTCCCAGTATTTGACATGGCCATGATTGGTGACGTTGCAAAACCGCACCCAGTCCGCCGCCTGTTGCGGCGTGCCGCTGCCATAATTGACGATGAAATAGACCTGGGCGCCGGTGTTGGTGGCCACGTTAAGAAAGCCGGCGGTATTCGCTCCCCAGCCATTGGGCTCGTTGGTCATGAAATAGATGTCCCCCCAACTGCCGCCCGGCCAGCGCAGAGCCTGATTGCCCATCTCCGTCAGCAGGGAAATCGTGTTGCCAGTGTTCAGAGTGCCGTCCCAGGCCGCCGTGTTGACGCCGAACACGCGGGCATCCACCGTGCGCAATGAGTTGGTGGCGTTGATGTTCACGTGTACCACGGCCGGCGGCGGCTTGGCGGCCAAGGAAACATCATCCAGATAAAAGACCGGATGGGCGGCGCCGCTCCAGTTATTGATCCAGAGGTAATTCAGGTTCGTGCCGTTGGCCACCCCCAGGGCGCTGAGGGAAACGGTGAACTGTTGCCAAGCGTTGGTCGGAAGCGGCCCGATATTGACCCATGTGCCATCAACGCCGTTGGTGCTGGCCGCCACCTGCAATAACTGGCCGCCGCTGGCCCCGCCATTGGCCCAAAAAGTGAAGTTCGTGTAAAGCCAGGTGTTCATCGGATCATGCACGAACCAAATTTTGCTCCAGGCAGGCATCGTGGCGCTGATGGAATTGCCGCCGGAATGAACCGGCGTGGAATTGGTGAAATTGAGGGTGGAATTATAGCCCCAATTTTGCCAGCCATTATTCAGCCTTTCGCTGTACACAAGCTGGTCGTCGTTGGCCAGCGCGGGTGGCGTCAGAGCGAGCAGCGCCAGCCCGGCCAAAGCGACCCTTATGCGGGCAGTCAATCTATTCATCCTTGCGTTTTATTCTAACCCAAGTGAAATGAACAACCAACAGCAAACGGCGGGCGTTTTTTTTCATGCACTCGCCGGGGGCCGCAGGACATAATTCGTCAAACCGGAGAATGATTCTTCGCCGCGTAAATAAGCGGGGCTTGCCATGGACGCGGCAAAGCCAGAAAGAAGCCGATAATCAACCATTGGCCGCATCAGCCCGTCGGAATTCTTCGGCAAACTATTTGCTTCCACACACCATCAAAAAGCAGTATTTATCGTAACAGCGATGAATCACTGGAAACTTTCGTAAGCAGTAATCTGAAAACGTATCTTGAATACAAAGAACGCGGCGTTGACGCGCTTCGGGCGCACAAAAAAGAAATTGCCAAATTGGCGGACGACGAAGCCGGGAAAGCCGCGGAGGAGAACGAATGAGCACGCCGCCTTTTGTCCCTCCGCTCAAATGCCAGGGCATCAAGACCAAGTTGGTTGGTGAAATCCATGCCCTTGCTCGCACGCAGGATTTCCGGCGATGGGTGGAACCCTTCTGCGGCTCCTGCGTGGTGGCGCTCAATGTCCAACCGAAAAAGGCGCTCCTGACCGACACGAACGTCCATATCATACGCCTCTATCAGGAAATTCAAAGCGGAACCCTCACGCCCGCCATAGCCAAATCCTATCTTTTTGAGGAGGGCGCCAAGCTGCGAACGGGGGGAGAAGCCTATTATTATACAGTCCGCGAACGCTTCAACGCCAGCCCGGCCTCCCTGGATTTTCTTTTCCTCAACAGGTCATGTTTCAATGGGGTGATGCGTTTTAACCGCTCCGGGAAATTCAACGTGCCCTACGGTCACAAACCGCGGAGGTTCGCACAGGCCTACGTGACGAAAATCACCAATCAAATCAGGCGCATCTCGGAAGTTATTTCATCCTGCGATTGGACTTTTGCCTCAACGGATTTCCGACAAACACTTGAATCAGCCAAACTTGGGGACTTGGTTTATGCTGACCCGCCCTACGCTGGCCGCCACGTGGATTACTACAACTCATGGTCCGAATCGGATGAACTCCAATTGGCGGACCTCCTCAAGAGTCTGCCGTGCGATTTCATACTTTCGACATGGCACAGCAACGAGTTCAGGACGAATGGCCTGATAGAACAGAATTGGCAAGAGGCGCGGTTCCATGTCCTGCTACGCGAGCACTACTACCACGTTGGCTCCACCGAGAACCTGAGACATCCGATGATCGAGGCTCTGATCGCCAACTTTCCGGTTCATGCGCCCCGGTCAAAGGTGGAGGAAATGGAACAGTTGGCGTTTTTTGAAAGACCTGTCGCCGTTTTGTGATGCTTTTGAACCAGTCCTTGGCAAGGACGCCGCGTTGCGCCGACCCTGCCAAAAACGGAACCCGCAAAACCGAGTCAAGGTTCGACGCCCGCCGTCGCCCGGCTTCCGCCTTCGTTTCTTGTATCAATAGTAAGGATTGACACATGCACCTTTGTTGGTCGGTGATTTTACCACGGATTTCAGGATGGCACGGATGCAGTTGGCGCTTTCCGAATCCGTTCCCTTCATTTTGGCGCAGGAAATAGCCCCAAACATGAGCGATTTCCGGATTGGGACGGCGTTTGTGACGGTTTGTGCCGTCACATGTGACGGGTTGAGCTTTCGCAAGTTGTTGATTATAAACACTTGTGACGGTGTGACGGCTCAAAACCCCTGCGCCCGTCAAGGCCGGGTAGGGAAAAAACCGGGTTTTGAACAGGAGGCAGCAGAGTTAACGGAGTCCGTAGGATTGAAGACAAAGAAATGGCCGCCAAAAGGCGCACGAAGCCCAACGCGGTAACCCACAACCAAAACAAGAATGAAACTGGGGACGGGCGCGAAGACAACGGAATTACCGGCAGGGGAATATTCGGCAGAGGAATGGGGAACAGACCATGCCGTGAATTATTCCTTTGCCGAACATTCCTCTGCCGATTTCTCGTGGCAAGCCCATCTTCCCATTCCCCTGACAATCATTCCCCTGACACATCTTTGACAGGCTTCCATGCGCTGGCCTCGGACAACTCCACAGCTTTACCCCACGAAAACGAGCCACGGCTCCGCGGGAGCGTCGCCCTGCCGCCGTTGGAAAAACAGGGTTTCATTGAATATATGTGCTTGCGTTACCATCAAACTGTGTTAGTGTCGTCGGGTTGAGGCGCTTCCGCCTTCGCCAAGGCTATGGCGGACAGGACGGCGGACGGGTTGGCCGACAGGGCGGCGCCGTGTTCTTTGAAATATTGCAGTGAATTAAGCGCGTGGCAGCGGCGTCCCGCCGCTGTTCAATTCATTGGGTTTGGTTGGCCTGCCAGGGCAGCGCAGCGGCGGGACGCCGCTGCCACTTTGGTGGAGGGTCCATCACCACCCACGAGTTGCGATGACCGTCCCGCGCGGGCGGTATCAGGCGTTAGAAGGTGGGTAAAATAACGGTGGATAACGGTGGGGACACCCAATTGTTGCCGGGGACGGCGTTGCGCCCCGGCTTGCCAGAAGCCGGATTCCCCGCTTGCGGTGGAGCCTGCTGTTTTTATAATGCGCCTATGTTGGATATTAGATTGATTCGGGAAAAAACGGATTTTGTCCGCCAACGCCTGGCTTCGCGCCACGGCGGGGATGAGCAAAAAATAGACGAAGTGCTCGCGCTGGATGAACGGCGGCGCAAGGCCCTGGCCGAGGTGGAACATCTCAAGGCGACGCGCAAGCTCGCGTCCAAGGAGATCGGGGCCTTGATGGCGCAGAAGAAATCCGCCGAGGCCGAGGCGAAGAAGGCGGAGACGCGCTCCCTGGGCGAGAAGATCGCCGCCTTGGACAAGGAAAGCGCCCAGGCGGAGGAACAACGGGACGTCTTGATGCTGCAATTGCCCAATTTGCCGAACGAAAAGGTCAAGGTCGGAGCGTCGGCGGCGGACAACGCGGAGGTGCGCGTCTGGGGCGAAAAACCGCGCCAGGAGTTCAAGCCCAAGACGCACGTCGAGTTGTGCGAGAGCCTCAAGCTGGTGGATTTCGCGCGCGGGGCCAAGCTGTCCGGCAGCGGGTTTCTTCTTTACACCGGCTGGGGGGCGCGGCTGGAGCGGGCGCTGATTCAGTTTTTACTGGACCTGCACGTGGGGGAGCATGGCTACACCGAGATTTCGCCGCCCTTCCTGGTCGGACGCCATTGCATGGTGGGCGTGGGGCAATTCCCCAAGTTCGCCGATCAATACTACGGCGTGCAGGAGGGGACCGATGCCTCGACGTTGGGCAAACTTTTCCTCATTCCGACGGCCGAGACGCCCGTGGCCAACATTCACCGGGAGGAGATTCTGGCGGAAAGCCAGTTGCCGATTTATTACTGCGCCTACACGCCTTGCTTTCGCGGCGAGGCCGGGGCGGCGGGGGTGGGCACGCGCGGCATGATCCGCGTGCATCAGTTTGACAAGGTGGAGTTGATCAAGATCACGCACCCGGAGCACGGCTATGAGGAATTGGAGAAACTGACCGCCAACGCGGAGCGCGTGCTGCAATTGCTCGGCCTGCATTATCGCGTCGTCCAGCTTTGCACCGGCGACATGGGTTTTGCCAGCGCGATGACTTATGACATCGAGGTCTGGGCGCCCGGCCAGGGTCAATACCTGGAGGTGTCCAGTTGCTCCAATTGCGAGGACTTTCAAGCGCGCCGCATGAATCTGCGGTTCAAGACGGCGGAGGGCGAAAACAAATTTCCGCACATTCTCAATGGCAGCGGCACGGCGCTGGCGCGGTTGTTCGTGGCCTTGGTGGAGACGTATCAACAGGCGGACGGCAGCGTGGCCGTGCCGGCCGCGTTGCGGCCCTGGTTGAAAACCGACCGGATTGCCGCCACGCCGCGATGAGAATCCTGATGGCGAGCAGCGAGGTCCTCCCGTATTCCAAAACCGGAGGCCTGGCCGACATGGCGGGGGCGCTGGCCAAGTTCCTGGCCCGCGTCGGCCACAAGGTGGGAGTGGTGACGCCGCTTTATGGCGGCCTGCGGCAGAAGTGGACGGAGATGCGGCCCCTGGATTGGAAGCTGGACGTGCCGTTGGGCGCGGGGCGCGCCGGGGGGAACATCTGGACGTTGGAGCCATCGCCGGGATTGACGATTTACTTTATCGAGCATCCGCAGTTTTTCGACCGAGGGGGTCTTTATCAGGAACGCGGTGTGGATTATCCCGACAACGCGGAGCGATTCATCTTTTTTTCCAAATGCGTCACGCACCTGGCCCGCTACCTGCCGTGGCGGCCGGAATTGCTGCACGCGCACGACTGGCAAACGGCGCTGGCCGCGCTGCTGGTGCATGACCAAAAAACGCGCGAGGGCTGGGCTTCCGCGCCGCCGGTGTGTTTGACCATTCACAATCTGGCCTACCAGGGCAACTTCGCGGCGTCGAAGTACGCGCTGGCCAATCTGCCTGATCTTTATTTTCAACCCGAGGGGGTGGAATTCTATGGTTTCATGAACTGCCTCAAGGCCGGCATTTCCTACGCGGACCAGATCACCACCGTCAGCCCGCGTTACGCCCGCGAGATCACCACGGAAGCTTTTGGCTGCGGCTTGGATGGCGTGTTGCGCCGCCGGCAGAGCGTGCTGCACGGCATTCTTAACGGGGTGGATTACGAGGAGTGGAAAACGGAGGGGAACCCCTGGCTTAAATGCTCCTACAGCCTGGCGGACCTGAGCGGCAAAGCCGCCAACAAAGCCGTCTTGCAGCGGGAATTTGGCCTGCCGGAGGCGCCGGACACGCCGCTGTTCGGAACCGTCACCCGCCTGGCGGAGCAAAAAGGAGTGGATTTGCAGTTGGGGGCCTTGCAGGAAATGCTGGCCGGGAACATGCAATTCGTCCTGCTGGGCAGCGGCCAGCGTGAGTACGAACGGGGCTTCCGCCGGCTGGCCGAACGCTATCCCTCCAAATGCGCGGTCCAAATCGGCTTTGACACGGGTTTGTCGCACCGCTTGGAGGCGGGCTGCGATTTCTACCTGATGCCTTCGCGCTTTGAACCATGCGGCCTGAATCAAATGTACAGCCTGCGCTACGGCGCCACGCCCATCGTGCGCGCGACCGGCGGGTTGGACGACTCCGTGACCGACATCTCCCAAGACACGGGCAAGGCGGACGGGATCAAATTTTCCGAGTACACCGTGCGCGCTCTCTCCAAGGCCATTCGCAAAGCGCAGGCGCTCTACGCCGACAAGCCCCTGCTGCGCCATTACCAGCGCAACGGCATGGCGCGGGATTTCTCATGGGACAGGACCGCCGCGGCTTACGCGGCCCTCTACGAGCGTTTCGGCTCCTGATTGCAAGTCCAATCTCCCCCTTCTTCCGCCGTCGGTTCATCAGGAGAGATTAGGATTAGGATTACGATTAAGATTAAGAGGAAGAGGAAGAAAAGAAAGATTGATGATGGAGGCCGCTTTTTGCGTCCAATCAGGCTGGCGAATGAAGTGTAACTTTGTTCTGCCGCGCAACGTCCATAGCAAATGATGAAACTAAGATCCCAGAGAGCCTTCGCGACGAAGGAGCCGGCGTTTACCTTGATCGAACTGCTGGTGGTGATCGCCATTATCGCCATTCTGGCGAGCATGATCCTGCCCGCGCTGGGCCAAGCCAAGGAAAGCGGGCGGCGCATCAAATGCGCCAGCAACATTCACGAGTTGGACCTGGCCAACATGATGTACATCAGCGACAATGGCGGCCAATACCCTCCGCGCAACCCTGACGAACGATGGCCCTCGTACCTGATCTCGTATTACAAAACCACCAACATGCTGGTCTGCCCCACCGAAACCAACACCCCCAGCACCGGCGGCGTCAATACCAATCAATATCCCGCCGATTGCGCTGCGCGCACGTATATCATCAACGGCTTCAATGACGGATACGGGCAGAAATATAACGACCCCAACGCCTACAAGGACATGACCTATCCCTTGGTGCCGTTTTTAGGCGAGAACGACATCCCCCTGCCGTCGGCCACCATCCTGTTCGGGGAAAAGTTGACCACCGCGCTGGATTTTTTCATGGATTATTTCGATTATGATGACGGTTTGAAACTCGATCAGACCAAGCATAACCACACCGTAACCAGCGCCAATTCGGGCGGCTCGAACTTTGGTTTTATTGACGGGCACGTGGATTTTCTGAAGGTCTTCCAGTCGTTTACGCCGGTGAACCTGTGGTGTACCACTTCCGAATACCGCACCAACGCCATCGGCGTGGGGATTCCCTAAGGCGTTGTTGCTTTGGTGAAGAAATTCGTGGTGGCCGCCACGTTGCCAGCCTCGACCCGAATCCGGTAAAGCACGTCCGGTTCCAACGGCTCCGGCCGGACTCCTTTGAGCGCGGGCTTCATTCCCTGGATGGGCTGTCCATAGCGGAAGGCGCGGGTGGGAACGGAATTGCTGTCGGAAACAAGATGCCACACCGGGCGGCCCAGTGGATTGAACTTGTCCCCATCGAATGGAATGACCTCCACGCTGGTCAATCTGAAATCGTCGTTCAGGGCAAAGAACACCGGCCACACGGCGGCATCGGCCCGGCGGGCGGGGCGCAGGGATGGGTTGATGATCATTTGTTCCTTGGCGAAGCGGTCGCGGTTGAACAGGATGGACACGCCAATCAACGCCACCAGCACCAGTATCCATGTGACATCTTTTTTTTGCATTGCGATAGTCTTGTGTTATGAGGTTAGGCGCCGCGCACGGCGGCGATAAAGTCCCGCATTTTCCCGGCGTCCTTTTTCCCCGGCGATTGCTCCACGCCGCTGGAAACGTCCACTCCAAACGGTTGCGCCTTGCGCACCGCCTCCGCCACGTTTTGCGGCGTCAAGCCGCCCGCCAGGAAGATCGGCTTGCCGAGTTTCTTCGCTTCCAGGGCGAGGTCCCAATTGAATGTTTCCCCGGTCCCGCCCGGCTTGCCCGCCACGTGGCTGTCGAGCAGAAAAGCATCGGTGTGGTAGGCGCTCAGAAGGAGCAGGGAATCGGCGTTTTGCACGCGGAACGCCTTCATGGTCATAAGTCCGAATTGCAGGCAAAACTCCGGCGTTTCGGCGCCGTGAAATTGCAGCAGATTCAACTGGCAGCGCTGGATGGCCGCAACCACGTCGGATGGGTTCGGGTCCGCGAAAACTCCCACCCGCATGACCGAAGGCGGCAGGCGCCGGGCAATCTCTTGCGCCGTTTCCAAAGGGATATAACGTGGGCTGCCGGGGAAAAACATCAATCCCAGCGCGTCGGCTCCCGCCCGCACGGCGGCCTCGGCGTCGGCGGCGCTGGTAATCCCGCAAATCTTAACTTTGACATCCACTGGTGAATTAAACCCCAAACGGGTCACGTTTGGCAACACTGGCACCAGCAGGTCGTCCGCCCGCCGATGTCCCCGCGCCGCAAGATCGAGCCGTCGCGGGGACATTTGCCGCCCGGCCGCCAGCGCCGGTGAAACAGCCACGTCGCGGGCGGATCGCCAAAATCCGCGCCCACGCTTCCGACGCCCGCGCCGACCGTCCGCAACGCGGCCCGGCAAACAAAGCGCATTTGCTGGTAAAGCCGCCTGGTGTTGGCGGGATGCAATTGGACCGAGCGGCGTTGGGGGTGAATCCCCGCCCGCCAGAGAATTTCATCCGCCATCCAATTGCCGATGCCGGGGAAACCCGCCTGCATGAGCAACACCGCCTTGAGCGGCTGGCGGCCATGCCGCCGGAGAAACCGTTCCATCGCCTCCCGCGTAAATTGATTGGACAATATCGGGGCCGGCAGATTGGCCCGCCAGGGAGGCGGCGCGTCGCCGGCGTGGAACCGCACCCGGCCGAATTGGCGCGGGTCGGTGAAGACCAGGCTTTGTCTCCGCTGGCGCAGCACCAGGTGGTCGTGCCGGCCCGCGGCGCGGCCGGGCGGAGCCACGCGCAGTTGGCCCGTCATGCCCAAATGCAGGCCCAGCCATCCCTTGCGGGAAAAACGGAAAAACATCTGTTTGCCGTGTGCTTCGGAACTCAACAGGATCGCTCCCGTGAGCGTCCGGCGCAAAGCCTCTGTGTCGGCGCCGCGAAGGACCCGCGCCCCGGGGTGCAGTTCGACGTCGAGAATCCTCTGGCGCGATCCGCGCTGCCATTGTTTGCGATAAAACTCCACTTCCGCCAATTCCGGCATGGCAGGACTTTAAAGGCCGCGCCCCGCCCTTGGCAACGCTCATTCAGGGTCTTCAGCGGGAGTGGAGCCATTTCTTGAAGGCGAGCAATTCGGCTTCGTGTTTTACAAAAGCCCGATGGACCACTTGGGCGTCCTGATCCTTACCGTATGAATTTCTGCTGCATGCGCGCGTGGGCGGCGGCGATGAAACCCTTGAACAAGGGATGCGGTTGATCCGGCTTGCTCTGAAACTCGGGGTGGTACTGGCAGGCGATGAAAAAGGGATGGCCCGGCAATTCAATGATCTCCACCAATTTGCCGTCGGGCGAGGAGCCGCTGAAGGAAAAGCCGGCCTTGGCGAAGGCCTCGTGATAGTCGTTGTTGAATTCGTAGCGGTGGCGGTGGCGCTCGTTGATGACAAAGGCGCCGTAGAGGCGGTTGGCCAGGCTGCCCAAAACCAGTTGGCAGGGCTGGCGTCCCAGGCGCATGGTGCCGCCTTTGTCGGTGATTTTCTTCTGCTCGTCCAGCAACGCGATGACGGGGTAGGGGGTGGCCGGGTTGAATTCCGTGGAGTGGGCCTTGTCCAGTTTCAGAACATTGCGCGCGAATTCAATGGTGGCCACCTGCATGCCCAGGCAAAGGCCCAAATACGGAATTTTGTTCTCGCGCGCGTAGCGGGCGGCCTCAATCTTGCCTTCGATGCCCCTTTCGCCGAAGCCGCCGGGCACCAGGATGCCGCCCAGCCCCTTCAACATTTTCTCCGCCCCGCATTTCTCAATGGCCTCCGCCTCCACCTTCTCGATTTCCACCCCGCAGTCATTGGCCACCCCGCCGTGGGTGATGGCTTCATAGACTGATTTGTAGGCGTCGTTCAACTCAATGTATTTGCCGACCACGCCGATGCGCACGCGATAGCGCGGGGCCAGCAGCTTGCGGATGATCTCCTGCCAATGCCCCATGTTGGCCGGCGCGGTGTCCAAATGGAGCAACTGGCACACCAGGTCATCCACGTGCTCTCGCTGCAGCATTAGCGGCAGTTCGTAAATGGTGTGTTCCACGTCGGTTTCCTCCACCACCGCCTCGTAAGGCACGTTGCAAAAGAGGGAGATTTTTTCGCGCAGATCGCGCCCCAACGGCCGCTCGCATCGGCACACCAGGATGTGCGGCGTGATGCCGATTTCCCGCAGCTTGGCCACCGATTGCTGGGTCGGCTTGGTCTTCAACTCGCCCGCCGCCTTGATGAAGGGAACGTAGGTGACGTGCATGAAAATGGCGTTGTTGTAGCCCACGCGCAACGCAAACTCGCGGATCGCCTCCAGAAACGGCAAGCCTTCAATGTCCCCGGTCGTGCCGCCGATTTCGGTAATGATGACATCCGCCTTGCTTTGTTCGGCCAGCAGGTGGATGCGATGCTGAATCTCATCGGTGATATGCGGGATGACTTGCACGGTTTTGCCCAGGTAATCGCCGTGCCGCTCCTTGTCCAGCACGGTTTGGTAAACCTGCCCGCTGGTCAGGTTGTTCATGCGGGAGAGCTTGACGCTGGTGAATCGCTCGTAATGGCCCAGGTCCAGATCGGTTTCCGCCCCGTCGTCCAGGACATAGACCTCGCCGTGTTGATACGGGTTCATGGTGCCGGGGTCCACGTTGAGGTAGGGATCGAATTTTTGCAGCGACACCTTCAACCCGCGATTCTCCAGCAACGTGCCCAGCGCGGCCGCCGTCAGGCCCTTGCCCAGCGAACTGACCACGCCGCCTGTGACAAAAATAAATTTCATGATTCGACTTTAACCGCGGCCTTTCTTGAGCATCCATTCGACGCGTTTGACATCCGCCGGCACATCCACCCCCACGCTGTTGTATTTGACCCTGACGACCGCGATGGCAATGCCATTTTCCAACGCGCGCAACTGCTCCAGCTTCTCCGCCTTCTCCAGCGGCGAGACCGGAAACTTCACCAGGCGCAACAGCGTCTGGCGGCGATAACCATAGATCCCCAAATGCTTCAAAAACGGAAACGCCGCCAACTGCTGTGCGCCCGTGGCGGCGTCGCGCACGTACGGTATGGTGCGCCGCGAGAAATATAAGGCCCGGCCCGCCGCGTTGACAACGACTTTTACGACGTTCGGATTGCCCCACTCCTCCTCCTTCTCGATCACCGTGGCGGCGGTGGACATTTCCTCCTTGGCCAGCGCGCCGGCGACCGCGTCAATCACCCGCGGGTCCATCAGCGGTTCGTCGCCCTGGATGTTGATCACGGCGTCGCACCGGCAATTCTGGGCCACTTCGGCGATGCGGTCGGTGCCGCTGGCATGATTGGGGGCGGTCATTTCCGCGCGGCAAAAACCCTGCGCCACCTCCCAGATGCTGGTGTCGTCGGTGGCCACGATGACCTCGCTTAACGACTGGGCCTTCTGGCATTGTTCAACCACGTGTTGGATGAGCGTTTTGCCGGCGATCAAGGCCAGCGGCTTGCCGGGAAAACGCGACGAGCCGTAGCGGGCCGGAATAATGCCAAAAATCTTCATGGTTTTCATAATGCCTTCCGTAACTCAACGGCCCGCATTAAAGCCAAAGCGGGGCGGAATTTCAATTGGCAAACACACGCCTCGCGTTTTTCCATTGGCGCAGAGAGACCTTGACCCATTCCAGGCGGAGGCGTTCGCCGAGGCTTTCCCCGCGCCGCAAGGCGTCCAGGTGGCCCAGCAGATCATGCCAGATTTTGGACTTTTCCGCCCCATCCGGGATGGAATCCAGCCGGTTGACTTCGCCCGCCATTTTGGCGGCGAGGACCAGGGACAGGCGCTCGGTCAGCCCGTTTTTGCCCGCTTCCTGCAGACTGGAGGCATTCTCGATCAACGCGGCCGCTGCCTCCCTGGTTTTCTGATCCTGTTCCCAACTCAGGAAGCCGCCTTTGCGCCACCGCGAGAGATTAACTTCCCCGATGGGCTGGCCCTGGAATTGCGCCGCCATCACGGCCCGGACTTCCGGCAGTGAATTGAGCCATACGACCAACTGGTTGCCCGGCTGGCCGTCGCGCAGGCGCTCGTTGAGTTCCTGGCGGATGGCCAGGGGCAGCCGGGCGATTTTCCCGGTGCGGCTGCGGCAGGCGGGAAGGCCGGGTCCGGCGGGCTGGGTTGGAGCGGCGGGACCGGCGCTGTCAGCGTTATTCATCGTCATATTATCTCCATGTTACGTTGTCAAAAAACAGGCGCCTGGGCGCCTTACAAACCCAAAACTAACACGTTTACATGGTAACGCAACAAAAAAGTGAAACTATTTTTATTGCCCTCAAACCGCGGGCGGCCGGGGGCCTCAATAAGGTAAAATTACCACGTATTCGTGGTAATGCAACTACAAAATGGAGGCGACAGGAACCGGTCGGCCACAATGGAGGGACTGCGACGGAGCGCGCCCGTCCCCGGGCGCAGCCATGTCCGAACTCCCGCCGCGCCCAGCAAGTCCCGACCTCGCCGAATCTGACCTCGAACAGCAATGGGCCAAAGAAGCCATCCGCCGTCGCGACGAGGTGCGAACGGGCGAAGTCAAACCGGTTCCCGCTGAAGAAGTCTATAGCCGCATCGAAAATTTGCTCGGTGCTTTACACCATGGAGGATGACTAGCCTGGATTTCCACGGAGAACCGTTCGCCTAAGTGATTTGCCGTTTGTTGGCTCCATTTCCAAGGGCATCGGCATAAATTGGATTAACTTATTGGTGCTCTTATAATGCTGATTCGTAATA
>Ga0224555_1000820_pt1 | contig 47260 bp, 42 predicted proteins | sample 714S23034metaG_FD_180687 | JGI IMG/M metagenome (GOLD analysis project Ga0224555, IMG submission 180687) | Peat soil microbial communities from Stordalen Mire, Sweden - 717 S2 30-34 | ecosystem: Environmental > Terrestrial > Soil > Wetlands > Peat | place: Sweden: Norrbotten County, Stordalen...
CGGGACCCGCCGCGGTGAAGCCGGCTGCCTTGCCCGTCTCGTCGACGAAGGCCATCGCCCGCCCGACGCTGAGGTAGACCGCCCCCCTTGAGTCGCCCGCACTCAGATCGACGTCATTGGTGGTGACCAAAGCCAATGCACCGGTCCGGGTGCCCGGATCCCATATCCACCTCGTCCAGAGCCAGTACCGGTCGGGCGAGGTGAAATGCAACAGTTCGGCGGCGAGGTCGAAGCCGGGCCCGGCCAGCGCGTCCGCCTCGGCACGCCCGGTCAGAGAGTCATCGAAACGGTCGATCCGGTCCGCCACCGGGTCGCCGTCTTCGAGAAGCCCTGCGATGGCCGCTGCCAGCGGCTGTGGGCCGATCGAGTCCAGGATCTGATCGGCGCGCCGCCGGGTTGCGAACACCCATCGCAGCACCTGCCGCAGGGCTGCCCGGTCCCACGAAGACGGGTCGCCGGACAACAGGTGCCGCAGCGCCGAGGACTTACGGTCCAGGTCCGCGGCGATGCTCCGCAGCTCGGCTTCGCTGATCCGGTCCATGATCTCGCGCTGGAACTCCAGCGCGCTCGGTGTGTCGACGACGGGACCGGTCATGATGTTCCTGTTCCTCACTTCGCCGCAGTGAGCGAACGCGACCGCAGGTAGCCAACGGCACTGATGGCCGCGCCCGCCGCCGAAGAGACGGTGTCCTCGAGGTCGGCCGGTCCGAACGCCGCGCCGCAGACGAAGATCCCTTCCCGGTCGGTGCTGACCGGGTCGAGCGGCGCTCCGACGGCGTCGATGAAACCGTACTTGTTCTGCTTCACCCCGAGCAGCTTCGCGACCTGGCGAGTACCCGATGACGGTTCCATGCCGACCGACAGCACGACCAAGTCCATAGGCAGCTCCATCGGCCGACCCATCGTGGTGTCCTCGCCGCGGACCAGCAGGCGATCGCCCTTCGGCAGAACCTCGGTGATGAGCCCCTTGACGTACTGGACATGGTGCTGCTCCTGGGCCGGCCAGTAGATCTCGTTCTCCCAGTAGCCGTACATCCGCATGTCGATGTAGAAGATGAACACCTTCGAATCCGGCAACAGCTGGCGGATCTCGATGGCCTCCTTCGACGCCACCGCGCAGCACACCTTCGAGCAGTACTCATTGCCGATCTGACGGTCGCGGCTGCCCACGCACTGGATGAAACAGATCCGCTCCGGCGGCTGACCGCTGGAGGGACGCAGCACCCGGTGCTCAGACAGCATCACCTCGAGGTCGGCCTGGGTGATGACGTCGGGAAACTCGAAGTACCCGTACATCTGGGTCGACCGGCCAGGGTCGAAATGGCCGAACCCGGTGGCGATGATGATGGCGCCGCACTCGAACGTCTGTGCCTCAGCCGTCTTAGAGCCGCTCAGCGTCAGGATGAACGCACCGGGCTCGCCCGCTACCCCGGCGAGCTCGGTGCCGAGCCTGACCTCGACGAGCGGATGGGCGGTGACCACTTCGATCATCCGCCGGATCTGCGGCTGCGCAGGTTCACCGCGCGGAGTCAGGCCGGCATAGTTCTCCGCGACCGGGGTGCCGCCGAGGAAGTCGCGCTGCTCGATCAGCACAACCTCGCCGCCGACCTCGGCGACGCACTGTGCCGCGCGCAGCCCTCCGGGGCCCCCACCGATAACAGCAACCTTGTCCGAAGACATTGATCACCTCAAGTGTCGTGTTCGTGCCTGGAGGGCGCGAACTGCCTGTCACGCATCGACGTCATCCCAGTCGAGATAGCGCTTCTCGCCGCTCTCCAGCCGCCGCAGATCGCTCTGGAACTCCGCCCAGGCCTTCTCCCAGTCGATGCCCAGCTTCTCCAGCAGCGGCCGGTAGTCGGCGGAGTGCCAGTGCAGCTGGCACACCCGGTACGGATGTGCCCCCATCGCCAGTGCCGCGAACTGTGCCTCGCTGAGCACCGCGAGCCCGACGTTGCGCTCGTGCGCCCTGGCCGCGAACTGGCTCTTGTCCAAAGTCGTGACGCAGCCGGTGTCATGAGTCAGCACGACGTCGGGGTTGGCCTCCTCCTTCATGACCTCGATCTTCCGAAGCGTTGCGAAAGACCGGGTGAAGTCCCGCTGCACCAAGATGTGCCGGAAGCCGAAGCCGCAGCAGTCGAACCAGGTCGAGTAGTCGCGAACCTCTGCACCAAGCGCCTGGGCGAGGCCAGTCACCACGGCCGTGCGCTGGCCACCGTAGATGTCCGGGTCGTAGATCGCGTCGCCCTCGACGAGCTTGTAGTAGTGGCACGCCGGGTGGACGGTCACCACGATTCCCGACATGTCACGGACCTGCTTGGCGGCAATCTCGTCCCGCAGCGCGTGGAACCACTCGGAGTAGTGCACGATCTCCTCCGGCAGCACAAGCGGCTTGCCAAGCTTGGCCATGAGGTCGCGAACCTGCGCCCGGAGCTCCGGGTGGCGGATGAGCTCCTCCCTCACCTCCTTGTAGTGACCGTAGGAGGTGCCGCAGTGGATTAGCGGGAAGTAACCGCTCTCGTACGCGGCGGCGAAGTTCCGGACGGCGACGGCGGCCTGGGCAGCTGAGTTGGAGGTCGCGCTCGCGTAGTAGTTCCAGGCCGTGCAGGAGGTCTGATCCGACGGGTCGTGGTAGTCGTAGCCGAGCTTGCGCATCACCCAGAAGATCGAAGTGGAATAGCCCGGAATGTGACCGCACTGCCCGCAGGACTTGTGGTGCCACAGATGGGCCTTCTGGATCCGCTTCTCTCGCCCGTACTTCGTTGACACTGTGACGGCTTCCCGGTCGATCTTCTGCACGATCAGCTCGCCCTGGCGCTCCAGTTCGAGCAGCTCGGCGCGGGGATCGTCAGCCGACCGGCGGTCTGCGACCGGCTTGGTGGCCGCCTTTTGGCGTCTGAGCGCCTCAATCGGAATGGTCATGGTTGGATGCCTTCTTCCTCGAGGCGTTCCTCCATCAGCTCCAGCAGGATCGAATGCAGGCCGCGATCGACTTCCGCGATCATGTCCAGGGCGCCGGTCTCGAGCCAGATGAGGTACAGCTCGACCAGCGTCTTGTCGGCGACGGACCATCCGGCCGACGTCGTGTGCATTGTCTCGGCAGGCAGTGCCCGACGCCACAGGTCCAGGTTGTCCGCCACATCGGCGGTCTCCGGACCCCAGTCTGGGAACGCGTCCGACCGCAGCATGTCCGGCGAGACCTGGGTGCCGCTGGACATGATCTTGTAGATGATCCGGGAGTAACCGACCAGGGCTTCTTTAGCCGAGGCCAGCCCGTTGTTGACGGCCACCTCCCGCATGATCGTAATGATCCCGCCCGGGTTGTTGCCGCGCGGGCAGCGCAGGCAGGAAAAGCACTGAGAGCACTCCCAGATGTCCTCCTGCATCTGCTGGTAGATCAGGTCCACGTCCTCGCGCGCGGCCGCCTGAGCGACGCGGCGCGGGCTGAAGTCGTAGAACTTGGCGGACGGGCAGGCGGCGACACAGATGCCGCACTCATAGCAGCCAAAGAGGTAATCGGCGAACCGGAAGTCACCCTTGACCTGCTCGAACAGCCGAACCTTCTCGTCGTGGGGCACCTCGCCATAGCCGGCGACATCCGGGGCCTTGTAGTGGGCGTCCGTCTCGGCATGCCGGGCGGATGTCTGGATCATCGCGTACCTAGAAGCTGATCACGGCGTCGGCAGAGGCCGCGAGATTGTTGAAGGCGGCGCCGCCGATCATCTCGACTCCGTCGATCAGGTCATCGAGGCACAGGTCATTGAGGTCGAGCGACGGCTGGCAGACCAGCAGCCGGACGCCGAGATCGGTGGCCTGCTCGATGAAGTAGCGCAAAGACTGGCCCTGGTCACCTTTCGGCCCGATCTTGTCCACGACGTCCTTGCGCAGCAGGGTAGGGCCGTACATCGTGAAGTAGATCATGACCTCGAACTCCATCGCTGCCGCCGAAGCCGCAAGGAAGAACGGCGTCGCGCTCCGGCCCGGGTCGGTTATCCCGTGCGTCTGCACATAGAGGATCTTGGTCTCAGAGTCGTCGACCCACATAGCCGGCCTTCGTCACTTCACCCGGCGGATCAGGATGTGGAAGATCTCAGCCCGCTTGTCGATGCCGAGAAGATCGTTACCTGTGCGGCTGGTCCATGCCTGCATGTCCGGCTCGACGCCTGGGTCCGTGGCGAGAAGCTCGAGAACCTGCCCCTGAGCGAGATTCTTGATCGCCTGCGCGGTCTTGACGACCGGCAGCGGACAGGCCAGCCCCGTGCAGTCGACAACCAGGTCCGCGACGGCAGCTGAGAATTCGGGCACAACATCCCCCTTTTTGGGACTATTCGGACTCGTCACAGCTTAGCGGGCATCGTGCCGCTGGCAATGTTTTCTATGTTAGACATCGCATCAGGAGAAAAGCCAGATCAAGGAGGAGAAGCGAAGCGACGCCGCTATCCGGTGAACTTCTCGACCGCGACGACAAACGCCGGCTCGTCCTGGGTGATCGCTCCGTAGCCCGAGCTCGCAAAGACGACAAGCGTCGCGTGCAGCAACTCGAGGGCCAGCAGATTGGCATTTGCACGAGGAAAGACGACGTCGTCGGCGCCCGAGACCACGAGTACCGGGATCGTCACCTGTGGGAGGCCCGCCGCCAGGTTTGATCTCTTCCAGATTGCCGCTTGGAGCGCAGCCTCCGCCTTGATGGTTGTCGCCGTCAACCAATCAGTGGTCCCCACAAAGAGACTGTTCTGCCACAGCACTCGCTCCTGCAGTCCCGCGGTCGTTGGCGGAAACAGCAGCCCCGACAGCGCCAAGGGTGTGGAACCCGGCATCGCCAGGAGCCGCACGACCTCCGGCGCGGGCTGCGGCGTACCGGCACCCCCGACTGAGGTGTCGACGAGAACGAGCGACGACGCGATCCCCGGATGACGCTCCGCGAGGGACATCGCGACCTCCCCGCCGAGGCCCCAACCAAGCACAATCGGGTCAGACAGCCCGATCGTGAGGGCAAGTCCAGCGGTCATGTCCGCCAACCACGCGAGGGAGAGTGGGGCCGTCGAAGCCCCGGAGTACCCGGCCCCGGGAAGGTCGAAAACGGTCACGCTGTAGTGACCCGAGAGATCCAACAGCAACGCCGGATCCCACCACGACAAGGTTCCGTCCTGTCCGGCTATGAGGAGAAGATCCGGGCCGCTCCCGAAGCTCTGGTACGCGATCGGAACCATCTTTGACCAAGCAGCGCTCCCTTCCGAGAGGGCAGGAAGGACGAGGTCACCGGGCGGCAACGCAGCCACGCGAGCTCGAAGGATCGACGTCCCGGCGACCGGCACCGGAAGCGTCGTGGTCGTCGTCGTGGTCGTCGTGGCGGTCGTGGTGGTCGTCGTCGTGCTCGTCGTCGTAGTTGTCGCGACAGTCGAGGTGGTGGCGTGGCCACCTTCGTTCGAGCTGCACGCTGCGAGCAGGACGACGAGTGCGGCCGACACCGTCAGTGCTGCGAGCCGCTCCGCGTCGTGCCGACGATCGCGCGCGGATCCGGTTGGACGGCGCGCGAACTTCGGGAACATCAAGCGGAGCCCCTCGGGGACCGGTCTGGTGCGGTCTCGACCCGGCCTTTGCGAACGTGGCCACTCGACGGGAGCTCGGCCACGTCTTTCCAAACGATCCGCGCCAGTCGCTTCGCCGACACGTAGTCGTTCTCCGCGTACCAACGCGCAGAGCGGAGGATCGCCTCGATGGCAGGCCGGGACCGGTACCCGAGCTCTCTGCGAGCCCGGGCATCGCTGAAGATCATTCGGGTCGCGGCCATCCGCGCGCCTTCGAGCGGAATGCTCGGCTCCCGGTGCAGGAGGCGGCCTTCCACAAAGTCCGAGCCGTACGCTGCAACAAGAGCTACCTGACGGGGAACCTTGATCGTGGCCCGGGGCAAGCCCGTTCCCGCAGCAAGGACGTCCAGGATCTGCCGGAGCTCGAGGTTCTCGCCCCCGAGCACGTAGCTGCGTCCTTGGGCACCCCGCTCGGCCGCGAGCAGGTGCCCGGTGGCGACGTCGTCAACGTCGACCACGTTCAACGCCGTGTCGAACCAGCCAGGGATGCGGCCGTTCAAGAAATCGAGCACCGTCTTGCCGGTCGGCGTCGGCGCACGGTCGAAAGGACCCAGAGGCAACGTAGGTTGGACGAGCACGACGGGCAGGCCTTCGGCTCCTGCACGCAGCACCTCGTGCTCAGCCACGTACTTCGACTGCTTGTAGAGCCCGAAAAGGTGACCGATCCGCGCCCACGCGGTCTCGTCTGCCGCGCAGCCGTTCTCGGTCCCGTCCAGGCCGATCGTGCCGACGGTACTCGTGTAGACGACCCTCTCAACCCCGACAGCCTTGGCCGCGTCGATCACGTTCAGGCTCCCGCCGACGTTGACGTCGTAAAAGTCGGCCGCGTTGGGTGCCCAGAACCGGTAGACCGCGGCGACGTGGAAGATCATGCGGCACCCGCCGGCGGCGGCGGCAACAGCCGGGGCGTCGCGCAGGTCCGCCACGACAGGCTCGACGGCAAGGCCATCGAGGTTGGAGCTTGACACTCCGGGCTGGAGCAGCGCGACGACTTGCGCGCCGCGTGCCAACAGCGCCCGAGTAACTGCCGAGCCGATGAAGCCGCCTGCGCCCGTGACGAGCATCCTGTCGCCCGGCCCGATGGCCGTCGACGGCTGCACCCCCGAGCCGCTCTGGCCGGGCGAGCTCAGGACGGCTCCCTACGGAGCGCGCTCTTCGCCAGAGTCCGGCCGAATTCGAACAGGAGGGCGGAGTTGCGGTGGGCGTCCTCGAGCACGTCGTCGAGTGCTTCGACGAAGTAGTCCACCTCCTCCTGACCGGCGATCAGCGGGGGAAGCAGCTTGACGACGTTCATGTTGTCGCCGGCGACCTGGGTCAAGATCCTGTGCCGGTGGAAGAGGGGTCCCACGACGAGCTGCGAGAAGAGCCCCTTGCGCGCGCCCTCCATCATCTTCCAGCGCGACTTCAACCCAAAAGAGGTCGGCTCGCCAAAGACCAGGCCGATGATCAGACCCTTCCCGCGCACCTCATGAAAGAGCTCGTATTTCTCGACGAGCGGGGCCAAGCCTTTCATGAAGGCTTCGCCGGTCACTCGTGCTCGATCGACGATGTCCTCGTCGTCGATCGTCTGCAAAGTCGCGAGCGCCGCCACCATGGCGAGCTGATTCCGCCCGAATGTCGAGGAATGGACGACGGCGCGCTCCATCTTCGAATAGACACGGTCGAAGATCTCCGCCGAACACATCATCGCTCCGACGGGTATGTAACCGCCCGACAGTGCCTTCGACACGGTGATGATGTCGGGCCGCAAGCCGTAGTGCTCGTGGGCCCAGAGCTTGCCGGTCCTGCCGAGGCCCGTCTGGACCTCGTCAATGACGAGAAGAGTCCCGTGCTTGCGGCACAGCCCGGCGGCAGCCGCCCAATACTCGTCCGAAGCGAGATTCACGCCTTTTCCCTGGATGATCTCGAGGACCAGCGCCGCGACGTCGTCACGTTGGAGCTCGCGCTCGAGCGGGCCGATATCCCCGAAGGGCACCTCGTGGCAGCCCGGTAACAGCGCGCCGAATCCCTCGCGGAACTCCCTGCCACCGTTCAGCGACAACGCCCCCAAGCTGAGGCCGTGAAACCCATGGTCGGCATGGAGGATCCGGGGCCGCTTTGTCGCGTATCTCGAGAACTTGATCGCCGCCTCGATCGCCTCCGCGCCCGAGTTCGAGAAGAAGCACCGCTGGATCCCGTCATGTGTCCTCGCCACCAGCGCCTCGGCGAGCAATCCGGGCAGCAGCGCCGCGTCGAGCTGAACCAGGTTCGGGAGGTCCATGTCGAGCGCCTCGTGCAACGCCTTCTTCAGCACCGGATGCCCGCGCCCGAGCGCGAAGACACCGAATCCAGCGAGGAAGTCGAGATAACGCTCTCCGTTCCGGTCGTACAGGTAGGAGCCTTCCCCCCTTACGTAGAAGCGATCGAAGCCGAGGGCCTTCAGCACCTTGACGAGCTGGGGATTGAGATACTCACTGTGGAGGCGGAAATTCTCACCTTGGCGGGCCTCGATCAACGAGCTGAGCTCGAAGGTCATCGCTATTCTCCTCAGCGGTTGCGTTTCGCCAAAGCGTAGTAGCGATACGCTCGGGTAATGAAAACGACCCAAGATCAGTGCCATATCGCGCCTGACGAGGTCCACGGGCGGCTCGCCGAGCACATGCTCGTAGACGGCTTTGCCATCGTGCTCGATCTGGTGAAGAGCCACGGGACCCGGCTCGTGGATGCCAGGGACAGCACCGAGTATCTGGACTTCTACACCTTCTTCGGGTCGTCCCCCTTAGGGATGAACCCTCCGGGGCTCTTCGATGACCCGACGACGCGCGAGGAGCTCGTCGCGGCCGCCGCGAACAAGCCGGCGAACGCCGAAGTGCCGACGGTCCAACTGGCCGAGTTCGTCACCACGTTCGCCCGCGTGCTCGGAGACCCGGCGCTCCCCCATCTGTTCTTCGTGGAGGGCGGCGCCCTCGCCGTCGAGAACGCCCTCAAGTGCTCGTTCGACTGGAAGTCCCGCCGCAACGAGGCAGCCGGTCGCTCGAGCGAGCTCGGTACCAAAGTCCTGCACCTGAGGCACGCCTTCCACGGCCGAAGCGGCTACACGCTCTCGCTGACCAATACGGATCCGGTCAAGACATACCGCTTCCCGAAGTTCGACTGGCCGCGGATCTCGTCTCCGGCGGTGCAATTCCCGCTGGAAAGCCACCTGGCCGAGGTCGAGGCCGCTGAAGAGCTGGCGCTCACCCAGGCCAAGGCTGAGTTCGAGGCGTACCCGCACGACATCGCCTGCTTCATCGCCGAGCCCATTCAATGCGAGGGCGGCGACCGCCACCTGCGGTCCGAGTTCCTGCTGGCCGTCCAGGACCTGTGCCATCGATACGACGCCCTCTTCGTGCTCGACGAGGTGCAGACCGGAGCGGGGGCGACGGGCACGCCATGGTGTTACCAGCAGCTCGGGCTCGCTCCAGACCTCGTGGCGTTCGGCAAGAAGGTCCAACTCGGGGGCGTCATGGCGGGCCGGCGTGTGGACGAGGTCGCCCAGAACGTCTTTTGCACCTCCGGCCGGATCGATTCGACCTGGGGCGGCAACCTCACCGACATGGTGCGCTCCCGGCGCCTGCTGCAGCTCGTCGAACAGAGCGGTGCCATCGCGAACGCGGCAACCGTCGGCCAGCATCTCCTCGCGAGGTTGGTGGAGCTCGAGCACACGTTCCCGAAAGCCGTCTCCAACGCCCGCGGGCGGGGCTTCATCGCCGCGATCGACCTTGCGACGCGCGAGCTGCGGAACTCCGTGCTCACCACGCTCTGGCGGGAAGAGCACGTCATCGCTTTCGGCTGCGGCGAGCGCTCGCTCCGGCTCCGGCCGGCGTTGTCGATGACAGCGGACGAGGTCGATGCCGGCTGCGACGCCCTGAACCGGGTCGTTGGGCGGCTGGGCTAACTCGCCTTGGGCGGCTTCGACGTGCCCGTGTAGTTCACCCTCATCGGGCCGATCGCGTCGAGGTCCACCTCCACCAGGCAAGGTCTCCGGTCCTCTAGCGGGTAGCTCCATGGTCCAGTTCTCGGTATTCGGCCCTTGAAAGCGCGTCCCGATCGCCACGAGCAGGTCTGCCTAGCGGCAGAGGGCTCTGACGTCAGGGTCCCAGGAGAGGTTGCCGATGCACGATGCATCGTCCTCTCGAGTTGGCCCCCCATGGCGTTCGCGGCTCCCGGACCGGTCGAGGTCAAGCACACACCGAGCCGGCCGGTCGTCCGCGCGAATCCGGCTGTCACGCCTGATCGCGTCGTAAATCGGGAGATTGTGGACACTCGGGATGCCGAACACGACCTCGACTCCCGACCGCGCGAGCACGTCCACGACCACGTCGCCAGCTGTCCGCTCAGTCATCTCGCTCCTGTCCTCAGATTCACGTCGGTAGGGATCACCGGCTGGCAATACACCCCCCAGGTAGCCTCGCTTTGATGGATGATCCCTCCCGGACTCCCGACTTCAGTTTCGTCCACGCGGCAGACCTGCATCTTGATACGCCTTTCAAAGGCATCGGTTCGACCGCTCCACACGTGGCCGAACAGCTTCGTGAAGCCTCGCTCGCCGCGTTCGACTCCCTCGTCGACTTGTGCCTGGAGCGGCGCGTCGCTTTCCTCGTGGTCGCCGGCGACATCTATGACGGGCCCGAACGCGGGCTTCGGGCACAGATGCGGTTCCGCGACGGCCTCGCCCGCCTGTCGACCGCGGGCATCTCCAGCTTCGTCGTGCACGGCAACCACGACCCGGTCGAGACGGGGTGGTCCGCACTTGGTGGTCCATGGCCGGAACGGGTCACGGTCTTCGGCACTGGAACCGTCAAGGCGGTTCCCGTCGAGGTCGACGGGAACCCTCTGGCCACTGTGCAAGGCATCAGCTTCGCTCAGCGCAGCGAACGGGAGAATCTGGCGCTGAGGTTCGCTCATCGCGCGGGGCCGGGTGTCCAAGTAGGCGTTCTTCATTGCAACGTGCAAGGTGCGGCCTCCGGCTACGACGACTACAGCCCGTGCACGCTCGACGACTTGCGGAGCATCGGCCTCGACTACTGGGCGCTCGGCCACGTGCACGCGCGAATGACCCTCTCGGGCCGCAGCGGCTCTGACGAGCCCTGGGTGGTCTACCCCGGCAACCTCCAGGCCCGCAGCCCCAAGCCGAGCGAACGAGGGCCGAAGGGTGCGGTGGTTGTTCACGCGAGCAGGGGGCGCGTCACAGACGTCGAGGCGGTCGGCTGCGACATTGTGCGTTTTGATCTCGTAGAGCTCGAGCTCGGCGACATCGCCGATCTCGCCGAGCTGCGCGCCAAACTCGTCAGCGCCTCGCGGGATCGGCTCGCGTCTGCTGATGGGCGCTCGCTAGTTCTCCGCGGACAACTCGTGGGCCATAGCGAGCTGCACTTTGACCTCCGGCGGCCCGGAACGCTGGAGGACCTGCTGATCGCGCTGCGGGGCGACTTCGCCGAGGACCAGCCTTTCTGCTGGTGGGACTCCATCGACGACCGGTCGGGTCCGGCCGTCGACCTCGATGCGGCTCGGGCCGGATCAGACTTCGCCGCCGATCTGATCGCTCTAGCCGACCAGCTCGGTCTAAGCCTCGCAACCGATCACGGTGCATTGGAAGACCTCGCGGCTGAGCTCTCCGAAGGTCTCCCCGGAGCACTGAGAACCCGGCGCGCCCTCGAACGACTGCTGGCCTCGCCGAGCTTGCCAACAGTCGAGCTCATCGATCGAGCCCTCATGCTCGCGCTCAGCGAGCTCGACGGCGACAGGCGCTGAGGCGGGCTGGAGTCGCCATGCGCATCGCGGGCTTCCACATCGACGGCTTCGGAGGGCTGGCCGATCTCGGGATCGACGACCTCTCCCCGGGTCTCGTGATCGTGAGCGGGCCGAACGAAGCCGGCAAGTCGACGCTGCTCGACTTCCTCACCACAATGCTGTTCGGCTTTCCCAGCCGTCGCGACAATCCTCGATTCCACGCGCCGGTCCGAGGCGGACGCCACGGTGGCCAGCTCACAATGGCCGAAGGCCCTGGCAGCGGGCCGGACAACGACCGGCAATGGCGAATCGAGCGTTACGCCGGCCCGCACAAGCCGGTCAGCATCCGGCGACCCGATGGAGGTCCGGCATCCGAAGAGGACCTGCGCAGGGCACTCGGCGGCGCAGACGAAGCGCTGTTCCGGGCGGTGTTCGCCGTCGATCTGACCGAGCTCGGAAGCGCAGAAGCCGTAACCCGAGACGATGTGAAAGAGCTGCTCTTCTCCGCCAGCATCGTCGGCCAGCGCCGGTCCGCAGCCCGGGCGATGAGCAGCCTTCACAGGCAACGCCTCGAGCTGGCTCGCTTACGACAGGGCGACGCTTTGGCCAACCGTCTGCTGGCCGAGCTCGAGAGCGTTCGCCGCAGTCTCACTGAGGCGAGCCGCGAAGCCGCCGGCTACCCCGCACGACAGGTGGAGCTGTCGCGCTTGGAACGCGAGGTGGCCCAAGCGCGCGAGGAAGCCGATCGGAACGATCGCCGGATACGAGACCTCGACCTGCTGGTCCGGCTGTGGGATGTGCTCGAGCGCAAGCGAACGGCCGAGCAGCGCCTAGCTTGCTGGAAGGAGCCCGAGCCGCTCACCGCTTGGCTCGAGACGCAAGCGACCGAGCTGCAGTCACTCAGATCGGCGTGCTCCGGGCACCTTGAGCGTGTGGGCCAGCTGGATGACCTGTACAACCAACGTCGCGGGATCGAGCAGTCCATTCAAGCGGCGATGGGTTCACTCGGCCCTGCTTGGGACCGTGACCGTGTTCGCACCAGTGATGGCTGGATCGGGCTCATGGACCAGGGGCGGCGCTTTCGTGTTGCGCTCGGAGAACGCGAGGCGAGTTGGCGCACGGCCCGCGCCCTGGCGGAGGACGCCGACGCCGCTCCAGAGCTCGCCGGCCTTCCGGATCCTGACGGTGCAGCAGCGGCAGTCGCTCCTGCGACACCAGAGGTGGACCCGGAGCAGCAGGCGAGACTGGTGAGCGAGCTGCGCAAGAACCTCGCCGAGCAGCGCCTGCTGATCGCAGAACAACAAGCGAGCGAGCGCCGAGCAGGCACTTCTGCCGGCGCGCTCGGGGGCACGAGCGGCGTTTCGATCGCGCTCGTGGCCTTCGCCATCGTCGGGCTCTCAGTCGTCGCAGCCCTTGCACCTGGTGTATCGGCGGTGCGCATCCTCTGCGCGGTTCTCGCTGCAGCCGGGTTCGTGCTCCTGACCGTCGCGATCGCAGCACGGCGACAGCTCTTCGTCGCGGCGCCGGCGGAAGAGACCGGCGTAGAGGCGGCCAACGAACGCGTCGTCGCGCGCGTGGCCGAGCTTGCCACCGCCCTCGGCCTGCCCGACACGCCGAGTGATTCCGACGTCGAGACGGCCGCGGAGACCATTGAAGCCGCTCGAGCCCTCGAGCGATCGCGCGAGGATGACCGCCGCCGAACGACCACGGCGCTGCAACGACGCAAGTTTGCCCACGAGTCACTCGCGCTGGCGTCCGAGGACCTCGAAGCTGGGCGCGCCGCTTTCGCCGCGTGGAAAGCCGCGCACGGGCTTACGTCCGCGCTTTCACCCGACGGTGTCCTCGAGAGCCTCACGGCGCTTCAAGGGGCTTGGAAGGACCTCGGCGCGTTGGATCGCGTCGATGCCAAGATCGGCCAACTACGCGCGGAGGTCTCTGAATTCGAAGCTCGCCTCGCCAGGCTCTCAGCCGGGCTTCGCGAGCTCGGCAGTGGGGTCGAGTGGCTCGAAGTCGAACCGGCCCGCGCCCTCGATGAACTGTGCTCCTCTCTCGAGGAAGCGGTCGAGTTCCGAGCGACGAGGACCTCTTTACTGCAGGTGGTCGAGGAGGCGAGCGCAGAGCTGGAGCGCTCGTTAGGCCTGGGTCCTCAAGCGCGGCGTCTGCGGGCCGAGCTCGAGACCGGAGAGGTGCTCGTCTGGAACGAGGAGCAGGCAGGGCTAGCGCCTGCGCGATCGGAAGCTCGCCACCGTCTGGAGCAGCTGGTGCGAGCGCATCAGGACGCGTCGAAAGAGCTGCGGGATGTCGCCGGGTCGGCCCGGGTATCAGAGCTGGAGCAGACGCGGCTCGCGCTCGAGCAAGATCTCGAGGAGGTACTCAAGTCGTGGGCCATCCTCGGATGTGCCCGGCTGCTGCTCGAGCGAACTTTGAAGCGACATGAGCAGGAACATCAACCCGCTGTGCTCGCTCGTGCGGGTGGTCGCTTCGCAAAGGTGACCGAGGGCCGCTACACGCGCTTGCTGCCGTCTGTAGGCGTCGAAGGTGGTCGCGAGGCCATCAGGGTCCTCTCCTCAGCTGGAGCCGAGATCGACGCCAGCAATCTGAGCCGAGGTAGCGTCGAACAGCTGTACCTCTGTTTGCGACTCGGGCTCGCGGAGACCTTTGCCGAGCGCTCCGAGGCCCTCCCACTCATCCTCGACGATGTGCTGGTGAACTTCGATCCTGGGCGCGCAGTGTCGGTCGCGGAGGCGATCGCCGAGACTGCCGAGCACCATCAGGTGCTGTTCATGACCTGCCATCCCCACCTCGAGGAGCTCGTTCGCAGCGTGGTGCCTGAAGCCCAGGTACTGCGGCTGGAGAGGATCTGAGGACCGGCAGCCGGTCCGACTGCTGCCTCCGCCGGGCAGTCCCGCCGGGTGGTGCGGCCGGGCAGTCCCCCCGGGCAGTCCCGCCGGGTGGTGCGGCCGCGTGTCTCGCTGAAGCTGACTCGTCTTCCGGCTCAGAAGTTCGTCGTGCAAAATGGCGGGCGCCGAACACTGAACATCCGGTCGGCGCGTCGCGCGGCTCCCTCGGTGCATTCCGCAATCCGGCCGACCTCTGCCATGCCTGCGAACGGGACACCTCCGAGGTACCCAGCGCCCAACGCTTCTACCGGGAGGGCAAGGTCGGGCGCGGCATTGACGCGCTCTACCGTCCCAACCCCTCCGCGGTCGACCGAAAGGCGGAAACGACCGTCGTTCCACGGGCAGAACGGATCCTCCACCTCGATGACGAGGGTTGCCTCCTCCTCATATCGACGGCGGGCGAGCGCTTGCGCGACGTCCACCAGACGGACCCAGGTGCGATCCCCCCAACTTGCCATGCGAAGGTGCCGTTGGTCCTCGAGGAGATACCGCAAGGGCTCGTCGACCGGACGGCCGCGGGTGCGCAGCTCCTCGGTGAGGTCGATGCCGAGCAAGTACCGCCACAGGGACGTGTAACTCTCGTCGCCCAGCGAGCACATCTCCTCCAGGAACACAGCGCGGCGCCAGTGGTCGGCAGGGTCGACCGCGGCCACGCGATAGACGGCATAGCCCTCGATGCGACCTGCTTGCTCATAACACACATAGAAACGGTGTCTCGCGTCCTCGCCCGCACCGTTCGGGTTCCCCAGCAACTCTGCCCACTCCCCGTGCGGGCGATCGAGCTCACCAACCCGGGTTGGCACGTAAGCGCCGTAGACGGCGGGGAACGCTTCAGCCGCCTGATCAAGCTCGACGAGCCGGACCGACCCGGAGCCGCAGCCCGGGCTCGAGTCCGTCGGCGCTGCGACCGGTGTCAGCAGTCGGGCAGGTCGCTTGTCGACCACATAGCGTGCGCCGAAGGTCGCGGGGCCGTAGCCGTAGCGTCCGTATATCCCTCCCTCGCTGGCAAAGAGGACCGCCAGGGGCTCATTGGCCGAACGGAGGTCGTCGAGCTGGCGACGCATCATCGAGGTGAGCATCCCGCGGCGGCGATGCGTCGGAGCCACCGAGACGTCCGTGACCGCCGCAACCTTGCACCGGACGAGGCCCGGCAGCGTCATCGGGACCACGTACGAACTGGTCGTGGCGACGAGATCCCCACTGTCGAAGAAGGCGAGCGATCGGTCGAGCTGTAGCTCTTCCGCCAAGCTCTCGAGCTTGTCCGGCGTGTAGCGACCACCGAACGCAGCCGCCTGACAGGACGCGAAGGCGTTGATCTCGTGTATCTCGATGGGTCGAAGCTCGAAGTCCGTCATTCTCTCGCCTCGGGCGCGCCGTCCTGGCGTCGCCATCAGCCGCTGAAGGGGTGGGGTTCCTGCTCGTTCGCGATCGTCTTGCGGATCATCTGAATCCGCTCCGCGGAGTGGTTGACGTCGCTGCCTTTGGCCTCGAAAAGCGCCCTGCGGTCCTCCTCGGCTTCCCGCTCGGCGCCGGCGTCCGCTGCGGCCAGGCGCGCCTCGATGCCCTCGGCGACGAGCTTCTCCGCCTCGGCGACCAGAGCCTCGACCATCTCGTCCTCGGGCACGACCCGCACGATCTTGCCCTTGATGAACAGGTGCCCCTTGTGGCGCCCTGCTGCAATCCCGAGATCGGCCTCGCGGGCCTCTCCGGGCCCGTTGACCACGCAACCCATCACCGCCACCTGAAGCGGCAGCGAGCGGGATTCCAACGCCTCTTGGGCCTGGCGCGCTATCTCGATCACGTCGATCTCGGCACGGCCGCAGGACGGGCACGCGATGAGGTCCAGGCCCTTACGCTCGCGAAGCCCGAGCGCTTCGAGCAGCTGACGACCGGCCCGAGCTTCTTGGACCGGGTCGGCGGTGAGCGAGTATCGGATCGTGTCGCCTATGCCCTCGGCGAGAAGGGTCGCGATCCCTGCGGTCCCCTTTATCAAACCGGCAGGAGGAGGTCCTGCCTCTGTGACACCGAGGTGAAGTGGATGATCGAAGGTCTCCGAGGCCAGCCTGTACGCCTCGATCATGAGCGGGACGTTGGACGCCTTCACGGAGATCTTGACGTCGTCGAAACCGACCTCATCGAAGTAGGCGAGCTCCATCCGTGCGGACTCGACAAGCGCCTCCGGCGTGGCGCCGCCGTACTTCTTGTACAAGCTGGGATGCAGCGAACCGGCATTCACGCCGATGCGGATCGGGACGCCGCGGTCACGCGCCTCGGAGGCGACAAGCTTGATCTCCTCGGGCTTGCGCAGATTCCCCGGGTTCAACCGGAGCCCGTGAACTCCGGCTTCGAGGGCAGCGAGCGCCATCTCATAGTGGAAGTGCACGTCGGCCACGATGGGCACAGGCGAGCGGGGGACGATTACCGCGAGGCCTTCGGCCGCCTCCTGCTCGTTGCACGTGCAACGCACGATGTCGGCCCCGGCCGCGGCAAGCGCGTACACCTGGGCGAGGGTCCCCTCGGTGTCGGCCGTCTTCGTCACCGTCATGGACTGGACCGATACAGGCGCGCCGCCGCCAACTGGAACCTTTCCTACCTTTATCTGGCGGGTTTTGCGCCGTTCGGCCAACGTCGCGCCTGTTCTGGCCATCGATCGCCAGCTTAGCGGCGTGCCGTCGAGGGCCTCGGCCGCTCCGTCTGAACAGCTTGCGAGACCAGCCCGGGCCTCGTCGGTCGAGCCCGTTTCGTCGGCGAGCCCTTAGCCTCCAGGCAGTTGAGCCGGGTTGACGATGTTCATGTAGAGAGCGCCGAGCCCGATGAGCACGACGAAGAGCAGGAAGACGTAAGCGACCGGCATGAGCTTGGCGACGTCCGCGTGATAGCTGCGCCCTTTGCGGGAACGGGCCCGCTCGTAGATTGCGATCGCGACATGACCTCCGTCGAGGGGCAGCATGGGGAACAGGTTCACGATGCCGACAAAGAGGTTGATGGCGGCAAGCAGGTACAGCAGAGCGGCCACGTCTTGCCTGGCTGCTTGGGCACCGATTTGGACGGCCCCGACGATGGACAGGATCGTGCCTCCCCCTGATCCCTGCCCGGACGCTGCCGAGGATCCGGAGGCTTTGCTGTTCCCGGCCACGGCGACCTGGTGGGCGAAATTGCTGAGCCCGTGCAGGGAGAAGACCTGAGCCAGCCCGCTGAATGTCTGAGCGAACATGGAGCCGAGCTGCGAGCCGGCACGGCTGACCGCGGTCAACGGGCCGACCGACACGTTCCGCACATCGGTGAGCACGACGCCGACGACCCCTTTCGGCGGGCCCGAGGGGTTTGCAGCCTGGACACGCTGGCCGCCGATCACCTCGACGACGTGGCGACCGTCGACCGGAGTGACCCGAAGGGTCAAGTCGTGGCCGTTGCGGTCCACGACGAAGGTAAGTGCGTCACCGGGGTGCTTGTTCACGAAAGTGATGAGCGAGTCCAGGCCGGTGACCTTGCGCCCGTCGACGGCCACGATCATGTCGCCGGGCCTCAGCCCCGCGCGTTGCGCAGGGCTGAGGCCCTTCGAGAACTGCCCGAGGCTCGAGATCGTCGGCGAGGTCACCGTCGGTGCCCCCGAGAAGGCGTACAGCGAGAACAACAGCACGAACGCGAGGATCACGTGCATGCCCGACCCGGCGAAGGCGACCAGGAGACGCCGGGGAAAAGATGCCTGGCGGTAGCTGCGCGCCTCGTCGGAGGGATCAACCTCCTCGAGCATCGTCATGCCCACGATCCGGACGTAGCCTCCGGCCGGAATCGCCTTGACACCGTACTCCGTCTCTCCACGCCGTATCGACCAGAGCCTCGGCCCGAAGCCCAGGAAGTACTGCGTGACCTTCATCCCGCTCCACTTCGCGGTGGCGAAGTGGCCGAGCTCGTGGAGCATGATCATGGCCACCAGCGCGAGCACCACGACGAGGACGGGCAACGCGTCGAACGCGATTGCGAGGACAAGGCCGGTAGCCACGACAGCAACCAGCCGCAACAGCGGCCCGAGCCCAGCCGCCCGCGATTGAGGCGCGAGCGGCACGCCAGGGCCCGGAGCGTCGTCCATCAGGACAAGTCTCTCGCTTCTTCGCCCTATCGAGTCGTCACGTCGCGCGCTCACGGAGGCCAACTGCACTCGCGGCCCGCACTCGGGCGAGCGCGTCGGCCTGCAGAACGTCCTCCACCTCAACCAGGTCCGTGGGCTCGTGAACCTCGAGCGTGTCTGCCACGACCTCGGCAATTGCCGCCCACGGAATGTGCCCGTCCAGGAAGGCCGCCACCGCGACCTCGTTGGCCGCATTCAGCCATGCCGGCGCGCTACCGCCCGCGCGCCCCGCCTCGTAGGCGAGCCGGAGGCACGGGAACGTCATGAGGTCCGGTGGCTCGAACTCGAGGTGAACTGGTGCGGCGAAGTCGAGCGAGCCATACGGGTGAGCGAGACGATCCGGATAGCCGAGCGCATAGCCGATCGGGAGGCGCATGTCGGGAGTCGAGAGCTGAGCGATCGTCGTCCCATCGCAGAACTCCACCATTGAGTGCACGATCGACTGGGGGTGAACTACAACCTCGATGCGGTCATAGTCGACGTCGAACAACTCGCGAGCCTCGATGACCTCGAGCCCCTTGTTCATGAGAGTCGAAGAGTCGATCGTGATCTTCGGCCCCATCTGCCAGGTCGGATGGGCGAGGGCGTCGGCCACCGTCACCGATGCGAGATCGGCCACGGTCCTTCCCCGAAACGGTCCCCCACTTGCTGTGATGACGATTCTGGCCACTGCCTCCGGGCGGCCACAGGCAAGGCACTGGTGTATAGCGCCGTGCTCGGAGTCGACCGGGACGAGCTCGGCCCCCGGACTGGAGCGGGCGCGCTGGACCACAGGCGCGCCGGCCACCAGCGATTCCTTGTTTGCGAGAGCCAGCCGCCGTCCTCCCCGCAGCGCCGCGACCGTCACCCCGAGGCCCGCAAATCCGACGACGGCGTTCAGGACCACGTCGGCAGTCTCCACGAGCGAGGACAGCGCACCCGGACCGGCGCGTAGCTCGATGCCGGCAGGCAGCAGCTCGGCGAGCCTTTGTTCGAACGCTCTGTCGGCGATCGCGACGACTCCCGGGTGGAACTCCTCCGCCTGGGCCGCGAGAAGATCGACCGATCTAGCCGCCCCGAGCGCGCTGACGACGAAACGGTCAGGGGCCGACCGGAGCACATCGAGGGCCTGGGTACCGATCGAGCCCGTCGAACCGACAACGGCAACCCGCCTCCGCGAGTCGTCGGGGAGCCCGCGAGCGGTGGCCTGGACCGGCGTTGGCCGGTCCATGATCCCCGTCATCCCACGTGAGCCAGGCGAACGAAGCAATAGGCCGCCGGGAGGACAAAGAGCAGAGCGTCGATCCGGTCCAGCATCCCACCGTGGCCGGGCAGGAGAGACCCCATGTCCTTCACACCGAGGTCGCGCTTGATCATCGACTCGACGAGGTCGCCGCAAGGTGCGACCACTGCAACGATGAGGCCCAACACGAATGCCGTGCTGACGCGCCAGGGGTGGATCTGGCTCGTGATGCCTGCCGACGCCCCGATCGCGACGACGCAACCGCCCACCAGGCCCTCCCAGGTCTTGTTCGGGCTCACCGACGGAGCGAGGCTGTGCCGTCCAAAGCGGCTGCCGACCACATAACCTCCGATGTCGTAACCGGCGGCGGCGATGATCGCGCCCAGCATGAACGCGATCCCGTGACGATTCGGGAAGATCCTCGGGTCGACCAGGAGCCCCGCGAATGCGGCCAGCACTCCTGTCCAGCCAAACGCGAGGACGGTCACAGAAAGGTTGGTGAGCGGCGAACGGCGCGTGATCCCGGCGAGGTACCAGACCATCGCGACCACGATGAAGATCACGAAGGCGAGCAAGATCGCGTCAGGCCCTCTGAAGTACGCCGCGACGATCACTCCCGGCACGGCCAGCAGGCCGAGCAAGGTGGCCGGCCGATACCCGGCGAGGCGCAACGAGTTGTAGAGCTCAGCTGCCGCGAGCGTCACGGCCACAACCACCAAAGCGAGAACCGCAGGAGGGCCGGCGAAAAAGCACAGGAGCAAGACGGCGGCGAGCACGACGCCGGTCAGGGTGGCGACGACCGGGTTACGGCCAGCCGCGACGTTGCCGTCCCTCGCAACCGCGACGGACCGTTGTGCGCGACGGCGGGCTCGGCGTGCAACGTGTCGCCGCCGCTGGACAGGCGCTGCCGCAGCCTCCTCGGAGTCATCGGGGAGGGTTACTGCCGCGGGGGCGTCCCGTGCTCCACCAGGTGCCTCAGGCACATCAACGAGAAGCGGCACCGGTTCGGCGAGCGGTGAAGGTGTATCCGCGGCTCGTGGCATCTGCGTCGAAGGATCAGGGGCCTCGTTGCGGGCGATCCAGGAAAGCTCGCCGTCGTGGTCGAGGAAGTCGTATGCGAAGGGGTCGTCGGACGACGACTCCTCCGATGCCGTGACACCGAGGCCACCACTGGCGAGGTCGGAAAGGACAGCGTCGCTGTCGTTCCAGTCTTCCTGACGTTCGCGCCACACGGGTCCCCCGGGCGGTGTAGGTGGCGGGCCACCCCGTTCCACCGCTGCCTCCTGCTCGAGGTCCAGGAGTACCCGAGGAACCTGCAAGGTAGGCGGGTCCGTCCAGTCAGGAAGCTCGTAGGAAGCAAGCACTTCCGCCCCCGATGGTGAGTCTGAGGCTTGTGGAGCTACGTCGGAGCTCGCCGACCCCGAAGCGTTCTCGACCGGTTCGGAGCGAGGGCGCGCCACTGCTTCGGTCGACGGCACCAACCCGGCCGCGATCCCGGCCTCGACGCCGGCAATCCGAGCCCGTTCGGTGACCGGCTCGCCAGTCCCTTGAGGCTCTTGTCCCTCCTCCACAGTTCCTCCCTCGCAGGTTCCCCTGGTACCGGCGGCATCGTCTTCACGTGCCACGGCATCAAAGGCTCCCGGCGTGGCGGCGGCTAGCTGCCGGACCGCCGATGCTCAGAGCTCGAGCAACTCCCGTTCCTTGTGGCTCAACAGCCTGTCGATCTCCGCGATCTGCTCGTGGGTCAGGTTCTCCAACTCCTTCTCGGCCCGATCGAGGTCGTCCGAAGAGATGTCGCCCTCTCGCTCCAGCGCCTCGAGGTCGTGCCGAGTCGCACGACGGACGTTGCGCACGGCGACTCGTCCTTCCTCGGCTCGATGCTTCACGATCTTCACGAACTCCTTGCGCCGCTCCTCGTTGAGCTCTGGGAACACCAACCTGAACACCTGCCCGTCGTTGGACGGGTTGATGCCGAGATCGGAGCTGATCAGCGCCCGCTCGACAGCCTTCATCGCGCCCTTGTCATACGGGTTGACCACGAGAACGCGGGGCTCGGGCACGCTGAATCCAGCTATCTGCTGTAAGGGGACTTCACTGCCGTAGTAGTCCACCCTGATCTTCTCGACGAGCGCCGGCGACGCCCGGCCAGTCCGGACCATTGCGAAGTCGGCCTTGGTATGTTCGACCACCTTGTGCATTCGTTCGCCGCTGTCGGCGAGCGCGGCTTCGATGAGCGCTTCGTCAGTCACCTGATCAGCGTACCTATCCGCTCGCCCACCAGGGCAGCTCGAATGTTGCCTTCCTTCATGAGATCAAAGACGAGGATCGGGATCCCGTTGTCACGGCAGAAGGTGACGGCAGTGTGGTCCATGACCCGCAGGTCTCTGGACACGACCTCCAGGAACCCGATCTCGTCGTAGCGGGTGGCGTTCGCGTCGCAGCGAGGGTCGGCACTGTAGACCCCGTCCACTCCGGAATGGGTTCCCTTCAAGATCGCGTCGGCCTCGATCTCGGCAGCTCTCAATGCGGCAGGGGTGTCCGTTGTGAAGTAAGGGTTTCCCATCCCCGCAGCGAAGATCACGACGAGGCCCTTCTCCAGGTGGCGGATGGCGCGACGCCGGATGTAGGGCTCGCAGACCTCGGCCATGTGAATGGCAGACAACACCCGGGTCGGGCAGCCGGCGTGTTCGAGCGCGTCCTGCAACGCAAGGGCGTTGATGACCGTGCCGAGCATGCCCATGATGTCCGAGGTTGCACGGTCCATTCCTTGGCCGGCCCCAGTGGTGCCTCGCCAGATGTTGCCGCCACCTACGACGATCGCGATCTGAATGTCCAGCTCGCTCTGGGCACTGCTGATCTCCTTGGCGAGGCGCCCGACGGTCGACGCGTCAATGGTCTCGTCGGACAACGAGCTTGCCAAGGCCTCGCCGGAGAGCTTCAGCACGACCCGGTGCCATCGAGGCCGAGCTCCTCCAACTTCGTCGAGCGCCACTTCGGTCACAAGTGCCGCGCCTCCCCGCTCACGAGCCGACGACGGCTTGAGCAAAACGGAGCAACTGCGCACCGCCGAGGAGCTGCCCGATCGTGTACTGCTCGTCCCGGACGAACGGTTGCTCGAGCAGGACGCGCTCTTTGTACCAGCCCTGGAGCCGGCCTTCGACGATCTTGTCCAGCGCGGCCGGAGGCTTGCCCTCGTTGCGCGCGATCGCCGCCGCAGTCTGGCGGACGTCCTCGATCTGCTCGGCAGGGACGTCCTCACGCCTCAGGTACTCCGGACGGGCGAAGGCAATGTGGAGAGCGATGTCGTGAGCGAGTGTCTCGTCGGCCCCTGATACCTCCACGAGCACAGCGTTCACGCCGCGACCGTTCTGCAGGTGAAGGTAGCTGCCGATGATCGCAGACTCGGGAGCTTCGAAGCGGACGGTCTGGCCGAGCGCGATGTTCTCCTTCGAGACGAGAGTCAGGTCCTCGATCCGATCCGAGTACTGTGCGAGCCCGTCCGCACCCTTCAAGGCGAGCTCGTTCGCGAGCTCCTCGACGAGCGAGACGAACTCGGGCGACTTCGCGACGAAGTCGGTCTCGCATTCGAGCATCGCGATCGCCCCGACGGGCTTGTGATCGCCATGGACGACGACTGCGACTGCTCCCTCGGTGCGCTCGCGATGCTGACGCTTCGCGGCGCTGATGATGCCCTTCTCGCGGAGGATGCGCTCGGCCTCGTCCATGTCGCCATCGGCCTCCTCGAGCGCACGCCGGCAGTCCAGGATCCCGGCGCTCGTCTTCTTCCGGAGTGCCTGCACCTCCTTCGCGGTGATTGCTTCCATCTCTTTCAATCCTCCGTAACGTGCTCAGTGACTGGGGCGGCCAGGTTCTCTTCCGCCGTCTCGTGGGTGATTGCACCGCTTTGTTCACCCTCCGCCACAACTGCCGGGCCTTCACCGGCGTCCGTGACCGGGGCCTGCTCGGCGAGTTCCTCCGAGGTCTGCGCGGGCTCGACTGGCGGGGCCTCCTCGGCCGCGGGCTCGACTGGCGGGGCCTCCTCGGCCGCGGGCTCGACTGGCGGGGCCTCCTCGGCCGCGGGCTCGACTGGCGGGGCCTCCTCGGCCGCGGGCTCGCCTGGCGGGGCCTCGATCTCGGAGGCCGTCGAAGATGCTGCCGGTTCGGTCACGACCGGCACTGACATCTGCGCAATGGGCTCCTGGCTCGCGCGGCGGACCCTGTTGGCCGCATCCACGGCGCGCCGCGAAGCGATGAAACGGCCTTCGACGACGGCGTCAGCGATGACTCTGCACATGAGCCGACCGGCCCGAATGGCATCGTCGTTCCCCGGGATCACGTAGTCGATGACATCCGGATCACAATTCGTGTCGACAACCGCCACGACCGGCAGGTGCAGCTTGTTGGCCTCGGTGACGGCGATGTGCTCCTTCTTCGTGTCGATCACGAAGATCGCATCTGGCGGCCGGTCCAACCGGCGCAAGCCACCAAGGTTCCGGTCGAGCTTCTCGAGCTCGCGCTCGTGAGAGAGCGCCTCTTTCTTCGGCATCGCGGCGAAGTCGCCGGCAGCACGCGATGCCTCGAGCTCCACGAGCTTGCGAACGCGGCCCGCAACCGTCTGGAAGTTGGTCAGCATGCCTCCGAGCCAGCGCTGGTTGACATAGGGCATGCCACACGCGACCGCGAACTCCGCCACGGGATCCTGCGTCTGCTTCTTCGTGCCGACGAAGAGGATCACCCCGCCCCCGGCAACGAGATCCCTCACATAGGAGTAGGCGGTGTCGACGCGCTCCAACGTCTGATTGAGGTCGATGATGTAGATGCCGTTGCGCTCACCGAAGATGAAGCGCTTCATCTTCGGGTTCCAACGACGAGTCTGATGGCCGAAATGCACTCCGGCCTCGAGCAGTTGCTTCATCGTGACAACAGCCACGCGATTCTCCTCCCGACGGTTGAGTCAATCCCGGCACCGCGCCCCGAAGGACGACCGCGGGCATGCCAGGACGTACTTTGAAAGAGACCCGATCGGGCCTCACTGCCATGGTAGCTGGTCAGCGGTACGGCTTCATCACCGACTTCGGCAAAAAGCGCGAGGCGTCAGGTCAGTTCGTCGCGCAGCCGTTGCCTCAAATGGAGCACCGCCTTGGTGTGGATCTGGCAGGCGCGGCTCTCTGTCACTCCGAGAATCTCGCCGATCTCGGCAAGGTTCAGACCCTCGTAGTAGTACAAGGTGAGCACTTTGCGCTCGCGATCATCCAGCCGTTGGATCGCTTTCGCGAGTTGTCGCCGGGTCTCTTCGAGCTCGATCGTCGCACCGGGAGCATCCCCTTGGTCCTGCAAAGTGTCGCCCAGAGTCTGGCCTCCGCTTCCACCCTGGCGGAACAAGACGTCGTCGAGCTGTAGCAGCCCGGCTCGTGAAGTCTGGCGGAGGATGTCGTCAAGATCGCTCGTAGTCATCTCCATCTCGTCTGCGAGCTCCCGATCCGTCGGTGAACGGCCGAGCTGGCCTTCGAGCTTGGACAGCGCTGAGTCGACGGCCCTCGCCTTAGCTCGAACCGACCGCGGCACCCAGTCGATCGACCGGAGCTCGTCGAGGATGGCACCGCGGACGCGGGGCACGCCGTAGGTCTCGAACTTGATCGCCCTGGAAGGGTCGAACTTCTCGATGGCGTCGATCAGCCCGAGGATGCCGTAGCTCACCAGGTCGGAGTAGTCGACGTGACTTGGCATCGCAGCGGCAACACGTCCGGCGACGTACTTCACGAGCGGCGAGTAGTGAAGAATCAGCCGATCGCGCGCCGACTGGTCTGCGGTCGACTTGAAATCCGCCCACAACTCCTCAACGGTTTGGAGACGGTCGGTCCCGGTCGGTGCCATCACGCTCTCGGGTGAGCGCTTCGGTACGCTCCGACCAGTCGATCGGTGGACACATGGGTGTAGATCTCCGTCGTCCTCAGGCTCGCGTGACCGAGCAACTCCTGTACGACACGCAGATCCGCCCCGCCATCGACGAGATGAGTCGCATAGGTGTGCCGGAGTGCGTGCGGATGCGTCGGCACCGGTGAGCGCCGGTCCAGAACCCGGCGCACGTCCCGAGGAGTCATCTGCCGGCCGCGACGGTTGACGAAGAGCGAACCTGCAGGAGTCGATCCATTGACGAGCGATGCGCGCCCGGAGGCGACATAGCGACCGATCGCCTCGGTGGCCGGGCAGCTCATCGGCACGCGGCGCTGCTTGCCACCCTTTCCCCAGACCGTGACCGACCGGTTCTTCAGATCGACATCGCCTAGTCCGAGCCCGCAGAGCTCCGCGACCCGCAGCCCGCTGCCGTAGAGAAGCTCGAGCAGCGCATCGTCGCGCGTGTTGACCGACGCCGGCAGATTGGCCCGAACGCCGTCGGGCGACGGCTCGAGAAGAACCTTCAGCTCTGACGGTGCGAGCACGCGCGGCAGGCGCGCCTCTCCTGCAGGGGCGGACAGGCGCCGGGAAGGGTCGACCGTGACGAGCTCATGGCGGCGCAGCCATGCGAAGTAACGTCGAATGGCGGCGGCCTTTCGGGCGATGGTCCTGCGGGAATACCTTCGCGTCGCCAAGTACGCCAAATAGCGCCGCAGCATGAGACGGTCGACCTTCTCCGGGTCCGATACTCCGGCCCGGCCCGCCCACGCCACGAACGCCTCGACATCGCTCCGGTACGCCCGGCGAGTCGCCAGCGCGTCCGAGGCGAGCGAGCGCACAAAATCTTCGAGCTCAAAGCCCACCCCTCCACGGTACCTGAGTGGCGCGCGAAAAGTGCTGTTCCATCGTCAATTTGCTCTTGCCCCCGGGAGTCTCCAAGTTGAGCGACAATAGAGCCATGGCCCACAGAGTGCTGCTAGTGGAGGACGACGAACGGATCCGCGCTTCCATGCGCCTTTCGCTCGAGGATGAAGGCTACGAGGTCGAGGAGGCGGGCACAGGCGAAGAGGCGATTGAGCTCCAGACCCAAGCCCTCGTCTCGAATCCGTTCGATTTGCTCGTTGTCGACATCATGCTGCCGGGAATGGACGGATTCGAGTGCTGCCGCGAGCTCCGAAAGGCGAGCGCAGTGCCGATCATCATGGTCACGGCTCGCACCGATACCCATGACGTCGTCGCCGGCCTCGAGGCCGGCGCGGACGACTACGTCACCAAACCGTTCGAGCCCAAGGAGCTCGCAGCTCGCATACGAGCGTTGCTGCGGAGGGCCCGCGCCGGCGAACCGGGACTCGTGCAACTCGAGTTCGGCGATCTCGAGATCCTTCCGGAGGCCGGCGTCGTGCGTCGCAGCGGCGAGGAAGTCCACCTGACGCGTACCGAGTTCTTGCTGCTCTGTGAGCTCGCCGCCAACGTGGGCAAGGTTCTCTCGCGAGAACAGCTGCTCGAACGTGTCTGGAGCTACGACTACTTCGGAGATGGACGGCTCGTCGACGTCCACGTCCGGCGGCTGCGCACCAAGATCGAGAATGACCCCAGTGAGCCGCGCCACGTGCTCACGGTGCGCGGCCTCGGATACAAGCTCGCTCCTTAGCCATGCGGGTCGACGGTGTGGCGACAGCCCAGGCTTCGCCAGAGCCCACGGCCCTTCCGACGAATGTCCCTGATCCTGCCCACGGGCCTCAAAAGCGGCGCCTCGGGTTGCGTGCCAGGGTCACCACAGCGTTCGCGCTCGGAGCCCTGGCCCTCTCCAGCGTCTTGGCAGGTATCGGCTACGTAGCGGTCCGTACCTCGATAGTCAACCAGCAGCTTGCCTCCATGCGGCACCAGGCCTTGGCTAACGCAGTCCTGTTGCGGGGCGAGCTTCGAGTTCCGACTGCGTACATCCCGGCGCTGATCACGACGCTCGACTCCGGTCCGAACACCGACTCGCTGATATACAGCACGAAACACTGGTACCCGTCGTCCGCGACCCTGTCGCCGCGTCAGCTGCCCCAGGCGCTCAAGGTACACGTGCTCGCGGGCTCACCGGCTTGGCAGGTCATCGGGTCCTCTGGAATTGCGCAGCTCGTCGTCGGAGTGCCAATCCACGCCCAGTCCGCCTCCCGCAGCGAGAACGCCGCCTACTTCGAGATCTTCGACTTGTCAGACCTCACAAGAACCTTGCACACACTGCTGGCCGCTCTCACGCTCGCAGCCCTGATAACAACTGTCGCCGGGGCTGTGTTGGGCCGTTGGGCGGCCGGCCGCGCGCTGCGGCCGCTGCGCGAGACCACACAGGCGGCGCTCGCGATCGCCGGAGGGCGCCTGGACACACGCCTTGAGAGCGCCTACTTCGCAGATCTGGCGCCCTTCGCTTCGGCCTTCAACCAGATGGTGGACCAACTTCAAGAACGCATCGAACGTGAGGCCCGCTTCACCTCTGACGTCAACCACGAGCTCCGCTCCCCGCTCACGACCCTTGCCAACTCGCTCTCGGTCCTCGAGGCGCGGCGCGACGAGCTGCCGCCCAGGGCGCTCCAGGCGCTCGATCTTCTCGGGGCCGAGGTCCGAAGGTTCCGGCGCCTCGTCGACGAGCTTCTCGAGATCTCGCGCTTTGACGCGACGCCCGGAGACATCTCCCGTGACGAGGTGACCGTCGGATCGCTCGTCGAGCACACCGTCCAAGCGACCGGTGCCGATGTGCCGATACGTTTCGCGCCGGGAGTCGCTTCACAGCACATCCTGGTGGACAAGCGTCGTTTCGAACGGATCTTCGCCAACCTGTTCGAGAACGCGCAGCGCTACGCCGGCGGTGTGACGCTCCTTGCCATCGAGGATCACGGCGACTCTGTGCGTTTCCTCGTCGAGGATGCCGGCCCGGGGATCGCTCCCGAGGAGCGGGACCGGATCTTCGAGCGGTTCTCGCGGGGCTCCACGGGCCGGCGTCGCGGCCTCGGCGACGGTACCGGTCTCGGGCTGGCCATCGTCGCGCAGCATGTGAATCAGCATGGCGGTCGCGTGTGGGTCGAGGACCGTCTGGGTGGAGGCTCACGTTTTGTCGTTGAGCTCCCGGCATGGAGTGAGGTTGTGACATGAAACTCCGACGGCTTGTCGCTCTCGGGTGCCTTGTTGTGGTCGTGATCGCGGTCGCCGGTTGCGGGCTCCCGATCGACAACTCGCCACAGGCGATCCCGGCCGACGAGATGCCCCTCGCCCTGAGCGAGTCGAACGCGACCATCCCCAGCGTCTCGAGGCTGCTCGGTTCAATACCGGAGGAGATCTACCTTCTCGGACCCGATGCTCAGCTGGTGGGACGAATTCGGTACCTTCGCCCACCGCCGACGCCACAGGGAATGCTCGACGCTCTCGAAACGGGTCCGGCCCCGACGGAATTGGACCAGGGGATCCAGAGTGCAATCCCGTCATCAGCCAACCTCATCGCCGGCGCCCAGACCGGGGGCGTGCTGACCGTGGTGCTCGATTCCAGCTTCGGGTCACCCCGCCCGGGGCAAGCGACCTACGAGTTCGCTCAGATCGTCTACACCGTGACGTCCCTCCCGCAGGTCCACGGCGTCCTGTTCGAGTATGGCGGTGCGATCATCCAACCTGTGGTCGGCAACGGCTCGTTCGCAACGAGCTTCGTCGTGCATCGCGCCGACTACGCGCAACTGGTTCCCTGACAGCCGCGGTATGTCGAGGATCGTTCCGACTGTTGCGAAGGCTCTAGAGCTCGACTCCGACGCGACGTGCCTCCGGGCCGGCCCGCTCCACTCGGGGCGCATCGGCCCAGAGTCGTTCCAGGTCGTAATACCGCCGCGCCTCGGCGAGGAACACGTGGACCACGAACTGGCCATAGTCCAACAACACCCAGCGGGCATCGTCCAGGCCCTCGACGTAACGGGGCGAGCCGCCTCCCTGCTCCTTGACACGCAGCTCGATCTCTTCGGCGATGGTGCGGACCTGGCGCACGTTGCTCCCGCTCGTGATCACGAAGTGGTCCGTGATTCCGAGCAGGTCCCCGACGTCGAGCACCACGGTCGAATCGGCGGTCTTTGACGAAGCGGCAACGGCCGCTACGAACACGCAGTCGGGACTCAACGCGACCCGGAGGCCCTTTGGTCGAGCCGATCGAAGCGAACCGTGCCGACGCGCCGCACACCGCCGGACGCATCCTGCGGTGCGAACCGGGACTTCCCGTGGCGGCTCATCTGGGCACAGGGTACAGGCCGCGTTGGCGGATGACGTGGATGGCTGGCATAGGAACCAGGAAGTCTAGGGGGCGTCCCGACGCAACCCGATCGCGCAGGTCGGTGCTCGATATCTCCAGTGCAGGCACCTCGACCATACGAACATCCCAGCCTTCTAGGGGACTGTCCGGGCCGGAAGCGTCGATCGTGGTGCCAGGCCGGTTGACCACCACCAGGACGACCTTGGATCGAACCTCGGCGATCCGCTCCCAGCACCCGAGCCCAGCAGCAGCATCGGCGCCGACGATCAGGTTCAATTCGACGCCGGGCCACCGCGCTTCGAGCTCGGCCACGGTGTCGGAGGTGTAAGAGGGCCCGCCCCGCTCGATCTCGATGCCACTTGACTCGAGCCCGTCGACACCTTCCACCGCGGCCTCCACCAGCGCCAAGCGGTCGGCCGCGGGCGTGACCGGGCGGTTCCCCACCTTCTGCCAGGGCTCGTTCGCTACGACGAGCAATACCCGATCCAGGCCGAGCTCATGTCGAGCGTTCACGGCTGCCACGAGGTGACCGACGTGCACGGGATCAAAGGTTCCCCCGAGAATGCCGAGTCGCCGAAACCCGCTCACGAGCGAAGCGTAGCGACGACTCGTGCTCGTCACGGGTCGACCTCGGTCCGCGGGGCCGCCGGCCCGCGAGGGCGCGCTCTCGCGGCTGCGTACGCTGGTGAGGTGAGGACAACATCGGATTCGGCGCAAGAGGCGCTCTTCGACAACACCACTCCGGCGACGCCAACGCCGGTGCCGGAGGGGGGTTGGCACCCGGCCTCGTGGCACACGCGCCCCGCTGCCCATCAGCCACCATGGCCCGATCCCGTCGCCCGCGCCGAGGTCCTTGCCCAGCTCGCGGCGCTCCCACCGCTCGTGTTTGCCGGCGAGGCGCGCCGACTCACTCGCGCGCTCGGCGCTGTCGCCGCCGGCAAGGCGTTCCTGCTCCAAGCCGGCGACTGTGCCGAGTCCTTCGACGACTTCTCGGCCGACTCGATCCGCGACAAGCTGAAGGTCATCTTGCAGATGGCGGTCGTCCTCACCTACGGCTCGGGTGTCCCGGTCGTGAAAGTCGGCCGCATCGCCGGGCAGTTCGCCAAGCCTCGCTCTTCGGCGACGGAGCTCATTGGCGAGATCGAGCTGCCTGTGTTCCGGGGTCACATCATCAACGACGACACGCCGACTCCGTCCGCGCGAGTGCCCGATCCCCGGCGCATGCTGGCTGCCTACCATCAGTCGGCCTCGACATTGAACCTGCTTCGTGCCTTCACCAAAGGCGGCTTCGCTGACCTGGCACAGGTCCACCTCTGGAATCTCGAGTTTCTCGCGACGAGCGCCGAGGGCCGGCGCTTCGAAGCGATAGCGGAGGAGATCGACCGTGCGCTCCGGTTCATGAACGCCTGCGGGGTCGATCTCTCGGTCGACTCCCCCATACACCAGGTCGACCTGTTCACCAGCCACGAGGCCTTGCTGCTCGAGTACGAGGAGGCGCTCACCCGAAGGGACTCGCTCACGGGTGGCTGGTACGACTGCTCTGCCCACCTCCTCTGGATCGGAGAGCGCACCCGCGAAATCGACGGAGCCCATGTCGAGTTCGCGGCGGGGATCGGGAACCCGGTCGAAGTCAAGCTCGGGCCGACTGCAACCCCTGACGAGGCGATAGCGCTCTGTGAGCGACTGAACGCCGATCGGGCGCCGGGTCGGCTCACCTTCGTGACCCGGATGGGCGTCGACAAAGTCCGAAGCGCCTTACCGCCGCTCGTCCGCGCGGTGTCCGCCGCCGGCCACCCGGTGGCCTGGGTCTGCGATCCGATGCACGGCAACACCTTCGCGAGTGAATCCGGCCACAAGACACGCCACTTCGATGACGTGCTCGGAGAGATCCAGGGGTTCTTCGCTGTTCACAAGGCCGAGGCAAGCTGGCCGGGAGGAGTGCACATCGAGCTGACCGGTGACGACGTCACCGAGTGCCTCGGCGGGATCGAGGGCATCCTCGAAGCGCAGTTGCCCTTGCGGTACACGACCACGTGTGACCCTCGCCTCAACGCCCGTCAGTCCACCGACCTCGCGTTCCGCGTCGCAGAACTCCTGCGCGGATGATGCGCAGACCTGGTGGTTCTGGGGTCAAAGATGACAAAGTGATCAAAGTTTTGTATTTGTGACGATGAGTGGTCTAGAATCCACTCTTAGCGTTCGCAACGTCTACAAGAGGACCGCACCGCGCTATGACCAGCCGGCCAACGGCCGGCGCTCTACGGCTCGCCTGGAACAACGGGGACGCCCCGAATCATGAGGTGCCATTGGCAGTGACATCGGTCATGAGTGTCCGGCGCCGACCGAGCCGTCTTGGAATGATGTCGGCTGTCGCGGTCGCTGTCGCGTTCGCGCTCGGGCTCGGCACGAGTCCGTTCCTCGGCGCGAGCGATGCCGGCGCCACGCCGCGGCTCGGCACCGCCGCGGTGGGCCAAACCGCCAGGAGTGAGCCGAGCGCGGCGCTCGCTCTCGCGAAGTCGGACGCAAGCACGCAGGCCACCGTGACGCCCGAGCTCGCCTACGACCTCGCCCAGGCGAACGGCAAGGTGGAACCGCTTGGCGGAGCCGCCTACTACGGCTCTGCGTTCGGCACCTACCTCGTCGCTCCCATCATCGCCCTGGTCTCCACCCCCGATCACAACGGCTACTGGCTGATCGGCGCCGACGGCAGCGTGTACCCGTTCGGGGATGCCAAGAACGAGGGCGGTGCCGGGGGCGAGGTGCGACCGGACCCGGTCGTGGCCGCCACAACGACTCCCGACGGCGGCGGCTACTGGCTCGTCACCTCGTCCGGCCAGGTGATGGCCTTCGGTGACGCCAAGGACTACGGCTCGATCACGACACCGATCAGGGCCCATGTCGTCGGGATGGTGCCCACAACCGACGGCAAGGGATACTGGATCGCCTGCAGTACCGGAGGCGTCTTCAACTTCGGCGACGCGCCCTCCCACGGATCTGCGAAGGCCGGCACGCCGGGCCTGCCCATCGTCGCGATGGCGGCGACGCCCGACGGCGGCGGGTACTGGCTCGCCGACGCAAACGGGGCCATGTTCAACCTCGGCGACGCGCAGCGCCTGGCACCAATCTCTCCGGTGGCCGTCACGTCGCCCGTCGTGGGTCTCGCAGTCACCCCCGACGGCACGGGAGCCTGGCTGGCCGAGCAGAACGGCACCGTCTTGAGCTTCGGCACCGCCATCACACACGGTTCGCTGCCGGGCGTGCCGGCCACTTCCCCCGTCACCTCCATCGCCGAAGTGGTGGTGCCAGCTCCCAGCAACCTCTCCTATGACCTCGCCGAGTCCAACGGCAAGGTGCAGGCGCTGGGGGGCGCCGCCTATTACGGCTCTGCGTTCGGCCCTCCCCTCGTCGCGCCCATCGTCGCGCTGGTGTCCACCCCTGACCGCAAGGGTTACTGGCTGATCGGCGCCGACGGCACCGTGTACCCGTTCGGGGATGCCAGAGACATAGGTGGTGCCAGCGGCAAGGCGCGGCCGGACCCGGTCGTGGCTGCGGCGGCGACCCCCGACGGCAGCGGGTACTGGCTCGTCACCTCGTCCGGCCGTGTGATGGCCTTCGGTGACGCCAAGAGCTACGGCTCGCTCTCACCCACCATCGGGGCCCACGTCGTCGGGATCGTGGCCACAGCCGACGGCAAGGGCTACTGGATCGCTCTCAGCACGGGCGGAGTCTTCACCTTCGGTGATGCACAGCTCTACTGGGGAGCCGACACCGGCGGCCTGCCCATCGTCGCGATGGCGGCGACCCCCGACGGCGGCGGGTACTGGCTCGCCGAGGCAGACGGGACCGTGTTCAGCTTCGGCGACGCGCTGCCCCTCGCACAGCTGGATCCGGTGAGAGCCACGTCGCCCGTCGTGGGACTCACCGTCACCCCTGACGGAACAGGAGCCTGGGTGGCCGAACAGAACGGCACCGTCTTGAGCCTCGGCACCGCGACCGCCCACGGTTCGCTCGCCGGCGTGCGCTCCACCTCGCCGGTCACCTCCATCACTGCAGTTCTGATGCCGACTCCCGACACTCTCGCCTACGACCTGGCCGAGGCCAACGGCAAGGTGGCAGCACTCGGGAGAGCCGCCTACTACGGCTCTGCTTTCGGCAAGGACCTGGTCGCTCCCATCATCGCCCTGGTCTCCACCCCCGACCGCAAGGGTTACTGGCTGATCGGCGCCGACGGCAGCGTGTACCGGTTCGGGGATGCCCAGAACAAGGGCGGTGCCGGGGGCAAGGTGCGACCGGACCCGGTCGTGGCCGCCGCGGCGACTCCCGACGGCGGCGGGTACTGGCTCGTCACCTCGTCCGGCCATGTGATGGCTTTCGGTGACGCCAAGAACCACGGCTCGATCAGGTCACCGATCTCGGGCCACGTCATCTCGATAGTGGCCACCACCGACGGAAAGGGATACTGGATCGCTTGCAGCACCGGAGGGGTCTTCAGCTTCGGCAACGCGCTGTTCCACGGCTCGGCGAGAGCCGGCACGCCGGGTCTGCCCATCGTCGCGATGGCGGCGACGCCCGACGGCGGCGGGTACTGGCTCGCCGACGCAAACGGGACCGTGTTCAGCTTCGGCGACGCGGTGCAGCTGGCGAGCTTCCCGGCGGTGAGAGCCACGTCGCCCGTCGTGGGGCTCGCCGTCACCCCCGACGGCTCAGGAGACTGGATGGCCGAGCAGAACGGCACCGTCTTGAGCTTCGGAACCGCCGGCGCCCACGGCGCGCTCCGGGACGCGCTCGCCACCTCGCCGGTCACCTCCATCGCCGCCATGCCAATTGCGACTGTCTCGTCGCCTCAGTACCCGGCCGGTAGCTTCGGCTACGACATCAACTGGCCCCAATGCGCCGGAACCGGGTCGTCTCAGACGGTCGCTCTCCCCGGCCCGCCGTCTCATCCTTCGGGGACCATCGACTACACCGTCGCCGTCGTCGGCGTCGACGGATGGGCCGTCGGCAAGTACAACCCGTGCCTGCAGGCGGAGGTCCGATGGGCGGCGAAGGCCCAGGGGACCGGCGGCGCACCGTACGACCTCTACATGTTCCTCAACTCGCCGACGTCATCCGACACGATCGACCAACAAGGACCCGCGGGGACCTGCTCGCAGCTCTCCGCCACGAGTCAGCCGGGCTGTCTCGCCTACAACTACGGCTACAACGCGGCCCAGGCCGCCGTGGAGTACGCGAGCTCGGAGGGTGCCGCTTCACCGGTGTGGTGGCTCGACATCGAGAACGACCTCTGTGGCCAGTACTGGTCGTGCAACCAGTTGTTGAACTCCGCCACGATCCAGGGTGCGCTCGACTTCCTGCGCTCCCAGAAGCTCACGGCCGGGATCTACTCGACTTCGGTCCAGTATCAGGGGATCACCGGCGGCTACGTGCCATCGGGCCCGCAGATCCCCATCTGGGTCGCAGGCGCCTACTGGACCTCGCCGCCGTACCCGTCGAGCTTCGGCTACTCCCCCCCATCCGCGCTCGCACCGTACTGCGGTGCGAAGTACTCGTTCGCCGGCGGCGACACATGGCTCCTGCAGGAGACCCCCGGCCCGAACGACTACCCCTTCGACCCCGACTACGCCTGCTGAGGTTGTGCGCGGCTAGCGTTCGTCAAGCGCGGGCCGACAGGCCAGGCTCTTCCCGGCGAACCCACAAAGGGGCCAGAACGCGCAACCCGACCGGTTCGTCGGGCCGGTGCGGATCGAGGTGGGCGGCGTCGTTGAACCGGACGAGCCACCACCGGGACCCCGTGTGCGCCCATTCGGTCATCGACGCGTTGTCGGGAAAGAACCGAACCAGACCTCCGTTCGACGGCAACCCGAGAAAACGGACAAGCGAAGCTTCGATGATGCCTCCGTGGCCCGAAACGACGACCAGCTCCCCCGGATGTGCCTCCGCGAGCCGATACATGGCTTCCTCCGCCCGGTCGAGAAGCTCGAGCCAGCTCTCCCCACCGGGCGAGAGTGGCCGGTCGGGATCGTCACCTGGCAGCAGGCGGCCGTAACGCTCGTCGAATTCGTTCCATGTGAGCCCGTCCGCCTCGCCGGGGTGCCGCTCGCAAAGCGTGCACTTGGCCTCGTAGGTGACATCCCCGAGCACGGGGAGCAGGATCTCCGCCGTCTCCACGGCGCGGCGCAGGACGCTCGAGTAGAGCGCTGTCGCACCCTCGAGCTCGCCGGTATGCCGAAGGCGGTCAGCAAGCGCGTTGACCTGGAGCCGCCCTCGCTCGGTGAGCCCTTGGCAACCAAGATGGCCCGCGACAAGGTCCTCCGCGTTGCTCACGGCCTCGCCGTGGCGGACGATCACGAGCCTCGTGCCGGGAGCGACCCGCTTTTCGGGCGCGAACTGCCGCTCGAATGCGATCGCCATCTCACGAACAATATCGGGTGATCCTCCACCCCAGGAGACGCGTTGAGCAGCGGCGCTCCTAGGTCACATCAGGTGCTCAACGAAAGCCTCGAGCTGGCGCAGATTGCGGCACTCGTACGCGGCGTCGCAGTACTGGGCATACTGCTCGAGGATCGAATCGCCGCTCCCCCAGTAGGAGCGGGGTTCCGGGTTCAGCCAGTACACCCTTCGCGCCCGGTGGCGAAGCTCGCGGACCACCCACGCCTGCGAGGCGTGATAGTTGTTCCGCGCGTCGCCGAGCAGCAGGATGCTCGCCTTCGGCCCGATCTCATGGCCCCATCGTTCGTAGAAGACCCCGAGAGCGTGCCCGTAGTCGGAGTGCCCGTCCACCCAGACCACATCTGCCTCGAGGTTGACCCGGTGCACCGCTTCGGTCACCGTGTCGGATCGGTCGAAGATCCCCGTCACCTCGTCGATGCCGTCGATGAACACGAAGCTGCGCACCTTGGAGAACTGTGAGGCGATCGCATAGACGAGATGCAAGGTGAACCGGGCGAAGGCCGCCACTGAACCCGAGATGTCGGCGATCACCCAGATCTCGGGCTTTGCCTGTTTGGGATGCTTGAACCGGGGCTCGACCGGTACACCCCCGTAGGAGAGGGAATGCCTCATCGTCGAGCGGAAGTCCAAAGCTCCCCTTCGCATGTGACGACGCTTCCGGGCGAGGCGCGTCGCCAGCTTGCGGGTGAGGGGCTGGATGGCTTTGCGCATCGCCTCGAGCTCATCTCGCGTGGCGTGCATGAACTCGACGTCCTCCGGCAGCGGCTTGCGCACGCTGCGCGCGAGCGCCTCGGCCCCTCGGTCAGCGACCAGTCGGCGCCGGATCTCGGCCTCGATCTCCTTCTTCAGCTCATCGATGCGGGCCTGGTACTCGTCCTCGAGCAGTCGCTCCTCGAGAGCGGTGAGCCGACCTGGCCGCCGGCCTCGCAGCACCGGTCCGCCCGGGGCCTCGCCGTCTGTTGTCGCGTCGGACGGGCCGGCTCCGCCGCCCGCCAGTGCGCGAGCCTCGGCCACGAGCCGGGCAAGGACGCCATCGAGGTCCAGATTCCGAAGCGTCCTGTAGAGGTAGTACGTGCCGCCGACCGGGCGCCCCGCCTCCATGCCCGAAAAACGCGCCACCGCGAGACGTGCGACGGCGCCGAGCAGCACCTGGTCGCCGTCGTGGAGGGCTCTGAAGAGCATCGCCGCGATCTCCTCGGGCGTGACCGGCTCGAGGGTGCCGGCGGTTGAAGGCGGTCGGCCCTCGCCATCGGCGGGCACCGGACCCAGGTCGGTGCCCGCCGAGGCGTCATCGTGGCCGACCGAGAATTGCGGCCCCCGTATCGAGAAGTAGATCTCGAAAGCGGTGTCGAAGGCGCGCCAGTGATTCGCGGACTTCACGAGGGTCGCACCGAGGGCGAACTTGATCGCTTGCCGGTCCTCGAGCGGCAGGTGGCCGAGGGCCTCTGCCGCGTCGGCCTCTTCTGCCACCGAGACGGGAAGGCCGGCCTGGCGCAACTCGGCTACGAAACCGGTGAGGACGTCGAGCACGGACGAGGACTCCGCTCAGCGTGCCGGCGGTCAGTACCCGGACGCGACGGCAAGCTCCTTGGCCGCGACTTCGATGTCAGACCGGTGCTTGAGCAAGACGTGCAGCGTCGAGCGCGCGGTGTCGGAGTCCACGGCCTCGATCCCGAGCAACACGAGCGTCCGGGCCCAGTCGATCGTCTCGGAGATGGACGGATGCTTCTTGAGATCGAGCGAGCGCAGCGACCTGACGATCCGTGCGACCTGGTCCGCGAGCTCGTCGGTCACACCGGGGACCTTGGCGAGCACGATCGCCCGTTCGCGCTCGAGCGACGGGTAGTCGAGGTGCAGGAACAGGCAACGCCGCTTCAGGGCTTCCGAGAGCTCACGGGTGTTGTTGGACGTGAGGAAGACGAGAGGGATCTGAGTTGCACGGATGGTGCCGAGCTCCGGGATCGAGACCTGGTAGTCGGACAGGACTTCGAGGAGGAGCGCCTCGGTCTCGATCTCGAGACGGTCGATCTCGTCGACGAGCAGCACGACGGGGTCGCTGGCACGGATCGCCTCGAGAAGGGGTCGGGTCAACAGGAACTCTTCGGAGAACAGGTCCTCCTCGAGCGACTCCCAGCCCACCGGCCGCGCACCTCCACCGTCTTCGGCCTCGCGTTCGACCTGGATGCGCAGCAGTTGCTTTTTGTAGTTCCACTCGTAGAGCGCCTTGGCCTCGTCAAGGCCCTCGTAGCACTGCAGGCGTATGAGCCGGGCGCCGAGGAAACATGCCGTCGACTTCGCGAGCTCGGTCTTGCCGGTGCCTGCAGGGCCCTCGACGAGGATGGGCTTGGCAAGCCGGTCGGCGAGGTACACGACCCCCGACAGGCCGTCGTCGGCGATGTAACCCGCCGCGGCCAACCCTTCTCGAACCTCGTCGACCGAAGCGAAGCGCGGCTCGCCTTTCTCGGGACCGGCCATCACTGCCTGATCTGGCCTTCCCCGTAGACGACGTACTTTACGCAGGTCAGCTCCCGCAGGCCCATCGGCCCCCGGGCATGCAGCTTCTGGGTCGAGATGCCGACTTCGGCGCCGAGCCCGAGCTCCCCGCCGTCTATGAACCTCGTCGAAGCGTTGACGAGCACGGCGGCTGCGTCCACCTGCCGGACAAAACGCGTCGCAGCCTCGAGGTCCGAGGTGACGATCGCCTCCGAGTGTCCCGAACCGAACCGGGCGATGTGCGAGATCGCCGCATCGAGATCGTCCACGACGCCGACGGCGAGCTCGAGCGCCAAGAACTCCGTGGCGAAGTCCGCCTCGGTCGCCGGCCGGGATCCCGGCAGGAGCGGCCTGGCCCGCTCGTCGGCGGCCAGCACGACACCCGCCAGTGCACGGCTCATCTGGGGCAGGAACTCGTTCGCGACGTCCGCGTGCACGAGCAGGGTCTCCGCGGCATTGCAGACGCCCGGTCGTTGGGTCTTCGCATTGACGACTATGCGCTCGGCCATGGCGAGATCGGCCGCGGCGTCGACGTAGACGTGGCAGTTCCCGTCCCCGTCGAGCACGTAGGGCACGGTGGCGTGCTCGAGGATCATCGAGAGCAGCGCCGGGCCTCCTCGAGGTATCAGGCAGTCGATCACACCACGTAGCCGCACGAATTCCACCGCCGTCTCGTGCGCGGTGTCCTCGACGAGCAGGACGGCGTCGGCCGGCAGCCCGGCTTTCCCGATCGCCTCTCGCAGCGACGACGCGATGACGCGATTGGACTCGAGAGCGCCCGCAGAGCCCCTGAGCATCGCAGCGTTGCCCGACTTCAGGCACAAGGCCGCGGCGTCGGCTGTGACATTCGGGCGGTTCTCGTAGATGATCCCCACGACTCCGAGCGGGACACGAACGCGTTCAACGCGAAGACCGTTCGGTCGGACGTGGCCTTCGACGACCTCACCTACGGGATCGGGCAACATCGCCACCGAGCGGAGGCCGTCCGCCATGGCCACGACGCGCGCCTCGGAGAGACGGAGCCGGTCGACCACCGTCGGTGACGCGCCCGCTCCGACCGAGCGGGCGACATCGCTCGCGTTCGCGCTCAGGATCTCGTCTGACCGGGCAGACAGGCGGTCTGCGGCCAACACGAGCGCCTCGTCCTTCGCCGAGGAGGAGAGCGTGGCGAGCAGCCGGGCAGCCGCCTTTGCGCGCTGTCCCAGGTCTGGCAGTGACGTGGTCGGCATGACCTCAGGCTAGCTGCGGCGCGCTCGGAACTATTCGGTGCTGAGCCGCTCCACGAGCCGCACGATCTGCCACGCCCGCTCGGCCTCGCCCGCCGCGGGACCGCTCAAGTCGGCCGCAGCCTGGCGTGAGCGCTCGGCGGCGTCGCGTGCCGCAACCCAGGACGGTGCGTACTTCGGTCCCGCGCCACCTACGGCAAAACGTCCCCAGGGCGTGTCCACCTGGTCGACTTCGGCCACCTTGTGCTCCTCGTGCGCCTCGTAACGGCGAGTCTCGCGGTCGGCAAGAAACGGGAAGGCGACGTGGCGAACTGCCTCGACCGCTGCCAGCACGGCGTCACGTGCCGCGGCAAGCGTCTCCCACGCTGGGTCGCTCAAGATGTCGACGCCCAGGCCTTCGGCTTGCGCGGCAGCCGTGAAGGCGGCATCGCCGATCGCTGTGCTCTCGCGGCGTAGCCGCCGGGCGGCTGCAATCCGCGAAACGAAACCAAGTCTGTGGGCGTCGGTGCCGGTGCCGGTCTCGAGGTACTGGCGAGCCGACGCAATGATCGCCCCGAGCGTCCCGCCGTCCGGGAGCTCTGCGTCGGCGCTGCCGGGGACGATCTCCAAGATGTGCTCGACACAGTCGAGAGCGAACGCCGCTGCCTGTTTCTCCGACCAGGAGGTGCCGGCGACAAGTCGAGCTGAACCGGCTACACGGGCCGGCTCGGCTACGAAGACGCATTCGCCGAGCTGGCCGAGAAGCTGGCCCGCGTCGAGAACCACCGGAGCGCCTTGCTCATCAGCCTCGACTACGTCGCCCGGCTGCCAACCGTTCGCCTCGCGAACCGGCAACGGCCACCGCCTGCGATGGCCCTCGTGGTGTTGCAGGCCATCAGCGTCGGTCGCCACGAATCGATCGGACACGGCAACGCCCTCCTGGTCAGCTCAACGAGGCTTCACACGCTAGAGCACGACGAGGTCGTCCCGGTGAACGACCTCATGAGGGAGGTCGTCGGAGAGCTCACCAGTGTGCAGCCCCACCCACTCGGTGGCCCTCGCCGCGCCGAGCCGGGCGATCCCCTTGGCGAACATCACATGGTCTGCGCCGACGATCTCGACGGCGTCGTCGGCCTCGAACGCGCCCTCCACAGCCACGACCCCCGCGGGCAGCAGCGACTTGCCCCGCTCGACGACGGCGCGCCGGGCCCCGTCGTCGACGACTATCCGGCCAGCGGGGCGCAGCGCAAAGGCGATCCAGAGCTTGCGCGCCCCGAGAGCCCGGCGCTGTGGCAGGAAGATCGTCCCCACGCCCTGTTGTCCCGCGACCGCGTCCGCCAGGACCGCGGGCCGCCGGGCCGAGGCGATCACGACGCGGGAGCCGGACCACACGGCCATCTTCGCGGCGGCGAGTTTCGAGGACATGCCTCCCCGGCTCATGGGGCTCGCGGCGCCGCCTGCGACCTGCTCGAGCTCATGGTCGATCTCGGCGACCTCCTCGATCAGCGTTGCCTCCGCGTTGTGGCGCGGGTCTGCGCTGAGCAGGCCGGCCGTATCGGTCAAGAGCACGAGGATGTCCGCCCGCAGCAGATGCGCGACAAGGGCCGCCAATCGGTCGTTGTCGCCGAAACGGATCTCGTCGTCGGCAATGGCGTCGTTCTCGTTCACGACCGGGACGACGCCGAGCTCCAACAGCCGCGTGAAGGTGTCGCGGGCATGCAGGTAGCGCTGGCGGTGGGCGAAATCGAGCGGCGCGAGCAGTACCTGGCCGGCGAGCAAGCCCTCGGCTGCCAGAGCGTCCTCGTAGACGCGCATGAGTCGCGGCTGGCCGATCGCCGACAGGGCCTGAAGCGTCATCGGGTCGGTTCGGTACCCGCCGAGCGGGGCTATCGCCGCGACGCCGGCGGTGACCGCACCCGAGGTGACGACCACGACCGTGTGGCCATCTCGGCGCAAGCCGGCGACCTCACTGCAGAGCTTGCCGACCGCAGCAGTGTCGACAGAGCCGTTGGCCGCGGTCACCGAGCTCGTGCCGATCTTCGCAATTACGATCACTGCGCTCAGCGCTCCGACTCGTAGGTGAAGCTCAGCTCGCCGATGTGAACCGTGTCGCCGTCGTGCGCCCCGGCTCGTGAGAGAGCACGATCGACGCCGATGCGCTTCAGGCGGCGATGAATATGCTCGAGCGCGTCCGGGTTGGTGAGATCGGAGACCGCCACCGCTCGCGTGGCCTCCCTGCCCGCCACGACGAAGACGGAGCCTTCCCGGTTCACCGTGACGCCTTCGGGTTCGGGACGGTGCACCACAGTTGCCTGGCGCGGCAGCGGCGCGTCGGCGCGGGCCTCCTCGACCAGGACGGCGAGCCGGCCGAGGAGCTGCGGCAACCCGGCGCCTGTAACCGCGGAGATCTCGAGGTCGAGCCCAGGACTGGCCGGGTCGCCGCCGGCCGGCTCGGGAACGACCGCAGGCGTACCGCCGATCCGGGCCGGGCGCCGGTCCGCCCTCGAGCCCACGATGATCCTCGGCCGCTCGAGCAGCTCCGGGCGATACCGGCGGAGCTCCTCGAGAAGGACCCGAACCTGCTCGGCGGGTGCCCGGCCCTCGTCTTCCCCGAGGTCGGCAAGAACGAGAAGCACCCGGGCACGTTCCACATGACGAAGGAATTTGTGCCCGAGGCCGCGTCCTTCTGACGCCCCCTCGATCAGGCCGGGGATATCGGCCACGATGAACTCGACGGCGGTGGCATCTTGTCGGCTCGTGCCACCGACGCGCACGACGCCGAGGTGGGGCTCGAGTGTCGTGAAGGGATAGTCGGCGATCTTCGGCCTCGCCGCGGAGATCCTCGACACGAGCGTGGACTTGCCAGCGTTGGGGAACCCGACGAGGGCGACGTCGGCCATCAGCTCGAGCTCGAGGCTCAACCAGTGCTCCTCGCCGAGCTCGGCCTGCTCCGCGAAGGCGGGCGCGCGTAGACGATTGCTCAGGAAACGGGCGTTTCCCCGCCCACCCCTCCCGCCCGCTGCCGCCATGTAGCGGTCACCGCTGGAAGTGAGGTCGGCGAGCACGTCGCCGTTTGGATGGCGGACGATCGTGCCGACCGGGACGGGCACGACAAGATCGGTGCCGTTGCGACCGTGCCGTTTCTTGCCGCCTCCATGGCCGCCGTCGTCGGCGCGCCGGTGTGGATGGTCGACGAAGGAGAGCAGCGAGGCGAGATTCGTGGTGGCCTCGAGGCAGACACTGCCACCCTGTCCGCCGTCGCCTCCGTCAGGGCCTCCTCGGGAGACGTGCGCCTCCCTGCGGAACGAGACTGCGCCAGCACCCCCGTTGCCACCCTTCACGTGGACCTGAGACTCGTCGACGAAGGCCGATGCCATGGTCAGTCCCTCACCTTCGCCGGCCCCGGCGCGGACACTCCCGGTCGGCTGGGCGGGCGGGACGAGACCGCCGAGAGCCGCACTGCAGTTTCAGTTCGACGCAAGGTCAGCCGGGTAGAGCGCGAGCACCGCGAGCCATCCGCCCTGACGACGGAGAACCCGGGACCAGAGCCTCTCGGGATCTCCTGAGAGAACATCCTGGTCGTAGCCCTTGAGCACGTGCCACGATCCCGACCCGATCTCGTTGGCAAGCTGTCCCGGCCCCCAGCCCGCGTAGCCTGTGAAGACTCGGATCTCGGCCAATCGCACCGGGAGGTCGGCAGGGTCCTCATGCAGGTCGACAGTGCCGAGGGAACCGAGAAGCGGCGCGAAACCGGCCGCTTCCGCAGCTTCCGGCAGCTCGGTGCGCCCGATGCAGATCGCCGCGCTGGGCTGAACCGGGCCCCCGACGAAAAGCACCGAAGGTGCGGCCGCGAGGCTTCCCCATTCCGGGACGACCTCCTCGACTGGGATGGGGCTCGGCCGGTTGAGCACGACGCCGAGCGTCCCGTCCTCATCGTCGTGGGCGAGAAGGAAGATGACGCTGCGGAAGAAGTTAGGGTCGGCAAGAGTCGGCGATGCGACGAGCAACGACCCCTTGCCGGGAATGCCGACCATCTGCCGTCGGGCGTCAGTCCTCGACCGGTACGACGTCCACGAGGCGACGCCCGTGACGCGAGCCGAATTTCACCTTGCCATCGGCCATGGCGAACAGCGTGTCATCGCGACCGCGGCCGACATTGTGGCCGGGGTGAAAGTGCGTGCCGCGCTGACGCACGACGATCGTGCCGGCGCTGATCGCCGTGCCGTCGAAGACCTTCACGCCGAGGCGCTGGGCGTTCGAGTCACGGCCGTTACGGGTGGAACCCCCGCCTTTGGTCTTTGACATGTAACTGCTCCTTCAGTCCTCGACGGCCGCGGTGGTCTCGTCTTGCGAGCCCGCAGGCGCTTGCGGCGCGGCGCTTTCGGTCGCTGCCCCGGGAAAGTCGATCGCTGTGATCTCGACGGTCGTGTACCACTGGCGGTGCCCATAGCGGCGCCGTCCTCGTGCCTTGGCCTTGTAGGTGAACCCGACGATCTTCGGCCCCTTCGCCAAGCCGATCACGCGACCTTTGACGCTCGAGGCTTCCAGCGGGTCACGTTCGGCCACGACACGGTCACCGTCGACCACCAGCTTGGGCACGAAGCTCACCTCGTCACCCGGGCCCGCGCTCAGCAACTCGACGTCGAGCTGTTCGCCGACCTGGACACGTGCTTGTTTGCCGCCTGCGTCAATCACCGCGTACATATGTCGGCAACGATAGCGCAGGGAATCACAAGTCCTGATCCGGGAAGATGATCCCCCGCCCGGCGCAGGTCGGACACGTCTCCGAAAGAGCCTCGACAAGGCCTTCGCCTACACGCTTGCGCGTCATCTCCACAAGGCCCAGCTCGGAGATCTCGTAGACCTGCGTCGGTGTCTTGTCGCGCGCCAGCGCCGCTTTGAACGCCGCCAGCACCGAGGTGCGGTTCGCCTTGATCTCCATGTCGACGAAGTCGATCACGATGATCCCGCCGATGTCGCGTAGGCGCAGCTGGCGGGCAATCTCCTCGGCAGCCTCCAGGTTGTTCTCGAAGACGGTCTCCTCGAGACTCGAGGAGCCGACGTTCTTACCGGTGTTGACGTCGATGACGGTGAGCGCCTCGGTCCGTTCGATGATGAGCGACCCGCCTGAAGGCAGCCAGACCTTGCGGTCAAGGGCCTTGTGGAGCTGTTCGTGCACGTGGTGCCGCTCGAAGAGCGGGAGCGCCTCGTTCGAGAGGTCGTACAGCTCGACACGCTCGGCGAGCTCGGGGTTGAACTGGGAGACGTAGTCGCGCACGATCACGAACAGCTCGGGATCGTCGATGAGAACCGACCTGTGCTCGTCGGTGAGCTCTTCCCGGATGATCCGCACGGCCATGTGCGGCTCGGAGTACAAGAGCGCAGGCGCAGCCAGTTTGCGGGTCCGCTCGTCGATCTCGCGCCAGCGGCCGACGAGCATCTCGACGTCGCGGCGCAAATCCTCGGCACTCGCCCCGGCCGCGGCTGTTCGCACGATGAGGCCGTGGCCCTCGGGGCGAACGTCGTCGAGGATCCTTCGCAGCCTGCGACGCTCGTTGTCGTCGAGACGCCGCGAGATCCCATAGGTCGCCGACTCGGGCACCAGCACGACGAAACGGCCCGGGATCGACACCTCCTGGGTGAGCCGCGCCCCCTTCAGCCCGATCGGGTTCTTCGTGACCTGGCAGACGATCGTCTGGCCCGGCCGGAGCAGGTGCTCGATCCGGTCGGCACCAGCCTGCCGTTCGACGTCGTCCCGGTCGTAGGAAACGTCACCCCAGTACAGGACCGCATTCTTCGGAGTCCCGATGTCGACGAAGGCCGCCTCCATTCCCGGAAGGACGTTCTTCACCCGCCCGCGGTAGATGTTGCCGACGATCTGGTTCGCGTCGTCCTGCGGTCGGGCCACGAAGTGCTCGATGAGCGCCCGTCCTTCGAGCACGGCGATATGGGTCGCTTCATGCTCGACGTGCACGCACATGAGGTAGCGACCGACGGGCCGGCCGTGGCGATCTCGGCCCGGCCGTTGAACCTGGGCACCGTCCGCGGCGGCCGGACCCGGGAGAGCGGCCGGCTGAGTGGACGAGGCCGCGACCGGCACCGCGGACGCTCGGCGCGTCTGCGCGGTGGCGGCACCCCTGGTTCGGGGTGCTCGAGGGGCGGTCGTGCTACCTGAGCTGGTACCGCCGTCCGTCCCGGAGCCATCGGTGCCCGCGGCGTTCGCTTCGGCGGGCGCGGCGGCCGAACCGGCCCCACCGCGTGATCGTCCCCGCCCGCCTCGGCGTCGTCGTGAGGAGCCACCGCCAAGTGTGCCCGCGCCGTCGCCGTCGCCGTCGTGCTGCACTTCGGCTTGTCGGCCTGAGGAGGGGGACTGTCCCCCGCGCCCGTTACCCGTCGGTGCCGGAACGGCCTCGGATGCTTTGGACGGCGGCGGCGCTGGTCGGGTATCGCCGATCTTCGGCCTCTGCGGCGCCGCCGCCGTGCTTGCGCCGCTGGCAATTGGGCCGCGTGGCTCGGGGCTGCGCGCTCCGTTCGCCACCTCGGGCGCATCGGCCGCGCGTTCGGGCGCGCCCGGTACAGACGCCGGGCGGCCGGTCGTCGGATCCAACATCGGGGAGATCCCTTCTAAAGGTCGCGCCGGCGAGCGGCGCGGGTGGCATCGGTCGAGCAGCACCGCTGGGAGTTGGCTCTCCAGTGCGCTCGGACAGGTTGCCGAGATTGAATGCGAGAACACGCTCTTTGTCGTCTCGTTCGCGGGGCCCCGCGAAAGATTGGGAGACGGTACGGTCGGTGACAGCGAAAAAGACGTAGCAAGTTACGGCCGCAGCAGCGACCGAAACGGCCGTAACAGCCGAGTTCGACTGTGTGAAGGCGCTTGACGTCGTCATCCTGGCCAGCAGTTTAGTCATCCACCTGGTCCGTCCGGCGCCAGCCCGAGGAGCCGCTCGGCATCGCACCGGGCACGCCGCGTGCCCGGTGCGCGCACCATGGGCCCAGTGAGGCCGATCAGGGAGCGTTCGACGGAGGATGGAGGTCCGGAGAACCGATCGGGTGGTTGGTCAAGTAGGTGAAGATCTGCTTGGCCACGGGAGCTGCCGCTGCCGCGCCATAGCCCGCCTGGTCGATCACGACGGCGACGACATAGCGCGGCGCGCTCGTCGTCGGCCCGAAGGCGACGAACCATGCGGTTGGCTGCACGTTGGTGTTCGAGCTCTCGGTGGCCGTCCCGGTCTTGCCTGCGATTCGCATCCCGGTGTAGCCCTGGAACGTGGCATAGGCCGTCCCGTTCGGGGCGTAGATGGCGCCCTCGAGGCCGTTCAGTATCTGCCCATAGGTGCCCGAGGGCAGGGCGACGTGACCCATG
>Ga0224555_1000822_pt1 | contig 47162 bp, 36 predicted proteins | sample 714S23034metaG_FD_180687 | JGI IMG/M metagenome (GOLD analysis project Ga0224555, IMG submission 180687) | Peat soil microbial communities from Stordalen Mire, Sweden - 717 S2 30-34 | ecosystem: Environmental > Terrestrial > Soil > Wetlands > Peat | place: Sweden: Norrbotten County, Stordalen...
TATAAGATACAGATAGCAAGCAAAAAAACGAGGGAAATGTGAAAAATCCAAGATTATATTCCAGCCAGCCCAAAAGCGCCGCGCCTACGAGGGGTTACGAGGCCTTCCCCCACTGTCTGAATTGCAGCAACAAAAACTTGATAAAAATCCCTTGTGTCCGGTTCCATTCCTGGTAAGACTCAGAGGCATGGCATGCGAAAAAACAGCGACTGAAGTCGTTTGCGCCGAATTTTCCGCGCCGCGGGATTGAACCCATCACAGAGCTATGAATGATCAAATCAAACAACCGGCCGGCCAACTCCCCTCTTACATCACCAGCGCGACACCCAATCCGCCTGAAAAGCGCGCGCCTTGGTACGCCAATACGGCGCCGACGTACGCGGGCATTTTCCTGTGGTTTGTGTTCTGGCAGGACGCTGTCAATGCCCCTAACGCGGGCGGCATGCTCTCGCAAGGGGTGGTTTGGGCGCTGTTGAGCCTGGTGCTGGCGGCGTTGGTGTGTCATTTCCTTTTCTATCTGGTGCCGGGGTTGCTGGGGATGAAAACCGGGCTGCCGCTTTACATCGTGGGCACTTCCACTTTTGGCGCGCAGGGCGGTTTTCTCATGCCGGGGTTCTTGATGGGCGTGCTGCAATTCGGCTGGGTGGGCGTGAACATCTTCTTTTCTTCGCAGGCGCTGGCGCTGGTCATCCCGCTGCCCATGCCGGTCATCATGACGGCCTGGGGTGTGCTGGCGTGCTTTGTCGGTTTGAAGGGCATCCAGTATGTTGCCAAGGTGGCCACTTACCTGCCGCTGATACCTTTGGTGATCCTGCTGATGCTTCTGGGGAAGACGGCGGGCGGCATCGGGAGTTTCGACCCGCAGAAGTTTATTGATCTGCACAAGAGTATTTCGCCGCACGCCCCGGAGGCGTTGAGCACCTTCGGCGTGCTGGCGATGATGATGACCTTCGTGGTCGGGTTCTTTGCGACCGCGGGGGCCGCCGGAGTGGATTTTGGCACGAATAGCCGGGACAAGAATGACGTGCAGATGGGCGGCCTGATAGGCATCGCCCTGGCCATTATTTTGACGGCGGGTATTTCGCTGCTGATCGTTGCCGGCACTTACGGTTCGCCCGAATTCAGCAAGCTCGCGGCGGCGGCGGCGGCCAAGACCAATCCGCCGGGCCTGATTCTCCAGACGCCCAATTTGATTCCCAACATCCTTATGGGACAGGGCGCCGGCCTGGTTCTGTTCCTGCTGGCGGTGGCGGCGTTTCCGCCGGCCTGCTTCTCGGCGTTTATTGCCGCCAACAGCTTCAAAACCACTTTGCCCAACGTCAATCCGTTCATTTCCGTTGGAATCGGCACGGTGGTGAGCATTGTGCTGGCGATTACCGGCCTGGCTGGCAAAGCCATCATCGTCTTCCAGATCATCGGCGCGTCCTTCGGTCCCATCTGCGGCGCGATGATGGTGGACTATCTGCTGGCTGGCCGCGTCTGGCCCGGTCCGCGGGCGGGCTTCAATCCGGCCGGCTGGGTGGCGTGGCTGGCGGGCTTCGTGGTGGGCATCCTGCCCATCCTGAACATTTATCAGGTTCCCGCGGCGCCCGTGGCCGCCTTCATCGTCGGCGCCGTTGTTTATTTCGTCTGCGCCAAGCTGGGGATGGAATCGCAGGTCATTCCGCTGCCCGCCAAGCCGGGGGCGGTCAAGCCGGCGGCGGGCGCGGCGAGTTGATGATGTTCAACGCTTGCCGTTTGTTTCCGCTTTTTATCCTGCACAAGGGTGCATAAGCCTGCATAAGGCCCTGCGGATCCGCCGGGATTTCCGCACCGCGGGGCGCAAGAGCCGCAGCCGCCAGCTTGATCGGGCCCCTGACCCGGCGCGGACCCGCCCCTTTTATCCTTCACAAGGGCGCACAAGCCCGCATAAACGGCCGTTTTCGGGGGGCGGGTTGAACCGGACGGGAGCGCCGCCCGGATTCACCCCGAACCGGCCTATGTCAAAGAGCAAAACCCAACCCAACCCGCGGCCCAAGCATACAACATACATTGAAACATGCAACAATCTTTTTTGAAAATAATGCAAGAAAATAGTTGCAATAGCTTCAAATATATTGTAAAACTTAACAATGGCAACGAACCCTAGCCAGCCGGGCGAAAAACCGGCCGCAGACGCCGCCCTGGTTCAGACCGGCGGGGACACCCTGGGACCCACCGGAAGAACACGAACGGGCAAGATCGGACGCCTCCCCGCCAAGATTCGGGAGACGATCAACACCATGATACGCAACGGCAAACCTCCGCGGGAAATCGCCGACTGGGCCAACGGCAACGTCCAGGCCAGGCAAATCCTGGATCGGTATTTCGACGGAGACCCCATCACGGAAAACAACGTGTCCCGTTGGAAAGCAGGAGGATACGCGGGATGGGAATCCGAGCAGGAGGACGCCCAAATCCTTCTCGAAACGTTTGGAGGAGAGCAGCCGGCGACCCTCGAAGAGCTTTTGCGGATGAAATCAACCCTGCAAGCCCTCATGCTGTCGAGAATGGCCATTGAACTGCGGCGTTTCGCGGAAATGCCGGAGTCCTGCGAAAAACGCCGGCTCTGGCCGCAGTTGGTACTGGCGCACGCCGCCATCGCCAAAGCGGAAGTCTATAGCGCAAAGGCACGCCGCATTGCCGTCAAAGCCGAACGCATGGAAGCGGAGCGGGCAGCCGAAAAAGCGGAAGCGGATAACATGTATCAGAGGTGGAAATCATGGAACGAAAACCACCCCAACCAGCACCTCAGCCCGGAGGAATTCGGGAAAATCCTGGAACTTGAGAAACTGAACGCGGAGCAGCAGAAATACGAATACATCGTCAGCCTGAACAAAAACGCCCGCCGGAAAGCCGAAGAAGAAGAAGACGGCGACGCCCAAAACCAAAGCCAACAGCCGGAGGCCAAACCAAAACGACGCGCCGAAAGCAAAAAAAAGAAACCCAAAAAAAGCCGGAAGCCCAACCCGAAAACCGAAGCCGGAAATCCCGCCCCGCAAACCGAAGGTGAAAAACCAGAAACGCCGGACAAACCAAAACAAGAACGCGTCATCGTGGACGGCGTCGAAGCAGTGCGTTTAGACGGCACACCCATGTACTATCACGAGAACATGGAAAGGCGAATCGACGAGGCAAATGCCCGATATTATCTCAAGCTCCGCAAAGAAAAGGCGCTCTCAAGCGCCGAAGCAACCGCGACCGGAACCCATCTCTGCGCCAGCCCTGACGGTTGACGCTCTCTCCGGTCAGGCGGAATCACAAATGTTTGATTTTGGCCGGCGACGGGGCCATTCTTTTAGGCCAGAGAGAGACCAGAAAGCGCTCAAATTTATGTTCGTTCGGCAAATGCGCGCGAACGCCTTTAAGGAAGTCGCAATATCGCCTCAATCAGGCGAAACAGGCGTCCTTTGTGGCGAGTGCAAGATGTTTGTGTCGAACAACTTTCGTAAATCGGCGCTGTGCGTATTCGGCAGACATTTAAACACTACAATATACGAACAACCTGTTGTATATTAATGGTTAGGCCACAAGACGCGCATAAATTTATGAAACCAGCCATGCACAAGATTTTCGGAGTTATGATTTGTTTGTTCGCCATGATTCGCTTGGTGAGTCATCCTGCCGCACAGAATCGCGTCATTGATTATGTCTTGATGGCGGGCATGTTTGCGTGCGGCATTTTTTTGTTTTTCACAAAGAAGCCGCAAGGTTCAGACAAGAAGTGAGATTATGACGATGTTGTGGCCTAACAAGTCGCCGGAGCCAACCGCCGTTGGCGCTGTCAGTTCCGCTGTCGCGGTTCACGTCGCAGGTCGGCGGTGGTTCAGCTTTTTTCGTGAAGCATCATGAGACCACGCCTGAAAATCTCTACTGCCGATTGGCCAGAGGCGGCTTTGTTCGCCGTGTTGTTCCCATTGTGGTTGTTTGCCCTTCCGCACGCTCCGATGTTTTCCTCTCCACCGGCGACCTCACGCCTCATTGCGAACACGACCGTTTCCAAAAAGCCGCCCCGTTTGTAATTGACCCTCCACCTTGCGCCGGTCACTCTCTTCCGCATCAATATGAAAATGATTCGGGCCGTCATCCTGTTCATCCCGCTCGCCGCCGCCCCGGCGCTGCTGGCGGCGGACAACACCGTCGCCCCTGCCGCCTGGCGCGCGCAGACGCTGCTCCAGGCCGTCGGCAACGTCCTGCTCTTCGCCGTCATTGGCATCGCCGCCGCCATTGTCGGATTCAAACTGTTCGACCGGTTTACACCCGGTCATCTCGCCCGGGAAATCGTCGAGCATCGCAACGTCGCCGCCGCGATCGTCGCCGGCGCCGTCATCCTCGGCGTCTCCATAATCATCGCCGCGGCCATGCTCGGTTGACCGCCGCTCGGAGAAAATTGTGAAACGGAGCCGGAGCATCCGCCTGATACTCATTGGCGGAGTATCCGCGGGCGTGCTGGCGGGCTGCTCGCCGGGCAAGCCGCCCATCAGCCCGGACGCCGTCTATGTCAACAATTACTACGTGCCTGGCGTGGGTTACTACCACGCGCCCTTTCGCGATTGGTTTCCGCTGCCCTACAACCACTTTGATGCGCAGCGCCAGCAGTATTTCCATGGTGGACGATGGGGAGCGGCGCCTTTCGAAAACATCACCAATGTCTCCTCGCCGACTCCCCAGTCCGCCACGCACGCTGAGACAGTGCGAACCGACATCCAGCGCGGCGGGTTCGGCGGGACCGGTGGAAGTCATTACGTTTACTCTTGATGCAACGACATAGTTGCCAGCCCAGAGCCGATTGGCCCGCCAAGGTCGAGAGCATCGGTTTGACCTATCATTCGCACGACACCGGACCGTATTGGGACGAATCCGCCTGTTACGAATTATCCGCCCGCGAGGTGGACGATCTGGAGGACGCAGCCAACAAGCTGCATTTCCTGTGCATTGACGCTGCCGAAGCCGTGATCAACCACGGCTGGTGGCCGCGTCTGGGAATTCCCGAAGCGGCCATCCCAGTCATTCTTCAATCGTGGGAACGCGACGATTTCAGCCTCTACGGGCGGTTCGACCTGAGCTACGATGGAGCGACGCCGCCCAAACTGCTCGAGTACAACGCCGACACTCCCACCGCGTTACTGGAAGCCTCCGTGGCGCAATGGTTCTGGCTCCAGGAAACACATCCCGGCGCCGACCAATTCAACTCCATCCACGAACGCCTGATCGAAGCCTGGCGCCGCTGGCAGGCGACAACCGTCCATTTCAGTTCTCTCAAGGAATACGCCGAGGACGAAATGACCGTGCTCTACTTGCGCGACACCTGTGAACAAGCGGGAGTCAAGACTAAATCTGTTTTCGTGGAGGACATTGGCTGGGACGAGCGAACCGGGAGATTTGTTGACCTCGACCGGGAACCGCTTGCCCAGTGCTTCAAGTTGTATCCGTGGGAATGGCTGTGGCAGGAGCCATTCGGTGTTCATCTTGCCAAAGAACCAGTCCAGTTCATTGAGCCAGCGTGGAAAATGCTGTTGAGCAACAAGGGTCTGCTGCCCGTGCTTTGGGAATTGTTTCCCGGCCATCCGAATCTTTTGCCCGCCTATGAAACCGCCGAACCGCTGGCCGGCTCTTACGTGCGCAAGCCCAAGTTGGGCCGCGAGGGCAGCAACGTCCTCTGGGTCGAAGGCGGCGCAGTTGTTGAGGAAACGACGGGAGATTACGGCGCTGAAGGGCACGTCTATCAAGCCGCGGCAACGCTGCCCGATTTCGGCGGGCGTCATCCTGTGTTCGGTGTCTGGGTAATCGACCACGAGGCTGGGGGATTGGGAATTCGCGAAGACACGCGGCGGATCACCGGAAATCTGAGCCGGTTCGTGCCGCATTTCTTCTGCTCTCGACCAAAATGAAACTGGATAATCCAACCCGCGTGCGAATTGGCATGACCGGCGTTTTCAACGGCAGGACCTACCGGGTCAAAGGCCGTTCCGTTGTGGGCATTGTTGAAGGCGGCGTCATCTACAGTTGGAATGAGTTCAACATGGTGGCGGACGGTGGCGAGTTCGCGACCCTGGTGTACGAGGAAACCCAGGATGGCCGGCACTGGCGCTGGTTCGAGTTGTTCGAGCCGCAAACGTCCATCACGGCCAGGGAAGCCGCCCTGAAACGCGCTGACGACGTGGTGGTTATTGACAGTGTGGCGATCCATGTCACCCGCGTGGACCATTCCCGCGTTTATCACGTTGAGGGCGAGCCGCCAGAGGGCGAGCACTCAGGGTCCGTCGCGGATTATTTCAACGCTGAAGCCGGAGGGGGGCTGTACGTCGTCAGTTGGACGGGGGATGAGGTTGAATTCTACCGCGGAACGAATCTCAGCAACGGCATGGTGGCTTCCGCGTTCAACCTTCGTGGAGCGGAGTTGTTCAAGTTCAACATTGCGGGGGGCGGGCGTTTCCTATCGCCGGCCAGTTTGAAAGCCGTGTTCATTGCGGCGATGGCGGTCGGGTTGGTCGTGCTGATCGGACATTCCTATCATTCGTCCGTCCGTCCACCGGCGACAAGACACTTCGCCGCTCCATCCACATCCCTGGCAGTGGGGAGTACGGGCCACTTGAACGCCATTGACTATCGAGTTGTCTCCCATGCGGTTGCGCAGATTGCGGAAGTCGGCTCTTCCTTCGACCGGCACGAATTCCGGCTGCAGGACGAATCTGGCAATCCCGCCCTCTTGATTTATTGCTCCAAGCCCAATGCGAAGGATTGGACGTTTTTCACGCCCTTGCAGGCAGACAACTCACTTACTCCCCCGCAGGCCGGGAATGTGCGCCTTGGCCAAATCGTCAAGATGGGTGAAGAAAGCGCGCCGGTGACCGAACTATTCCGCGAGACCATTGTGCGAGTCGAAAGCCCGGAAAATGGGTCCGATGTCCAGGATGGCGCGGTGTTTTACGGCTTCGCCGCGCGGACAAACGCGGACTTGTTTCTTGTCCGTTGGAACACAGCCACAATCGAGTTAATGCACGGCCGGCAACTTCGGCTGGAGGAAATGAAGGGTGCTTTCCCCGGCATCGCGGACAGATGAGCGTCTTGCATATTCGCGCTTGCGGCGTATGCTGGCTTTTGTTGAAAAGCAGACATCCATTGGCCCGTCGCGGCGCCGCCTTGGCCGGCCTGCTCCTGGTTCTTCTTGTTCTGTTGTTCTCCGCCCGCGCCCAGTTTGGCGGCGGGCGCTTCGGCCGCTTTAACCGCTCCTCGATGATCGGCGACCCGGAACTCCTGCGGGAACAGGACGAGATGCAGAAGGCGCTCAATCCGGCCTTTAAAGACGACGTTTTCACTTTCGCCCGCCTCATTTTCCGGCCTGATCGCGGCTACCGCTACGGCGGCGGCCGAACCTGGGACGACGACAGCCCCGAAGCGGACTTGAACTTGATTTACCGCCTCTACGACGTTACGAGCCTGAAAGTGCGCCCGGGGCTGAATTTCATCGATATCACCACGAAAGACCTCGCCAGCCACCCCTTCGTTTATCTGGCCGCCTCTGGCCGGCTGTTGCTCTCGGACGAGGAAGTGACGGCGTTGCGGCAGTACTTGCTCAACGGCGGATTCCTGATGGCCGATGATTTTTGGGGCGACGACCAGTGGCATCACTTCTACGACCAGATCAAGCGCGTCTTCCCCGATCGTGAACCGGTGGAGCTGACGCTGGACCACCCCATCTTTCACACCGTCTATCCTTTCCGCCAACAGCCGCAGATTCCCAGCGTCGGAACCTATCTGCAGGACGGCCTTTCCTACGATCCGGCGTGGCCGTTCCACGAAAGGAACCATGATCCTCACTACTACGCCATATACGATGACAAGCAGCGCATGATCGTGTTGATTTGCCACAACAACCATTACGGCGACGGCTGGGAACATGAGGGGGATGACACCAGCTATTTCGACAAGTTCTCCATGCCGATGGGCTACCCGATGCTCATCAACATCCTGGTCTATGCCTCCGCGCATTAGATGCGGATTTTCTTGATTCTCTGCGCTCTGGATATTAGTATCCAACTGTGAAGGCGATTGCATTAAATGAAGCTCAGTCGCGCTTGGATGAGCTTTTCGAGGACGCTCAAGCTGGCTCGCCGGTGTTGCTGGTGCGCGGCGGAGAGGTGGCCAAGCTCGAACGGGTGGCTCCACCGGAATTTGGCGGCGATTTGGGGATGTTGGAGAGGATGCTTTTGGATGCCGTTGAAGGACCGCATCCCGAATGGACGCCGCGGGACATCGAGGATATCGCCCGACGTGTGCGTGAAAAGCGAGGCGAATGAGCCTGATGATCAGGCGCTCCGATTGGTTTATCGGTGACCTGGAACATTACGCTGCCTGGTACCAGCGCGAAGCGAGTTGGGAGGTCGCCGAACGTTATCTGAGCGCAGTGAGCACGACGTTGGCCCGCCTCGCAGCCATGCCTGGAATCGGCCGCCCGGCGCGATTCTCGGCTCCGGTCTTGCGTGACCTCCGCCTTTATCCCGTCAATCGCCCATTCGAGAAGCACCTGATTTTCTATCGCCAGGATGGAGCAATACTCTACGTTGAACGGGCCATGCACGGCGCTCGCGACCTTCCACGGCGCCTTGCGCAGCCCCCGACGGCTGGGGACACGTAGATTCACAGGCGAGCCAGGAACTCCAAGTGCCTTTTTTCGCTCGCAAAATATCTTCTTTTATGCGAGCATGTTGGAAGCTGAATGACTGACACTCTCAAGGACGTGAATACTACTGCTCGCTTCCAGTTCGCCCGGCTGATCTCTTTTGGGCTGGCTCTTGCTTTTCTCGCGCGGGTTTCCGCCGCGCCTGCCGCCGGCCCGCGCCACAAACTCCAGATCAGCGACCCCGCCCTGGCCGCTGGCATTGTGTCCGCGGGCGGACATTTGATCGCCGATTATGGCGGGTTTCAGCTTTACGACGCCCCCGCCGACTTCACCAATTTCCCCTCCGAGAAGGTCGAGGCGCGCGACCATTACAACTCCATTCTCCTCAACGCCAGCGCCCTGGACAGTTCCAAGCCGGAAACCCAGTCCCTGCGCAAAACCGTCGGCGGCTTTGCCGGCAAGCGCCTGCACCTCGTCCAGTTCGCCGGTCCCGTCCTGCCCGAGTGGCGCAAAGCCTTGCTTGGGGCGGGCGCGCAAGTTGTCACTTACATTCCCCAGAACACTTTCCTGCTTTATGGCGATTCCAATGCAATCGCGCGCGTCCAGGCGATGGCCGCCGCGGCGCCGCATGTCCAGTGGGAGGGTGCCTATCTGGACGATTACAAAATCCATCCCGCAGCCCGCCGCCAGCCCGCCGCGATGGATCAATTCGCCATCCAGTTGGTCGCCGATGACGCCGCCAATCCCACCACGCTGCAACTGATCGACCGCCTCAAAGTGGCTCCCGTCCAGCGCCAGAATCGAGTCTTGAACTACGTGGATATCGTGGTCCGGATTACTCCCGCGAATCTCCCGCAAATCGCCGCGCGGCCGGACGTGATTTCCATTCAACCCTACTCCCCTCGCAGGAAGGTGTGCGAGCGGCAGGACCAGATTGTGGCGGGGAGCTTGTCAGGCAACTCTCCCAGCGGGCCTGGCTATCTGGCCTGGTTGGAAGGACTCGGTTTCAGCCAGAGTCAATTCAACGCCTCGCATTTCCTGGTGGATATGTCCGACAGTGGCATCGACAATGGTACCACGACGCCGAACCATTTTGGCCTTTATCCCGAAGGCGACACCAACATGGCGAGCCGCGTGTATTACAATTTCCTCGTAGGAACGCCCAACTCTGGCAGCACGACAGCCGGCTGCGACGGCCATGGCAATCTCAACACTCACATCGTCTGCGGGTACGATAATGGGGCCTACCCCACGTTCGCGGACGGCTCCGGTTATCATTATGGCTTGGGGACATGCCCGTTTGCGCTCGTGGGGTCTTCGGTTGTATTCGATCCCGACAATTTCACCAGCCCCAACTACTCGGACCTGATTTCACAGGCTTATCACTTTGGCGCGCGCATTTCCAATGACAGTTGGGGCGGCAGCGGCTCCGACGATGGAAACTACGATTTGGATGCCCAGGAGTACGACGCTTTGGTGCGCGACGCCCAACCCGCCGGTTCGCTCTATCCCGCCGCCGGCAATCAGGAGATGGTGATTGTTTTTGCGGCGGGCAACGACACCAACACCATTACGGACCCGGGCACGGCCAAGAACGTGATCACGGTCGGAGCCGGGGAAAACGTGCAACCTTTTGGCGGCGCTGACGGGTGTGGCACGCCCGACTCCGATGCGGACAATGCCAACGCCATCATCTTCTTCTCCGGCGCGGGTCCGTGCAACGATGGCCGGCACAAACCCGACCTTGTCGCTCCCGGAACCCACGTCAGCGGCGGCGCGCCGCAAGCGCCCGATCCTGGTCCAACTGGCACGGCGGCCTCCTGTTTCTTCGCCGATGCCAGCGGCGTCTGCGGGGGCGTGGGCACCAACTTGTTTTTCCCGGCCGATCAACAGTTCTACACGGCCTCCACCGGCACGAGTCATTCGACGCCGTGCGTCACCGGTGGTTGCGCCCTCGTGCGCCAGTATTTTATCAACCAAACCAATCCACCGCCCAGCCCCGCGATGACGAAGGCATTCCTGATGAATTCGGCCCGCTACATGACCGGCTCCAGGGCTAACGACACGCTCTGGTCGGATACCCAAGGCATGGGTGAAATGAACCTGGGCATGGCCTTTGACGGCACACCCAGCGTCTTGCGCGACGAGGCGCCCAGCGACCTGTTCACCGCCAGCGGCCAGACCCGCACTTTCACCGGGACCATCGCCGACTCCGCCAAACCCTTTCGCGTCACAGTCGCCTGGACCGACGCCCCAGGCAACACGACCGGCGCGGCCTACAACAATGACCTTGATTTGACAGTGACCGTGGGCGGCAACACCTACAAGGGCAACGTCTTCAGCGGCTCCCATTCCGTCCCCGGCGGCTCGGCCGACGCGGTGGATAATGTCGAGAGCGTGTTTCTCCCGCCGGGCGTTTCGGGGTCATACACCGTCACCATCACCGGAACCAGCATCAATTCAGTCGGCGTGCCCAATGCCAACAACGAGGTGAACCAGGACTTCGCACTGGTCATTTACAACGCCGGCGACGCCCCCGTCCTGGTGGCGGATGGTTCCGTTCTCACCCAGGAAGGTTGCACGCCAACCAACGGCGTCATTGATCCCGGCGAAAACGTGACGGTGGCGCTGTTCATTGAAAATGTCGGAACGGTCCCTGCCACAAACCTGGTCGCAACGTTGCTTGGGACCAACGGCATCGCCTTTCCCTCCAGCGCTCAATCTTACGGGGTCCTGGCGCCCGGCGTCAGGGCCGGGGCCCTTTTTTCCTTCGAGGCCGACGCCGCTTGCGGGCAGTTTATCACCGCCACCTTGCAGTTGCAGGACGGCGCGGCGAACCTCGGCGCTGTCAGTTATGATTTCCAACTGGGGAAGCTGGTCGTGGCGACAAACTTTTCCGAGAACTTCGATGAAGTCAGCCCGCCCAACTTGCCCGCCGATTGGACCACATCGGGAACCAGCGGCCTCACGCTCTGGAGCACCGAGACCGGGATTAGCGACAGCGGCCCCAACGCCGTGAGTTGTCCGGATAGCGCGTCGGTTGGCGAGGTCATTTTGGTGTCGCCCGCCATTTTGCTACCGAACAGTCCCTCCCAACTGAGCTTTCGCCAGAGTTTCAATCTTGAGGATACCTATGACGGCGGCGTATTGGAAATCAGCATCGCTGGGGCGGGATTCACAGACATTCTCAAGGCCGGCGGCAGCTTCGTTACTGGCGGCTATGTCGAAACAATAACCGATTCCGGGGATACCACTGTCCGCCAAAAAAGCCCCTTGTATGGACGGTATGCCTGGAGCGGAACAACGGACGGCTTCATGACCACCATCGTCAATCTGCCCGCCAGCGCCCAGGGGAAGAGTATCCAGCTTAGGTGGATTTGCGGAACGGATTACGGAAATGTGGCTTTGCTTGGCACCGGCGGCTGGTGGATCGACAGCGTCGTCATTAGCACCACGAATACTGTCTGCTGCCACTCGACTCAATCCCCCGTCCCGACCCTTCTCATCCCGACCAACGGCTTCCAATCCAGCGGCACGACCGTTGAAGTCAGCGGCACAACAGATGCCGGGGCGGCCATCACCGTGCTCGACGGCGGCGTTGCCAACACCACCGTCATAGCCGATGCCAACGGCATCTACGAGGCTTTCGCGACGCTGCCGTTGGGAACCAACTCTCTTGCGGTGACCAACAACGGCACAACCGACACCAGCGGCACGGCAGCCATCATGGTCTTCCCCGCGCCGCCGACCCTCAAGGTCGCCGGCGTGAGCCTCTCGCCCGTGGCCATCAGTGGCGCGGGCGCTCCGGGCGCGGTCGTCAATCTATTTACCAACGGCGCCTTGGTGACAACCTTGGCCGTCAATTCGTCGGGCGGCTACTCAGGGTCGGTCGCTCTGCCGGTGGGAACCTATACCCTCGCCGCGACGGAAACGTTGCAGGGTCTGACCAGCATCGAGCAGGTTTCCGTCTCGGTGGATGTCGTGCAGATACTGCCGCCAACAATCGTCTTCCCACCCGATTCGTTTGCAACCAACAACACTTCACTGAAAATGACCGGCACTGGCGAAAGCGGCGCGACCGTCACCGTCTTTGATCAAGACAGCGCGAGCCTATTGGGCACGACGACCGTCAACAGTTCGGGAAAATTCAGCTTCGCGCTCAAATTAGCCGGCGGCGCCCATGGGTTGTATGCGACGGAAACGAAGGGCGGCGCCACCAGCCTGCCCAGCGATACGAATCAGGTCACGGTCTATCTGGCGCCCACGATAGTCATGCAACCGGCGAGCCAGACCGGCTTCCTCAAAGGAACAGTCATCTTTTCTTCCTACACCTACGGCGCCTCTCCGTTGCATTACACCTGGAAGAAGAACGGCGCCACGATTGCCGGCGCTGGCGGCTCCAACCTGACCCTGGCGAACCTTACCGCCAAAAGCGAAGGCACTTACGAGGTTATTGTCGCCAACCGCTATGGCACCAACATCAGCGCCCAGGCGGCGTTGGCCCTGGCGGCCAATCCCTTCGCCACCAATATCGCCGGCGCCTACTACGGATTGTTTGCGGAAAGCAGCCCGCGGTTCGAGAGTTCCGGATACTTGACGCTGTCCCTGACGACGCTGGGCAAATACAGCGCGCGGGTATTGAACGAGGGCGGCTCCTACAGCTTCTCCGGTTTGTTCAACATCGAGGGCGACGCGACGGCAAGCTTGGCGCGCGGGCCGGGCAAGGAGCCGTTGGCACTCACCATGAAAATCGACTTGACCCGTGGCACCCAACAGATTACAGGCCAAGTCAGCGACACCAATTGGAGCGCCACCCTGCAAGCCGGTCGCGCCTTCTACAGCGCGGCCAACCCTTACCCATCGCCCGGAAAATACACCCTTCTGTTCGGCGGGACCAACGACGGCAACACGGCGCCGGGCGGGGACGGCTACGGCACGGTCACGATCAGCAAGGAAGGTTTGGTTTCGCTGCACGGCGTGCTCTCGGACAACACCAGCGTCGCGCCTTCGCCCGCCGCCATATCGCAGTCCAGCCAATGGCCCCTCTACATTCCCCTTTACGGCAAGCTCGGCTCCGTGGCGGGATGGGTTGATTTCGCCGCCACCTCTTCCAACAGTTTCGCGGGAACCGCCGCCTGGTATCGCACCGGTCCGTCGGGCAAACTCTACCCCAAGGGCTTTACCAACGCGCTGTCCATCGCCGGCTCGACCTTTGCGCCGGGCAATTCTAAAACGCCCGTTTTGGATGCGACCACTCTCACGGTGGTCCTGAGCGGCGGCGGCCTCACCAACACCCTGGTGAACGACGTCAACCTTTACGACAGCGGCAAGCTGCTGACCAACGGCGGCGGCATCCCGCGCCTGACACTCAGCGTCAGCCCATCGACAGGCGTGCTGAATGGCAGCTTCGATGACCCGACCACTGGGAGGACAACGCCGATCAAAGGAGTCGTCTTCCAGCAGCAAACCAACGCGGGGGGCTTTTTCCTGGCCACGAACGCGTCGGGTAATCTCGTCTTGACTAACAGTCCGTGAGGGCCGGTTCAGCGCCAAGGGTTTGGGAAGACAGTCAAGCCGTGCCAAATTGGCCCGCGTCGTTCTGCGGTTCGATAACCTCCAAACCGCGAATGTGACGGAATTCCGCGACATTGAAAGTGGCCAGAACCCAGCGCCTGTGCATCGCCACAGCCGCAACGATCAAATCGTGGGGGCCAATCATCAACCCGGCGTTTGCCAGTTGCAGCCAAAGGCGCGCATGGACTCGCGCGACCGCGGCATCCAACGGCACGACTTCGAGCCGACGAAAAGTCTTTTCCAGCCAGCGTTGTCGCCGTCGGAACCGGGCGGTATCTGAATCAACTCCGATCCCAAACCACAACTCGGAAAGCGTGATCGCGCTAATGGCGGCCGGCTGCGAAGCCAGGCTGACAAGTTGAAATGCTGGCGTTCGTCTGCGATCAGCAACGAACTGTCGAGGATCAGCCCCACGGATTCTTGAGGGGTTTGAGGACTTTGCGGCCCTTACGGACGGCGCTGGCCAGAGTGTGCCGGTCCTCTGCCGTAAGTTCGGCGCGGGCGACGTCTTCGGCAAATTCATGGCTGTCGCACTTGGAAAGCCTGGCAGGGAGCAGGTAAGCGCAGGGAACTCCTTCCTTCACGATAGTGAACGATTCTTGATGCGCGTGAACCCGGCCTAAAAACTTGGTGAAGTTCTCGGCCGCTTCCTCGGCTTGCAACGTCTTCATGGCTGGAATCATAACCGCAATCAGCCCTGCGTTCAACTCCGATCCTGTTTTCTGATCCTGTTTTCCTGCTCACCGCCCCCGCGCCCGCACGTCCAGCGGATCTATCGTCGTCGGCGGCAAGCTGGCGGCGATCTGGCGCAGGAGCGGGGCGTGTTCAGGACGGCTCAAGAGCGCAGACACATTGTCCTGCCGCCAGATCAACTCGTAACCTTCCGCCGCCAGGTCTTCGGGGCGCAAGCGTTCGGTCTGCATGTCCAGGATGACATAATCGACTTTCCATTCACGGCAAAGCCGGAACCAATCGCCCTGATGATCGAAGAAGTCGTTGTTAAGCGCGAAGGTGGATTCCGGGAAGGTGGTTTCATAGCGGCCGTCCATCGAGATTTTGATTTTCGGATGCAGCCGCCAGGCCACGTAGCTGCCCCACGCAAAGGGCGTCGCCGCGTTGCCGGTCGCGCCGGCGCGCGCGAGAATGTCCACCTCCCGCACCGGGTCTTCCCCGACCGGCGCCAGCGGCTGCAACGAGGCGTTGGGCAGAAAGCGGGCGGCGGCGAACATTGCGATGCCCGCATAAACAATCCCAACGGCCAGGACGGGCCTGATTCTCCACCGCGCCGTCAAACGTCGCAGAACCGCTTCAAAATAGGGGCCGCCAAAGGCCAGCGCCGCCGCGCCCAGAAAGGGGCCGTGCCGCCGGCTGCGCCAGCCGAGATAGGCGCAGAGCGCCAGCACCGCCAGACCCGGGAGATTTTTCCGCGGCGCCAGCCGCCAGCCCGCCGCCACTGCCGCCACTGTCAATACAAAGAGAATGCGAAACCCGGAAAAATCGTCCCAGGCCAGAAGCGGCGGCGGGCGCCATTCTTCGATGCGCGCGCGGGGATGCAGCAGGGCGGGGATGAGGTAACGCCAGAAATTGACGCCGTACGGATTGGCCAGCGTCACGGCGGCGCAGGCGGCGGCGGTAAAGACCATCAGCCCGGCGTTCCTGCGCGACGCGCAACCGGCGGCGCAATAGAGAAAAACGACGGCCAATCCCACCACAAAACCGCCATGCAGATTCGCCCAGGCCATCATGGCCGGCGGCAGAGCTGCGGCGGGCCAGCGACGCCCGCGCCGCAGTTCTTCCAGGGCGAAAAGCGTTCCCGCGAAAAGAAAAAACGTGAACGCATGGCAGCGCACGACCGGGATGTAACCCGTCAGAATGGCCGCCGCCGCGGGAATGGACAGCAGCAACAACACGTTGACGGCGCAGCCCTGCCGCCGGCCAGTCAAGAATGCAAATGCCAGCAACCCCAGCGCCAGGGCGATTTTCAGCAGCATGAGGCCGGCCGGGCCGAACCAGCGCAGCACCGCGTAGAAGACCACGCCCGATCCCCATTCGTGATCAATGTATTCGGGCAGGACCGGGGTGAAGGCGTCAACGTCATGGCGGGGGATGTGGCCGGTATTCCACCATGTTTCCCCGATGGCCAGCTTGGCCCACAAATCTCCGTCGGTGATATTGTGGAACGCCAGCACCGTGCCGAAAGCGCACGCCCCCAGCAGGGCGAGGAACGCTTGCACAACGCGCGTCTTGCTCTCGCTCGCGGCAGTCATGGTTCGGGCACGGCAAAGGCCGCCACCAGCGGGCGGTGGTCGGAGGCCAGGCCCCAATTGGGCGACGCCAGAACGTAAGTCTCCTGACTGAGCCAGCGCCTTCGCATGGAGTTGTTGAGAAGTATGTAGTCGATGCGGCTGTAGTCGTCGTCCTTGCCGTAGTAATGCGTCCAGGTGACGCGGCGGGCCTCGTGTCCGTCCGCGGAGGAGTCGTCATCCCCGTTGCGCTCGGCTGGGCAGGTGTCAAACAGACGTGTGGCGCCGCGGCCCAGGATGGCGCGGAGCGGTTTGGAATCTTTCAGATCATTGAAATCCCCCAGCACGATGAGGTCTTCGCCGGGGTCTCGCTCCAGGCGGGCGTCGATGGCCGAGCGCAAGGCCGCCGCCTCCTCGTAACGCCATTCGGCCTCGTCCGCCACGGCCGAGGGCAGGCGCGATTTGAGGTGCGCCGCAATCAACGCGAAGCGATAGCGCGGCGAGACCTGTATCTCCACCTCGGCAAACCCGCGGCTGACCGAGAGGCGCCGGCCGTCAATCAGAAAGCTCTCATTGGTGTGCGGCTGCCGCGCGACGATGGGAAAGCGGCTCAGGACGCAGACGTGGATATTGGTGTCGTGGCCGGCGACCTGCTCCCAGAAGGGAAGGTCCAGGCCGGCGGATTTGAGGCCGGCCTGGAGTTTGAGCAGCATATTGGTCGAACCGATTTCCTGCAAAGCGAGCACGTCGGGCCGCATCGCCAGGATGCTCTCCTGGACCTTCGCCGCGGCCGGGGCGGATTTGGCCCGCCGCGTGCCCGACGGGGTTTCGAGGAAATTCTCGACGTTGAACGTGGCGGCGCGGAGGATTTGGGCCGCGGCCCGCGCCGGGATCGCCAGGGGGAACAACAGCAGCCACACCAGCATGAGGCTGCGAACTTTGGAGGCGCAGGGCACGAACGGAGCGTAATGTCCGCGCGCCGCCAAAGGCAAGAACTTTGCCTTACGACGGCCGCGCGCGTTCGGGTTTCTTCAGGCCCAGCCTTTTGATGCGGTAAATCAATGTGGTCGGCCTCAGACCCAGCAATTCGGCGGCGCCGCCCGATCCGTGAATCTTCCAGTTTGCCTTGTTGAGCGCGGCCAGGATGTTGTCGCTCTCACGCCTCCGGACTTCCAGATCGCTCAGAATGGCGGGCGCCAAGGGGGAGGCATCGCCGGCCGGACTTGAGGCCGCGGCGGCGGCGGTTCTTTGGGTGATGGGAAAGTCAAACCAGAGCGTGCCGTTTTGGGCCAGGATCAGGCCGCGCTCGATGGTGTTTTGCAACTCGCGGATGTTGCCGGGCCAATCATGGTTCTGAAATTGCGCGACGTGCGCCTGCGTGAGGCGGGCGGGCGGCAGATTCAATTTCCGCGCCGCCTTCTCCAGAAAATGCGCCGCCAGCAGGGGGATGTCCTCCATGCGCTCCCGCAGGGGCGCGACCTTGATTGGAAACACGCTCAGGCGGTAAAAGAGGTCCTGCCGAAAACGGCCCGCTTCGACTTCCCTGGGCAGATCGCGGTTGGTGGCGGCGATGATGCGAACGTCCACGGTGCGCGTTCTTTCTTCGCCCACCCGCTCGTATTGGCCCTCCTGCAAAACGCGCAAGAGTTTGCTTTGCAGGTCCAAGGGGATTTCCCCCACCTCGTCCAGAAGCAGCGTGCCTCCCTGCGCCGCCTCAAAACGGCCCGCCCTGTCTCTCAACGCGCCCGTAAACGCCCCTTTAACGTGACCGAAAAACTCGCTTTCATAAAGCTCCCGGGGAATGGACGCGCAATTGACGCGGATGAGCGGACGGTCGCGCCGCCGGCTGCGCTGGTGGATTTCGCGGGCGACCAGTTCCTTGCCCGTGCCGGATTCTCCCAGAATCAGCACTGTGGCGTCGGTTCTGGCCACCATTTCCACCTGGCGCAGGAGCTTCTTCAAGGCGGGGCTTTGGCCGATCATGTCTCCCAGGGCCTTTGCTTCCCGGACCTCCTGCTGCAAAAACGTGTTCTCCATCTCCAGCCTGGCTCTGAGTTGCTCGATTTCCTCGAAGGCCCGGGCATTGACGATGGCGGCGGCTATATGGTCGGCGAAAATCCTCAGCCAGGCCGGGGTGTGATCCGGGGTCGGGATGCGGTTGAACTGCGCGATAACGCCCAAGACCTCCTTCTGAAAAATAATCGGCTGCCCGCCCAATCCTCGAATCCCCTGGCGCTCCGCCCATCCACGCTCGCCCATTCCATCAACGTCCGCATCCGGGTTGTTGGTGACAATGGGCTGCCCGGTTGCGGCAATGCGGCCAATCGTGCCGGCGCCGATTGGAATACGCTGAGATTCCCGCTCCGCCGGACGCGCCTCCCCGGCCGTGGGCCCTCCGGTTGAAGGCCCGGCGTTGGCGACCAGGTGCAGGCAGCGTGTCTGGTCGGGGCACTGGGGGCGCATCGGGCATGTGGCGCAAAGGTCGCCCTTATCCACCAGCCAGAGGCGCACCTGCACGGCGTGAGGCCGGTCGGCCAGGGTCTGCACCACCTTGCGCAACAGCCGCTCCACCGAGCGCTCCGGAGCGATCTCCAGCAGGAGGTCTCTCAACGAATCAAATTCAGGCTCATAGTCGGAAGCCAAATCCATATATCATCTCTGGCAGCTTGGTCACAGATTGGAACCATTGGGCGCCTTGAACGGCCTTTTTCGCCGCAATTCAACATACGTCTAAAGCCATAAAGAAGCACTCACCATTTATTGCCAACTTATCCACTGGACTTGCTGATGGGTCCGCCAATTTCCGGCCCGAAACCAACGAAAACTTGCAGAATGCCTTCGGGAAGTTCCAAGTTGCGAACTACCGCAAGAGGGGCGCCATCGCTCGATGTAGCCGTATGTTGTTGCAACAGAATGGCTTGCAAACTATTCCCGCCCTGAAAACCGGATGGCATATCTCTTGCGAGTAGTCTCTTTGTCTGCGTTTAACGACGCCCGTAAACAAACAAGCAAAACATTATGAGTGAATCTGCAAATAATCCGTCCATCGCCACCGCCACGCCGGCTGCCACCGCCTGCACAGGCAGCCAGTGTTCCCAAGGCCAAAAGCAACCTCAACCTCAACAGGCCGCCGCCGCTGCCACTGCCACTGCCGGCGCACCAGGGGCACAGAAGGGTTTCAGACGCCAGGGACGCAAACAGCATTGAGCCAACCTGACTCAAATCGATTCTTATGAATCTGCGAACCGACGCCGCAAGTTTGGAGGAACACGGCGCCGGTTCATCCTTTTCCCCCTCAGCCGCTTCCAAACGCTTCTCAAGTTCCATGCGCCCGCTTGAAACCGGTCCCGTCAAGATACTTCTCCAGAATCTGCTCCAACTCCAGGAACTTGAATTCGGCGACGTCAAGGACAGCGCCACCGAAGCGGCGATTTCCAAACTGCGCCAGAAAATCCCCCTCCCCATTCTCGAGCACTACAGTCGCTTGACCGCCCGGGGCAAGAAGGGCGTCGCCTTTGCCCGCCATCAGGTTTGCTCCGGCTGTCATCTGCGCATTCCAATCGGCGCCATCAACACCCTGATGCACGGCGAAGACATTCAAATGTGCGAAAATTGCGGTCGTTACCTCGCTTTGCCTCCTGAAGCGCCGGTCGAACCCGCCAGCGCGGTTGTCGCGCCAGTAGCCCCCGAGATAAAGACCAGGCGCCAACGCAAGCCGGTGGTGCATCCCGCGACAAACTGAAGCGGCCCCCGCCCTTAGAAAATCCCCGTCAGGGCGGCCCGCAATTGATCCAGGCCGAAGGGTTTTCGCAAAATCCCGTTGACCGGATTGCCCTGGCCGGCCCTGACTGCGTAAGCGGTGATCATCAGAATGGGCTGGCTGGGCGCCAACTGTTTGATGCGGACGGCCAGCTCGGTGCCTTTGACAAAAGGCATGAGGTTGTCGGTCAGCACCGCGTCAAACCGATCCTGGGCGAAGAGCCTCAGCGCCTCGGCCCCATTGTTGGCTTCCACGACAGTATGATGGTCGAACCGCAGCAACTCCCGGAGGGTGTCCCGCACGGCGCATTCATCCTCCACAAGAAGGATTCGCTTCCCCAGAGGTGGCTCAGGATTGATGTCCATATCGCAATTCTGTAAAGCAGATGGCTTGCCATCGCACAATTGCGAACGCCCCAAGCCGCGCCGCAGCCGGCCCGCCGAATCGGGTGGAGACGCGGTGGCGGGCAGGCCGGTGGCTTCGATTAGGACAAATCCCATTTTCTCAGGGACAACATAATAACGCGCGCGCCCTGATGGGTTGCTTCTTTTGGTGATTACAGCAGCGGCTACTGCCAGGCGTGGTAGGAAATGCGCAGGTCCTGGGCCCAGCCGGCATTGGAGTCCACGCGCTGGATGTTTACCACCAAGCTGGTGGTCGTCACCCGGCGCACGGTCACGCAATACACGTCCGGCCAGTCCGTCCCGGCTTGCGCCACGGCGCTGACGGTGACATTAGGCACGCTGCTGAAGGCGGTGGGAAAAGCGTTGGTAACCACCTTGGTATAGAAGGTGTAACCGGCGACAACATTGTAGTTGGTGCCGGCGGGGCCGGCGGTGAAGATGCCGTCCTGCACGCAGTTAAAGGTCGTGCCCTGGCCGACTTTCAGGCTGGCGACCTTCAAGTTGAGGTCGGTCGGAAATACCGATGCCGGCAGCGTCCCGGTCAAACTTGCGGCGGGAACCGATGTCAAGGAACTGGCGGGAATGGAACCCGTAAGATTCGTGGCATCGAGGCTGGTCAAGGCGTTGCCGTTGCCGGAAAAGATGCCGGAAAAGGCACCGTTGTAAACCGGCACATTCAGCACCACGGCCAGGGTATCATTAAGTGTGTCGGGAACAATCAAATCCAGATGGCCATCCCCGTTCACATCCGCCGCGATGACGAAATCCGGGGCGCCACCCACATTGTAAGTGCCACTTAAGACAAAGACTCCATACCCGTTGTTGGTCAAGACGGTCAGCGTGCTGTCATAAAAATTGGCGCAGATCAAATCCAGCTTGCCATCCCCGTTCACATCCACCGCTGTGACGGAAACAGGACCGCTGCCCACGTTGAGCGTGGCGTTGGCGCCGAAAACTCCATAACCATTGTTCGTTAACACCGTCAGCGTGTCGTCATCGCTATTGGCGCTGATGAGATCCACTTTGCCGTCCCCGTTCACATCCGCCGCGCAGACCGATACAGGGCTGTTGCCGACCGTAAGCGTGGCGTTGGAGCCGAAAACCCCATACCCGTTGTTGGTCAAGACGGTCAGCGTGCTGTCCAAAAAATTGGCGCTGATCAAATCCAATTTCTGATCCCCATTTACATCGGCGGCAACGACGCAATAAGGCCCGCTGCCCACCTGGAGCGTGGCGTTGGAACCGAAAACGCCATGGCCATTATTGGTCAACACCATCAGAGTGCTGTCGCCAAAGTTGGCGCAGATCAAATCCAGCTTGCCGTCCCCGTTCACATCCGCCGCGGTGACGGAGACGGGTTCGGTGCCCACGTTGAGCGTGGCGTTGGAGCCGAAAACCCCATGCCCATTGTTCGTCAACACCGTCAGTGTGTCGGCCGAAAAATTGCCGCTGATCACATCCGGATACCCATCCCCGTTCACATCCGCCGCAACAAGGCCGATAGGAGCGTAGCCCACGTTGAGTGTGGCATTGGAGCCGAAAACCCCATATCCGTTGTTGGTCAGCAGAGTCAAGGTGGTGTCCCCCGTGTTGGCGCAGATCAAGGCCAGCTTGCCGTCGCGGTTGACATCCGCCGCGGCGACGGATCGAGGTTGCGATCCCACGGCGGGCAACGAGGCGAGCGTGAAGCTGCCCCAGGAATAGTACCCGCTGCCGTTGAGCAGACCGAAGGGCACATTGGTCACGCCCGCGCCACTCCCGAAAAAGCTGCCGGTGACGCTGACCCCGCTCTCGCCGTTGGTCAGGACGCTGGCCGGCAGTTGCGCCGCCGGAATGGTCCCCACAATGTCCGCCGCCGCGACGGAACCGGCGCTGGCCGCGCTGCCGGCATAGTTGGCATAGGGCAGGGGCGTGAGATTCTGCACCGGACTTAAGGCGGTGAAGCCATGAACGCCGTCGTCGAACCAGATGCGCAACTGCAAGTTGGGCTGCGCAAACACCGCCGCGCTGATCGGCAGCATGTTGGCCAGGGTGGCGTCGCCCAAAACCACGGTGAACAAGCCGTTGGTCACGGCCACGTTCACGGCGGTGGCGGGTTCGCCGCCATCGCTGCTGGCGCCGTCATTGCTCCAGTACGTCACATAGGCCGTGTTCGCGGGCGGCGGCGCAATGACGACGCTCGGCGGACTGACATAGCCCGAACCCGGAGTGAGGACAGTGATGTGGTTCACCGCGCCGCCGGAAATCGTGGCGGAAGCCGTCGCCCCGGAACCGCCGCCGCCAATAATGGTCACCTCGGGGATGGCAGTGTAGCCGCTGCCGCCCGCGGTGACGGAGCAAGTGCCGACAAAAAAGTTGGGCGAAACGCCGCTCATGTTGGCCGCGGCCAGGGCTTGGTGGTTGTAATTGGTGCTGGTGACCAGCGCGAACTGGAACAGGCCGATGCCGGTGAAGTTCGTGCCCTCAACCGTGACGCTCCCCTGGTAGGTGAACGTGGTGTTTTGGGCGTGAAGGGTTGAGAGTTGGGCATTGAGGGTTGCCAGCGCCAGCATGGCCATAGCGGCGGACAGCCGCTGGATTTTGGTTTGCATAATGGAAGGTTCGCGGGTTCGGGTTTTGGTGAATCTGGCTGTACGTTGGAATTATATTTATTGTTTCAGGCGGAAGAACACATTTCCCTTGGGCGGAGCATTGGTCGCGCGGTTGTTGACGATGGCGCCGAGGTAATTACCCCAGGCCGCCGGCGCGGCAAGACTCGAATTGGTTTGGAGCGTCCAACCGGTGATGGTGGGATCCCACGACACGATGGCTTGATTGCCGGCACGGGTGATGGCCAGCAATGGCGCGCCGGGTGTTTGTACAGCGTAAAGCGACCAGAAACCGCCGGTCACGGAATACGGTCCGCCGCTCATCGCGCCACTGGCGTCCGGCTGGCCGATGGTGCCGCTGACCTGATAAACGCCGCCGGTGCTGACGCCGCCGCCGCCGGCGACCTTATACCAGCCTATCGAATACTGCTGGCCGAAGCCGATGAGCGGCATGATGAAACATAGATTCAGGATTATTTTCCTCATAAATCAATTCGGGGTTTCCCAAGCGGCTTCCTGCCCGCGACCGGCCTGGGGCTTTTTCGTGATTCTTCTCACACTCCAAAGACATGGTTTAATGGCTTATTGTAACGACTTTGCCGACACTAGCACCGTACTTGTGACGATGCAAGCAATAATTGCGAGGCCAAATCCGACGGGGGCATCTCACTGTTGGGCATTGGCCGGCCCAGTCAACGGGCGAAACCAGGGAGAATGACGAATGACGAAATCCTAATGACGAAAGAATTTCCAAATGACTCAATGACGAAATAGCCGTCCGGAGCGCTCCAGTCATTCGGGCTTCGTCATTCTTTCGTCATTGGTGCTTAGCCGTAACGATGCAGTTAAAATTGCGAGCGCGACCGTCTCGGTCGCCCCCGGTCGGCGTCCCGCCGACTGGCCGACCGGCGGCAAAATGACTCACTTTTCGGTGAACCTTCTGCGCGCGTCCAATGCCTTCGGCGAGACGCCGAAGGCGGCGGGCGAGGACGCCCGCGCTCCCAATCCTACTGAATAGTCACGGCTTAGACATTAGTCATTTTCAGCTTGTCGCCTCCGTGGCCGTCGGAGTGCTGAGAAGGGAGCCGCGCCTAAATCCGCTCCAGCGCGGCGGCTGCCGGCAGGACGGGGTGGGAGGCATCCTGGACGAAGGCGCGGAGTATTGACAGCGCGTCCTTCCAAACCAGGCCCAACGGAGGCAGAAGCGCGTCCTGGAAGGAGGCGGGGGCGGGCAGGCGGTTTTCCACGGCCAGAGCGCGGCCCAAGGGGAGCACCGCTTCGAGCAAGGCGGCGCGGGCTTCCTCGGTGAGTCCTCCGCCGGACAGGACCGAGGCCATTTTCATCGAGTTTGGCGGGATTCCACGGCAAGTCGCAATTGACGACGACGCTGGCGTTTTGCAAATTCAGGCCCGCCGCCCCGGAATCGGTGCTGAGGAATAGACGGCAATGAGGGTCTGGTTAGTCGCCGGTTGTTCACAAGTACGAATTCTTCCGCCTCAGTTGCCCGCGCCGGCATCGCCTTCCTTGAGGCGTGTTCCTTCGTGGACTTCGCTCTCATGGCCCGCCAAAACGGAGATCAGGCGGGTGACGTTGCCGGAGGCGTCCTTGCAGAAAGTCACATGGACATCCGGCACCGCCTTCAGGAAAAAATTCGTCTCCGACTCGGCCAGCATTTCGAGCTTGGGCCCCCCAGTGGACTGCAAGAAGAGTTGCCCGCCGCTTGCGGTTATGGAGCATATCATTTCCGGCTTCTCCACCATCCTGTACCGGCCAACGAAAGGCTCATGTTGGCCGGCCTCCAGCTTGACGGCGGTTTTCGCTTTCGGTTGACTCAATAGCGGTTTCTCCAGAAGCAGGGCCGCCAAATTGTCAGCCACTTCACCCGAATGGGCCCATTCCAAATTGGCAAAGGCCGCCACGAAGATATCCGAGGATGGAAACCACCACATCGCGGAGACAAAGCCGGGATCAGCGCCGTCGTGCCAGAACAACTTCTGGTCAAATTGTTGCGCGACGAAGATTCCATAACCGTAATTATCCTTCGCCGGCGTGGTCATCGCTTTCCATGACTCCGCCGAAATGAGTTTTTGGTCCCGCCAACACTGATACCAGCGGAAGAAATCCTCGACGGTTGAATACAAAGTTCCGTCTCCCTGCGGAGAGGTTCTGTCCATGTAAGCCGAGTTGACCCAGGTGTCCCCGCGCAGCGCATAGCCCGTGGCTCGATGGGACAAAACCGTCTCGAAACGGTCGCAACCGCTGTCCTTCATTCCGAGCGGTTCGAATACGAACTGCCGGACGAATTGTTCATAGCTCAGGCCCGAAGCTTTCTCCACGATGTAACCCAGCAGAAGATAGCCCGAGTTGCTGTAGGCGAACCGTTCGCCAGGCTCGAATTCAAGGGGTTTGTCACGCAGACGGCTCATCATCATTTCCGGCGGAGAGGGCAGCATCATCGTCGAAATGTAGCCGGGGAACTTGACGTAGTCGGGAATGCCCGAAGTGTGAGTGAGCAGGTGGCGGATATTGATTTTCGACCAGGCGACTGGACAATCCGGCAGGAATTTGGGAATGGGGTCCTCCACGCTCAGTTTGCCTTGTTCCTGGAGAATCAGGATGCACAGGGCGGTGAACTGCTTGGAGACGGAAGCCAGCCGGAACTTGGTGTTCGGCGCATTGGGGACATCCAGTTCACGATTCGCCAAACCGTAACCCTTCATGAATACAATCTGGTTGGACCGGGCAACCATCACGGAGCCTGCGAACCGTTCCGCCTTCAATTCCGCTTTCAGGTATTCATCAGCTTTTTGAGCAAAATCCGGTGACGCCGAATCGGTGGTTGGAGCCGCGAGTGCAATTTGCGCCGTGAACAATAAGAGGATGGTTGATAGCCGCATGGGAGGTGTTCCTTTGAAGTGAGATTGTGGTGATTGTCGAGAAACGGGTGACCTCTCTTAAATGGCTGTTGGCAGTTCAACGGTGGCGATTCCAGGCTAGCGCCAGCGGGGCGATGGCCAGGTCCGCCAGCGGAAGAATGAGGAATGCGCCGAGCGTGACCCAAATCCGCAGACCGGGTTGGTTGAGAGCGTTGCAAACATGGCCAGCGTAACCGGCCACGAAAATGCCGCACACCGTCCAGCCGCCGGCCATCCAGCCAATCGCGCGGGCTGTTATGGCATTGCGCCGCAATCCCCAGGCAAAGGCAGCAATCGAGACGCCAATCTTCGCCGCCAGACACACGATCAGAATTGCGGTCAGCCAATGCAGCAGCGCTTCCCTGAAATCCTCGTAAAGCTTGGCGGCCAGGACCAACGCGCAAAACCCCATGCCGGCCGCGCCTCTCCAAGCGCCGAACAAGTTGGCAATCCAAAGGCGGCCAGTCAAACCCGACCCAATTCCGGCCAGCAGATTTTTCCAGGTCATAATAATCAGCAGCAACAATGCCGGCGCGCATCCGGTCATGTATGACACCGGCCCAAAAGGCGTGACCAACCCAGCCTTGGACAGCAGGGTTCCCTTGCCCGCGAGCGCCTGACAGAGACAAAATCCAGCCACGGAGAGCAACAAGGTCAAGGCACTCGAGGCCAAAGCCATCGCCAGCTTCGCCATCACAAGCCCGCCATTGGTCATGGGACGAACGGAAATGTATCCGGGCAGTTCACGCGTTGAATCGAGCCGGTCGAATTTTGCCAGCGCGGCGCCCAACATGCCGGAGAGCAAGAGCGGGCCGATCAACATCAGGATCAAAACCACCTCCGGCGGAGGAGCGTCCACACCCACCCATTTGAATCCGACAAAAAAGAGAAATGGAAAACCCACCAACGCCATCCCACCCGAGAGGCCGGGGAGCAGCCCTCCCTGCCGTTGCCATTCGAGCCAGAATTGCGCTGCGAACGCGGAGCGAAATTTCTTGCGCGAGGTCCGCGCCCGCGCAAAGCGCAGGCCGCTCCAGAGCGCGGAAATCCGGGATGGGCCGTCCCCTCTTCCCTGTCGCATCAGATTCAGCCCAATCCACGCGAAAGAAACGGCGGACACGAGCAAGGCGCCCAGGGTGCCCCATTGCCACGCTGGTGAAATGCTGAAAGGCAACTGCGGCATCACCCCAACCGTCAGATGAATCAGGGCCGCCGCGACCATGACGAACGACCTGAACCTGACCAACGGAAGGCCCCAGGCAAGAGCCTGCATCCACCAAAAAAAGGACAACAGGACGGCGCTGATCCAGCACAGATCGTAAGCGGGAAGGAAGCCCAGCGGTTTGAGGACGAACGCCAGCCAAATGTCAAGCATCGTAGTCACCGCCAATCCGCCCACAAGCATCGGCGCCAAGACCAGATGGAAAGTCCGCAACGGCTTCAACAGCAGGCGGCCGGGATAGCCCACCTTCACTTTGGCCGCGTCCATCTCCACATAGGCGAAACAGGAAAGCAGGTGAAGGTAACCGCCAATGAAGGCGCTGAGCGAGGCGATGGTCAGTTCCACCGCGAGGAGTTCGGACACGCCATGCCGTTTCCACTGGGCGAAGCAAAGACCCGCTCCCAGAGTCACGCCTTGCCAGAAAAAGCCCGCCTTGTGCCCGCCCCAGATTTCCCAGAGCATCGCGCCGGTGGGTGTTCGCCACGCAAGTCTGCCAACATTCATCAATCAACTCCCTTTTCCGCCGGCCCGCGCCACCAGAATCTCATCCAGCGTCGGGGTTCGTTCCTCAACCACGCGGGCGCCAATCAAAGCGGCAGCCGTTTCCAACTCGAGACGCGAGCCGCCAAACAACACCCGCCATTCGGAGCCGTATCCCGCGACCGCGTGCGCCCCCTCCAGAACCGGCGTTTTCGCCAGCGGTTCCGCAAACGCCAGCACCGCCGAAATATGATCGCCCCGCACCTCCTCGGTCCGTCCGTTCAACACCACGCGTCCGCGCTGAAGCATGACGACGTGATCGGCGACCCGTTGAACTTCGTCGAGCAGGTGCGAGGAGAACAAAACGGTCCGGCCCTCCTCGGCGACGATGCGGATGATCGCCTCCAAAATATCCCGGCGCACCACCGGGTCCAGACCCGAACTGGGTTCGTCCAGAATCAACAATTCCGGCCGGTACGCCAGGGAGGTCAGCAAACCAATCTTGGCCTGCTGCCCTTGCGACAGGGTTTTGATTTTTTGGGCGGGGTCCAGTTGGAATTGTTCCAATAGCTGCCCGGCATATTGCTCATCCCATCCCGGATAAAACGCCTGGGTGTAGCGCATGAACTGGTCCACCCGCATCCAGCCGGGCAGGTCGCGCCGCTCGGACAAATAGCCCACCCGGCCCAGCACTCCCACCGGATCAGCCACCGGATCGAGGCCGAAAACCCGCACGCCGCCCGCCTGGGCCTTGAGCGTGCCGAGCAGGTGTTTGATCAGGGTGGTTTTGCCGGCGCCATTTTCGCCCACCAATCCCAGCACGCTGCCGCGCGAAACGAAAAACGACACCTCATCCAGCGCCGCTTTGGACCCGAAATGGCGCGACAGATCGCTGACGGCGACGACGGCCTCGGCCGATGAGGGAGAGGGGAACTTCATTTGGTTGACTCTGGTTGCATCGCGGCCTCCCGCTCGCGCAGGAGCAGGATGACCTCCTCCAACCCCACATTCAGGTGCCGCGCGTTGGTTAATAACACATCGGCCGGTTCGGCCAGAAGGCGGAGCTTTTCACGCCGGGGCAGGAGACTCCTCACCTGCGCCACCGTGGTGCCGAAACCCTGCCGCATGGTGACGATCCCCTCCCGTTCGAGTTCGAGATACGCGCGCGCAACGGTGTTGGGATTGATCCGCAGTTGTTCGGCCAGCACGCGGATCGGCGGGACATCGTCGCCGGGCTTGAGCCGGCCGGCCGCGACCAGATACTTGACCTGCGCGACGATCTGTTGATAGATCGGCGCGCCCTCCTCCGCTGAGATTCGCAGTTGCATCGCACTCCAACCGTCCAGGCGCCCAACCCGGGGCCTTCCGGTTAATGTATCAGTAGTTTAATACACTGAAACAAAAGGTCAAGGCCTTTTTTTCGCGCGTTCGGCGGGAGCGTAAATTTATCCTTGCCGTGCCACCCTCACCCCGGCCCTCTCCCACTGGCGCGGGAGAGGGAGAATCGTCGGCCGCCCATTGGAAAACCGGCACCGGAATGAGCCGGACGGCCACACAAACTGCCAAAACCTTTCCATGGCTTTTCCTTCTCCCAGGGGGAGAAGGTCAGGATGGGGGCGAGCCAGTCACAAAGACAGATTTGCGCCCTCCGGCAGGGGGTGCCCCTGATCTTAATCCCGGTCCGGGAAAGGCGAGCGCCTTCAATACTGCTGAGATCGGTTGAGTTGAATCATACACTCAACGCCGAGGTCAGCCAATAAGCGCATCAAATCCGGCCGGATGTTGACCGCGCCCTTGGCAGCAAAAGCGCAGGCAATCCAGAGACACAACCCGCAACCATTGGAACGGGTCTGAATCAACTCCCGGACCGATCCAAGCGCGGCGACCGCGCCCTGGAGGTGAACGTCGGCGCGATCTGATGGGGGAACGCCGAGGTCAAAGACAACTATTGAAAAAGGATGCGTTGCTGGATTGACTTGCCGGGTTGGCGTGCCTCGCTCGAAAGACTCGGTGACGTGCCACGGCAGGCCCAAGGCAATCTCGGCGCAACTGAGCGTATCGGAGCAAATACTGAACCTGCTGGATATGTGATCCTCTCCGTCCGCTTTGGGCAAATCATCGTTCACAAGCCGGACTTTAGCGCCTTATTCCTGGGTAAGAAGTGAATATTCGTCACTACTTGAATTTGTAGGAGGCGTGATGGATGAAGTATTGCCAATCCGGCCCGGCGGGAGGGGTGGCGACGTCGGGGCCGTTGAGGTAGTCTTGCATGGTCATGGGCTTGTCCATCAGCGTGGACATCCACCGGCGGGTTTCGGCGTGGCCATCGGCAAAGCTGAAATTGCACGCTCCATTGTGATAGCTGGCCGGAAGGTTGAACCAATCGCCATTTCCCAGGCCCGCGCCGATGGGAGAGCCGTCATCGAGCGCCCCCTGTTGGGCGAACATGCACCACCCGTCGTTGATGCTGTCGGGCTGCTCGTCCATGAATACCAACAGGCTGGCCGGTCCGGGCTGGCTCAAATCACTGGCTTTCAGGTAAACGAGCCAATCCTGCTCCCAACCCGCGTTTTGGCCCACGAAACCATTCATTGAAATGCTGCGCAGGCGGGGCAGGAGCTGGTTTCCTTCCAGCGTCGCGGACTGGTCGCCGGGGCAATGGACGATGTTGTACTGTTTGGCGATATAGGCTCCGAACGGGGTGTTGACAATATAATTGACGTTTGTGTTGTCATAAACACCGGTCCCCCAACCCTCCGCGCCGTAGAGCCAGCCCACCGGACCGGTTGTGGGCACATTGCCGCCGGCAACGTCAAGAGGGAAGGGGTCGTCATAGTTGTAAACGAAATAGTTCTTGTTGTCGTCCGCGTAGCTTTCCCAGGCGACGGCCAGTTGATGAATGTTGGACTTGCATTGCGCTCCCTGGGCCTCGGATTTGGCCCGCGACAGAGCCGGGAGCAGCATGGCCGCCAAAATCGCGATAATGGCGATGACCACCAGCAATTCGATCAGCGTGAATCCCGCTGCCCGGCGCAGCCGCCGCGGTTGCCAATCGCAATCCATCGCTTTGTTGGAAAGGGAATCAATGGTCATCCCGCCATTTTACCACGAAGATCACGAAAAGAAAAGAAGGCCCCGGGCCTTTTGCGGCGAAAGGGTGTGAGACAAAATTCTTCAAGCGGTTTGTCTCCGCGGGGTGACCATGAGAGTCGTATAGACATTCATATATGAACGCTGGGCGCGCAGGGGAAAGCGGCGCTGTCGCCCCGCACTCCAAGACGCTTCGCGTTCAGGGTACGCTCCCATTCCGCCGACAGGTTTTGGAGTGAAGCACCGCTCCGCGGTGCAGCCCAACAATTTGTTCCGCCTGCGCGATGGCGCCGCATTCGAACACAGGAAAGCCCGACAAAGGTGAGATGCGCCTGCGGCGACAGGCGCATTTCATTTTTTGGGTAAGTCCTTTTGGAAAAGCAACACGTTAAGATTTGGGAGATGTCGATTTGGAATTGGCCATTGAAAATTTTATTTGACCGTCCTCGACCGTCGCCTTGATGCGGTCGCCGGCCTTGAATTCGCCGTCGAGCAGCTTGAGGGCCAGCGGGTCCAGCAACTGGCGTTGGATGGCGCGCTTGAGAGGGCGGGCGCCGAATTGAGGGTCATACCCTTCGCGCGCCAGGTGGCGCGTGGCGGCGGCATCGACTTCCAGTGTCAGTTGCCGGGCGGCCAGGCGTTCGCGCAGGCGGCGCAACTGAATTTCCACGATTTTGGCCAGTTGCTTCTCGTCCAGGCTGTGGAAAATGATGATGTCATCGACCCGGTTCAGGAATTCCGGCCGGAAATGTTGTTTGAGTTCGGCGCGGACCAGTTCCTCGATGCGGGCGTGGTCCTTGGCCGCCCCGGCCCCGGCGCCGGATGCGTAGAATTCCTGGATGATGGGCGAGCCGATGTTGCTGGTCATGATGATGAGCGTGTTCTTGAAATCGACCGTCCGCCCCTGGCCGTCGGTCAGCCGCCCGTCGTCCAGCACTTGAAGGAGCACGTTGAAAACGTCCGGGTGCGCCTTTTCGATTTCATCCAGCAGCACCACGCTGTAGGGGCGGCGGCGGACGGCTTCGCTCAATTGGCCGCCCTCCTCGTAGCCGACGTAGCCCGGCGGCGCCCCCAGGAGCCGCGCGACCGAGTGCCGCTCCATGTACTCGCTCATGTCGATGCGCACCATCGCGTTCTCATCGTCAAATAAAAATTCCGCAAGGGCGCGCGCCAGCTCCGTCTTGCCGACGCCGGTGGGTCCCAGGAATATGAATGAGCCGGCCGGCCGGTTGGGGTCCTGCAGCCCGCTGCGGGCGCGGCGCACGGCGTTGGCCACCGCGCTGACGGCCTCGTCCTGGTCCACCACGCGCTCCTGAATGCGCTTTTCCATGTGGACCAGCTTCTCCCGTTCCCCCTCGAGCATCCGGGCGACGGGGATGCCGGTCCAGGAGGCGACCACGCGGGCGATGTCCTCCTCGGTGACTTCTTCATTAAGCAGGCGCTTGCCCTGGCGGCCGCTGAATGCCTTTTCCGCCGCGGCAAGTTTCTTTTGCAAGTCCGGCAGGCGGCCGTATTGGATCTGGCCGGCCAGGTTGAGGTCGCCGGCGCGCTGGGCGGCTTCCTGTTGCTGGCGCGCTTCGTCGAGTTGTCCGTTGAGAATGGAAATGGCGTTGATGGCGGCTTTTTCGTTTTGCCACTGAGCCTTGAGATGGCCGGATTCCTCCTTGAGATTGGCGAGGTCCCCTTCCAGGACCTTGAGGCGCTGGCGCGAGGCGTCGTCTTTTTCCCGGCGAAGGGCCATTTGCTCGATCTCCAACTGCCGAATGTTCCGTTCAAGCTGGTCGATTTCCGCCGGCATCGAGTCCAATTCCATCCGCAGCCGCGACGCCGCTTCGTCCATCAGATCGACCGCCTTGTCGGGCAGAAAACGGTCGGCAATGTAGCGCTGCGAAAGGGTCGCGGCGGCGACCAGGGCGGCGTCCTGGATGCGGATGCCGTGATGGACTTCGTAGCGGTCCTTGAGGCCGCGCAAAATGGCGATGGTTTCCTCCACGCCCGGCTCCTGGATGAAGACGGGCTGGAAACGGCGTTCGAGGGCGGGGTCCTTTTCGATGTGCTTGCGATATTCGTCCAGGGTCGTGGCGCCGATGCAGCGCAACTCGCCGCGGGCCAGGGGCGGTTTGAGCATGTTCGAGGCGTCGTTGGCCCCCTCGGCCGCGCCGGCGCCCACGATTGTGTGCAATTCGTCGATGAAGAGCAGGACCCGCCCGTCGCTCGAAATGATCTCTTTGAGAAAGGCCTTGAGGCGGTCCTCGAATTCGCCGCGGTACTTCGCCCCGGCGATCATCGCTCCAAGGTCCATCGCCACCAATCTCTTGTCTTTCAACGACTCGGGCACGTCGCCGCTGACAATCCGCCGCGCCAGGCCCTCGACAATCGCCGTCTTGCCCGTGCCCGGCTCGCCGATGAGGACGGGATTGTTCTTGGTCCGCCGCGTGAGCACTTGCATGACGCGCCGGATTTCCTCGGTGCGGCCGATGACGGGGTCGATCTTGCCGGCGCGGGCCAGCGCCGTGAGGTCGCGCCCGTATTTGTCCAGCGCCTGGAATTTGTCTTCGGGATTCGGGTCTGTCACCCGCTGGTTGCCGCGGAGGTCGGCCAATCCCCGCAACACGGTCTCGCGCTTGAGTCCGCGCGCCTGGAAAATCTTTTTCAGGGCGCCGCCGCCGTGGTCCAGCAGGCCCAGCAAGAGATGTTCGGTGCTGATGTAATCGTCCCGTAATTTGCCGGCCTCGGCGGCGGCGGCATCAAGCGTTTTCTTCAAGGCCGGGCTGGGAAACAACTCGGCGGCGGAGTCGCCACGCACTTTGGCTTTGCGCTCGATTTCCTGCTCGATGGCATCGGCCAGGGGGGCGGCGGTCACGCCCAACTTTTGCAGGAGAGCGGGAACGAGACTTTCGGATTGGCCCAAGAGCGCGGCCATGAGGTGTTCGGTGTCCAGCTCCTGGTTGGAGTGGCGCCGGGCGTTTTCCTGGGCTTCTTTGAGGGCTTCCTGCGCTTTAATCGTCAACTTTTCCAGTTCCATAGATGAAAAACCTCTGCCCTTCCGGCCCGACTGTCAAGCCATGCCAGCGGGAGGATGACGCTTGGGGCGCATCCCAATTATTCGTCATTCCCGGCGCCTACTTCGCGGCGGGAGGCGAGTTGGTTGCCGACGCGGCGGGGACGGAATTGGTGTCCAACGAACCGGCCGGGGCGGCGGCGTTGAGTTCCTTGATAAGGGCATCAGTCAGGTCGTTCTGGCCGTTGGAATAAAGGAGGGCCGGCGTGCCGTTGGCGCTGGCGCCGGATGAATCGAACACCAGGGTGTAGCCGCCGGCTTTGGCATCGGCTGCGAGGACGTTGAGAATCTCCTTGACGATGTCCTCGGTGCGCTGGCGCTTCTTCTCTTCCAGGCGGGTGCCGGCCCTTCGGGCGAACTGGGTGAGGGCCTGGTCTTCCGCCTCGAGTTCGGCGTATTTGTCTTTTGCGTCCTTTGTGCTCCGGTCGCGCGCCTCGGCGGAAGCGGCCTGGTCGTTGGCCTTCTCGATGAGGGCTTGCCATTCATCTTTGTGCTTCTTCTCCGCATCCACCATCTGCGCCCGCTCTTTCTCGATGTCGTCCGCTTCCGCTCTGATGGCGGCGGTGGATTGGACGGTTTTGTAGTACCGGGTGAAGACCTTGTTGAGATCGACGGTGGCGATCTTTTGCTCAACGGCGGTCTTTGGCTCGGCGGTGATTTTTTGGTCGGCGGCCCATGCGGGTAGCGCCAGGCCCATCAGGGCCGCGGCCGCCACGAGAGAATTAACAAACGTTTTCATGCGAATTAAAATGGATGCGTATAGCCAAAACTGAATTGGAATTTTCCAGAATTGCCCAAGTTGGAATCATGCGTGATCGGGATGCCGTAGTCCAGCCGAATTGGGGTGCCTCCGCCCAGGGGCAGGATGATGCGCAAGCCCAGGCCAGCGTCGTCGCTGAAAAGGCGGCGGTTTGGACCGGGATTGAAACTGAAAGGGTCGGTATAGACGTCGCCGATCTGATAGAACGCGGCGATGCGCACCATCTTGACAATGGGGATGCTGTAATCGGCCGAACCGAAGAAATAGGTGTCGCCGCCCAGCGGTTCGCCGTACTGGTCTTCCGGGCCGACCGTCTGGTATTTGTAACCGAGCATGGAATAGATGCCGCCCAAATACCAGCGCTCAAAAATGGGGACCTGGCTCGATCCGCTGTAGGCCGAAACGACGCCCATGCGGCCGTCCAGCTCCAGGATGTGCCCCGGCCTGAATCCCTTGAAGAACCAACTGTTGCGCAGTTCGAGTTTGTAAAAATCGGTGTCGCCGGGAGGCGCCGCCACTTCCGTCGCGATTTCCGTCACCTGGCCCGATTCGGGATTGCGGAAATTGTTGCGGGTGTCGTAAGAGAGGGTCAGCCCGCCTTTGGAAATGAAATAAGAGCCGCGGGTGTCGTAAATGTTGGTGGAGAGATTGGGAGGGGCGATCACGGCCTCCTGCGACAGGCCGTTGGGCGAGGCGACCAGGTTGGTCGTGCTATTGGTGGTGAACCCCGAATTCATCGAGACGTGCGCCTCCTCCAGGGTATAGGCGAGCGTCGCGCTGAAATGCCGTCCCAGCGCCTTCCGGAGGGTCAGGGTGCCGCCGTCAAACTGCTCGTCATACATATTATTGACGCTGTTGTAATCCAGCACGCGATGGAACAGATCGACTCCGAAACTGAGCTGCTTGCCCAAAAACCACGGCTCGATAAACGAGATTTCGTAGTCCTGCAGATAGGTGCCAATGGAGGCGCGCATCTGGAACTTCTGCCCCGCCCCGGTGAATGTCGGGGGATTGAACAGATCGAAATTGCCCTGTTTCAGTTCGACGAAGCCGACCAGGCTCTCAACCGAGCTGAAACCGGCGCCGACGGAGACGTTGCCGGTGTTCTTCTCCTCCACGCTGACGACCATGTCTTTGCGGTTGGGCACGTCGGTTTCCTGCGCCGTCACGTCCACCTTCTCGAAGTAGTCCAACTGCTCCAGCTTCCCCTTGCTAATCTTCACCCGGACCATGTCGTAAACCTCGCCGGGATAGACGGCCAGCTCGCGCCGGAGCACCCTGTCCTTGGTCTTGACGTTGCCCTTGATGACAATCTTCTCGATGTAGCACTTCTCGCCTTCCTCGATGTTGTAGGAGATATCCATGCTTCCGGTGGCCGGGTTGGCCGTTTGGGCGCCCGTGATGGAGGTCGTCCCCTGTTCCCGCGGCAGATACCCCTTCGATCCATACAGGTCGGCCAGCATCTCCTGATCCGCGGTGAAATCGGCGGGCGTGAAAACCGCGCCGGGGGTCAGCTTGAGCTTGAGCAATTGGCCGCCGACCTTGACCCCGTGGATGAAGTTGTTGGTGGTGAAGATGGTGTTCCCCTTGAAGTCGAGCGTTCCGACCTTGTACTGCCGGCCTTCCGAGACAATGAAGCGGATCACCATGCGCTTGGGCGTGAGGTAATCGTACTTGATGTCCTGGATGGAGAAGTCGATGTAGCCCTTGCTCTGATAATGCTCGATCAGCTTGGTTTGGTCATCCTCGAATTCATCCTCCTTTAATACTCCCGTGCCCGTCAGCCAAGAGAACATCCAGTGCCGGCGCGTCTTGAGCACCTTGCGCAGCTCCTTCTGCGTAAAGGCTTTGGCGTTGACGAACACGACGTCCGTGACCCGCACCTTGGGGGTTTCGTGAATCTCAAACGTGACCGAGCCGCGGCCGGCCGCCTCGTCGATGACGGGCGGTTGGGCCTGGACGGTTGTCTTCTGGTAGCCGGCCTTTTCGTAAACTTCCTTCATCGCCAGGGCGTCGTCGAAGATTTTCCGCTCGTCCAGCGGCTGGCCCTCCTTTGAGGTGATCTTCTTTTTGAGCTTCTTCAGCTTCATCAGTTTGTTGCCCACGATCTTGATGTCCGTCAGGATCGGCTTGCCTTGCACGCGAAACGTCAGAATGAGGCCGTCGGGAGTGCTTTCCACGTCCGAGAGCACCTTGAAGAAATAGCCGGTCGCCCAGAGGCTCTTGACGTCTTCATCGACCGTCGCGCGGGCGAATACCTCGCCGGCCTTGGAGCGGATGTTCTCGCGGATGAATTCATCGCTCACCGCGGGCGGGCCAACATGGCGGATGACAATTTTGCTGATGCGGCTCTGAGGCGTCTGGGCGTGGAGGGCCGCCGGGCAGGCCAGCAGCAGGACCCAGAGAAGCAGCGCCAGGGGGATGGGGGTCTTCATCGGGTTACTGGCCGGTCGGGACATCCTCGGCGCTCACCTTGGCGGCGCTTTCAAAGCGCGTGAAGCTCTTCAGGAAAGTCAGGTCCACATCGCCCGTGGGGCCGTTGCGTTGTTTGGCAATAAAAAGCTTCACGGGAATCGCGTCTTGTTCCTGTTCGGAGGGGTCTTCCTCCCCTTCTTTGTTCTTCGTGTCACGGTACAGTAATCCAACCAAATCGGCGTCCTGCTCAATGGCGCCCGATTCGCGCAAATCGGACAGCCGCGGGCGCTCGCCCGGCCCCCGCTTTTCCAATTCGCGATTGAGCTGGCTGAGCACGATCACGGGCACTTTGAGTTCCTTCGCCAGGGCCTTGATGCCGCCGGAAATCTCCGCGATCTCCTGCTGGCGGTTCTCCGCCCGCCGCGAAGTAGAATGGAGCAGTTGCAAGTAGTCAATGACAAACAATTTGATGCCAAACTGCTGCCACAGCCGCCGCGCCTTGGCCCGCAATTGGAGAATCGACAGCGCCGAGCTGTCGTCGATGAACAACGGCGCCCCCGCCATTTTGCCCGCCGCCCCGGTCAGCTTGGGGAAATCGCGCTCGGCAAGGAAGCCGTCGCGGATGCTCCGAAGGTTCACGCGCGAGCGGGAACAAAGCATGCGCAGGACCAGTTGATCGGCGGTCATTTCCAGGCTGAAGACGCACACGGGCACCTTCAATTCGAGCGCGACATGCTCGGCGATGTTCATCGCCAGGGAGGTTTTGCCGACGGACGGACGCGCCGCCACGACGATCATCTCCCCCTCGTGCAAGCCGGTGGTCATTTTGTCAAAATCCACAAAGCCGGTTGAGATGCCCGTGAGCATCCCCTGGTTCTGGTGATATTCCTCAATCTTGCTGATGGCCCGGTTGACCAATTCCTTGATCGTCAGGCTGGCGCCTCCCACGCGGTCCTCGCTGATGCGCAGGATGTCCCGCTCCACTTCGTCCAGCAGCGCGTCCACCTCCCCTTCGTAATCATAGACCCGCCCGACCACCTCCGTGCAGGTCTGCACCATTTTGCGCAGCAGATATTTCTCCAGGACGATCTCCAAGTAGTACGGGAGATTGGCCGCCGACGGCACGGCGTCGGGCAAGGTGGAAAGATAAGCCAGCCCGCCGACGCCCTCGAGTTGCTGCTTGTTCTTGAGCCACTGCTGGACGGTGATGAGGTCGATGGCCTGCTTCTGGTCATACATCTCGGTAAGCGCCTGGAAAAGGGTCTGATGGCGCAGATCGTAAAAGACCAGGTCGCCGGGCTTGAGTTTCTCGATGCACTCGCCCATGCAGTCGTTGGGCGAGAGGAGAACACAGCCCAGCACGCCCTGCTCCGCCTCGATGGAATGGGGGGGAAGGCGGTCCAACTTGGGCGCGCCGGCGGTGGCGGAGGTTCTGCGGCGCGGTTTCTTCGATTCGGCCGGCACTCCGCCGGTTTCCGGTTCAATGGCATCAATCATGAAGGCACAAGGGAACTCGATTGCGCGAAGGTTGTCGATGAAACCTTGTCGCCACGCGTTCACAAGCTGTCCACAAAGTTATTCACAGGCCCGCGCGCGTCCCAATTGAACACCAAGACTAACATTACAATGCCATGGGCGCCCCCGGCTTCCCTGCTCAGTTCACATGAACCACCCGTCCGGATTTCTTCCCGCCGAGAAAATCTGTCTTGATTTGCTCGATGTGGGCTTTTTGGGACGCTTCATAATCGAGCGCCGCTTCGTCCCGTTGCAAGGTGAAAACCTTTTCCGCCTGCTGTTGTTTGGGGCCATCCAGATCCAGTTTGCGCAGCTTGGCTGGAGCTTGGGACAGCGGAACCAAAATCACCCCTTTCTGATCAAGACAAAGCACCAGGTCGTACTTTTTGTCCGGCGCCAAATCCGCCGTCACAACACAGACCGAGCTGGCTCCATACCAGGTAATGAACGTTTTTTGTCCCGGCTCGCAAACCAGTTGGCATTCACTATCGCCGGGCAGATCCATTAAAAGGGTTCCGCCCGCGTCAAATATGGGAGACCTGATCGAGTTCCCAGCAAGCATGTCCTTTAGCCTCCGGTGGATATTCACCAGAGCCTTCCCGGCCGGTGGCGCTGAAATGCGCGCGACTTCGGTGATGTGGGTTTTGGCGGCGTTGGAAACGCCGGGCGTCAAAACAGCCAGCATCAAAACGGCCGCCGTGAAAAGTGACCTTCTGGAATCGGTTCTCATATTCGCGTTTGCCAATTGACATTTCCCATTTGGATTCCTGCCCACAACCGGCGCGGGCCGCCCCCGTGATTCGCTTCCTGCTCCATAGGCTTGCAAGCCCATTTTCCAGTCCGCCCCCGGTTTTGCCCTGGCTGTGATATACTCACCAATTCGGGACGCAGTCAATTCATCATTCTTATGCTCGATCAGGATGATTTTTTCCCTTGCCCCCAAGGCCGCCCGCGCCTCATGCTGCCGGAAAGCCAAGCGAAAGGGTTTGAGCCAGTCGCCAAGGCTCTGAACAACACTATGAAAAACTGTCTGCCAATCTTCGCCGCCGCGGGCCTGGCGCTCTCCAGCTTGTCCACTTTCGCCGGCGCCTTGGAAACTTACTTTCCGCTTAACGGCGGCGACCAAAAGCTGTTCGTCTATGACAGCAGCCTGCCATTGACTCTGTCGGTCGCCGCTTTTGGCTACAACGACAGCCAGAACAACAGCCCCTTGTACGGACTCACCGAGACTTACGGGAGCAAGACCTTGAACTTGACGCTGGCGGACGATACAAGCAACGACGTTTGCTATTTCACCGGCGTTCCTGGATGGCTCCATGTGTCGTTCACTCCGGAGGTTGTGCTGCTCAACGATGCCATTCTGGAAAACGGCGGAACCGTCAAGACCAAGACAAAGGCCTCCCAAACGGGCATCAGCTACCCGGCCACTTATACCGTCACCGTCAGGAAGGTCGCGTCCGTCACGGTGCCGGGAGGAACATTCTCAAACTGCCGGAGCATCACTTGCAGCGAAGTCGCGGATGTCAGGGGGCAGACCGTCAGCGCCACGGCCCTGACGGCATATCTGGCGCCCGGAGTGGGCATTATCAAGACACTGCTTTCAGGGGGGCATTGGGCGGAACTCGTCAGCGGAACGGTGGGCGGCGTGCCGGTTGGGAATGGGGATATGTCCGAGATCACGGTAGGGGTGGCCGGCAAAGGCAGTGTAGCGCCCAATTACAGCGGGCATTTGCTTGAGATTAACCACACCTATACGATGACCGCCAGCCCCAAATCCGGTTATACATTTGACAATTGGACCGGCGCCAACGGTGTCGTTTGCACGACGGAGAAGTACTCCTTCCCCATGCAAACCAATCTGGCTCTGCAAGCCAACTTCGTGCCGGATCCCTTTCTGGCCCCGGCGGGCGGCTACACCGGGCTGTTTTCGCCCGCCAGCGGCCCCACGGTTCAGAACTCCGGGTACTGCCAACTGGCCGTCACGACCAAGGGCGCTTTCTCCGGTTATTTGCAGACGGGCGCGACCCGTCATCCCATCAGCGGACAGTTCGACGGCGACGGCACCTGGGCCAAAACCATCAATGTGTCCGGCCGGAATCCGTGGAGCGTGACGCTGAATGTGGACCTCTCCGGCGGCAACGCTATCGGCGGCGTCATCAGCAACGGAACTTGGACTGCGCAATTGACTGCCAACAAGTCGGTGTTCAACGCCACCAAGGACCGCGCCACATTCGCGGGCGACTACACGATGATTTTCGACGGAGCCAACGGCCCGACAACCCTGCCGGAAGGGGATGGTTATGCCTACGTCGCCATTGGCGAGAACGGGGCGGTTACTCTTTCCGGGTCTCTGGCCGATGGCTCCAAAATCACGCCCTCCGCCACGCTCTCGCAATACGGGAAATGGCCGTTCTACGCTTCGCTCTATGGCGGCGCGGGCTGCGTTTCCGGCTGGGTGGGCGTGGGTGATTCGGGCGCCGTCTCCGGGAGCGTGGTTTGGATCAAACCCGGCGGCACGGGCGGGAATTATCCCGGCGGGTTCACATTTCCCACGACGGCATCGGGCGGACTTTACTCGAAATCCGCCGGCATCAACGGATTAAATTTCACGAACGCCGTGTTCAGCGGCGGCGCATTGGCCGGCGCCTTTACCAACGAAATCAGCATCGGCTCCAACCACAAGGTGCTCAATCTCAGCTCCAGCAAACTGACGATGACGTTCTCTCCATCCACCGGAATTTTCCAGGGCGCCGTTGTGAACCCGGCCGCGCCCGGGTCCAAAGCGATGCCTTTTGGCGGCGTTCTGCTCCAGAATCAGAGCACCGCCCTCGGCTATTTCCTGGACGCCAGCCAAAGCGGAACGTTTACCCTCGAGAGCCAGTAGAAGGTCACTGCCATTTCGACAGATCGAACTGGTGGAGGACACCTGCTCCCATTCAGCAATCGGCTCAGTTGGATTGCGCCGGGATGCTGGCGGAAACCAGGCGGGTTCGAAACCACTTTTTGACGGGATCGGCGAGTTCATGGAAGCAGGCGCAAATTGTAAAATGGTTCGCAAGTGGAATGAAGATACACTTGCTTTCTCCCGCAGCGGCTTTTGGAGTGGTTCAATAATGCGCGAGTCAGAGAAGCCAGGCGCCGCGAGCTGTCGCTTTTCCCCCTTCGGGTGCAAAAACCGCATGCGCAATAACCGGACCCTTGCGCCTGCCTTCGTCCAATATCCACCCAAAACGGCTTGATGACACCTTGATCGTCTGTTGACCGTTAATCGGTGATCCAGTTGCCGATGGCATTTTTGCCTCCGTCTCCGTCTTTGCCTCTGGAGTAGAGATCGTAACTCGATGGGTTGTGCTTGCCCGGATTCTCATAAACATAAGGCCGCTTCCAAGGGTCGAGCGGGATTTTGTTCTTTTTTAAATAGGGGCCCCGCCAGGTGTTTTGCGCATCGCGCGGTTTGAGCATTAAGGACTGCAACCCCCCCGCGCCCGTGGGATAATACCCGTTGTCCACTTCGAACATGTCGATCGCCGTGCTGAGGCTGACAATTTCCGTTTTGGCCGCCGTCACGCGAGCCTGGTCGATACGCGATCCATAGTTCGGAAGCACGATGGCGGCCAGAACCGCCAGAATGGTCAACACCAGCAACAGTTCCACCAATGTGAAGCCCCGCCGGCGCCGTGGGTTTGTCCAGCCTGTTTTTGATTTGATGATTTTCATTTTCATGTCATGACCTTTCGATTATTTATTTGATTGATTGCTGCACTTCAAAAGTGAGGCATTTCGTGTGCCAACCGGGTAAAAAGCCGTTTTGCCCGGAAAACACCACCCATTCGGCGGAATGCCTTTGCCTCGAAGCGCAACTGTTGCGCGACGTCGCGCAAGAAATGCACGACAGAAAAAACCGGCTCAGTGCCTCGCGTTGTCAGAGTACCGGCAACGCAAGGTCTTTGACCTGGAAATTTTGGTCTGGAGACCGTGCGAACGGATTCATCTTCGCTCCAGATTCGCCATCGCGGCGCAAAAACCGCATTGGCCTTCCGCTCGCCATCGCCCAATATCCGTCCATGCTTGCCCGTGTTTTGTCCGCTGCCTTGTCCGCCGCGGCCTCATGGGCGAAGGCGGAAGCCTTCCCCGTCGAGGTGGAGGTCAATTCCAGTTGGAGGATACGGTCATCGTGCCAATTATGTTGATTTCGCCAATGAGACGGGGTATGAAGTGGCTTCACAAACATCTAGCATCCACGCTTATGGGTTTATTCACAAAATCAGCGAAGCAGAATCCGAGGGTCATTGTTCAAGGCATCACAATTGAATTCGAGCAAAAGGCCGAGTGTTGGACGTTCGTTTACCGCGAAAAGGAATTTTATTGCTTCAATGCGGAACTAACGCTGCCAAGTCTGCCTCAGATCGATTCGCTCTTAGCTGGGCTTGCATCGATCGAGAACGATATGAAACTACGCATCAAGAACGGGCTGAAGCAATGGACCGGCGGCCACGCAAAGATTGATGATGGTGAGAGCTACATCATCGATGTTACGGGCTTCGCGCAAGGGTTGGTTGTCGCAAAGTGGTCGGGCGGCAATTCTTGGGGAGATCTGGGTGTTGATTTCTCGATCGAAAACGGCTCGATTGTTGAGGAGGATTGGGGAGACTGATGTCGAACAAACCTGGTCGTGGGAACAAGCTCCGCCATGGCTCACTTGCTATTTCGGGAGGAGCGCTTCGTTTCAAAACTCCTGAAAGGATACCCTGACGCGTGAGAAAGCAGGCGCCAATCACGCCCGCGTGTACCGCCGCGGCGCAAAAACCGCATTACCCTGGCGCCCGCGTTCGCCCACATCCGCCCCGTGCTGGCGGGTGTTCAAAACGCGCTCTAAAGGGGAAGGCGGATGTGGCCGATAGTATCTTGGACGCAAGCCCTGGCAAAGGGCAGCGCTGGCCGCTTAGGCCGCAGGCCCCTGGCGAGGGGGCTTCCGGGACTGGATTGGATGGTTTCTTGTGGACGGGGCCCGGAGGCAGGCGTACCCTGAAGATGAATGAACTCGAAGATGAACGTGATCCAACATGAGCATGAAGTTGTTGACAATTGACGATTGCCCAGTCGTCCGCCGGTCGATAGTCAACTCATTGCGGAATTACGACTGCACGATTTTGGAGGCCGACGGCGGGGCGGAGGGGTTGGCGATCGCGAGACGGGAACATCCGAATGTGATTTTGCTGGATTACCAGATGCCAGGGATGGACGGGGTCGAGGTGCTGGCGGCGATGCGGGCGGACCTGGAGTTGATTTCAACGCCGGTGATTATGCTGACGGGGGAATCGGCGCGGACGGCGGTGGTGAAGGCGGCGCGGCTGGGGGTGCGGGATTACCTTCTCAAGCCGGTCAACGGCAAGTTGCTGGTGGAGAAGCTCAACCACCTGGCTCCGCTGAGAAGCAAGGCTGAGAATGGAATGAAGGCCAAAGGACTGGAGTGCGCCGTCCACATTCTAGTTGTGGATGACCAGCCGGCAATTGAGGGACAAATCCGGGCGAAGCTGGCGGATGCTCCCTGGAAGGTGATTGGGGCGGCGAATAGCGAAGAGGGCCTGGCGACGTGTCTTTCGAGGAAGATTGACCTGGTGGTGGTAAGCCTGCTGCTGCCGAAGGAGGAGGCGTATAGTTTCTTTCACAACCTGCGGGGGCACGCGGTGACGGCGGGCATTCCGATGCTGGGCTTGTCGGTAAAGACGTGCCGGGCGGAGCGGGAGCGGGCGGTGGCGGCGGGATTCGCGGGGAACGTGACGAAGCCGTTGGATGGGGCGGAATTGAAGGCGCAGATTTACCAGGCGCTCAATCAGACGAGTCCCCAGCCGTGTTTCCAGCAAACCGACGGCGCGCTGGTGTTGACAATCCCGAAAGATTTTGACGAGGCGCTGCAGAGGGAGATCAATGCGATTTTGGACAGCGAGTTGACGCGGATGGTCAACGCGGGGGGCGACAGGATGATTGTGGATTTGACAATGGTGGCGTCGGCGACGACGCCGGTGCTGGCGGCGATATCCTCGGCGGCGCGGGCGTGCGACGAACTGTCTCTGAAGCGGGCGCTGGCAGGACCGGAGGCGCTGCGCAAGGAATGCGAGGCCAAAGCGCCGATGACGGGGTGGCAGATGGCGGAGACCCTGGCGTCGGCGACACAAATGCTGGCAGACGGCGGACTGGAAGCGGCGCCGAAGCCACAACCCGGTTTGCAAGCGGCTATTCTCTTGATTGACTGTTCGGAAAGCATGGCCGGCAACAAGATCGAACAAGCCAAGTCCGGGGCAAATGATTTTACAGCGGAGGCTCTGCGCACGGGATATTCAGTTGGACTCATTCGGTTTTCCGATCATGCCACCTTCCTTTGCCGGCCAACCCGGGAGATTGACCAACTTCGGCCCAAAATTGAGGGCCTGAGGGATGACGGAGGAACCAACATGGCTGAAGCAGTTCAAGTGGGAGCAGATCATTTAAGCTCCATTAGCGGAATGCGGACTTTGGTGGTTGTCACGGACGGGATACCCGACAATCCTCCATCCGTCCTGGATATCGCCGCCCGCGCGAAAGCAAGCGGAGTTGAAATCATTGCGATTGGGACTGACGACGCCGACAAAGATTTCCTGGATAAGCTTGCTTCCCGTTCCGATTTATCGGTGAAAGCCTCGAGGGAAATGCTGGCTCAAAGCATCGCTTCAGCGGCAAAAATGCTTGCGCAATCTGTGACAGCTTGATCACAACTTAACCGGCGGAACAGGCGTGTAGTCCGGCCAGTGGTTCGCTCAAGTGATGCGTTTTCAGGCGGGTATCATTGGGATTCTCCGCCAGTCGGCGCGGAGCCGTCTCGATTTGCGGTTGTAGCGCGGGGTTTTTCCTGATTATGCGACGGAACGCCCGTTCAAACTTGGTCGTGGGAACAAGCTCCGCCATGGCTCACTTGCTCTTGCGCAATCTGGCGATGAGGTTTTCAGCCGACTGAGTCTTGAGTTTGCCGGAGCGAAAAGCTTTGACGGCCTTCCTGGCCTCTGCCGCTGTTTCTTGCCGCCACGTTTCGATGCGACGCTGGCGCAGCAGCCCTTCGAGTATTTCCTGTTCGTCCGCCGGCAACGCCTCGGCTTCGGTCAGGACTCGATCTAAAGTTAAAGCAGCCATGGATTCAATTCGTTGGTTTGAATTCCCACCCTTTCCCTGAAATCGCCAAGTTATTTCGTCCCACCCGGTGTCACCGGTCACTTCAAAACCAGCCAGTCGGGGTCGAATCAAAACCAGCCACTCCGAGGTGCTCAATTCATATCAGGTTTCTTGATGGCGGCAAGGGGTTTTTCAATTTCTTCATACCCGCTGGATGCCGTTCACTCTGCCGTCACGTTTGCTGTCAAATCACCACTTTTCTCTTGGTTTTCGTCCTTAACGGTAGAACTTATTCGCGCTGCGTCACTGGCTTCCGATATGAAACATGGGCCTGATCGCGTCGTCGATAGCAGTGATTTGTTAACTGACAATTATCGCATATCCTCGTGGGTGAAAGTGATCGTAACCCCGTCAATGTTCGTGGGGCTCGGGGGATGCCAGTCCTCTCCGATGCGAAACTTCACAGCTAAATCGTGAGCGGAAACCCATTGTGCCGTGAGAACTCCCCCAGGACCACAAGATAGCACGTTGCCGGTGTTGCCAATCTTTTGGGTTGGGCGGCGCAACGACAATTGCGGCCAATAACCAGTAGTATTGTACGGACACATCTCGAACACTGTGGCTACATGGCGGCCATCGGGAGATGGAATGTCCTGCTTGGAAACCATATCCCAGTCGCTGTTAGAGCATCCAATCAAAAACAAGCTCAGTAGGATGGCAATTGCACCGCGCATATACAGGCTAACTCTTGATATACGACCGCCACGCGGACAATATGACGGGTTCGCGGTGAAAATCGAGGCGATTTCCCTAGCTTGCCCGGCAATGCGTTCGGTGAACGCGCTCGCCAAGCGGTCCGAAACCGCACGATACTTTTCCGCCTCAGCGTCCAAATCAGCCTTAAAACGGCTGCTGAAAACAGCTTTCACGACGCGCGACCGAAAACCTCCTGGAAAGCCAATCCCGCGTCCTTCTTTGAGAGCAGCCCTTCCAGCCGGCTGTTCAACTCGGCTTTGATCTCCGCGTCGGTGCGCGAGTCGGTTTCAAGGCTTTGAATCAGCAGCTTCGCCAGAGCCGCGCGGTCTTCCATCGACAGCGACAGGGCTTCTTCGGCCACCGTTAAATTCGTTAGCGGCATAGGCAAACGGTGCCGCGGATTATTGCCAATGCAAGGTTTTTGATCTGGAGACCGTGAGAACGTATCTATTCTCACTCCAAATTCGCCGCCGCGGCGCAAAAAACCGCATTGCCCTCGCGCCCGCCTTTGCCCACAATCCCCCCATGCTTGCCCGTGTTTTGTCGGCTGCGGTCAATGGAATTGAAGCCTTCCCCGTCGAGGTGGAGGTCAATT
>Ga0224555_1000830_pt1 | contig 47023 bp, 23 predicted proteins | sample 714S23034metaG_FD_180687 | JGI IMG/M metagenome (GOLD analysis project Ga0224555, IMG submission 180687) | Peat soil microbial communities from Stordalen Mire, Sweden - 717 S2 30-34 | ecosystem: Environmental > Terrestrial > Soil > Wetlands > Peat | place: Sweden: Norrbotten County, Stordalen...
AAAACGGCACGGAGAGCTTGCTATAAGCTACCAACGGGATTACTGCCTGCGCGCCCCAGTTCTAACACCAGCCCTGCAAACCGCTGAATCGGACTTGGCAAAACGCTATGCCCGACACACACCTAGGGTTTGCAAGAGGCACAGATGTTTGCAGATCATTTCGGCATCTTGTAGCACAATCATTCTCAGGTGCTTTTTCTCCAATCGTCCTCCAAATGTGCCGCTAACTCCTTATCCTGGACGACTTTGCAAATAACTCCTTTGTTTTGACGACTTTACAGCGCAACCCTGTCTGTAACATCAAGAAAACAACGACTTTGCGTCCAAAGTACGGGTGGGGGTAGGCCGTTCAAGCATTAGTTTTGCCGTCGGAACAAACCAAAGCCCCGAAGGGGTGCCTGAATATGGAATGCCGGTTTCCTGGTTATTTTGCAAGAGGCTCAGCTGATCGGCATTCTGGCGCGGGACAGGTGGTAGGCGAGTCGGGAATCGAACCCGAAACCCCCGGCTTAGAAGGCCGGTGCTCTATCCAATTGAGCTACTCGCCCACGTATAACTTATTTTACCGTTGAGCCGGCCCAAACGCATCTGTGAATGTCGCCAACGCAGCTTCCAGCGCCTCCGCTGCCGCTGCGGACGACTCGCCGCAGGAGGTCAGGTAGGCGGTGATTCCCAGGTCCATCCCGTCCGGGGTAATGAAAACGCGGCGTATGACCAGATCAGCTCGACAGCAGCCGAGCGGGACAGCGTGGAGGAGGCCGCAGATGCGCTTGCACGCCTTCTCGGCCATGGCCGGCAGCGCCCATTGTTGGTCGCTCCTGGGCAATAGGTCGATATAACAGCCCATGGCGTGGGTTGAGCTGCCGGGCAGCGCATCCAGCTCATCGGGGTCGAATTCACCCGGCTCCAGATGCGGCCAGAAATCGCATTTCGAGGTCCAGACCAGCGAGTCAGCGGCATTCAACCTTGCCAGGGCCTCGCCTAATGCCGGAAATTGAGCGGCCTCAGGCAGATGCTCGGCGCTTTCCGGATGGTCGCGCAGATCGACAAACTCCGCCCAGTGCGCCTCGATCACCGGCGCGGCAAGGCCCGCCGCATCAGGGCCCACCTCGAACTCCCAGTCAGCTTCCATAAGACTCGGATGTTACCGCATGAAGGAATCGCATCACCGTCGCCTCCGCCCAGTGTATTTCGTTGCCGGGATCGCGGGAAAGGTAGGCGCAGTGGCCGCCATGACGGGTCTCGATTAAGGTCACATGCGGGTTGGCGAGCAGCTTGGCGCGGGTCTCGGGCAGCAGGCGAATAAAGGGGTCGTCCTGTGCGCGCAGCACCAGCGCAGGAACCGTGATCCGATCCACCACGCGGGCGGCGCCGGCGCGGTCATAGTAGTCGTCGGCGTCGCGGAAACCCCAGTAGCGGGACAAAATCTTGTCGTCGAACTCCCGAATGGAACGCACCGGCCCGATGGACTTTCGGCTTGCATAAATGCCGGGAAACAACTTCGCCTTGCGCTCGTAACGCGCCAACAGCCCGCGCAGAAAGTTCCACTCGTAGAGGCGATTGAACCCCTCGTGCAGGGCATCGGCGCCTAGGGCCAGGTCGATGGATGGGCAGACCGCGGCCACGGCGCACAGGGGACCACGTTTGTCGCCCCACTCCCCGGCCAGTTTCAGCACCAGGTTTCCGCCCATGGAGTAGCCCGCCAGCGCCACTCGCTCCAGGCCGAACCGCTCCGCATAATGGCGAACCACCACGCCAACATCCCCCGAAAGTCCGGAGTGATACAGCGTGGGCGTCAACGTCTCCGTGCCGCCGCAGGTGCGCATATTCATCCGCACCACGTTCCAGCCGGCAGCCCAGGCGCGCGCGGCAATGCCCTGAATGTAGCGGGAATCCGACGAGCCTTCGAGGCCGTGAACCAGCACCACGGTAAGCCGTGCAGCCCTGTCCGGCTCCTCTTGCCAATGGCAATGGCACAGCACGCGGCTGCCATCCGCCGGGTCCACCTCGACCGTCTCCGAGACAGCCGCCAGGCGGAATGCCGGCCGGGGAAAATAATTCCCGGCGATCGTCTGCACGTGGCCGCCGCTTAGGCCGCGGTGAGGAACAAACGCGGGAAAGCCAGCCGGCAATTCGGAGGTATTGCTGTCAAGCCCTGTATTATCTTTGATTTTCAGAATCACATAGACTCGGGAATCGAGAAGGTTGGCTCTTGCAGATTATGCAAGTTGGGGCGGCTAGTGGGGATCGAACCCACGACATCCTGAGCCACAGTCAGGCGTTCTGCCGCTGAACTATAGCCGCCATATACACAGATTGTAGCATCGAATCAGAGCTTTCGGCTCAGGGAAGCAAGCCAAACAAGTAGCTTCACTGACCCAAACCTTGTACACTTTTCCTGATTTCAATGCCCGGTCTGTCTCCGAGGAGGAGCTATGAAAATACCCGCCAGGGACATCGTAATCTCCGTTTTTTTGACTTTGGCCATCGGCCTGTTCATGCCGGCGTCAGCGCAGAATCCGAACTCGACCTCCGCAAACGGCGGAATCGCAAGCCTTGCCGGGACTTTCTGGACCGTAGTGGAGACAGATGGCGATAACGACATATTCAATTTTCTGGCAGATGGCACTTTGTCCTATTCGTATCAGAATGGGTCCTACACAAACGGTACGTGGAAGCAGGATGGGGATTCGATCTACATCGAGATGAATAATAAATTCGTCGAATATAAAGGTCGAATCACAGGAACGCATATCGAAGGCACAGCCTCGAACGTCAAGGGGCATAAATGGACCTGGACAGCGGACAAGAGATAACCTGAGGCCGTGACAACAGGATTGACCGGGCCGATTCAGGCGCTAAGACCCGTTGCTTCTGCTCCAACGTGGCGCCAATCAGCGTTACAATCGAAGAGTGTCGGGGCGTGGCGCAGCCTGGTAGCGCATCTGCTTTGGGAGCAGAGGGTCGCTGGTTCGAATCCAGTCGCCCCGACCAGCATAAAATATTGATAATGCAAGCGATATTGACCGTTTCAGAGTGGTGAGACGAAAGCCTGCCCTGAGCGTAGTCGAATGGGGATCTGCGGTTGTTCTTCAATGAACTTTTGACTCACCACACGAGTTGTAAGTCGAGCGCGGCGGTTGGGTTCATATTACTACGCCACCGCCTGTCGGGCGGCGGACTGCGATCGTCCACATTCGCTTCCTGGGCCCAGAGTTCGGATCCTGCGGAAGTTCTTCTCCGTTCGCAGGAAGGCCGAATCCAGCCGATTACTTGAGGCCTGCCGCAATGACTTTTGTCAGAGACCCGTTGGCGTCGTCGAGATTCAACGCCCACACATATGCGCCGCCCAGCTTGTGTTTTCTGATATAGGCCGTCTTCAAAGCCATCGAAGTGGGGTCGTCGAAGCTGTAAAAGGTTCCTGTGATCGGATTGTAGAGCGTCGCGCTGCCCCGTTCCGAATCGTACCAGAGGGTGTATCCGCTCTTGTTGATGAGGTTTTCGATCGTAGCGTAGGTCAAGAATCCCGGTGTCAACAGCGTGTCACAGCCTGGCGACGGAGCGCCCTTGTCTGGTTTTGGACACAGGCCCGAGCCGTCGGACAGGAGAACCGGCGAAACAGATGTTGAGTTCTGGTACAAACCATGATTCACATTGGGGACACCTGTCCATCCGACGGCATACAACGGAAGACCCATGGTGTACTTGGCCGCCGGCACACCGGCCTTGAGATAGGCCGTTACAGTCTCATCGATGCTGAACGCCGCGGCGCGCAAGGGGTTCTCGGCAGTATCGTACAGCGGAGATTGCTCATTGGTTTGCCTATCCCATGATCCGGCATAGTCATAGCCGTCGATGGTCAGGAAGTCCACCTGCGCAGCGGCCGCCTTCAGATCGATGTTGACATAATTTCTGGGGCCCGCTGGCGAATCGAACGAAAGAATGTATTTCTTTCCGGTTGTCTTCGATAAACGGTTGAGCTGTGCGCGAAACTCAACGAGCAGAGCGGTGAAATTCTGCTTGTCCGCGGCGCCGGGAAACTCCCAGTCGATATTGAAGCCGTCGAACAGGCCTGGAGCCTGAACGCCGGGGGCGATGTTGCCCTTGATAAACATATCAATGCACGAGGATGCGAGCGTTGCGCGTCCTTCCGCGGTGCTGGCTGCGGCCGTCCACCCGTCAGTGCTGCCCAACTGCCCACCCAAAGAGATCAGCGCTTTGAGATGGGGATGCAGCAGCTTGAGTTGCTGGATCGCGCCGTAATTTCCTAACAGCGGTGCGGCATAGGGCTTGCCGCTGACACTGGGCACCGCTGGATTCTGATAGGCGTCCAAGGGATCGGCAATGACGCAAGCGGGCGAGGGCGGCGCGCTTACATTTCCAAAGGCGTAGATCAGGTAAGTTAATTTTCCGGCTACACCATTCTTCTCGAAATCCGCAAGGTTGCGCCCGGAGTAATGTATATTCCACTCCTCGAAGTAGGCGCTGAAGATTTTGCCGTGGGACCGTTGTTGCGCGCGGCAAGGCGAGGATAACCCCGTCAGCAGCAACACACTCATCAGAATCGCCCAACATGAATGCGGCAGCAAGAATTTTGGCATGACAAACTCCTTCACATTTTGTCCAAGATTACAGCAAGCGGCATTACCCCATCACGACAACGACCTCATGTACCGAGCCCTCCGGCTGCGCCGCGATCGGTCCATGCACGGTCTTGCCGTCGAGCGTTGTAGTAATCACGCCTTTCTGCACTCCATGCGGGTTCTTCACGGTGATTTCAAAGGTTGCCCTCCGCCACTGGCGCGTGACCCTAAACTCCTTCCAGTCGCTGGGAATACAGGGATCGACGATCATTCCATCGAAGCTGAGGCGCACTCCAAGCATCCATCGCGTCACGGCTGTGTAGTTCCAGCCGCCGCTGCCTGTCAACCACGGATGCCGCGCCCGTCCATGCGCGGTGTGATCCTTTCCCATGACGAACTGGCAGTAAGAATATGGTTCAGCTTCGCGAATCTCGATCCGATCATTCTGGTTATAGGGAAGCATGGAGTCATAAAACTTCATGGCTTGTTCTCCCCGGCCCAACTTGCACTCGGCGATAATGGCCCAGGGATTGGGGTGGCTGAAGATGGCGGCGTTCTCCTTGACACCCTTGTAGACACGCCCGATAAATCCAATATCATCATTGGGCTTGGAGAATGCCGGCCAGGCCAGATGAATGCCAAATTTGGAAAACAGGTACTTATCCACGGCATTCATGCAGGAAATGCCGCGCTCTGGAGAGGCGGCGCCGGAAACCACCGCCCAGGAGTTGCTCTCCAGAAAAACCTTGCCCTCTTCGTTTTCATGTGAACCGATCTTCAAGCCATGCGCCGTAAAACCTCGAAGATACCATTCTCCGTCCCACAATTCCCGCTCACAAGCGGCGCGGACGGTTTCTGCCATTGCGCCATACTTTTCTGCATCATCGTGGCGGCCAATGAAGCGTGCGGCCTCGACAAAGGCGCGCAAAGCCCAGTGGTGCATGAACGACACCATCGCGCTTTCCCCGCCGCCGAGATTCAAGCAATCGTTCCAGTCAGCTCTCAGGCCCTTGCAGATGCCATTTTGGCCCACTTGCTCGGTGGAAAAATCCAGAGAGCGTTTTAGGTGCTCATAAACCGTGGCCTCGCCCGCATCGGCAAAGGGCAGCACCTGATCGAAGAACGCCACGTCGCCAGTCTCTTTGACATATTCGCACGTGGTGACGACGATCCACAGCGCATCGTCGGAGCAGGCGTTCTCGATACCGTGAATCATGCTTTTGATGTCGGGCGCATGAGCGATGGTGGGCGATTTGAATGTTGGCGCTTTCTGCTTTTCAGGGTCGAACCAATCGGGATCGAACAAGTGCAGGCCGTAGCCCTGGCTGACTTGCGCTTTCAATAATTCGACGATACGCTGCCGGCATTTTGCGGGATTGGTGTGGACCACGCTCATCACATCCTGCGAGGTGTCGCGGAAGCCCAGCCCGGTGCGGCCGCCAACTTCAACGAACGATGCAAATCGAGACCAGACTACGCAAGTCTCCGCCTGGTAGAGTGTCCAGATGTTGACCATCGTGTCGAGCCCCTGGTGAGGGGTCTTGCACTGGAAAGCGGACAGCTTCTTTTGCCAATAGCTCTTCAGCGCGGCAAACTCCCTGTCGACATTGTTCAAAACGGAATACTTGCTCCTGATCTCCTGTCCTTTTTTCCTTGGTCCCACACCCAGCATGAAGACCAGACGGGATTCCTCGCCGGGCGCGACGACAATCTTCTTCTGCAAAGCTCCGCAGTGGTTTCCGCCCAGCTCGGCGCTGCCCTCGCATCCTCCCTGCTCGACGGCAAGCGGATTCGTTTCCGTACGGTAGTTGCCCAGAAAGCTGTCGCGCATGGTGTCATAACTGTCAGGCTCGAAGTTGCCGGCAAAATAATGGAAGGTCGAGGGTTCGTAGAAGAAGTCGTATTCGATCACGCCATCTTGATAGCTGGTCCCGCTGGCGTACAAGCTCATCTGCAAATTCTGATTGTCGATCTCAATGTGATGAAAAGAGAATTCCACATAGCCGTAGACGCTCAACCGGCGCGGCTCCGCGCCCGTATTCGTGATTTTCAAATCCCACAGTTCTACGTCGTCGTCGAGAGGGATAAACAGCGTCTGCTCCGCGTGGATATCCTGATAGTCGCAGGAAAACTTTGAGTAAGAGAGGCCGTGCCGGCATTCATATTTGGCTTGATCCAGGCTCTTGCCCACGGGTTGCCAGGAGACTGACCAATACTCTCCGGTATCGTCGTCGCGCAGGTAAACATAGTGACCGGGGCGGTCGAGCGGAACGCCGTTGGCGCGAAAACGCGTGATGCGATGATGCTCGGCGCTCTTGTAAAACGAATAGCCGCCGGCATTGTGGGAAATCACGGCGCACAGGTCCTTCACGCCGAGATAATTGGTCCAGGAAACCGGAACATCGACGCGGTCGATCACATACTCCAGGTTCTCGTTGTCAAAGTATCCGTAACGCATAACGTCTCTCCGATAAACCATGCCATCGACGAAGCATACGCGTCGTCATTCTGATGCAGATAAAAACGCTGGAGTTCTATTTTTCCGCCGTCACAAACTGCCGGAGCCATTGGATCATTTCCTCGGCTTTTGCCTCCGTATCAGCCTGAACGCAGAGCCGCAGCACCGGCTCGGTTCCAGAGAAACGCAGCAGCGCCCAATTATCGTTTTCCAGGTAGAGCTTGGTGCCATCTTCGTGGCTGATCCTGATCACCGGATAGCGGCCAATGCTGCTGCTTGTCGCCTCTTCCAGGCGTCGTGGCACGGCGATTCGCATCTCCGGCGTGGCCGGTATGCTTTCTTCCAGATCGTACAGAGGGCCGGTGAGAGCATAGATGCAATCGCGCAACTGAGAGATCTTCTGCCCGGTGCGGGCCAGCATCTCGACCACCAGGGCCGAAGCAAAGATGCCATCCTTGCCCAGAATATGTCCGCGAATGGTGAGGCCACCCGACGACTCGCCGCCCAGCAGCGCATTGTGCTGCTGCATGACGTTGACGATGTGTTTGAAGCCGACCGGAACCTCGTAACATTCTTCGCCCATGGAGTGGGCGAGGCGGTCGAGCAGGTGCGTGGTGGCCAGGTTTCGCACCACGCCGCCGCGCTCGCCGCGCACCTCGTGGAGATACCAGTAGAGCAGCAGCAGAAGATCGTTGACGGAGATATAGCGGCCCTGCTCATCGAGGATGGCGATGCGATCCGCATCTCCATCCATCGCCAGCCCGACATCATAGCCGTCCTCTTTCATTTGCGAGCTGAGCATGCGCAGTCCTTCGAGGCTGGGAGCCGGCGAACGCCCGCCAAACAACGGATTGTGGCGCTCGTGAATGAAGGTGACGCGGCAGCGAGCCTCCGTCAGCACCGTGCCCAGCGTAAGCTGGCCCACGCCGTACATGGGATCAACAATAACCTTGAGGCCGGCCTTGCGAATCGCTTCCAGATCGATCAGCGATTCAACGGCATCGACGTACTCGTTGGTGTAGTCCTTATGCCGGACAATGCCATTTTCGAGTGCGAGATCGAGTTCCAGCTTGATGACATCGTCCGGAGTCAGGGCGTTGGTCTCGGTTTCGATCTTGCGGGTCTCATCGTCCAGCAGCAGCGCCCCGTCGCTGTGAAAGACCTTCAGGCCGTTCCATTCCGGCGGATTGTGACTGGCGGTGAAAACCAATCCGTAGGCGGAGCCTTCCCGCGCGGTGGCGTAGGTAATGAGCGGCGTGGGCGCATCTTCGCTCAGCAGGATGGTGGGGATGTTGTTGCCGGCAAATACTTCGCTCGATGCCTCGGCGGCTTGCTTGGAAAGGAAGCGCCGGTCGTAGCCGATGATCACGCCGTGCTTCTCTTCACGGCGCTGGGTAATCTCGTTGGACAACGCCTGGCTCAGCCGCCGCACGTTGTGCATGGTGAACCCCTCGCCAATGATGGCGCGCCAGCCGCCGGTTCCGAAGGCCACCATGTTCTGTTCCTCTTGCCGGTGCGGACGAAAGAGGCGTTTTTGCAGAATGAACTCGGCCTGCTCCAGGTCCTTGGTGTTGTTGATGCCCTGCACTTCGTCTTGATCGTAGAGTTGATAATTCGCAATCCTGAGACCGGAGCGGATGAGCTGATGTACGCAATCGGTCAATCGCATTTCACCTTTGCGAGACGAAGTGGAGAGCTGCTCGAGCGCCGTCAAGATCGCCCCTGCATCGACCACATAGGCGCCGGCGTTCAGTTCGTGAATCTCCCGCACCTCGGCAGACGCTTCGGTTTCCTCGATGATGTCGATGATCTGTCCAGCGGCGTCGCGAATGATGCGCCCGTAGGGAAGTTGCCGGTTCACCACCGCGGTGAGCAGCGTTAGGTGAGCCTTGCGCAGTTGATGGCGGTTCAGCAGTCCGCGAATCGAGTCCGGACGCAGAAGCGGAGTGTCGCCATAGAGAACCAGAAGATTGCCCGTTGCATCCTTGAGCAATTTCACCACCTGCAGCACGGCATCTCCGGTGCCCAGCGCTTCTTCCTGAACGACATAATGAAACTGCGGTCCCAGATGAGAGCGCACCTCGTCCTGCCGGTAGCCGACCACCACGTAGATGTCTTCGGGCCGGACGACCCGCAAGGCATTCTGCACCACGCATTCGAGAATGCTGCGCTCGCCCAGCGATTGCAGCACCAGGGGTTCGCCGCTGGCCGTGATGGCCTGCGCGCCTGCCGCCAGAATCACGGCCTTCAACCCGGCTTTGGCGTCGAGAGATACCGAGTCCTGGATTTTAGTTTGTGCTGTCTTTGCCATTGGCCTATCTCTCCATAGATTTTGTGAGAACGAACCTTACGCTGCGGCGCCTGGCGCCTGTTGCGCGAGCTCTCCCGCGTGCATGGGAATGAAGCGCGAGAGAATCAGGGCGGGCAGCGCACAGAAAAGCGTCCAGATGAAAAAATGCTGGTAACCGAGCTTGCTTTGAATCCATCCGCTCACCGCGCCAGGCACGATGAAGCCGAAATTCATCAGCGAATTCGCAAATGCGTAGTGGGCGGTCTGGAACTTGCCTGGCGCGATCTCTTGCATCATGAGAAGAATGATGCCCACGAAGCCGAAGCCGTATCCGAACTGCTCGACTCCCAGGGCAACGGTGACCACTAAAAGATTGGTCGGCAGCGCATGGCTCAAATAGACGTACGCGAACAAAGGCATGGTCAGCATCAGCAGCAGCCAGGTCAAGGAGCGCTTCAAGCCCAGTTTGGCCGCGAACAAGCCGGCCGCGATGCTGCCCAGCAATACGCCCCAGGCAACAAAGAAATAGATGCTTCCCACCTCGGTGGAACTCAACCCCAGGCCGCCGCTGGCTCGCGAAGAGACCAGGAAGAGCGGGCCGACCTTCATCACTTGCCCTTCACCGGCGCGATAAAGAAAGATGAAGACCAGCAGCAGAAAGATGTGCGGCTTCTTGAAGAAGCTGATCACGACTTCGCCAAAAGTGCCGGCCATCTGCGCCACCGATTCGGATTTTCTTTCTTCACCGCCCCTGGGCAGAATGCGCGCGTGATAAAGACTGAGCGCCACCAGCACCAATCCAACGATGGCGAAGACCAGCATCCATGCGCGAACCACCGGAGCGGCGGCGTGCTGGCGGGCGAATCTGTCGGTGAGAAAGCCGGAGAGCCAAAGCAGAGCGCCAGTGGAAAAGACGCGACCCAGGTTGTAGCAAGCGCCTTGCGGGCCGATATATGCGGCCTGTTCCTTGGGAGTCAGTGCGGCGATGTAGATGCCATCCGCGGCGATGTCATGGGTCGCCGAACAGAAGCCGATCACCACCAGCATGGCCACCGAGTAGCGGAAGAAATCCGGCATGTTCAGGGATAGGGAAAGCAGCACCAGGCTCAACCCGCCCGCCAGTTCCATGGCCACCACGAAGAACTTTTTGGTCTTGTACATCTCCAGCAGCGGACTCCACAGCGGCTTCAGGCTCCAGGGCAGGGTCAACGTGCTGATAATCGCCGTAATCACGGCATTGGAAACGCCCATCTTCTTGTAGCAGACGATTGCCAGAAAGTTCACGATGTAGAAAGGAATGCCCTCGGCGAAATAGAGGGTAGGCACCCAGGCGGCGGGATGGCGTCGAAACGACTGCTCACTACTGGCGCTGCGGGTCATCGGTATCCTTCTTCTCGATCTGAAGTTTCGCCATGGCGCACGGCTGTGAACTGGCTGCGGAACAGCAAGGCCGGACAAGCAATCCCGGTCGCGATTCGCGGACCGTGCCTCTGGACACGCTCCGCAGGAGACACTTTGAACTGTGACATGGAACCGATCCTTTGACTTCTGCGAAGAAGCCGTCATCAAGGCTCTCTTCGCAAAGTGGCTTGCCTGCAGCCAATATAAGTAACGGTAGAACGAATTCCTATCGATTACAAGAAAAATTTAGCTGTTTGCCATATAAATATCCACTAGAGTGACCATTATCACTACTAATGCCCATATCTTCTCTTTCGAAGGCGCTAGTCCTGGCGAATATAATGCGAATATACGCATTGGACAAGATCCATCGATACATCCATTCAGCACTTCAGGTCGATCATATACGATGAAGTTGGTCATAACTGTGAGTGAATTCCTAAAATAATTTACAGTTCGCTCAAAAAACCTCGCTCAGGCCTTCCTTTTTCTCTCTCCAAAAGGGTAGAATCGGTCCCGTATGGCCGAAACCCTCAATCGCCGCTGTGAACTCATCATCAAATTCCTCCTTCGCACCGGAACTGCCTCCGTCGAAGAGATCCTCGAGGTAGCCGGCTCCTCGGCCCCCAGCATCCGCCGCGACCTGGCCAAGCTGGAAAGCCGCGGCCTCATTCGCCGCACCCACGGCGGAGCCACGCTCGTCGAGCCGCTCCTCTACGAGCCTTTCCGCTACGACAGCTCCTTCCTGGCCCGCGAGCAGCGCTTCGCCGAGGAAAAGCGCCGCATCGGCCTCGCCGCCGCCGAGCTCGTACTACCTAACGAAACCGTCGGCCTCACCGCCGGCACCACTACCACCCACATTGGCCGCAGCCTGCGCCACCGCGACAAGATTCAGGTCGTCACCAACGCCATCAATATCGGCATGGAGCTGTGCAATCAGCCGGGCATCCGCACCTATCTCACCGGCGGCGTGGTTCCCTGGGCGTGGTCGTTTTCGCTAACCGGTAACGCGGCGCTGACGTTTCTGGACAACGTATACATGGACAAGGTCTTCCTCAGCGTCACCGGCCTGGACGCCGAGCGTGGGGCCACCACGCTGGAGTCCGACGAGGCGCTGGTCTACCGCAAGATGCTCAAGCAGGCCAAGCAGGTGATTGTGGTGGCCGATGCCAGCAAACTGGGAAAGGTGAGCCCTGCATTCATCTGCCCGGCCAGCGAGATCAACGTCCTGATCACCGACACCGGCGCGACGGCCGAAACGCTGGCCCCTTTCGAGCGCCAGGGAATCCGCATCATCCGCGCATAAAGCTCAGGACTGGCGGCTGTATTCAGTTGAATAGGGCTTATTTTCTTCCACGGCGAAATGGCCGCGCAGCAGCCGCACCGCGGTGCGAACGTCGGTCTCCAAGATGTCCGCTTTTCCAACGGCGGTATGTCCGTTGAAGCTCTCCCGGCTGGACTTCCCGGCTCTGCGCGTCAGCGAACCATGCAGGAAGCGGACGCCGGTCCGTTCCAGAACCTCGACCAGGGAAGCTAGCCTCAGCCCGCCTCCGGCCATAATCTGAATGCGGTCTCCGGCCAGCCTTACCAATTGCGCAACCTGCCCGGCGCCGGCCAGCACATCCGGTGCTCCGCCCGAGGTCAACAGGCAATCGGCCCCCGTCTTGAGGATCGCTTCCAGAGCCTCGGACAGATTCGGCGTCTCGTCGAAGGCTCGATGGAAGGTCACCTTCATGGGACGAGCCAGCTCCACCAGTTCCCGGCTCCGGTCAACGTCAACGCGGCTGTCCGCCCGCAGAACGCCCAGCGCAACTCCTGCCGCCCCTGCCTGCCTGACCCATTGCACTTGCTCCTTCATCTGGGCAAATTCCGCAGCGGAATAGGCAAAGTCGCCACTGCGGGGACGAACCAGCACATGAACGGGGATCGAAAGCGTTTGGAGGGTGGCGGCGGTCAGCCGCTCGCTGGGCGTGATTCCGCTGACTTCGAGCCTGGAGCACAACTCGATGCGGTCAGCGCCGCCCCGTTCGGCCGCCTGGGCAGCCTTGAGGGACTCGGCGCAAAGCTCAAACAAATAAGTATTCATGAAAGATTCCAGAATGGCAAAACGCGTACCGCGCGGTGCTCGCGCATCTGCCTACAAGGATGTACGGCGGACACAAGCATCCGCTGACCAAAAACACACACTATACGGTTAGTCATATTTTGTCAAAACGATCAACAATGTAGATTGAAAATCGTAGTTCTGGTCATTTATCCTAAAGCGTTTCCCCTGTCTGCCTTTGACTTTCGGTCTTTCCATTGCATAAGCCGGCAGTTGCCCAGTGGATTTCGGTGAGAGGTCTACTCGTTTGTAAACAAAGGGCGTTCACCACCGCTTGCGGCCTTTTTAACGTGGGATGAATCGACCGGGATGGGGTATTGCAGCGTGAAATATGGATTCAGAGTATGCCCTATGTCCGTTCGCGTTTAACCCATTATATTTCATAGTATTGACCACTTTAGCAGAATTCTGTCATTTTTTGCTTGCCAAACGTATGCGGACCGTATTATTGTTTTCCCGTCTCAATAGTGAGCGGTTTGCCGCATATTAATCATTCCTGCGGCGATCACGAAATCAAGGGGGAGCGCAAGTGATTCTTTCCCTTTTTCAATAAGGACAACAAATCAACCGGAACCAGAATCACAAAGGAGGATTTCAGTGAAGCTCCAACATCGGATAATGCAAAATCTCCAACATGAAATCTCATGGACACGCGAATGCAGAGCATTCTTCTTCCTTCTGGCAGTTGTACTGCTTTTCAACCCGTTGTTTACAGGGGCGCAGGAATTGACAGCAACGCTCAGCGGCGTAGTTTCCGACGCCACCGGGGCCCTGGTTCCTCACGCCTCAATCACGATTGCTCAGAATGGCGTCAATGGGGTGACGCGCGTTGTACAGTCGGATAACACAGGCAACTATGTCGCCACCAACCTCATAGCCGGAACCTATTCGATCACCGTAACGGCGCCGGGCTTTGAGACGTTCATGGCCAAGGACATCGTCCTGAACGTCGCCGAGAAGCACGCCGTGAACGCGCAATTGAAGGCCGGCTCGGTTAACACGACGATCACCGTGGAAGACAACCCGGTATCGATCGATACGGAGAGCAGCGCCCAGGCGGGCACCATCACCGGAACCCAGGTTCGGGAACTGGAAATCTCTAACCGCAACTTTGCCATGCTGGTCACGCTGCAGCCCGGCGTCATCAATGCCGGCCTCGGCGATGAAGCCACCACCGAGAGCAATACGGGCTTGGCCGTCAACGGCGCGCGCTCGACGGCCAACAACTGGACGGTGGACGGCGCCGACATCAACGATTCCGGCTCCAACCAGACCACGGTCAATGCGCCCAGCATCGACGCCATTCAGGAGTTCACCCTGCAGCGCGGCAGCTATGACGCCGGCTACGGACGTTCCGGCGGCGCCCAGATTCTGGTGCAGACCAAGCAGGGCAGCAGCACCTTCCATGGCGATGCCTATGAGTTTGTCCGCAATACGGACTTCAACGCCAATGAATGGTTCAACAAGGCTGGCGGCATGCCTCGCGCTGACTACCATCGCAACGACTTCGGCTATACGGTGGGCGGACCGATTTATATTCCGCACGTATATAACTCCGATAAGAAGAAGACCTTCTTCTTCTGGTCGCAGGAATGGCAAAAGCAAGTACAGCCGTCTTCCGGAGTCAATGCGGCTCCTTCCACAGCCGATACGCAGGGCTTCATCGCCGACACGCAGTCGGGAAGCACCTATTACCCCTATGTCCCTTCGCTGTCGACTGCGTGCACGACAATCTTCCACAATGGAACCACCGCCGCGGTGCTTGATGGCACGGTTTCAGTCCCGGCTCACTCGACCTACATTCCAACCTCTTGCTGGAGCAAAAACGCCAAGGTATACAACACCGATGTTTTTATCCCGAACGTGGCCGCTGCGGGGACCAGCAATAGTCCATACGCTTTCTCCGCACCCTCGAATTACCGGCAGGAAATCCTGCGCATTGACCACAATTTCAGCGACAAGCTGCATTTCTTCGCACGCGGCATCGAAGAAAAGATGCCCTACCTGAACGTGCTTGGCCTCTGGTCTGGAACCTATCCAGGTTTGTCGGAAGAGACCGTGGATTCGCCGGGCAAGAACGTGGTGGGCAACCTGACCTGGACGATTTCGCCCAAGATGATCAACGAATTCGAGTTTGTCTGGGCTCAGGGTACCTACAGTGCAATCCCCATACCAGGAGAATTCTTCAATTCCTCCACCGCCTTCAGCACTCTCACGGATAACTGGGCTTATGCAGATCCCTATGGCCGCAATCCCAATCTGAGCGTGACCGGCGTGGGTGGATATGCGGCCGGAAACGCCCCTTATGGCGAGCGCAACCTCGATCGCACTTACTTTGACAACCTGGCCATCACGCTGGGCAAGCACACCATCCGCACGGGCTTTCAGATCCAGCAGATGATCAAGACGGAAAATGGCACCAGCGGCAATGCGGGTTTCACCTTCACCAACACCCAGGCAAACTCCAGCGCCACTTGGAGCTATGGCGATTTTCTGCTGGGCCAAGTGAATACCTACTCGCAGATCAACCGCGACACGGTTCCTGATTTGCGTTTCGTCAATGCTGAAGCGTATGTGCAGGACGACTGGAAGATCAGCCACAAGCTGACTGTGAATCTAGGCCTTCGCTGGAGCCGTTTCCCTTCGCCTTCGGACGTGAACGGCACACTGGTCAACTTCGATCCGCTGGTGTATAACGCCGCGAATGCGCCAGCTATTACCGCGGCGGGCAACTTCCCCTCCGGAAATCCGAACACTTACGGAAATGGAATCATCGCGCCCAAGGGCGGAACATGCGAAGCGGCTCAGTACATTGCGCCGCTGACGACCTGCTCGCCTTTTGGAAGCCAGGTTAACCCGGCCTACAACGGCGATTTTGGCCCGCGCGTCGGCTTCGCCTACAACCCCGATGGCCACGGCAAGACCTCGATCCGCGGCGGCTTCGGCATCTTCTACGATCGCGTTCTGGACGGCATCTGGGAAGACAACGCCTTCCACGATCAGCCGCTGGCGCAGACCACGACCATCAACAACGGATCGTTTGACAACATCATGGGTACCGGCTTGGCCGCGCCTCCGGGGCTTGCTCCCAACGGGATGATTACCACCGGAACGCCGGCCTTCAAGCCACCCAACTACGCCAACTACAATCTCTCCGCGCAGCGCCAGCTTCTGCCCACCACCACGGTTGAAGTGGCTTACGTGGGCAACGTGGCTCGCCACCTGATCGGCCAGATTGATCTGAACCAGCCGACCATGGCTGCAAGAAACGCCCATTTAACGGACGATGTCAACGCAATTCGTCCCTACCTCGGCTTTGGCCACCTGGAAACCGTGGCCGCCATCTACACCAACAACTACAACGCGCTGCAGGTTTCGGCCAATCACAAGGCTCACGGACTGACGCTGGGCGTGGCGTACACCTGGTCGAAAGACCTGACCACCAATCCCTTTGATCGCCAGTGCTGCGAAACCTCCAACACCTACAACGTCAAGATGGACTACGGCCCGTCGACCATTACCAACACTCCGCAAGTTGCCGAGATCAGTTACGTCTACGACCTTCCGTTCATGAAGGCGCAGAAGGGCATCCTCGGCCGCGTTATGGGCGGCTGGGAGGTCTCCGGCATTACTTCCTTCATCTCCGGCACCTCGGCTACCGTGAACCAGAATGAAGATCCGTTCAATAGTATTGCTGGCAACCGCGGTCTCGGCCTGGCCCAGCAAAATGGACCCGGCTGGTGGACCTCGCAGTCCACGCGCCCGAACCAAGTGTCCGCGATTCAGAAGACCAAGAAACTTGGGGAATGGTTCTCAACCTCCTCCTTTGCTGTGGCATCCGGCAACTGGGGCACGGAGAAGAACGGCGCGCTGCTGGGACCGGGTGTGCAGAGATGGGATATGGCAGCGATCAAGAACGTGAACCTCGTTGGCCCCGTCAAGTTCCAACTGCGCGGCGAGTTCTTCAACGCCTTCAACCACGAGAACTTCAGCGGCATAGGTACGGGTATCGACGCTGGAACGCCAGCCACTGGCGGCTCCTTCGGTACTATCACCTCTGGCCACAGCCCGCGCGTCATCCAAATTGCTGGAAAGCTCATCTTCTAACCAGCCAGGCTTGAATGCCGCACAACCGGGGCCGGAGCGCAAGCTCCGGCCCCGGTATGTGTGCGAGGTGCGTCAAACCGCTGTTTCGAAAGACTAGGCGGCGCAACTCTCCGTTGATTCACAATGATCTGTTCCGGGCAAGCTCAATTCGAGCTTCGGGATAGATAGGAGTCACATGACCCCACGAATACGATCGGCATGTTTCGCTCTGCTCTTGCTTTTATTCCTGGCAGCCAATATCTCTTACGCGGCAAGCGGTCCCGCTTCGCAGATGCGTTTTGCGATACGCTGGCGCGTCTTGAACAACGGCCTCGTAGCATCCTCATTAAGTCAATCCATGCTCACACTGGCCAATACCGGGCAGAACGCTCTCCCAAAATCCGGATGGGCTCTGTACTTCAACTTCGACCAGGATATTGATCCCCTTCCGCAAACCTCTACGGTGCGCCTTACCCATATAAATGGCGACTTCTTTCGTCTGGAGCCGACCTCTTTCTTTCTTTCCATGGGACCAGGCGCAAAGATCACAATTCCATTGAATTACGCATTCCCCATTATCAACAAATCTCTAGCTCCCTCCGGCTTCTATTTTGTCTTCACCAATACGGACGGCTCTCCTTCGCAACCCTTGCCTGTAACAAACGTCGCGGTAAAAGGCTTTGAAAATCCAAGCCATTTATCCCGCGATAAGTCGGACATACTACCCGCCTCCACGCCGGCAACGCGCTTTGCTGAAAATCAGTTGCTGACTTTGCTTCCGCCAGATCAAGTAGAAGAGGCTCTGCCTACTCCAACTCATACACGTCGCTTGGTTGGCACAACCACCATTACCCCCTTGACCACCATCGTCTGTTCTCCCAAGCTACTGCGCGAGGCCGGCTATCTTGCTTTCGTATTACAACCGCTGCTAGGTGTGCGCTTGCGAATTAACACCAGAGATACCGCCATCGCACCAGGCCGGATAGTGCTTTCCATGCCCGCTTACGGCAGTCCCGACACATTCGGCGAAGAGGAGGGTTACAAACTTGAGGTGGCGCCACGAGGAGCAATTACTATCTCCGCTAACACGGCAACAGGCGTCTTCTACGGGATTCAGAGCCTCCGCGCGCTCATTTCTCCCGCCTTTTACCGCAGTCCTCATGCCGCCATTCCCATCTCTGCCGTCATCATCGAAGATGCGCCGCGCTTTCACTATCGCGGCCTGACCCTTGATGTAGCCAGAGATTTTCAGTCCAAGCGGACCGTATTGAAGCTTCTGGACGCAATGGCCTTCTATAAATTGAATAGACTTCAATTGCATCTGACCGACGATGAAGGCTGGCGTCTGGAAATCGATGGCCTTCCCGAGTTAACTCGGGTTGGAGGAAGACGCGGGCACACGTTGCTGGAAAGCGATCGCCTCGTGCCATCTTTTGGTTCCGGCCCGAGTTCTAATCCTGCACTCTCGCATGGCAGCGGCTATTATAGTCGCGCTGATTTTATCGCCATTTTGCAATATGCCACTCTACGCCATATCGAGGTTATTCCTGAAATCGAATCCCCAGGACACGCCCGGGCCGCAATCAAGTCGATGCAAGCCAGGTATCAACGATTGATTGCTGAAGGCAAATCCGAGGACGCACAAGCTTATTTGTTAAGCGACCAGGAAGACAGCTCAAGTTACCATTCTGTGCAAGGTTGGAACGACAATGTAATCAACATCTGCTTGCCTTCAACTTATCACTTTATGCAAAAAGTGTTTGAAGAACTGGTTAAAATGTATGCTGAGGCCGGAAGCCCTCTTCATATAGTCCATATTGGAGGCGACGAAGTACCGCAAGGAGCGTGGATGAGGTCTTCGGTGTGTGGATTTAGGGGTGAAACGACGATAGACAACTATTCCGCCGTCCAGTTGCGGAGCCAATATCTGGTAAAGATCAACGCAATATTGAACCATTTGGGGCTAATTACAGCGACATGGGAAGAGGGACTGATCCGGCAAGATTCTACACGTCGGTCTATCCCCGACCTTTCATTGGTGAATAGCCACCCGCTTGCATACGCGTGGAACAATGTTTGGGGTGAAGATAATACGGGAATTGCGTATATGCTGGCTAATTCCGGGTACGATGTGGTCATGGCTCAGGCGTCGAATCTATATTTAGATATGCCGTATAGCAAGGATCCAGATGAACCAGGAAATTACTGGGCCGGGTATGTGGATACCAGACAAGTATACGAGTTATCGCCTTTAAACATTTACGCTTCAGAGAGAGCCGATTGGATGGGGACCCCGGTAAATCCATGCACCGCATTGCAGGGGAAAGAACAACTGATGGAATCCGGAAAGAGCCATATTATTGGATTGCAGGCAAGCCTGTGGAGCGAACACATACTTGGCCAATCCGCGATGGAGTATTCGATATTTCCAAAACTCCTGGCCCTGGCCGAGCGCGCATGGGCCCGGCAACCGGCATGGGAGTCCGACTGCAACGGTTTGAACTCTGCCGCCTTCGCGCGCGATTGGAATGAATTTTCCAATCAGTTAGGGCAACGAGAACTTCGCCGGCTCGCGTATATGAATGGAGGGTTTCAGTACCGTATCCCCCCTCCGGGTGCAGTGATCGAAGAAGGCATTCTCAAGGCCAATGTCTCCTTCCCTGGATTATCTATCCGGTACACAACGGATGGCAGCGAACCCAATGCAAAGTCCACGAGGTATGTTATGCCTGCTGCGGTTGCAGGAACAGTCAGGCTCCGGAGTTTCGATCCGAAGGGACGTGGAAGCCGCACATCTACCGTCCAAACAAAAGATGCGCGCACGGCGAACGGTAGCGGAGAACCGCCGGATCGTTGAACTGACTCTGGAGCCGGGAGCCAGCGTAGTGTGAGTGGCGCAGGCCGAAGGGGTGAACGCGAACCAGGTTTTTACGTGGCATCGTTCCTACCGCGCCGGTAAGTTGAGCGATCCGGGGCGAGATGGCCTTGGCCGAACTGGCCGAACTGTTTGACGTGCATGGCCATCACCTATATCCCGATAGCGCGAGGGTTCGTCTATCTGGCATCGGTGGTGGATTGGTTCAGCCGCCGCGTCCGGGCCTGGCGAGTGTCAATCACGATGGAAGTTTCCTTCTGCCTCCAGACGCTGGAAGATGCCCTTCGTGTCTTGGATCAGTGCCCGGCAATCTCAATCACGCTGCTATCCTGGCTACTCCATGCCTCCGCTCCTGTGTGCGTGAGTTTTTGCGCTGCATCGTCCCAGCGAAGGTGAGTGATGCGGCCGCCGCCCGTTTCGTAGTCGTACGTCCGGCCATCGTCCACAAAGAGCGTGAAGGTGGCGTCAGCTCCGGGGTAGACGCGAATATGTTCGATCGGTTGCGGCTGCTCGGCGCTGTCCACCTTCGCGCCAAGCGGAAGAATCGAGCCGGCGCGCACGAACAGCGGGATGGTGTCTATCGGTGCGGAAACAAGGATGCTCTGCCCGCCGCGCACGCGCTCGTTGGTCCAGTAGTTATACCAGTCCGCGCCCGCGGGCAGATAGACGCTGCGGCTCGTAGCTCCCTGTTCGGTCACCGGCGCCACAAGCAGTGCGGGTCCGAACATATATTCGTCGCGCAGATCCGCGGTCTTCGGATCGGCGGGAAAATCGAGCGGCAAAGCGCGCATGAACGGAGCCCCCGTACTCCACGTGTTGTAGGCAAGAGAGTAGATATAAGGCATCAGCTCATAGCGGAGCCGAAGGTACTTCTCAAGGATCGGCTCAGCCTGCCGCCCGTACGACCACACCTCGTTCTCCTTGCGGCTGCCATGCGTGCGGAAGATGGGCAGGAACGTCGCGTACTCGAACCAGCGCGTATAGAGCTCGGGGTAATCGTCATAGCCGCCTACGTTGGCGCGTGCGTCGGAAGGATCCAGAAGCGGCGTATGCGCAGGATGATGTTCGGCGGGCAGATACTGCCAGCCGCCCGTATCGTTCGACCAGTAAGCGAATCCTGAGGCGGTGAAGTTGAGCCCGGTGGGAATCTGGCGCCGGAAGGCATCCCAAGTCGGCGTAATGTCAGAAGACCAGAAGATCGTGCCGTTGCGCTGCGCGCCTAGATACGCATCGCGCGAGAGCACCAGCGCGCGCCGGCCTGGCTCGTCCTTGCGAAAACCGTTGTAAAGCGCCGCGGTGTGGAAGAGCGGATAGGCGTTGAAGAACGCGGTGCCGGGGCCAATGTGGAAGTAAGCTCCATTCGGTGGCAGATCGGGCTCCGTCTCGTCGGCCCAGAGAGAATCGAAGCCGCGGCTGAGAATGTTCTCTCTTGTGATCTTCCAGTACCATGCAGCCGCATCGGGATTCGTGGTGTCGATGTCCGAGCCGGCGCGGTCGTAGGGAAGTCCATTGATGGGCGTTCCGTCCGCCTTGTGGATGAACCATCCATTGCGCAGAAGTTCGCTGTAGTAACGGTCGTCGGGCACAAACCGCGGCCAGATGCTGATCATCGTCTCAAAGCCGAGCTTGTGCAACTGGTCGTTCATGGCCGACGGATCGGGCCAGTTCTTCGGATCGAAATCGAACTGGCCCATCTTCGTGTAATAGAACCAGTCGACGACCAGAACGCCGGCGGGCAGATGGCGCTCGCGATAGCCCCGCGCAACATCCAGCACTTCATCCTGGCTCGCATAGCGCTGCTTGCACTGGATGTACCCGTACGCGGCCCTGGGCAACAGATGAGTAGGCCCGGTCAGCAGCCGGTAGCCCGCGTAGATCTCATCCGGCGTGTCGCCCGCGATGATAAAAAACGAGACGCGGTCGCCGGCCTGCGAGGTCCAGCGCGTCTGCTCGTTGAAGCCCAGTTCCACGGTGGTCTTCGAGGGGTTGTCCCAAACCAGGCCGTAGCCTTTGTTGGTGATGAGAAACGGCACGCATGTGCTTTGCCCCGCAGGAGCAAGATAATCGTTCCAGCAGTGGATCGCATGGCCGCGCAGGTCGAGAAATCCTTCCTGATTCTGACCCAGGCCGTAGTAATGCTCGTCGTCGGGAGAGGCAAAGGTTGCGCCAACAACGAACGACGGTGGGTCGCTGGAACGGCGATCTTGCGCGAGTTCGGCCGTGCCGTCTTTCTGATTCGGAACTGCCTGTTGCCAGCCGGTGAGCTCAAGAAGCATCTTGCCCGAAGGCGTGCGCAGCGTAATGTGCGCACCGGGTGTCGAGCCTCCGAAGTACTTGCCGATATCGACTTGCGTCTGCAGCGGAGGAGCGGCCGAAGGCCGGTTTTTCTCTACAGTTGCGACGATGCGCGGCGAACTGTAAAGATCGGCATCGTCACTTTGGCTGGCGCTCCAGCCTGCGGACTCGGACGATGCGACGAATCCGTATCCGGGAGCGGTCAGCGCCGGATTAGGATTCAAACTAAGGGTCACGCGCAGAATATTCGCGGCATACGGTTCCAGAACAATGGTTTCTCCGCCGCGATCGAGTTGCAGGCGCTGGCTGCTGGTTTGTGCTGAAGCTGAGGCGTTCAGGAATATCATTCCAGCAAAAACAGTGATAGCGATCGTAAACTTCCGCATGAAACCCTCCGGAAAAATGGCCATGGTCGCGATGCCTTCGTCGTACAGCACCGGCCCTGTTCGAATTGCTTAGGCCAGATAGGCCTTCAGTGTAACTCCGTACTCGGGAATTCCCGTAATCGATTCGGGCGCTTTGATGGTCAGGCCGCTCTCCATTTGCTTCCATACGGCAGTCTGCAGCGCTCCGAGCACCTCGACCTTCGCAATTCTACCTGGTGAAGTCTTACTCGAGAGTCCGAGTGCTTCAATGGTCATCTCCTGGCTGGGAAGCCCAAGGATGATGGCATAGATCACACGGTTGTCCTTGGTCCGCGTAAATCGCACGTCTTTGGCTCCCAGACTGGCAACCGTGTCACCGTGAAATGCGCCGGCCGAAACCATGTTGGGGCCTTCGCCGAAGATCTTCCAAGGGCGAGTCGCATAGATCGCCTCTGAGTTGACACTCATCCACGCGGTGATTTTGTCAAGAACTGCGATCTCCTTGGAGTCATTGGTTCCATCCGGCTTTCCGGGTATGCTGAGCACGAAAATTCCGTTTTTGCTTACGGTGTCGACGAGCCAGTGAATCACATCGCGCGGATGCAGATATCCGCCGAATTCACCGGGCTGGTCATATAGAGCTCGATCATAGTGCCAGTTTCCGATGCAGGTTTCCGACTGCCAGACATAGGGCATGATTTCGCTGGTGAGGCCACGCTCGCAATCGTGGACGACCCCTTTGACCAGGTGAGCCGGCACATTCTTGATGTTGGTGACGACATCCACTTTGCCGCCTCGATTGAGGAGACTGCGATTGTAAAAATAGGAGGCAATATTCATTCCCGCCCAGCCAAGGGGAAACATGGAATTGTCGAAATAGAGGATGTCTGGATCGTGCTGGTCGATGAGGTCACGGGTCCTGTCGTAGAAGTGCTTTACATAGGAAAGATCCGGCAGGGCATCGGCGGGGTGCTTCGGTCCATAAAGCATTTGAGGGTCGAATCCATTCCACCACTCATGCTGGCTTTGACGCTGCGTGAGTCCGCCATCGTAGGGCACACCGGCGTATGGTCCCTGCTTATCAGCCCCATGCGAGGGTTCGAGCCACCACCAGTTTCTGGCCTGGTGAACCGTAACGCCAAATCGGAGCCCTCGATCCCTCGCCAACTTCGCCCAGGTTCCAACTACATCGCGGTGTGGCCCGATTCTTTTGGCGTTCCATGGATGATATTTCGAGTCCCAGCAATCAAAGCCATCATGGTGGTTCGCGAGAGCGAAGAAGAAGCGAGCGCCCGCTTTCTTATACCGGTCGATCAGCTCATCTGGCTGCCAGTTCAGAAGTGTCCATTGAGGGCACAAATCCTTGTACCCAAAGCGGGATGGGTGTCCGTAGTGTTCAAGGTGGTATTTGTACTGCTCCGATCCTTCCAGGTACATGTTCCGTGCGTACCAGTCACCCTTTTCCGGAACGCACTGCGGACTCCAGTGCGCCCAAATTCCAAACTTGGCGTCCTGATACCATTCAGGAGCTTCGTACTGCAAAAGGGAGTCCCAGTTCGCATCATAGGGGCCAGAACCATTGAGTCCAACGAGGGGAGACTTCATCGACACGCCATCCCAGGAATCGGGAATTCCAGGGAGTTTTTGAGGAGCATCGTAGGTGTCCGATTTCCAGCTGGCGAGGTCTAGCTTTTCAGTGACAATTCGATCGCCTGAAACCACCGAGAATCTCCTCTCGGATTCCGGGAGCGCGCAAAACTGTGCATAGTTGGTACTCTCGTACTCGTCGGCGCCGGCAGGCTGCGACCTCAGCAAGCCTCTCGAAGTGACAATTGCTGTTGTGGCTCCACCCAGAATCTTGCAGAAATCTCGACGATGCATTTTGTTATTAGTCTCCCAAAGTTTGGTATTACGCGACTTCCCGTGGCGGGCAAATGTCGGCTGCGAGTGGTTTCGATTCGATGCGGAAAAGGTGATGATCTCTTTCTCGTCGAACCGAGACGACGGAATCCTCCTTCAACCCGAAAGGCGCGGTTTGGCGCGTAAAAAATACCTTCGGGTTGAATTGACGGGATTGCGAACTTCAATTTCTAGTTTGATGATTACAATCGAAACGATTCGTTTGTTCTAGGTATATAACGGTTTGTTACTGTAATTTGCGCAGCCAATAGTCTCCATAAATGCTTGAAGATACTACTCCATCTGAAAGGAAGCGCATCGAATCGTAATCGTATCGACGCGAGCGGGATCGGTAAAGCAAACACATTTTGATGCAACCGGCCCGGAGAGCGAATGTAAGGAACAATTTATCCACATCGAATCGATAGTAGATTTTTTGAGCTAGACCGAGTTCCGTGGAAGTGAATGGCTTTCGATTACCAGACTTTCAGGGCGACGGCATGGGGAGGCGAAGGAGAACCATCTACAATGTCTGTTTCCAGAACGATTTCAACGTTCTTTCGTTCCCACCCAGCGGGAGCCGCGCGAAGCGCAGTTTCTAGATCCTCTTCGTGAGAGATGAACCGTCCAGCTGCTTTTGTCCCTACCATGCCGACCCCACTAATAATGACCAGGAATTGGCCAGTCTTTGAATTCAACAATCGCGCGACGAGAGCGAAGTCTTTGCGGCCAAGACGACCATCCGCGCTGGCTTTCCAAACCTGGCCAGGATTTGTTCGATCTTCAATCCACAGGACCTCTCCACTTTCGCGAAATGTGATCGGAAGGTCAGATATGACGCGATCGATCCACGGATTGTTGTAGGCGCCAACTAGGACTGCGGGCGAACTCTGAAGGTCTCCATATGTATAATCGTTCCCAAGCCGGATTTGTGCAAAACGGTGTTCCCTGGCAAAGAACACGGAAAGCTCCTCCGCGGCGTAGGCGTCATCCTTGTTCACATAGAAATCGGGTATAGGCGTAATCTCTTTCCACTTTATGGAGGTGTTGGGGGCCAACTGGAGCGGTGTCGCGTTGCGCTTTTCCAGGGAATCGTAGATTCCGGAGTGCGCTGCGGGCGATTGTTGAAAGAGAGCGGAGCTTACCGCATAGCCCACAGGGGAGGGCACACAGATCAGGACAGGCTGCTTTGTGGCGGAAACCGGCTCCCAGAACAGATCGAGTGTCGAAGGGGGATGATAGTGCGCTCGAATGAGGATCGTCGCAGCGATTGCGGCAACTATCAGGGCCGCTCCCAATCCCCAAATTCTCCACTTTCCTGACTTTATCGGGAGCATGGGCGGTTGTTCAACCACTTCAGGATCCAGAGCGAGAGGAGGGGGAACTGGTTGGTTATCCCAATAAAATTTGGGAATATAGGAGCCGACTGGAATCTCGATCTGAACTTCGTGTGTATGTTCTCCTTCGGAGTAATATTGTGCTAGACGGCGTCTGACCTCACCGGCCTTCACTCGAACAATAGGGTCATCGCTCGTGACATAGGAGGGAGAGCGATGAAACAGATTTATTCCGATCGAGCGCTCCTTAATCAGCTCGGTGTGACCTTTGAGGCCGTTTTCTACCACATAGGAAAGGAATTCCTTCGTTCGGGGGCTGTTGCTGAATGCGTGGCTGTCTAGAATTCGCCTCAACTGCTCGAGAATAGCGGCATTCAGATTCTCACCTGGAAGAGGAGACTGAGTCGCATTCGGCTCCGATTCTTGAGTTTTCATCTTCCAACGCCTCTCTCGGGCGCGAGCGTCCGTATTCTATTCTAGCGGCAATCATGCCTGAAATGGCATCTGGCGCAGAACAATGCTCTCGATCAAATCTGAAGTTTCCGCGCGATTCTCACCAGGCACCGTTCGTCGAGAGAACGTTTCATAGGCCTTGAACACATCTCGACCACTATGCCTTTGGGAACTCTCGGGTTCATTGTAAATCAATTTAGTGGCCGCGCATAATTCATCATTACCTGGACGTAACGTAGGGTACATTACCGTCTTAGTTCGTCTTTATTTTCAATAACTTAACGGCGGAACAGACCATACATCCCGGTTACATTCCGTTAAGTACCTATACAGTCTAGATCGTTTTGACTACAAGACGATGCAGAGATTCAGGGACATTTTTCTCGCGCTCAAATTCTGAAAGGAACTGCGGCGAAGGAGTAACCTTCGCATTTGAGGGTGAGATCTGGTGTGTCTGCGAGGCTCGAAAAGTAGCAGAACAAGTACCAACAAACCGAGACGCAACTTTCTGAGGCCGGCGTTCGCAGTCGGTCATCGAAAACCAAAACCTGGCGCCAGATCAGGTGCCAGATCACACTTGAGGAGGAGTAGAAATGCGGTATGACTGGATGAAGTTCGCAAAACAAAAGGCATGGAAGGTGTTTGTAACCTTCACGTTGTCTCTGTTGTGCGCGTTCTGTGCAGGTGTTTCCTGGTCACAGACGACGCAACAGTTTACCGGACGTGTTCTTGATTCCGCTGGGGCCGTTATTCCAGCGGCTCAAGTCATTGTCCACAATCAGGCGACTAGTGTTGACGTTAAGACCGTCACCACAGGCAGTGGCGACTATACGGTCACCTATCTGCCACCTGGAACCTACGATATAACGGTTTCCAAGCAAGGGTTCGAGGCCGAAAAGAAGACTAACATTCTGCTGAATGTCGACCAGACCTCAACGATCAACTTCCAACTGAGTGTTGGATCCACAACCGAAGCAATCACCGTGAACGCGAGCGACATTCAGATCGAACTCTCCAAGGCCGACAACGGCGAGATCATCGATAACGAGCGCATTCAGGAAGCGCCTCTGGATGGGCGCAACCCCTATAGCCTCTTCTCACTCAGCCCAGGCACGCACGACTTCTCCAGCGCGCAATACCCGCGCCCATTCGACAACGTGACCGGCAACCAGCTTGTGAATGGCTCGTTCCAGCCGAGTCAGCAAAATATTGACGGCGCCAGCAACGAGGCAGCCGATCTAGGCAGAACCGCCTTTACGCCTTCCGTGGATGTCGTTGGGGAATACAAGATCGTGCTGAACGCATACGATGCCTCCTATGGACGCGGCGGAGGGTCGGCTGTCGACGTGTCTTTGAAATCCGGCACCTCCAAGTTCCATGGCACCGCGGACTTATACGCCCGCCGGCAATGGCTTGACTCGTATGATTTCGGAACCAAATACAACGCCTTCTCCTCAGGTACGCCTGCCGTCAAACTCGGGCACAGGCGCAGTCAAGAAAGCTTCGTGGTGGACGGACCGGTTGTGATTCCGCATCTGATCAACGGAAAGAACAAATTGTTCTTCGTTGCCAGCTATGAGCGGATGAGGGATATTCTGCCCAACCCGGGCTACAACCACTACTCCGTTCCGAACCCGGCCTGGGTCACTGGCGACTTCAGCACGGCCACCTATTGGAATACCACGACGAACAGTGTGCAACCGCTGACGATTTATGATCCGCTCACGCCGCTGACAACAATCGTCGATCCACATGATGGATTGACGAAGCAAGCGCACACGGCATTCCCGGGCAACAGGATTCCCACCAATAGGATCGATCCAGTTGCAACGAACGTTCTGGCGTATTTGAGCTACGTGACACCGAACGTCAATCCAGGACCGGGGTATGCTCCCTGGTCCAACAACTACGCAGTCGATCAAGTGGAAAACGACCTCTGGACGAATACAATGGTCAAGATCGACTACAACCCGAGCGATGCGAACAGGCTCTCGTTTCGCTGGGCTAAACAAGGTCGCTTCGCCACTGACTTCTGGAATACCTGCGTTCCCGAATCGGATCCAGCCAATTCGAACGGCTCAGGTAATCAGCCATCAACTGAAACCGGAACGGCTCAATGGACGCATGTTTTTAGGCCGAATCTCCTGTTGAACGTAAACACATCCGTGATGGTCTACACCAACGAGTCTATCGAAGGCGATATCTTTTCTGGCAATGAAGTAGCCAAGCTGGGATTTGCCGCCGCCTTCTACAATCAAATCCAGAGTACCAATCGCTTCACGAATATCTCCTCCAACGGCCTTCCCGGCGCGAATAACTTTGTTGACTTCGGCCCGAATTGGCTCGGATTTTCAGGCGACAGGCACGCTCTCGATTTCCTTCCCACACTGACCTACATCAAAGGCGCTCACACCATCCGCGCGGGAGTCAACGTTGACTTTTACCAGTGGATGCTTCCAGTCGGAGGCAATGCCGACAACTTCAACTTCAGCTCGAATTTCAGCAACGAATTCGGCGGTGGTACAGCGAACAATTCGGATGCGCCTGGTTACTCCAGTGGACTGTCCACTGCCTCGTTGCTGCTCGGGTACCCGAACAATGGTGGCGTAAACTGGACCGATTATCCATTCTTTTCACAACACTACATCGCACCGTGGTTTCAGGACGACTGGAAAATATCGAGGAAACTGACTTTTAATCTCGGCCTGCGCTGGGACTTCCTAACGCCTGAGGTAGAACGCCATAACAAGTTGAACGGGGCGTTTTATGCAAATGTCTTGAACCCGGTCTCCTCGCAAATTCCTACCGGGACAGCCGCATTGGGAACGATGACGAACCTCCAGGGTGGCCTGACATTTGCCGGCGTCAACAGCCAGCCGAGGGGCTTATTCGCCATGAACAAGTGGCAGGTTCAGCCGCGCATCGGCTTTGCCTACGCGATCTCGGACAAAATGTCGATCCGCGGCGGAATCGGGGAAAACTACCTGAACCTTCAGATGCCGACAAATTCGGATGGCTTCAGCAGTTCGACCAGCTATAACAACTCGCTCAACAACGGACTTACGCCCTACACGTCCACAACCGGGCAGGGCCTCAGCAACCCCATTCCGGTGGTGCCTCAGTCAACCGGCGCTGCCCTCGGCTTCTTGCAGGACCTCGGCAAGTCACTTACATTCGTCAATCCGAACTTGCATCTTCCCTCTTTTTGGTCCTGGAGTTTGTCTTACGAAATAGCCCCCACGAGACGCGATGCATTCTCGGTCAGCTATATCGGCAACCTGGTTCCAAACAACCTTGAAAATAACAACATCAACCAAATCTCACCCGCGTGGAACGCGCAGTGCGACGTTGAGCGCGGCGGCAACCGCCAAAGATGCGACGGCGCTGCCGGCCAGATCGCCAACCCATTCTTGGGTATCGCTGCTTTCGGCGGTTCAAACTATTACAACTCCACGACCCTTTCCAAGTCCAACTTTGAACGTCCGTATCCCTTGTTCGGAGACATTACCGAGTACGGAGCCACCAACAACGGAAAGAATTGGTACAACGCTTTGAGTGTGGTTGGGTCGCACCAGCTTTCCGGAAGCCTGTCGGTGCATGCATCGTACACACATGCAAAGGCGGAAGCTATCGGGTATTGGGTTCCCGGCGCTAATACTTGGGGCCCCCCCGGCACCAACCCCACAACCGGGTCAGGGTGGGTGGATCAACTCAACAATGTTATGTCCCGGGAGGTAAGCACGTTCGCAGATGTCAAGCATTCGGTGACACTCTCTGGAGTCGCCGTCTTGCCGTTCGGCAGGAACCGGCTGCTGCTTTCGAATGTCAACCGGGTTGTGGATGAGATCGTCAACGGTTGGGAGATCACTCCGCTCTACACGTACTACAGCGGGTTTGCGTGGCGCCCCACGCAGTCCGGTGGCAGCGGTGAACCTTATGACCAAGCTGGAAACTGGGAGATGGCTTCTGGCGGGCCTGTCAGTCAGTCGATGGGCGTTAACCACACCATCCTCGCTCCAGACGGTCAGCACAACTACAGCAGAATTCGTGGCGTGACTCCTTGCGTCGGTTACAAAAATACGGACACGGGCGCTATTATTCCGAGTCCTGCCGCTACCGCAGCCGGTTGCTCCGCAATTCAGTTCGTGCGAGCGCCGAATTCGTACGCAGTGGGACAGCGAAATGTCGATTTTGGCGTCCGTCAACCAGGCGCATACAAACTCGACATCGCTGCTTCCAAGAATTTCAGCATTCCCGAGGCCTCCAGGATTTACCTCGGGGATCAGGCGAAGCTGCAAATTCGTGTCGATTTCCTCAATGCATTCAATCACGCGAATTGGGACAACAGTTACAATAACGACCCTACCAGCATCAACTTCGGAACCATTAGGAAGGGACCCGATGGGCCGTCCAACGAACCGCGGTATCTCCAACTATCAGGTAAGTTAACCTGGTAATGAGAATGGCCGGGCCCTTTTTTCAAAAGGACCCGGCCATTTCTTTCTCCTGCACGGCCCAGAAGGCCTTTTCTATTCTGATTCCAAGGCACGAAATCGCCTGCCTAAGTGCGATGAGGTGCTGCGTGGCTATCAAGTTCGCATCGATTTTACCTGTGTGTTTCTTAGAGGGAAGTGCAACCCAATGTTCAGCTCGGTGCTGCGACAGTTCCTATTCTTGACCCTTGGCCTCCTTACGATCTTTTCTTTGGCATCCCACTACGCCCAATCGCAACAAGTTTCACCCCGGCTCATTCTTCAGAATGCTACTGCGCACCCAAACTGGCCAGGGCCTGGGCAGCTCTTTGTGGGGACTTGTTATCAGCCTATCGATCGCACACCTGAGCAGATTGATAGCGACATTGCGATCATGAAGCGCGCCGGGTTCAATGTTGTGCGCATGGGAGATCTATCTTGGGATTCATTCGAGCCGTCGCAAGGGAAATTTGACTTAGCGTGGTTTGACAAGATTATGGACAAGATGCAGGCCAACGGGATTAGGGTGATCCTCGACATTCCGGGCACACCCGCGCCCATCTGGCTGCATCGCGCGTACCCTGGCGTCGATCTCGTTACCCAGAACGGCACGCGCCTTCCCCCGGCGGAGCGCTATATGGATGATATTGGCGATCCGGATTACGCGCGCGAGGCCGGAATTCTCGCGGACGCATTGACGAAGCGCTATGCGCATCATCCCGCGGTCATTGCTATCGGCTATGACAATGAAATCGGGAACGGCTTCATGTCGTATTCGGAAGCCGACCGGCAGAGGTTCATCACCTGGCTGAAGATGAAATATCGCGCCATTGAAGAGCTTAATAAAGCCTGGGCCACTCAGCGGTGGTCGCGCCGGCTCAATAGCTTCGAGGACGTAGACTTGCCGCTGGCGGAAGGGCCCGGACCGTCCGAACGCTATCTGGATCTGCATCGCTACTGGTCCGATGTCTCCGTGGCGCGCCTCGATGAACTTGATGCGATTCGCCGTCGCAATATGCCAGATACCCCGGCGATCTCGAATCTCTGGGATACCGCTCCACGGCGCGGCTTCGATTATCTCAGCACCTATAAGTCCTATGTGTCCTATGGGGCGGAAGGCTTTTACCCGAGTGATCCCGTTAGCGGTACGCTTGGTGCGCTGATGACCAAAGGGGATTTGGCGACGCCCATGTGGTTCAACGAGTTTGTGGCGGGAGGCGGAGGTTACTACGGAGTTCCCGGCCGGAGTCGCATGTACGCCAACCTGGGACTCATGATAGGCGCGCAAGGGATTCTTGCTTGGACGTTCAATAGCCACCTTGGCGGCGAGGAACAAGCGCTTTTTGGCCTGCTCGATCATGACGGCAGACCCTCGTGGAAGGTGGACGAATTTGCACGTATCGCTGCCGACTTCCAACAGCTTTCGAAATATGGATTTCCACGCTACACGCATCCTGAAGTCGCCATTGCCTATTCCTTCGATTCTTTTGTCGATTCACACCCGAATGGTCCGTCCAATACGACGCTTCAATACTTCAAGCCTTCCTATACGGAGCAGGTACAAGGAGCTTTCGAGCCGTTCTTCCGCGAGAATATCGACACGGCCATCATCAACATCGGACACGATAGCCTCTCGCCCTACAAGCTGGTTGTTGTGCCAGCCGATTATGTCATGGATGCCGCCAGCGCGAAGGCTCTTCGGGATTATGTGAGCGGTGGAGGAACAGTCTTGATGACGGCATTCTCCGCCAAAGTCGATGAGCATGGGCAGTGGTTCGACACTCCATTGCCGGGAAGGTTAAGCGACGTGTTCGGACTGCGAACTTCGCAGTTCTATTCGCCTGCTTACATGCCGGAATTCGAACTGGGGGGCCAAACAGCGAAGGCGAGCATCCGCTACTACGAGGTACTGGAACCGCAGACTGCACAAACGCTGGCGACATTTTCGAACATCCCCGGTCATCCTCCCGCAGTTACGGTGAACAGATACGGCAAGGGGCAGGCTATCTACCTCGCGGCTCCCGCGCAATCCTCGCTTATCGGACCGATTGTCCGTAGCCTCTATGAGCCGTTGGGAATACAACCTGGTCCAAAAACACCGGAAGGTGTCTACGCGCGGGTGATCGATGGACGCACGCTCTATGTGAATACGACGGACGAAGAGAAGGACGTCGCAGTTGGCATGAAAGTGCATGGAGTCCTCTCGCGCCAGTCCTACTCTGGCGAAATGAAACTCGGCCCTTATCAAGTCGATCTTGTGGAATAGAACCGCTGCGTTTGGTGGCAGCAGTAAGGATGGTGTCTATGCGGCAAAGCAGATGCAGAAAATTGCTTTTCTTTTTCCTTTTAGTTATTACTTTTATGGCGCTCAAAGCAAGCGCACAGGCGGATTATCCATTCCGTGATCCGAAACTAAGTGATGATGAGCGCATTGCCGATCTACTGAAGCGTTTGACCCTGGATGAAAAGGTCGAGCTCATGGATGGCCATCCCCGGATTCCGCGCCTTCACCTTGTGTTTTCCGACGAGGCGGAAGGCCTGCACGGCCTCGCGCTCGGTGGCCCGGGCCTGTGGGGGCCGCGCGGTCTCCAGCCCTTGCCAACCACGACCTTTCCGCAGGAAAAGGGCTTGGGCGAGACATGGGACCCCGCGCTGATGAACAAGATCGGCGCGCTCGAGGGAGAAGAGGCGCGTTACTACTACCAGAACCCCATCTTCGATTTCGGCGGAATCGTGGTGCGGGCGCCCAACACCGACCTGAGCCGTGATCCGCGCTGGGGCCGCACAGAGGAGTCGATGGGCGAAGACCCTTACCTCGTCGGCACCATGGCGGTCGCATTCATCCATGGAATGCAGGGACCTGATCTCAACCACTGGCAGGCCGCTTCGCTCATGAAGCACTTCCTGGCCAACGAAAACGAGAATGGCCGCTCCCATACTTCGTCCGATTTCGACGAGCGTCTCTTCCGTGAGTATTATTCCGTCCCGTTCCGCATGGGCTTTGAGCAAGGTGGCTCCCGCGCCGTTATGGCTGCCTACAACTCCTGGAATGGTACGCCCATGATGATCCATCCCGTCCTTAAAGAAGTCATGGTCAAGGAATGGGGCAACGACGGCCTCATCTGCACTGACGGAGGCGCTCTCGGTCTGCTCATCAATGATCACAAGAGCTTCCCTGACAAAGAACACGGCTCCGCTGCTGCGGTCAAGGCCGGCATCAATCGATTCCTTGATGAATACAAGCCCGATCTGACTAAGGCTCTCAAAGACGGTCTGTTGACTGAAGCCGACATGGACGCCTCGTTGAAGAATATTATTCGCCTTCATCTTCGGCTGAGTGAGATGGACCCTAACGGAATCGATCCCTACGCGAATATCGGGCGCGAGACCAACGGCATGCTTCCCCCATGGGACCGCGCCTCAAGCAGTGAACTCGTGCGTCAGGCAACTGATGAGTCGATAGTTCTGCTCAAAAACGACAACAATACGCTTCCATTGAATCGCGAGAAGCTCAATACCATCGCCGTGATCGGTCCATGGACCAATGAGGTTCTGCTTGATTGGTATAGCGGCACGCCTCCGTATAGCGTAAGCATCGCGCAGGGCATCAAGGAAGCCGCCAATGGGGCGAAGGTATTCTATACGGATGGCTCCAATTTGGCAGAGGCGCAGACCCTGGCGCGCAAGGCGGATGTGGTAATCGTCGTAGTTGGCAACCATCCTACATGCAATGCCGGATGGGACCAGTGCCCCGTGCCCTCGAATGGCAAAGAAGACGTGGATCGCAAGACGATCGTTCTCGAACAGGAAGATCTGGTAAAGAATATCTTTGCCGTCAATCCGCATACCGTAGAAGTGCTCCGCTCAAGCTTTCCGTACGCGATTACCTGGAGTCAGCAGAACCTTCCCGCCATTGTGCACATGACTCACAACAGCGAGGAAGAAGGCCACGGGCTTGCCGACGTGCTCTTCGGTAACTACTCGCCGGCCGGCCGCTTGAACCAGACCTGGCCCACAGGTGATGCACAGTTGTCGCCCATGATGGATTACGATATCCGTCACGGCCGAACCTACATGTACTCGAAGGATAAGCCGCTCTATGCCTTTGGTTACGGCCTCAGCTACACCAGCTTTGCGTATGAAAGCCTGAGCCTCAGCGCGCCTGGCGTGAACGCCGACGGCAAGGTCCAGGTCGCTGTGAAAGTAAAGAATACGGGCACGCGCGCCAGCGACGAAGTCGTGCAGATGTATGTGCAGCACCTCGGCTCCGCCGTCGAGCGTCCGCAACTCGAACTCAAGGGCTTTGAGCGTGTCCACATCGAGCCGAGCGCAGAGAAGAACGTCGTCTTCGAGCTCAAGCCGCATGACCTCGCCTATTGGGATCAAGCGCGCCATGCGTGGCGTATCGAAAAAGAGCAGGTGCGTGTGTTGGCGGGTGGGTCGAGCGACAAACTGCCGGTTCAGGAGACCCTCCAGATCGAGACCGCCGGAGAGTATAAACCGTAGCGCAATGCGTTCCGTTCCCTAGACCCGCCTGCTCTGGGATGAAGCCGCACAGCGGCTCACCCGCGTAGATTCGAATGCCGGGAAGGTACCGTATAGCGCGATTGTGGTTGTGACAGGACACTGAGTCGCATGAGAATGAACACGGAACAGCACAGGCTCTTGGATTCCTCGGAGCGAGAACGATACTGCGATCTCGTGGCTGAGCGTCAAAGAGTTTCCGAAAGGTAGCAGGCCAACTATGAAACGCAGATCATTTCTTACGGGCGGACTCTCCATAATGGCGCTGGCTCGAGTGGCGCATGCTTTTGATAACTCCCAGTTCTTTCAAGGGGAAGCTCCTCAGGGCCCATTCCTGCCATTTTGGGAGTCTCTCAAATCCTATCGTTGCCCTGAGTGGTTTCGGGATGCGAAGTTTGGAATATGGGCGCATTGGAGCCCGCAGTGTGTGCCTGAACAGGGCGATTGGTACGCGCGGAACATGTATATACAGGGCTCGCGCCAATATGAGTATCACGTCAAGCAATACGGTCACCCGTCGCAGTTCGGATACAAGGACATCTGCCATTTATGGAAGGCGGAGCGATGGGACCCCGATGCGCTGGTGAAGCTTTACAAGCGGGCCGGTGCGGAATATCTCGTCTCGCTGGCTACGCATCATGACAACTTCGATTGCTGGAATTCGAAGCACCAGATTTGGAACGCGATGAACGTCGGACCGAAGCGCGACATCGTTGGCACCTGGGCGAAGGTGGCGCGCGCAAACGGTCTGCGCTTCGGAGTCAGCTATCATGGAACCCCGCATCGCACCTGGGATGAGTTTCTCCCCGTCCGCTACAAAAGCGACACGACAGGACCGTTGGCCGGAGTTCCCTACGACGGAATGCAGACGATCGCAGATGGCAAAGGCAAGTGGTGGGAGGGAATTGATCCTCAGTTGCTCAACGGCAAGCCTCACATGAAAAACACGCCTTGCCCGGAGTTTGTTCAGCTGTTCATGCTGCGCGTGCAGGACGTGATCGATAAGTACGACCCAGATATCCTCAACTTCGACGATGGAACAAAATTCACATTTGACGATGGCGGGACCGGCGCTCCTGACTTGAAGGTCTGGTTAGGCATTCCGGACCTTGCGCCACAGATCATGGCTTACTACTACAACAAGAACATCCAGACTCACGGGGGGCGTCTGGAAGGCGTAGTGGATCTGAAAGAGGTTGAAGAGCCGATCTGGGGTACGCTGACGCGCGACCTCGAAGGTAGCCTGACAGACACCCTGCAAGCGAGTCCGTGGCAGACGGAGGCATGCATCGGAGGGTGGCACTATAGCCGCGAGATCTTCGAGAACCATGCTTACCAGAAGGCGTCATTGATGATTCCACTCCTGGTTGATATCGTCAGCAAGAATGGAAACCTGCTCCTGAGTATTCCCTTGCCCGGCCACGGAGAACCCGACAGTGATGAGATAGCATTCCTGGATGAGCTTGCCCAATGGCAGGAGATCAATAGCGAGGCCATCAAAGGCACTCGTCCCTGGAAGATTTTCGGTGAAGGTCCGTCGACCGAGATCAAAAACGTCCCCGCATATCAATTCTCCAAATACAAATTCGGTCACACCGACATCCGCTTCACAACCAAGGGCGATGTTCTGTACGCATTCGCTCTTGGCTGGCCATCGGACAATCGTCTGTTGATCAAATCGCTCTCAAGTACCGCTCCACACTACGAGCGCCAGATTCGCAAGGTTGAACTGCTAGGGGCAAACAGCGAGGTCAGTTGGACAAGGGGACCGGATGGACTCAGTATCCGGGTTCCGCAAGGTCCGCCCTGCCATTACGCTTATTGTTTCAAGATTCTGTCGGCATGACGCCAATAGCGGCCCGGATATCGGTAATTGGACTATTGCAACGCTTGTCAACCTGCTCCTCTGCCTGCGTGGAGATTGGCGGTGCAATGATTTTGAGGAGATGTGAGATGGGATCTTTGCAAGACCAACATGCGATGAGGCCTATGAGAACATTCCGCACAAAAGCCGGAATAACATTCTCGATAGGGTTATTCATGATTTTCTCTCCGGCTCGCGGACAATCGCTCGTCAACGCCAATGAGCCTGGGCCTGTTCCGATTGAGTATTCCACGGTGCAGCATATTTCCAGCAGCGATTCCAGCGCGGCCATTGCGGAAAAGGCGGCGAAGGTTTTACCGCAGTCCAATCAAACGGACTGGATGCGGCTGGAGCGGACGTTCTTTATCCACTTTGGCCCGAATACGTTCAGGGGCGTCGAGTGGGGCAATGGCCGTGAAGATCCGTCCGTATTCAACCCTACGGAACTCGATGCCGACCAGTGGGTGCGCGCCGTCAAAGAGGGCGGCGGCAAGATGGTAATCCTGGTTTGCAAGCATCACGACGGGTTCAGTTTGTGGCCCACCCGTTACTCAAACCACTCGGTTGCGGCTAGCCCCTGGCGCGGAGGTAAGGGTAATCTCGTCCGCGAGGTTGCCGATGCAGCCAGAAAATACGGCGTCGAGCTGGGAGTTTATCTTTCTCCCGCCGACCTTTACCAGTTGCGGACGAACCCCACAAATCCCAACGGCTACTACGGAAACGAAAGTGAAAAGCTTCGATCTGCGATTCCCACCGATCCAGCCAGCTTCAAGACAAACCCTTCCAATGGACGCGAGCCGGCCCCGGGTTTCAAGACTTTCACTTACCAGGTGGATGACTACAACCGCTACTTCCTGAATGAGCTTTATGAATTGCTGACCGAGTACGGGCCGATTCGCGAAGTCTGGTTCGATGGCGCGAATCCGGACCCGAGTGTTTCTGAGACGTACGACTATGCCACATGGTATGACATGATCCGCAAGTTGCAGCCGCACGCGGTCATTGCTGTCAAAGGACCGGACGTTCGCTGGGTCGGGAACGAAGGTGGAGTTGGCCGGACTATGGAATGGAGTGTCATCCCACTCTCTTCGCCGCCTGACTCCTTTCGATGGCCGGACATGATGGCCGAAGATCTCGGCAGTCTTTCCAAGCTCACGCCGGGCTCTTACCTTTGGTGGTATCCGGCGGAAACCAATACGACCATTCTCCGTGGCTGGTTCTGGGCTCCAGGAAAGCAATGCTTGACGGCGGCGAATCTAATCGACGTTTATTACCAATCCGTGGGCCGCAACGGCAATATGCTGCTGAACCTCTCGCCTGACAACCGCGGGTTGATACCGGACAACCAGCTTGCACAATTGCGCCGGATGGCGCAGGTCGTGGATGAAACCTTTGCCAAAGACCTTGCTGTTGGCGGCATACTTACCGCTGACAATTCCAACAAGGCGAATAGCGCGTCGCTGGCTCTGGATGGGAATCTGGACACATGGTGGGAATCCGCTCCTGGACAGAGGACAGCCACGCTGACGCTGAAACTGCCGAAAGCCGTGACCTTTGACGTTGTTTCGTTACAGGAAGCGGTGGATCACCGCGGCCAACGTATTGAGTCCTTTTACGTCGACGTTTGGGAAGGCTCGAAGTGGGTCAAGATAGACGAGCAGAAAACGGTGGGCCACAAGAGGCTGTTGCGGTGGAATTCGCCCGTTACGACCGACCAAGTGCGCATCCGTATCACCGGTTCGCGTCTTGAGCCGACGTTGGCTGAAGTGGGTCTCTTCAAGCAGGCCGAGTTCGTTCAACCTCCCGTCATCTCCGAGCGCGACGTCAACGGTTCAGTGACTATCGGAAGCTCGAAGGGCCTCCCCGTGGTTTACACGTTGGACGGCACTGTGCCGACTCCCAGGTCCAGCGTTTACCGTTCAGCCATCGCTCTTCCGCGTGGCGGCGAGGTCTACGCCGCCTGCGTGGCTCCGGATGGGCGACTCGGCATGGTGACTTCGAAATACTTCGCCGGTTTAGCGCCGATTGGTTGGAAGGTTGTGAGCGTGGATAGTCAGGAAGCCACCAGTCCTGCTACTTATGCGATTGACGGCAATCCAAACACAATCTGGCAAACTCGCATAAATGCCGACTTGGCATTGCCGCACCAACTTACTATAGATATGGGGAGCGTACACCGGATTGCCGGCTTCACATATCTTCCGCGCCAAGATGGAAGTCACAATGGCGTTGTCGAAGACTATCGTTTTGAAACGAGCGTAGATGGACACGACTGGACAAAGAATGTAGACTCGGGTAGTTTTGGGAACATCCAGAATAATCCCGAACTTCAGGAAGTACCATTTGCTCCGGTCAATGCACGATTCTTCCGTTTCACGGCCTTGAAAGAGCTCGGTACCAACGGCTGGACAAGTGCGGCAGAGATTTCCGTTTTGTCCGCGGAAGACAATGCGGACCGCTGAGGCGTTTGATTGTATCCGTTCGAGGAGTGAACGAGCATGTTCCAACATTTGCATGGCACCGGTCGCCGGTCCCCATAACATAACCGCATATCAACCACACTACTTGGAGAATCACCATGCACGTTGTTCGAACTGTTGTTTGTAAGATTCGTTTCAATGCCTTTGTTCTCTCGCTGTTCGGCGCTGCTCTGCTGGGCGCGTCTCTGGTCTCGGCGCAGGTTGCCATTCCACATGCAGATGTAACCCAGAAAACAGATCTGACCGGCCTGCCCAACCTCTCTGGTGAATGGACCGTTTTCAACGGGGAGAAAGGAGGCGCCAGCGTGCGCGATGGTGTTCTGCGCATTGCGCCCGTGCCCCAAACCAATCTGTTTCATGCGCCTGACGATGGCTTCATTGTGGTGAATGCGCCGATGGTGCTGTTTGCGCCGGAGGGCGACTTTACGTTCAAAGCCAAAGTCTCGGCGCAACTGGTGAATATCTATGACGTGGCCGCATTAGTGGCATACGGAGACGACAAGCATTGGGCCAAGCTCTGTTTTGAGAATTCGGCACTACAAGAAGCGACCGTGGTGACGGTTGTGACACGGGAGCGCTCGGACGATGCGAATTCCGAGACCGTGGCATCGCCCTTTGTATATCTGGCCATTGCGCGCAAGGGCAATGAATACTCCATGCACTTCTCGCGCGACGGGAAGCAATGGCGACTGGCGCGGCATTTCCAATTGCCATCCGAGCCCAAGCTGCGCATCGGCTTTGCCGCACACTCGGATTCTAATTCGTTTGCTGCTAGCTTCTCGGAGATTGTCTATCGCCCCACCGCGCCACTGGACATGCGTCAATTGAATTCCGCCGATCTCAACGGACCGAACATACGCTAGGAACTCGGCAGGGAAGTTTAGGCACCCCACGCTATACTTGTTGCTGGACTGTGGGTCCAGCAACGATCTAACCGTTAGATCGAGGAATTGACGAGCATGTTCCAACATTTGCATGGCACCGGTCGCCGGTCAAGAATTCTGACCTTCGTAGGCACGGTGGCTCTGACCATCTCGCAACCTCTTTGGTCTGCTTCATGCATCGGTCCCGCGCCCTTGGAGGCGCGAGTCCACTCCCATCCGGATGCCGACGCCTATGTAGCTTTGGGCATTTGGTTCGGTGAGAACCGCAAGTCCGAATGCGCCGCCCAGGCCTTTCAAGCTGGACTCGAGCTGGAACCCAACTCGCCTCGCCTCTCTTATCTCCTCGGACTGAGTCTCTACACTGCCGGAAAGTTGCAAGAGTCTGTTGCACCCCTTCAGCATTCGGTTGAGCTGAATCCTAAAGAAGAAAATTCGCATCTTTTGCTGGCCTCTGCCTTATCCGGACTGGGCCGCGGAAACGAGGCATTCAGCGAGTGGCAAGCGGCGCTCAAGATCGACCCTAACTCCAAGATGGCGTTGGATGGAATCGCCAAGATCCTTCTCGCCGCGGGCGACAATGAGTCTGTCATCGCCCAGCTCCCGGGTATGCAGCTCGATGAGAACCTCATTCTCGATCTGGCCACCGCTTACGGAAGAACTGGGCTGTTCAACGACGCTGCCCGTGTGTTGAACGAGGGAATGACGACCTACCCCAATTCGGCGGCGCTTGCGTCAATACTCGTGTCCATTTACGTCAAACAGTCGCGCTTTGAAGAGGCCAACAAGGTTGCAGAGCAACTGGCCCTCCGCAATCCCCACGATATCGAGGCCCAGCGCGTTTATCTGAGTGTGCTGGTCTTCGATGCGGAAAACCAGACCGCCGTGCCCCTGGCTCGCAAACTTCTTGCACAGGCCCCGCAAGATGCGGATTTTCTCTATTTGAATGGTGTGTTGGAGCGCGCTACCGGCGACTTTGCCGCCGCGCGCAAGCACCTCGAGGAAGCGGCAAAGCTCGATCCCAACCGCTACAGTACCCACTACAACCTTGGTTGCATCCTGGAGCAGCTCCAAGACTACGCTGGCGCCAAAGAGCAATTGCAAAAGGCGATCGAGCTCGACTCGACTGAGCCCGAGAGCCGCTTCGAACTGGCCAAGGTTCTGCGCAAGCTGGGCGAATCCGATGCAGCGCAGCAACAGCTGGTTATCTACCAGAAACAACTGAAGGATATTTCCGACCACTCCATCGCGGCGCAGAAGTCCACTCAGGCCGCGGAAGCGGTGCGGACGGGAGACAAGCAAAAGGCCGTCGCGCTTTATCGGGAGGCGATCGCGGCTCTGCCTGACAACGCAGGATTGATCTATCAGTTGGCTCTGGTCTTGAACGACCTCAACGATTTGGAAGGTGAGCGAACCGCTCTCGAACAAGCTGTCAAGATCGATCCAGCCTTTGCCCCGGCACAATATCAGCTCGGCAACTTGGACTCTCGCGATGGCGACACAGGCGGTGCCGAGCAGAAGTTCCGGCAGGCTATCAAAGCCTCTCCCGGCTATGTGCAAGCGTGGATTGCTCTGGCCGCCACATTGGCCATGGAGTCCCGCTTTCCCGATGCGCTGCAAGCCGTAGACAACGCGCTTAAGATCGCTCCAAACAACAGCGAAGCGCTTGAACTCCGCAAGAGCCTGGTCGCCGGTCAGGCAAAACACTATTGATCCGGCCCAGAAGTTTTGAAACGCTGTGCCCCATCCATTCCGCGCTTTTTGCGGAATGGGTGGGAGGGAGTGTTGCATTTCTTTGGGGCCGGATCAATAATCGGGCCGGCACCGTCGTTTCTGGAAGATGATAGCAGCCATGAGCAAAAATTCATTTGGCCCCTGGACCCGCCGCGAACTGCTGAGGACCATTCCTGCCGCGGTCCTGTGCTCTTTGTTCTCCAGAGAGCTCTGTGCGGCTCCTGGATCGGCCAAGTCTCTCCCGCCCTTTTCGCGCTTCGTGGATGTTGCGCAAGCTGCCGGTCTGACTGAGCCTACTGTATGCGGCGAGCAGGACAGCTTCACTTATATTGTCGAGTCCATGGCCACCGGTTGCGCCTTCTTCGATTACGACAACGACGGCTGGATGGACATCTTCATCCTCAGCAGTCAGAGACTTGAGAACACCCCAGCCGGCGCCACCAATCGTCTCTACAAGAACAACCGCGACGGCACATTCACGGACGTCACCGTCAAGGCGGGCTTGGTCGATATAGGATGGGCGCAGGGTCTTTGCGTTGGGGACTACAACAACGACGGCTTCGAGGATCTCTTCCTCACCTATTACGGCCAAAATCGCCTCTATCGCAACAACGGCGATGGCACCTTCACCAATGTGACCGAGAAAGCTGGGCTGCTTCACCCAAGGACGCGCTTCAGCAGCGGATGCACTTTCGTGGATTACAACCGTGACGGCCTGCTCGACCTCTTCGTCGCCAATTATCTGGAGATCGACCTGGCCACCGCGCCCAGGCCCTCGCTCTCGGTGGTCAACTGCAATGCTGAAAACGTGCCGGTCAACTGCGGTCCCAACGGTCTGGCCAAGGCCCAGAACTATCTCTACCGCAACAATGGCGACGGCACTTTTACAGATGTGTCGAAGGAGTCCGGGGTCAGCGGCTTTCGCGGATCGTACTGCTTGACTGCAACCAGCTTCGACGCGGATGAGGACGGATGGCCGGATATTTTCGTTGCTTGCGACTCCACGCCATCCTTATTGCTGATGAACAACCATGACGGGACCTTTCGAGAAGAAGCCTTGATTCGCGGCATCGCGCTCAGCGCCGATGGCCGCCAGATGGGCGGCATGGGCGTTGGCGTCGGTGACTATAATCTCGACGGCCACACCGACCTGGTCAAGACCCACTTCATCGATCAAGCCCCCGGCATTTATTGCAACGACGGAAAGGGCAATTTCGACGACGTAACGACTCAGGCTGGTCTCAACCACGAAACGCGCTACACCTGCTTCGGCGCGGGCTTGGTCGACTTCGACAACGACGGATACCCGGACATCCTCATCAGCACCGGATCCGTCTATCCTGAGCTGGATCGCGTCGCGCCCAAGTACGCTCTTCGCACTCCTCGCGTCCTCTTTCGCAATCGAGGCGACGGCACCTTCGCCGAGATGGGTTCAGAGGCCGGTCCCGGCATCGTCGCCCGCCACTGCGGCCGTGGCATGGCCTTTGGCGACTTCGACAACGACGGCGATATGGATGTCCTGATCATGAACGTCAATGAGCCGCCGTCGCTGTTGCGCAACGACGCTCCTGCCGGCAACCGCTGGATCAAGATCCGTCTTGAGGGAGTGAAGAGCAACCGCAGCGCCATCGGGGCACGCGTCCTGGCTCGCTACGGCGGCAAGGTGCAGGTGCAGGAGGTACTGAGTCAATCCAGCTATCTTTCCGCCAGCGATCCCCGTCTCCACTTCGGCCTCGGCGCTGCGACAACCGCAGACTTTGAGGTCCATTGGCCCCTCGGTCTCGTCGAGAAGTACCACGCACTTGCCGCCGGTCAGCTTGTTACTATTCGGGAAGGCGTAGGAATAGTAAAGAGAATTTCATGGCAGAAGCTAGAAGCTGTTTCATAACCTGGTTTTGAAAGGGCACGCCTTTAGCCGTGCCGCTGAAGGAGCAGAAAAATCGCGGGCTTTAGCCCCTGAGGGAAAGCTCAAAGACGGACAGTATTCGGTTATGAAACAGCTTCTAGGGAACCTCTGAATAAGTCGATGTTTTGAAGGGGCACGACTTTAGTCGTGCCGCAAATGCTACAAATCAAAAGTCGGGCTTTAGCCCCTGAGGGAATGATGGACCGCAACAATGACTTGATCAGAGGTTCACTAGAGGCGAATTCAAACAAGTCACGCGGGCATCCGGGATGCGAGCGGCATCCCGTAACGTATGCGGGCTTGCCGGCCGGAACGAAGGAAACATTCATGCTCACAAGAATGGAGGAAACATTCATGCTCAAGAAAGTAGCAATTTGCTTTGCTTTATTGATCTCTTTGTTTGTGCCGGTCGCGGCACAGCTTCCCTCAACGCCGTACTCCCCCTCGCTGTTGCTGGGGGCGGCATGGTATCCGGAGCAGTGGCCGGAGTCGCGCTGGGAGGCGGACCTGTCGCTGATGGAGGCGGCGCATATCCATTTCGTCCGCATAAACGAGTTTGCATGGAGCAGCTTGGAGCCGCGCGAGGGCGACTATGAACTCGATTGGCTCGATCGTGCCGTGCGCGCGGCCGAACGCCATCACATCGCCGTTGTCATCGGCACGCCCACCGCCGCGCCTCCCGCATGGCTGACCTCGAAGTATCCCGAGACGCTGCGCACCATGGCGGACGGACGCAAGGATGGCCATGGCAACCGTGCGCAATTCAACTGGTCCAATCCAAAATATCGCGAACTGGCTGCCAAGATCGCTGCCAGGCTGGCCGAGCGCTTCGGGAACGATGCTAACGTGATCGGCTGGCAGATCGATAACGAGTACGGCAACGAGAGTTATGACGCACAGACCCAGGCGCAGTTTCAGCAATGGCTGCGCGGGAAATACAAGACGCTTGAGAACCTGAACGCGCGCTGGACGACGGCCTACTGGAGCGAGACCTATCAGGATTGGGCGCAGATTCCGATTCCAGTGGGCTCCGGAAATCCCGGCCTGCTCTTGCAATGGAAGGAGTTTGTCAGTGATACATGGCGCAGTTACCAGCGCAATCAGATTGACGCCATTCGCGCCCACGCCGATCCCCGGCAGAAGATCACCACGAACATGATGGGATGGTTCGATGCCTTCGATCATTACACTGTTGCCCAGGACCTCGACTTTGCATCCTGGGATAACTACGTCGGTACAGGTCATCTCGACCCGGTTCGTACAGGAGCCACGCACGATCTTACGAGAGGTTTCCTCAGAAGGAACTTCTGGGTGATGGAGACTCAGCCCGGCGTGGTGAACTGGTCCCCCAATAACAACATGCTCGACAAAGGCGAAGTGCGCGCCATGGCCTGGAACGATATCGGCCACGGCGCGGATGCGGTCGAGTTCTGGCAATGGCGCAGCGCATTGAACGGTCAGGAGCAATATCACGGCGTGCTGCTTGGAGCCGACGGAACTCCGGTTCCGGTCTACGACGAAGTGAAGCAGATCGGAGCTGAGTTTGAAAAGGCTGGGCCGGCACTGGACGGCACCTCGGTCGACTCTCAGGTTGCGATCTTACAGGATTATGAGAGCCGCTGGGCGATCAATTGGCAGCGCCACAACAGCGCCTTCGATCCGGTGGATGCCCTGGTCAGTTACTATGCTTCGCTGCGCGCGCTGGCCAGGTCGGTGGACATCGTGGCGGACACTGCGCCGCTTGGCCGGTACAAGCTGGTCGTGGCCCCGGCGCTCAACCTGCTGACGCCTGAGGCGGCAAAGAATCTTGAGGCATATGTGCGCAGCGGCGGACACCTCGTCTTGACGCAGCGCTCGGCGCTGAAGGATGAAGACAACAGCCTGTATCCCCAGCGGCAGCCTGGGCCGCTGGCGGAACTGCTGGGCGCGCGCGTCGAACAGTGGTATTCGCTCGACAAGCCGGTTCCCATCGACGGTGAATGGGGCGCCGGCGAGAACCGCATATGGGCGGAGCAACTGAGCTTCAGTGCTCCGGAGACCAGGACGCTCATGCGCTATGGCAAGAGTAACGGATGGCTGGACGGTCAGCCGGCGGCGGTGACGCGCTCCGTCGGACAAGGCAGCATCACCTACATCGGTGCTGGGCTGGACGGGAAAACCATGAAGGCCGCGGCCAAGTGGATGATGAGGGAAGCAGGTCTCAATCCAATCATGAGCGATCTGCCGGACGACATCGATCTGGCCATTCGTTCCGGCAACGGCAAGCGGGTCTTCATCTTCACCAACTACGGCGTTTCGCCGCGCACCATTACGCTTCCCAGCCCGATGGAAGATGTGCTGACGGGAGGAACGGTTTCAAGCGTCACGCTGCCGCAGTATGGCGTAGCCATCCTGCGCTGAGCACTACGCAAGCCCATGAGCGAGGCTCGAGTGCTGCGCTCGAATCAAGGGCGGACAAGGTAGTTTTCAGAGTTTTTCGCACTCCGTACAACCCTGCCCGTTGGCAAGGTTTTAGGGAACCTCTGATTAAGTCGATGTTTTGAAAGGGCACGACTGGTAGGTCATGGCTTTACAGGCTGCGGAAAAACTCATTCGTCGTCGCAATAAGCGTCAGGGCACGACTTCAGTCGTGCCGCAAGTGCAACAAAAAAATGTCGGGATTTAGCCCCTGTGGGAATGCTGACTCGCAATAAAGACTTAATCAGAGCTTCCTTAGCAGCAAATTGCGGCTAGGTCTCTGACCGCTTGAACATATATCAGTTCCGTGCCCCATCCTTTCGCGTTCTTTCTGGCGAAAGGGTGGGAAAGCACAAATCTCAAGGAACAAAATCATGCGGTCAGAGACCTAGTACTACAGTTGTAGTTCGTTTTTCCGGAGGGAGCAGGGGCCTTTAGTGTCTGCGTGAAAACGCTCGCATTTCCGACTGAGCGAGGTGTTCTGGTTAAGGTTTTCCGGCAAGCGGTTGTTATTTGGCGGCGTGCCGGGGCGAATTTGCGGTTTCAGTTGTGGTTCAGG
>Ga0224555_1000832_pt1 | contig 46943 bp, 44 predicted proteins | sample 714S23034metaG_FD_180687 | JGI IMG/M metagenome (GOLD analysis project Ga0224555, IMG submission 180687) | Peat soil microbial communities from Stordalen Mire, Sweden - 717 S2 30-34 | ecosystem: Environmental > Terrestrial > Soil > Wetlands > Peat | place: Sweden: Norrbotten County, Stordalen...
TCGGGCTAATCGGCGGGAGCCGCTCCCCCGGCCGGCTGGCCCGCAGCATCGGCCTCCGGTGGCAGCACGAAGCCGACCTCGAGGGCATCGGCGAGCGCCCGGAGCCGTGCGAAGAAGCCGGCCGTGTGGTACGAGCGGGGCAGCCGCAGTCCGTGGAAGTCGTAGTGGTGGGTCCACTCGTGGAGCAGCGTGTTGAGGAAGACCTTGGGTGCGATGACGCGCTGCTGGACCGCGGTACGGTGGTAGATGCGGATGCGCGCCCACGCCACCTTGTCCTGAGCGTCCAGCCGGTAGGTGTAGTAGCCGTACGTCTTGGACTGGAGGCGCTGCCCGTCGTGCCGGTGCACCTGGGGGCGGTCGGGGACGACGACCTGGCAGGGGGGGAGGCCCGCCTCGCGGCTCAGCTCGTCGACCAGGTGCTGGGCGATGCGCTCCCGCTCGGCGGCGTCCTCACCAACGCCCAGGACTCGGAGCGTCAGGCCCCGGGCGATCGGGGTCGGACGTACCGGCACGCCGGTGGCGGCCTGGCTGCGACGGTAGCTGGACTCGGAGAACCGCCTGGCGAACATCCGTCCGCAGTATAGGTGCTCGGACTAGACTGGGACGCCCGCACCGGGCTGGCGGAATCGGTAGACGCAGCGGTCCTAAACACCGCGGGGGCGCTGCCCCATCCGGGTTCGATCCCCGGGCCCGGTACTGTGGCCTGTGTTCAGGGCGCGTTCCGTGTCCGGAGCGCGGTTGCGCATCCGCTGATCGGCGGCTGACACCGTCGGCACTGCGCAGGTCCCCGTGTGACCGGGTGTTGACTGGGAATCGGTACGCCCGGGTACATTGATGATGGGGAAGTCTCTCCTTCGAGGCGCAGCGATGATTGATGGGGTCAGCACTCTGGTGGCCCGGGCGATGGACGCCGGGGTGCGCTGGCAGCTTGCCCGCCTCTCCGTGGAGACACCCGCCCCGGGGAGCTGGGCGCCCGCCGACCCCCAGAAGTTCTGGGCTGCCAGCCGGCTCCATGACCCCGCCGAGGTCACGGCTGGTCCGGTGCTGCGCCACGACCCCGATGGCGTGGAGGTGCGCGATCTGAGCGGGCCGAGCCAAGGGCCCGGGACCGATCCCGGGAGCCGGCGGTTGGAGGCCACCGCGCACCTCCGGCCCGGCCGGCGCGACCTGCCCTTCGTGCTGGTCATCCACGGGCTGGCCTCGCCCAGTCCCTGGTACGAGGAGCGCCGCTGCCGGTCCCTCACCGCGAGGGGGGCCCATGCGGCGCGGATCGACCTTCCCCTTCACCTCCGCCGGCGCCGGCCGGGCAGCCGGAGCGGTGAGGGATTCATCCAGGCGGATCTGACCTGGACCCGCGAGATCGTTCGCCAGTCGGTGGAGGACTGCGCGGCGGTGCTCGCCTGGGCGCGGCGCGAGGTGAGCGATCGGGTCGAGGTCTGCGGGACTTCCCTCGGCGGTCTGGTCGCCCTCCTGCTCGCCGCTCAGCTGGAGCTCGACGGGGTGGTGGCCATCGCCCCCTTCTGCGACCCCGCCTCCACCGTCCTCCACAACCTGCCGCGGCGGACCCGGCGGGTGCTCGGACTGGACGGCGGCGGGGGAGGGGTGTGGGGCCCCGACCGTGACCAGGCGCGACGGGTGGTCGAGGCGGCTCTCGCCCCCATCGTGGCCCGCACCTTCTGCCCTCCGGCCACCCCGGGGGAGCGGATCGCCATCGTACGGCCGACCCTCGACGGGGTCGTCGGTGACGCGCCGATGGCGGAGCTGGCCGAGGCGTGGGGGTCGGAGCTGTGGAGCTACCCGCAGGGGCACGTCTCGGTGCTCAACGCTCCCGGTCTCGCCGCCCGGGTGAGCGGCTGGCTGGTCACGCCGCATGCCGGCCTCACCGGAGCCGCCGGGCGTGGGGCCCCCGTCATGAGAGCCCCCGGGATCCAGCCCGCCACCTGATCTCTCCTCGCATACTGAGCCGATGCCCGTCCCTGAACTGCAGCCGGCGGCTCCGCCCTTCGTCCCCGCCTCCGTCCGCCGGTTCCGATTCCTGGGATGGCGATTGGAGCCCGCGACGGGGCGGATCGACCTCGGCTACGCGCTCGACGGCGACGAGCTGCACGAGCAGGTCGAGCTCGGCACTCCGATCGCCGGTCTGGGCCCGGGTCGGATGGCGGCACTCGAGCGTGCCGTCGCCCTGCTCCACCTCATCGCCGGGGTCAGCTACTACAAGACGTGCTTCGCTCCCGAGATCTCGATCGAGGCGGATCCGCCCGACCTGGATGTGGCCGCCTTTCTCCACCATCTCTACACCCGCGGTCTGGCCGAATGCCGCTTCGTGAGCGGTCTGCGGGGGCGCGAGATCCCGCCCTTTCCGAGCGCGGCGAGCGCCGCCCCGCACGCGGGGCCCACGGGCCTCGGTGACCGGCCGCTGGTGCCCATCGGAGGTGGCAAGGACTCGATCGTGACCCTGGAGGCCGTCCGCGGCACCGGCCGGGAACCCCTCCTCTTCAGCGTGGGCAACGCGCCCGCCGTGGTCCGCACCGTCCAGGTGGCCGGACTGCCCCACGTCTCGGTGACTCGGGCCCTCGACCCCCATCTCCTCGAGCTCAACCGCCGCGGCGCCATCAATGGCCACGTCCCGGTGACCGCCGTGGTCTCCTGCCTGGCCGTCATCGCCGCCCTGGTCCACGGTGCCGGTGCCGTGGTGATGGCCGACGAGCGCTCGGCGTCGGTGGGCAGCCTCACCTGGGACGGCGTCGAGGTCAATCACCAGTACAGCAAGAGCTGGGACTTCGAGCGGCGATTCGCCGCCATCGTCGCCGGCGACGTCGCCGCGGATCTCGCCTACTTCTCCCTGCTCCGGCCGTGGTCGGAGCTGGCCATCGCCCGGCGCTTCGCCGCCCTGCCCGCCTATCACCGCGCCTTCGTCAGCTGCAACCGTGCCTTCCTGCTCGACCGGGACCGGCGCACGCCCGGCTGGTGCGGTGACTGCCCCAAGTGCCGGTTCGTCGCGCTGGCGCTGGCACCCTTCCTTGATAGGGACAGAATTGTCTCGATCATGGGGAGCGATCTGCTCGGCGACCCCGCCCAGCTTCCGGGCTTCGCCGCCCTGCTCGGCATCGAGGCCGACAAGCCGTTGGAGTGCGTCGGGGAGGTGGAGGAGTCGAGGGTGGCGATGCGCCTGCTCACCGCCTCGGAGGCCTGGCGCGACGCCGCGGTGGTGCGGGCCCTGGGCACCGACCCGCGGGTGGCCGGGCTCTCGCAGGCGACCGTCGACGCGGTGCTGGCCCCCGCGCGCGAGCACGCCCTGCCTGCGGCGTACCGGGAGTTCGCCGATGCGCTTGGATGAGCTTGGAGGTCGGCGCGTCGCGCTCTGGGGTTTCGGCCGCGAGGGCCGGGCGACACTCGCGGCGCTGACCGCGATGGCGGCGCCGCCGGCCGAGATCGCCGTCGTCACCGACACGCCGCCCACGGATGCGGGGCGCGTGCCCGCTGCCAACCTCCCCTGGCTCCACGGCGAGGAGGGGATCACCCGGCTCTGCGCCTCCGACGTCGTGGTCCGCTCCCCCGGCATCAGCCGCTACCGCGACGACGCGCTGCGGGTCGCCACCGCCACCCACGTCACCACCGCCACCAATCTCTGGGGTGCCGAGCACGCGGGCGAAGCGGTCATAGCGGTCACCGGGTCCAAGGGCAAGAGCACGACCAGCTCCCTGATCGACCACCTCGCCCGCGCCGCCGGCATGCGGACCGTGCTGGCGGGCAACATCGGCATCCCCCTGCTCGCGCACCTGCATCCCGACCCGCCGCCCCAGCTCTGGGTGGTCGAGCTGTCCAGTCACCAGATCAGCGACCTGGACTGGTCGCCGCAGGTGGGGGTGCTCCTCAACCTCTATCGCGAGCACCTCGACTGGCACGGCACTGAGGCGCGGTACTTCGGGGACAAGCTCAACCTCTTTGCCCATCGGCCGGGCATGGTGGCCGTCCTCAACCGCGAGGACGCGCGCACCCGGGCGTTGGCGCCGGCGGCGCCCGGCCGGCATGTCTGGTTCGGCGACCCCGCCGGCTATCACACCGAGGGCGGTTCGATCCTCTGGCGGGATGAGCGGCTCATCGACGGGGACGGGCTGCAGCTCCGCGGCCGGCACAACCTGCTCAACGCCTGCGCAGCCCTCACCGCCCTCGAGGAGGCCGGAGTCGAGGTGCGCTCCCTGGTCCCCGCCCTCTCCGGCTTCCGGCCGCTGCGCCACCGCCTCGAACCCGTGGGCGACGCCGGCGGGGTCACCTTCGTCAACGACAGCATCGCCACCATCCCGGAGGCGACGGTGGCTGCTCTGGATGCTCTGGAGGGGCGGCCGGTGGTGCTGATCGCGGGGGGATTCGACCGCGGGCAGGACTACGGGCCCCTGGCGCGACGCCTCCGCCGCGACCGGGGAGTGCTCGCCGTGGTCACCCTGCCTCCGAGCGGCAACCGGCTGGCCGTGGAGCTGGCGGCGGTGCCGGATCCCCCCCCGGTCCTGCCCGCGACCGACCTGGGCGAGGCCGTGCGGCTGGCCCGGGCCCACGCCGAGCCGGGGTCGGTGATGCTCCTCTCGCCCGGGGCTCCCAGCTATGGCGCCTTCCGCGACTTCGAGGCGCGGGGAGACGCCTTCCGGGCGCTGGTGGCGGACGTGGAGCCGCCCGCGCCGGCGTGAACGGCGAGAAGCGGAGGCCCCCGGGGGCGGCACGAAGCCGGTCCGACCGGTGACTGATATCCTCCCCTCACAGATGGACGCAAGCGGGGCACTCCGGCAGGCGATGGAGGTGCCCGCCGAGGGCCGGCCCCCGAAGGCGGACGCTGCGGCATTGGCCACGAGCGATGCGCAGACGCTCTTCACCCCCATTCTCGAGGAGCTCGCCGAGTTCGAAGGCCGGCTCGAAGCAGCGGTTGCCGCCGACCTCGGGCCGATGGCCGAGGCGATGCGCCACATCGTGCGCGCCGGGGGCAAGCGCATCCGTCCAGCCCTGGTGATCCTCGCCTCGCGCATGGGCGATCCCTTGATGGAGCACGTCTACGACCTGGCCATGGGCATCGAGTTCATCCACACCGCGACGCTCGTCCATGACGATCTCATCGACCGCTCGCCCACGCGGCGCGGCATGACCACCCTCCACGAGACGATGGGGGCGGCGCCGGCGATCATCATCGGCGACTACTACTTCGCCAAGGGCGCAAACCTGACCTCCGCCATCGGGATGCCCGAGATCGACTCGGCCATCAGCAACACGGTGATGACCATCTGCATGGGCGAACTGCTCCAGATGACCAGCAAGGACGACTATCACCAGTCGCTGGAGGATTACCACCGCAAGATCGCGCGCAAGACGGCCACCCTCCTCGCCACCTGCTGCTACTGCGGCGGAGTGGTGGGCGGTCTCGACCCGGATCGGCGCGACGCGCTGCAGCGGTACGGGCACAAGCTGGGGATGGCCTTCCAGATCGCCGACGACCTCCTCGACTACGTCGCCACCGCGGAGGAGCTGGGCAAGCCGGTCGGGGCCGATCTGCGCCAGGGGACGGTCACGCTGCCCTTCATGCTCGCCTTCCAGGACCCCGTGGTCGGCCCCGAGCTGGCCCGCGTCCTGGATCACCGGCCCCGGGGCGACCCCGACTACGAGCAGGTGGTGAGCCTGGTCCGGCGGAGCGGCGCGGTCGCCGCCACCGAGAAGGCGGCCCAGGAGTTTGCCCGCGATGCGCGCGGCGAGCTGGCGGTCTTCCCGCCCTCGCCGGCACGGACCACGCTGGAGGCGGCCTGCGATTACGTCGTCGGGCGTCGCATCTGACCGGGGCGCCGGTGACGGCGCCGCGGGGTGGGGACCGGCCTCCGGGGCTCCCCGCTCGTCCGGGGCGTGCCTTCAGGACGGCGAGCCGCCCACTCCATCGTGCGCGCGGCGAGGCTGCAGCGCCCCGACCCGCTCCAGCTGCCGGCGAAAGGCCAGCACCCAGGCGGTGAGGGTGGTGGTGGCGGCTCCCAGCCCGATGACCTCGACCCCCATCCAGGGGAGCCCGCCGCCGGCGCGGCTCACGCCGAGGAGGGCGGCGATCCCGCTGACGGCCAGGCGGGCGAGGTCGGCGAGCGTCAGCCCGCTGATCGCGATCAGTATCAATCGGGCGCCCACGTATTCCCGGCGCAGCCCCGCACGGACCTCCGCCGCGCTCAGCTCCCCGGCGGTGCTGCGGCCGGCAGGCGGCTCCACCGGTCCGCGGCGGAGCCGGATCGCGCTCACCCCGAGGATGACGGCGGCCAGCCATCCGGGCCAGGCGGTCAGGGCGGACGATCCGTCCGCGAAGAGCGCACCCAGCGTGCTGAGCGAGGCGCCGCCGGCGCGGCTGGCGAGTGCCTGCTGGTGGAGGGCGAGGGCGGCGAACCCCCAGCCGGTGGCCACCGCCGCGGCCAGCACCAGCGCCGCGGCCCGTCCGGCCCGCGTGAGGCGGTCCAGGAGCAGCAGCTCGGTCGCCAGAGCCAGGCGGGCGGAAACGCCGGCAGAGTCGCGGTCCCGCATCGGTCGCAAGTGTAGGCGCCGCCGGGAGGCTGCCAGGCCGCGCTCCCAGAGGCCGGCGAACGTCCGCCGCCGTCCCGGCATCTCAGCGCCCCCCCCGCCTTGTGGAGTGGTCATCGGCATGGGCATCATCGAGGTCGGGCAGCGTGCGCACGCGGCCTGAGACGGGGGCGGAGTCGCGGATCCGCGTTCTCACCTACAACATCCTGCTCGGTGGTGAGGGGCGTGAGGAACGGATCGCCCAGGTGCTGGCGCACAGCGGAGCCGACCTCATCGCCCTCCAGGAGGTGCAGGACAACGGCATGGTGGCGAGGCTGGCCGGCGAGCTCGGCATGACCGCGGTCTCCGGATCGCCGAGCGACGGTGGCTCGCTGGGGCTCGCGGTGCTGACCCGGCTGCCCGTCGCGGCCCACCGCAACCACCACCACGATGGGATGCTGCGCAGCCATCTCGAGGTCACGGTCGCACCCCCCGGCGGTGAGCGGCTGCGCCTTCACGTCGTCCACCTCGCCGCCCGCTTCGGGGAGCGGGCCAAGGGGGAGGCGCGGCGGCTGGAGGAGTTGGAGCACGTCCTCGCCGACATCCGGGGAGAGGCGGCGATGCCCCACCTGGTCGTTGGCGACTTCAACTCGCTCTCTCCCGGCGACCACCTCGAGGCGACCGGATTCTTCCGGCGGATGAACCAGCTGCGCAGGGCCGGGCTGCTCGTCCGCCAGGACGGCGGCTGGATGGGGCCGCCCGCCGGTGGAGCGGACGAGTCGATCGAGGCGAAGTGGCTGGCCCACGGCATCGACCCGGGTCTCCAGGGCGGCGTTCCGGTGCTGCCCTGGGTGGTCGGACCGCTCACCGCGCTCGTGCCGGAGCGGCGCGGGCTGGATCGCCTGCTCGGCCGGGCGATCGAGCGCTGGGCGGTGCCCCGCATGCTCGAGGAGGGGTACACGGATTGCTTCCGTCATCTCCACCCTCGCGCCCACGGCTACACCTGTGCGACCTGGATGCCGGCGGCGCGCATCGACTACGTCTTCGCGAGCTCGGAGGCCCTCCCCCGGCTGCTCGCCTGCGAGGTCGCGGTCGGGCGTGGCCATGCCGGTCGTGAGACCGCGACCGCCTCGGACCACTTCCCGCTGCTCGCCGATCTGGCAGGGTGCTGAGCGATCCGGTCCTACTCGCCGAGCAGCGGTGCCTCGGGTGCGGGCCGGCTGGTCACCACCAGGAAGTAAAAGACGGCGCAGATGACCAGCCAGAAGATGAAGATGGTGATGGCGCCCCTGCCGAGCGCGTAGTAGAGCGGGTTGGCGCCCACGAAGATGACGTCCCCCACGAAGGAGAGGGTGTCACCGGCGGCGGCGAGCATCAGCCCGTACACCGCCCACGCCCTCCCGTCCGGATGGGCGTTGAGCATCAGGGCAAAGCCGGCGGTGGCCACCACCCAGCCCACCATCAGGACGGCGGTGCCCAGCACGTCGACGGTCGGAAAGGTGCAGAGGCTCAGCCCGTTGCAGAGGCCGGCCACGCCGGTGACGAAGAGCAGGGAGACCACGGCGGCGATCGTCCCGAGGATCATCAGCACCAGGCCCAGGCCTCTCGAGGGGAAGTAGAGGTTGGATGGCGGCCGCTCCGCGAAGAACGGGCGGACGATGGGGTTGTCCCTCAGGCGGGTGGGCATGGGCGCCTCCAGATCACGTGGTGCCGGGGTCGCCGGCGTCGCCGGCGGGTGGGCTGCGACGGTGCCGCCGTCCGCCGCGGCGGCGGCGTGCCGGGTCGCCCTTGCGCTGGGCACCCGTTTCGGCATCCACCCAGCGTGGCGGTGGTGGCTGGCCGTCAGCGAGCAGATCCCCGAGCGTCCTCCACCCGAAGGGCTCGCGTCCGCGCCGTACCAGCTCCAGGAAGCACCCCCGGGTGGCCTCGGCGTCGGCGAGGGCGTGATGGGGGCGGCGGTGCGGGACCGACAGCTCCACGCAGAGCCGTTCCAGGCCGATCGTGTCGCGGAGGTCGAAGAGCCTGGCCGCGAGGCGCGAGGTGTCGAGGTTGTCCGCGTCGAGGCTCTCGCCCAGGGTCGCTGCGATCAGCCGGCTGTCGAAGGCATCGGCGCTGTGTTCGACCAGCACCGCGCCGCGGCAGAAGCGCTGGAAACGCTCCAGGACCGGCCGCACCGGGGGCGCCCCCCCGAGGGTCTCGCTGGAGATGCCGTGGATGCGCCGGGCAAAGGGATTGATGCGGTCGTTGCTGTGCACCAGGGTTTCGAAGGAAATCAGGTGCCCGGTGACGGTGAATGCCACCGCGCCCAGCTCGACCATCCGGTGGGGCGACTGGCCGGTGGTCTCGCAGTCCACCGCCACGAAGCGGAGTTCCTCGATCGGCGTCTCCGGTCCGGGGCGGGGGCGCCCCGGCTCGTCAGGATCGTCGATGGCCGCGAAGGGCTCGTCGGTGACCGGACCCAGGCGGGCGACGAAGGTGTCGCCGATGGGCACCGAACCGCGCCGCCGGCCGTAGTGGCGGCGTACCTGGGCACTCGAGTCGGATCCGCCGCGTGCCGCCGGTGCGGAGCCGGGCGGAGACGCCGGCTCGGAGCCCTCGCGGGAGGGTGGCTCGGATCCCCCCTTGGAAGAATCGGGCGCCGACGGCGCCGGCAGTGGATCAGTGAGGGACATGAGCGAATCTGCGGCCATCCTAGCCGCTTCGGGGCCCCACGGGGGCAGCGCGGGCGCCTGGACGCGGTCGCGCCATGGCACGGACGGGGGCGGCGCGCCGCTGAACCGTACCTATACTCGGGAGCGATGCCTCTGATCGCCGCCGGGATCAGCTTCCGAACGGCTCCCGCGGAGGTGCGAGAGCGCGCCGCCCCGGAGGAGCTCGGGGAGCGGGGCGCGGCGAGGCTCCGGTGACCGCGACGCCGAGCCGGCCTCTCGCCGGCCGTCGGGTGCTGGTCACCCGGGCCACCGGGCAGGTGGCGCCGCTCAGCCAGGAACTGCGCCAGCTGGGGGCTGCAGTGGTCGAGATCCCGGCCATCGCCATCCAGCCGGTCGCGTCTCCGGAGGAGTTGAGGGCCGCGGCCCGATCGCTCCGCGGGCACCGGCCACCCCGCTGGATGGCGGTGACCAGCTCCAATGTGGCCGAGGCGCTCCGCGCCCTCAGCCTGCCCGAGGATCTCGCCGGCATCCGCGTCGCCACGGCCGGTGAGCCGACGGCCCGAGCCCTGCGCGACATCGGCGTCAACGTCGAGCTGGTCGCGCCGGGGACCGGCGCCGGTGCGCTGGCCGACCGGCTCATCGGGGTGGGGGCCGGGTGCGGCGCCGTCTGGCTTCCCCAGGGAGAGGCCGCCCGGATCGAGCTGGGCGAGCGGTTGCGTCAGGCGGGAGCCGAGGTCGTGGTGACCGTCTGCTACCGGACGGTCCCGATGGTCGGGCTGCGTCGCCTTCTGATCCCAGCCTTCGCGGAACGCTTTCACGCGGTGACGCCGAGGGAGTGGCCGCGGCGGTGGCGAGCGCCCTCCGTTGGTGAGTAACCTGGGGCGGCCATGCCTTTCCCTGCGGAGCGATCCCGGCGCCTGCGGCGTACCCTGGCCCTGCGCCGGCTCTCCCGCGAGGCACGGCTCGCCGTCGCCGGCGCCGACATCATCATCAGCTACCACGCGCTCCAGGCAGCGCGGTGGCTTCGTGAGGAGTGACCGAGGACCAGGATGAAGCCCCCCACCACACCGCGCCGACTTCCCTTCATCATCGCCGCCACGGCGACCCTGATGGTCGCCGCCATCGCCGGAGCCGTGGCCCTCGACCACGCCGACAGCAACACGCCGGTCGGTACCGCGACCTCGACCCCGACCCCGAGCGCGAGCGCGAGCGCGAGCGCGACCCCGACGCCGGCCATCGTCGCCTACGCCGACTGCTCGACGGCCACCTTCGGTCCGGCCCTCGCGGCGCTCAACCCGCCCTCCAACATCCACGTCTACTCGGCCGAACCGGCCATGACCATCGACCAGAGCAAGCTCTACGAGGCGACCATCGTCACCTCCAAGGGCGACATCGTCCTCTGCCTCCAGCCCGACCTGGCGCCGCACACGGTCAACAACTTCGTGACCCTGGCGCGCAACGGCTTCTACAACGGCATCCCCTTCGCGCGCGTGGTCTCGGGCTTCGTCATCCAGACCGGTGATCCCAACTGCATCGGCAACGTCCCGGCGTCCCCGGCGACGCCCAGCGGCAGCTGCGGTGAGGGGGGGCCCGGCTACACCTTCAACGACGAGCCGGTGCACGAGAAGTACGTCGACGGCTGTGTGGCCATGGCCAACAGCGGGGCAAACACCAACGGCTCCCAGTTCTTCATCTGCTCCGCCGACGACACCAGCCAGCTGGCCCTGAGCTACAACCTCTTCGGGCAGGTGGTGAGCGGGCTGGACGTGGTGCCGAAGATCGTGCAGGGTGATGTCATGACGAGCGTGACCGTCGCCGAGCAGACGTGAGCACAGGCGCCTCGGTCGAGCTCCGGGAACGCGCCGCGCGGGTGATGCCCGGTGGCGTCTCCAGCCCGGTCCGTCGTCACCTCCGCGCTCGTCCTCTTGGGAGCCGGCGCCTGCCTCGCCTGCTTTCTGATGCCGCTCCGGCGTTGAAGTCCCGTACACTGCCCCGGCCATGCGCCCTGACGGCCGCGCCCCCGACGAGCTCCGCCCCACCCTGATCGAGGTGGGCGTCCTGCCCTACCCCGAGGGGAGTTGCATGATCTCGACGGGGCTGACCAGGGTGCTCTGCTCCGCCACCGTCGAGGAGCGGGTCCCCCCCTTCCGCAAGGGCGGCGGGCTGGGATGGGTGACCGCCGAGTACGCGATGCTGCCGCGCAGCACCCAGACCAGGACCGAGCGAGACGGCCGCAAGGGGCGGATCGACGGCCGGTCCCAGGAGATCCAGCGGCTCATCGGGCGCAGCCTCCGGGCCGCGGTCGACTTCTCGGCGCTCGGGGAGCGCTCGATCCTCATCGACTGCGACGTCATCGTCGCCGACGGCGGCACGCGCACCGCCGCGATCACCGGCGGATACGTGGTCCTCGCCCTCGCCGTTCGGGCGCTGGAGGAGGCACGGGTGATCCGTTCCAAGGTGCTGCGACGGCAGGTGGCGGCCGTCTCGGCGGGGATCGTCGGGGGCGAGCCGCGCCTCGACCTCTGCTACCTGGAGGACTCGGCCGCCGACACCGACCTCAACTGCGTCGGGGCCGACGACGGGCGTTTCATCGAGATCCAGGGGACTGCGGAGGGTGCGCCCTTCAGCCGCCAGGAGCTCGACCGGCTGCTGGCGCTCGCGGACCTCGGCATGACCCGGCTCTTCGCCGCTCAGGCGGAGGCACTAGGGACAGGGGTCCAGACCGCGTGAGGGTGGCGGTGGCGAGCCGCAACCCGGGTAAGCTCGCCGAGTTGCGGCGGCTGCTCGGCGAGCATCCCTGGGAGCTGGTCGACCTGGACGGTGCGGGCTTCTCGGGGGAGCTGGAGGAGCCCGGCGCCACCTACGACGAGAACTCCGCGCTGAAGGCGCAGGCGGTCTGCTCCGCCACCGGCCTGGCCGCCCTCGCCGATGACTCGGGCATCGAGGTGCCCGCGCTGGGTGGCTGGCCGGGGCCGGCCTCGGCGCGCTGGATGGGCGGGGCGGCCACCGACGTCGACCGCCTGCACGGCCTGCTCGGCGAGGTGGAGCGGCGCTGCCCGAACGACCGCCGCGCCCGCTACGTCTGCGTGGTCACCCTGGCACGTCCCGGCAGGGAGACGGTCTCCGCGTGGGGGGAGACCAGCGGCGTCCTGGTCGCCCCCAGCGGGTCCGGCGGCTTCGGCTACGACCCCGCCTTCCTGAGCGACGACCTCGGCATCACCTTCGGTGAGGCGACCGCCGAGGCCAAGGACGGGGTCAGCCACCGGGCCCGTGCCCTGGCCGCCCTGCTGGCCGCATTGGACGCGGAGCGAGCCTAGACACGCTCTGCATGGCGTGTCGCACTCCGCGCGTGCGGGTATGCTGCCAGCGATCCCATCCATGTCCGCGTGGCGTCCGTGGGCCAGAGCGCGCGCATCCGGAGAGCTGAACCGTGGCAGATCGCCAAGCCGAGCGTGAGTACGACATCGTCATCGTGGGCGGTGGCCCGGCGGGCCTCACCGCCGCCCTCTACGCCGGCCGCAACAAGGTGCGGGCCGTCCTCCTGGAGGCCAAGGGCGCCGTCGTCGACGGAGCGCTGATGGGCGCCGGCGGGCAGCTGCTCAACACCGAGCTGATCGAGGACTACCCGGGCGTGAGGTCGATCCTCGGGCCGGACCTGGCTCAGATCATGACCGAGCAGGCGGCCCAGTTCGGCACCGAGATGATCGCCGCCTCGGTTGAGCGGATCCGGGTGGAGCCGGACGGGACCAAGGTGGTGGAGACGGACCAGGGCGAGTTGCGCGCGCCCACGGTGATCATCACCGCCGGGGGCAACCCCCGCAAGCTGGGTGTCCCCGGAGAGGCCGAGCTGGCCGGCGTGGGGGTCTCCTACTGCGCCGTCTGCGACGGCGCCTTCTTCCAGGGTGCCCACCTGGCAGTGGTGGGCGGGGGCGATGCCGCCCTGGAGGAGGGCCTCTTCCTGACCCGCTACGCGAGCCGGGTCACCATCATCCACCGGCGCGGCGAGTTCCGTGCCCAGCCCATCCTGGTCGAGGAGGCGCGGGAGAATCCCAAGGTGGACTTCATCTTCGACACCGTGGTCGAGGCGATCGAGGGTGCTCCCAAGGTGAGCCGGGTCCTGCTCCGCAACGTCGTGACCGGTGAGGCCTCCAGCCTGGACGTCGGGGGCGTCTTCATCTTCGTCGGCTTCCTGCCCAACACCGGGCTGGTGGACACCCACGTCGATCACGACGCGGCCGGCTACTACGTGACCAACCCCCTGACCATGGAGACGAGCGTTCCGGGCATCTTCGCGGCCGGGGATGTCCGCAGCCAGCTGACCCGCCAGGTCACGACCGCGGTGGGCGACGCGACCACCGCCACCATCGCCGCCACCAAGTGGGTGGAGGAGCGTGCCCGGCGGCTCAGGGCGGGAAGCGTCGAAGCCCGGTGACGGAGCCCCGGGGCCGGCCTCGTCGGGTCACCAGCATCGCCACCCGCCGGGGCGACGACGGTGAGACGAGCCTCCTCTACGGGGGTCGCGTGGCCAAGGACGATCCCCATGCGGAAGCATGCGGAGCGGTCGACGAGGCGGTCTCGGCGCTCGGCGTCGCCCGTGCCCAGGAGGGCGACCGTGAGCGGGCGGAGCGGCTGCTGGCCCTCCAGCGCGACCTCTTCATCGTCGGCGCCGAGCTGGCGACCGGGTTCGGAGAGCGGGCCCAGCTGGAGCGGCACTTCGCGACGGTGACGGCCGCGATGGTCGAGGGGCTCGACGCCCAGCTGGCCGAGCTGGAGGCGAGGGTGCCGCTCCCGGCGGGCTTCGTCGTCCCCGGCGGCACGGTGGTCGCGGCCGCCATCGACCTGGCTCGCACCCTGGTGCGGCGGGCCGAGCGCCGCGCGGTGAGCCTGCAGCGAGCCGGACTGCTGGAGAACCGCGAGGTCCTCCGCTATCTCAACCGCCTGAGCGACCTGCTCTTCATGCTCGCTCGGGAGGCGGAGCAGGGCGCGACCAGCCTGCGCCACCCCGCGGACAGCTGAGCCGGGCTGGCCGTCCCGACCAAGAGAATGGGTCGGGACTCTCCGCGGTGGCCATGTTGTCCATTCCAGACAAATACCCGCGGATCAGCGCGCCCGGCGGGCACATGCTTTGGCCGCTCCGCACCACGATGATCGGGCCATGCTCTACGACCAACTCTTCGTCAGCATGGAGCGGGCGCGCTGGGATCTGAGCCGGGACATCGACTTCGACGCCATCGAGCCGGCCAGGCTCACCCCCCGATGGATCGACACCGTTCGCGAGGTCTGCGCCTTCCAGCTCGCCTCCCTACGTGCCAGCGAGATGTTCCTTGGCGGCTTCCGCACCGACGTCGACTTCTGCAGCTTTGTCTCCGTCTGGTTCTACGAGGAGATGGAGCACCACCTGGTGCTGCGCAAGTACCTGGAGCATCTCGGTGAGGCGCTGGAGGAGACGGAGCTCCCGCGGCTTCGGGTCAGCCCCGACGAGGCGCCGGCCATCGACGCCCTGACCCTGCGGTTCTTTGGTGAGCAGCGGCTGGCACAGCGGTACGCGGCCCTCGCCGCCACCGTCCCCGAGCGGGTGCTGGGCCGGATCTTCACCATCCTTGCCGCCGGTGAGGGGCGCCACGCCGCCGCCTACGCAACCTACCTGCGCCGGGCGGTCGAGAGGCACCCCGCAGCGCTTCCGGGTGTCCTCCGCCTCGGCCTCTGGACGATGCGTGGTGCGGACGAGCCGGCCGCGGACACCGGCCGGGCGCCGGCGCCGCTCCGCGAGGACCGCCACTACATCCGCCGGATGCAGGGGCTGTATCGCCTGCTCGCGCCCGACGCCACGATCGTCGTGGAGGAGGAGCTCCCGGCTCTCAGGCCGGCAGCAGCCGGCGCGCTCTGAGGGCCAGCCAGAGCAGGTGACGCCGGGTCGGGTCGTCGATCGGCACCCCGCGCTCGCGGATCCTTTGGAGGCGGTACACCACGGTGTGGCGGTGAAGGCCGAGCTTGGCGGCCGCCTCGCCCAGGCCGGAGGTCGACAGGACCGCCTCCAGGGTCTCGTGCAACTCGCCGTGCCGGTCCACCCCCGGGGCGGTCAGCGGTCCCAGGACGCTCGCGACAAAGCGCCGCATCGCCTCCGGGTCGCTGTCGAGGACGGCGAAGACGCCCAGCTCGGCGTCGTCGTGGATCCTCCGCTCCGGGACCAGCCGCTGGCCGACGTCCAGGGCGCGCTGAGCCCGGTGCCCCGCGTCGCCGACGTCGCCGAGCCGGTCCGCCACCGGGCCGACGCCAAAGATCACTCCCGGATTGGTGTCGATGGCCGCCGTGCAGGCCGGCAGGTGATCGATGCGGGGATCGACGAGCAGCATCCAGGTGTCCTCGGACGCCGACACCGTGAGCGCGCGCAGAGGTCGCAGCACCAGCTCGGCGAGCTGGTCCTGGTCACCGGGCCAGACGCAGGCGATGACCCGGTAGGGAGGAGTGAGGTCGAGCTCGCAGGCCGCGGCGGCGCGGCGCAGCTCGGGGGAGACGTCGCCGGCGAGGAGCCGGTGGAGGACGCGGTCGCGCTCCTGGTCGCGCCGCCGCAGCAGGCGCTCGCGCCGCTCCAGGTAAGCGGCGCCGACGGCCGCCGAGATCTCGTCGAGGTAGTCGATGACCTGGGCGGCGAGCGCGATGAGGGTCGTCTGGGGCATCTCGTGCTCGCGGGCGACGGTGCCGACCACCTCCTCCCAGACCACCTTGGCCGCCACCCGGTACGCCGAGAGGAGCACGTCGAGGGGGACCTCGAGGTCGGCCTGGTCGGCGCCCATCTGGGCCAGCCGGTCGAGATCGCCGAGGCGGGGCCCGCGCCCGTCGTGGAGGCGCCGGACCAGCACCCGGAGGGCGTCCCGGCAGGCGGAGACGATGGAGCGGAGGTAGGCGACGGTGTTGAGCCGGCCGGGGAAGACGATCTCCGAGGAGATCCGCCGGGCCATCCGGCCGGCGATGGCGTCGGCGTCGGCGAGCAGACGGGCGGTGACCGCGGAGGGGAGGTTGGCCGACTCGACCAAGCCCGCGGGGCGTGGTTTGGATGTCGGGGCCAAATTATCCACCTCACACAAAAAGCCGTGGTGGGGGCCGCCTTGACGGCGGTTGTTTTGGCCATTCTGCACCAGGAGCATGAAATCGTGCTATACGACGACCTCTTTGTGAACCTGGAACGTGCTCGTTGGAATCTGAGCCGCGACATCGACTGGGACGCCATCGAGCCCGACAAGCTGACCCCGGGATGGATCTTCGACGTGCGCGAGGTCTGCCTCACCGAGCTCTCGGCGCTCTACGCGACGGAGATGTTCCTGCGCGACTTCTACGCCGACATCGACTTCTGCAGCTTCATCTCGGTCTGGTTCTACGAGGAGATGAAGCATCACCTGGTGCTCCGCAAGTACCTGGAGCGGGTGGGCGAGGTGATCGAGGAGGCCGAGCTTCCCCGGCTCCGGCTCAGCTTCGACGAGGGCCCCGCCATCGAGACCCTGACCATGCACTTCTGCGGTGAGCAGCGCCTTGCCCACTGGTACACCGCCTTTAGCGCCAATGCGCCCGAGCCGGTCCTCCGCCAGATCTTCAAGGTCCTGGCGGCCGATGAGCTGCGCCACGGCGCCGCCTACGCCAAGTACCTGCGCAAGGCGGTGCGCAACAAGCCGGAGGTGCTCCCCGCGATCCTGCGGATGGCGCTCTGGATGATCCGCAGCACCAACGACAGCCCCAAGCATCCGACCACTGTCACCGAGCCCTCGGTGGTGTCCCTGCTCGAGGACCCTCACTACATCCGCCGCATGCTCAACATGTACCTCCCCGGCCGCGACCACGAGGCCCCGGTGCAGCGGCGCATCTTGGCCCTGATGTCCGAGCTGTCCGGCACCAAGCTCTCCTCGGTGCGCGACCTGCTCACCCAGATCCGGAAGGTGGAGGAGACGGCGGCCGTAGCCGTCTGACGCGCCGAGCGCGGCGATCGCGGCCCGCACCAGGCCGCGGTCCCCAGGTTCGGGCACACGCGCCTTCCCGCAACCTGCCCCCGCCGGCTCGGGCGCGGCCACATCTTGGATAATCGGTCGATGGCGGATGAGCTGCGCATTCATGCGACGGTCAGCGGGCGCGTTCAGAACGTCGGCTTCCGCGCCTTCGTCCTCTTCCGGGCCACCGAGCTCGGGGTCCGCTGCACGGTGGCCAACCGGCCCGACGGGACCGTCGAGTGTGTGTTCGAGGGGACGCGCACCCAGATGGAGCTTTTGATTCAATCACTCCATGAGGGGCCCCCTTCGGCGCGCGTGGACTCCGTCAACGTGGTGGAGCAGCCGGCGCGGGGTGACCTTCCCTCCCCGAGGATGACGGCGTGAGCGGGTTGCGCATCGCCCACCGGATGTCGCGGCTTGGCACCGAGTCCGCCTTCGAGACCCTGGCCCAGGCCAAGCGGCTGGAGGCGCAGGGGAGGGACGTCATCCACATGGAGATCGGGGAGCCCGATTTCGCCACCCCGCCCAACATCAGCGAGGCGGCGATCCGGGCACTCCGGGAGGGTGCCACCCACTACACAGCCGCGAGCGGCATCTGGGAGGTCCGCGAGGCCACCGCCCGCTACGTCACGCGGCAGACCGGGGTGTCGACCGTCCCCGAGCAGATCGTGCTCGTGCCCGGCAGCAAGAACCTGCTCTATTTCGCCCTCCTCGCCCTGATCGAGCCGGGCGACGAGGTCCTGCTCCCGGATCCCGGCTATCCGATCTACAGGTCGCTGGTCAACTTCGTCGGCGCCACCCCGGTGTCGGTGCCGATCCGCGAGCAGAACGACTTCCGCCTGGACGTCCAGGAGCTGGGTTCGCTGGTCACCCCCCGGACCCGGGCGCTGATCGTCAACAGCCCCGCCAACCCGACCGGCGGAGTGCTGACGCGGGAGGATTGCGAGGCGATCGCGGCGGTCGCCATCGAGCACGACCTCTTCGTGGTGAGCGACGAGATCTATTCGCGGCTCATCTACGAGGGCCGGCATGTCTCGCTCTACTCGATCGACGGCATGGCCGAGAGGTGCGTGCTGATGGACGGGCTGTCCAAGGCCTGGGCCATGTGCGGCTGGCGGCTCGGCTTCGGGGCCATGCCGGTCCAGCTGGCGGAGCGGATGGACACGCTGATGATCAACACCTCGTCGTGCGCCGCCGCCTTCACCCAGTGGGCGGCGGTCGAGGCCTTCGAGGGCGCCGCCTCCGACGCCGCGGTGTCGGCGATGATGGCCGAGTTCACCGAGCGGCGCGACGTCGTCGTCGACGGGCTCAATGCCATCCCCGGAATCCGCTGTCACAAGCCCGCCGGGGCCTTCTACGTCTTCCCCAACATCGAGGGCACGGGCTGGGATGAGCGCTCCCTGCAGCAGGCGCTCCTCAACGAGGCGGGGGTGGCCCTGCTGGCCGGGACCGCTTTCGGCGCGTACGGCCGCGGGTACCTCCGCCTCAGCTACGCCAACAGCGTGACCAACCTCGAGAAGGGCGTCGAGCGGATCGGCAACCTGCTCGCCGGGAAGCCTCCGGATGGGTCCCGCTCCGCCGTGGCGGTGACGAGCTGAGCCACGCGTCGGAGCAGGACGTCCGTCCGGGTCTCGAGGAGACCCGAAGACTGGCGCGGGACCACGACCTGGTCGCCCTGGTGCGGACCATCCCCGCGCGGGAGATGACCGGGCCGCGCCTGCTCGCCGCCGTGGGGGATCGGCCCGGAGCCTTCCTCTTCGAGTCCGCCACCGGGGAGGGGGAGTTTGCCCGCTTCACCTTTGCGGGCCTGGCCGGGCCCGAACGGTTCCGGGTCCGCCGTGGGCGCCTCACCCGCCTCGGTGAGGGGGAGCCGGCCGCCCCGGTGCCGTGCCCCGACCCGCTTCGAGCCCTTCAGGAGTTCACCACCGGCCCGCGGGTCGCGCTCCCCGACGACCTCGACGTGCCCTTCACGGGCGGCTCGGTGGGGCACCTCTCCTACGAGGCGGCGACCAGCTTCGAGAAGGTCGCCCGACCCGAGCGCGATCCCCTCGACCTCCCCGACGCCTGGTGGGGTCGCTGCCTCTCCTGCAGCGTCCTCGACCGGGAGAAGGGGCTGGTCCATCTCATCACCCACATCCCGACCGATTCCGACCTGGCCGAGGCCCACGCCCAGGGGGTGCGCCGCCTGGATGCGATGGCCGCGAGCCTGGCCGCCGCGGTGACCCCCACGGTTGCGGTCGCGCCCTCCGCGCCGCCGCCGCTGCCCGACGCCGCGGCCAACCTGAGCCGCGACGCCTTTGTCGCTGCGGTGGAGCGGTGCCTGGAGTACATCGCCGCCGGAGACATCTTCCAGGTGCAGGTGTCGCGCCGCTTCAGCCTGGAGTTCGAGGTCTCGCCGATCACGCTCTACGCCGCGCTTCGTGAGGCGAACCCGAGCCCGTACATGTTTTATCTCCGCACCGACGACTGCGCCCTGGTCGGCACCTCTCCCGAGATGCTGGTGCGGGTCGCGGCGGACGGGCGCGTCGACTACCACCCGATCGCGGGCACCCGCCGGCGCGGGACCACGGCGGCGGAGGACGCCGCCATGGAGGCCGAGCTGCGCGCCAGCACCAAGGAGCAGGCCGAGCACCTCATGCTGGTCGACCTCGGTCGCAACGACGTGGGCCGGGTCTGCGAGATCGGCAGCGTCCAGGTGAGCGACTACGCCGCGGTTCGGCGCTACGCCAATGTCATGCACCTGGAGACCTCGATCCAGGGGAAGCTCCGCTCCGGGCTCTCCGCGGTCGACGCGCTGCGCGCCTGCTTCCCGGCCGGGACGGTGACCGGTGCTCCCAAGGTGCGGGCCATGGAGATCATCGCCGAGCTGGAGCCCGAGGTCCGGGGCGCCTACGCCGGCGCGGTCGGCTACCTCGACTTCCGGGGCAGCCTGGACACGGCGATCGCGCTGCGCACCGCGGTGGTGCGCCAGGGCCGGCTCCACCTCCAGGCGGCCGCCGGGATCGTCGCCGACTCCGACCCGGCCGAGGAGGCGCGCGAGATCGACAACAAGCTGCGCGCCCTGGTCCGGGCCGCCGAGGCGGTGCGCCCCGCGGGTGGCGGCGCGGAGGGCCGCCGGCCGTGAACGAGGAATTCCTCCTGCCCGAGCGGGACCTGGGAGATTCAGTCGTGGTTGTCGACAACTACGACTCCTTCACCTTCAATCTGGTCCAGCGGCTGGGCGAGCTGGGGGCCCGCTGCGTGGTCGTACGCAATGACAGCACCACGGTGGCCGCCATCGGCGAGCGCCGGCCGGCGGCGGTGGTGGTCTCGCCGGGCCCCAAGACGCCCGCCGAGGCGGGGATCTCGGTGGAGCTGATCCGCACGCTCGGAGCCAGCATCCCCATCCTCGGGGTGTGCCTCGGGCACCAGGCGATCGGCGAGGCGTATGGCGGCCGCGTGGTGCGCGCGCCGTCGATCATGCACGGCAAGCTGAGCCAGGTTCACCAGCACGGCACGGGACTCTTCGCCGGCGTGCCCGACCCCTTCGCCGCGACCCGGTACCACTCGCTGGTGGTCGAGCCGGCCAGCCTGCCGGCGTCCCTGGAGGTGACCGCCCGCACCGAGGACGGCGTGATCATGGCGCTCCGCCACCGCGAGCACCCCGTTGTCGGCGTCCAGTTCCACCCCGAGTCCATCGGCACCGACGCCGGCTACCGCATCCTCGAGAACTTCCTCGAGATGACGTCAGCGTCCCATCGTCCTCTGGTTGACGTGCGATGAGCGACCTCGGGGCACTCGGCCCCATCGTGGAGCGGAAGCGGCACGAGGTCGAGGAGATCAGGTGCGGCCGCGCCGCCATCTGGGCCACGGCAGAGCTCCTCCCGCCAGCCCCCGGCTTCGAGGCACTCCGCGGCGGCCGCGTGATCGCGGAGCTGAAGCGCCGCTCGCCGAGCGGCGGCGCGCTGCGCCCGGACCTCGACGTGGCCGCGGTGGCGGCGGGGTATGCCGGGGCGGGCGCCGCGGCCATCTCGGTGCTCACCGACGCGGTCGACTTCGGCGGCTCCCCCGCCGACCTCGAGCGGGTGCGAGCCGCTGTCGACCTGCCGGTGCTGCGCAAGGACTTCACGGTCGACCCCGTGCAGATCGCCGAGGCCCGGGTGCTCGGCGCCGACTGGGTGCTGCTGATCGTCGCGGTGCTCGAGGGAGGCGCCCTCGACGAGTGCCTGGAGGCCGTGCGGCGGGCCGGTGCCCACGCCCTGGTCGAGGTCCACGACGAGGACCAATTGGAGCGCGCGGTGGTCGCCGGGGCCGCCTGCGTGGGCATCAACAACCGCGACCTGCGCACTCTCCGGACCGACCTGGGCACCTTCTCCCGGCTCCGCCGGCTGCTCCCCGAGCCGGTGGTGTGCGTCGCCGAGTCCGGGGCGCGCAGCGCCGCCGACGTCAGCCGGCTGGTGGGGGAGGGGGCGGACACGGTGCTGGTCGGCGAGGCGCTGATGCGTCACGAAGATCCGGCCGCGCTCTGTGCCGAGATGGTGGCCGCCGCCGCGGTCGCGGCCGGAGTGGCGCGGTGATCGTCAAGGTCTGCGGCGTGCGCACCGCGGCCATCGCCGAGTGCGCCGTCGACGCCGGTGCCGACTGGGTGGGGGTCGTGCTCGAGCCCCGCAGCCCCCGGCACGCCGGCGACGCCGAGGTGAAGGCGGTTCGGCGGGCGCTGGTCGGGCGGGCCGACCTGGTCGGGGTGATGGTCGAGCCGCCGGCGGAGCGCTGCCGGGAGCTGACCCGGCGCCACCGGCTGGACGCGGTCCAGCTCCATGGCCAGGTGGACCCCGGGGTGGTGGGCGACCTCGACGTCACCGTGATCCGAGGGGTCAACCCGGTCGGTCCGGGCGATGCCTTCACCACCGACTGGTGGCCGGACTGCCTGCTCCTGCTCGACAGCGCGCCGCGTTCGGGCGGAGGGCTCCCCGGGGGGACGGGGGTCCCGATCGATCTCGAGACGGCCGCCGAGGTGGCCGCCCACCGCCCCATCATCCTGGCCGGAGGCCTCACCCCTGACACCGTCGCCGCCGCCATCGAGCGGGTCCGTCCCCACGGCGTCGACGCGAGCAGTGGGCTGGAGTCGAGCCCGGGCGTCAAGGATCCCGGGCGAGTGCGAGACTTCGTGCTGGCGGCGCGGGAGGCCTTTGCCACGGTCGAGGCGCGCCGGATGCGGGCGGCGGCGGATTCCGCCGGCCGCCAAGGAGGGAGTCGATGACCACCGCCGGACGGTTCGGCACCTACGGCGGGGCCTTCGTGCCGGAGACGCTCGTCCCCGCGCTCGAGGAGCTGGAGGTGGCGATGACGGAGGCTCTCGCCGATCCCGCCTTCATCGCCGAGCTCGACGGCTGGCTCTACGACTACGCCGGGCGGCCCACCCCGCTGACCCTTGCCCGGCGGCTGACCGAGGCCTGTGGCGGCGCCGAGATCTGGCTCAAGCGCGAGGACCTGGTCCACACCGGCGCCCACAAGCTCAACAACGCGCTCGGCCAAGTGCTGCTCGCCCGGCGGATGGGCAAGACCCGGATCATCGCCGAGACCGGGGCGGGCCAGCACGGCGTCGCCACCGCCACCGTGTGCGCCTGCTTCGGCCTCGAGTGCGTCGTCTACATGGGCCGCGAGGACATCCGCCGCCAGGCGCTGAACGTCTACAAGATGGGACTTCTCGGGGCCGAGGTGAGGCCCGTCGACAGCGGGTCCAAGACCTTGAAGGACGCCACCAACGAGGCCATTCGAGATTGGGTCACCAATGTCGAGAACACGCACTACGTGATCGGGTCGGTGGTCGGTCCCCACCCCTATCCCACCCTGGTCAAGCGGTTCCAGCGGGTGATCGGCGACGAGGCGCGCCGGCAGGCGCTGCAACGCTGGGGGGAGCTCCCCGACTCGGTGGTCGCCTGCGTGGGTGGGGGCAGCAACGCCATCGGCATCTTCACCGCCTTCATCGAGGACGAGGACGTGGAGCTGCTCGGGGTGGAGGCCGCCGGTCGCGGCATCGAGACGGGGGAGCACGCGGCGTCGCTCGAGGCGGGCAGGCCGGGGGTCCTCCATGGCGCCTACAGCTACCTCCTCCAGGACGCCGACGGGCAGGTGCGCGAGACCCATTCGATCTCGGCGGGGCTCGACTACCCCGGGGTGGGTCCCGAGCACGCCGCTCTCCGCGACGCCGAGCGCGCGCGCTACGTCACCTGCACCGACAATGAGGCGCTACGCGCCTTTCATCGCCTCTGCCGGATGGAGGGGATCATCCCCGCGCTGGAATCCAGCCACGCTCTGGCGGTCGCCGAGCGGCGGGCCCGGGAGCTGGGCCCCGGCCACCGGGTGCTGGTCTGCCTGAGCGGCCGCGGAGACAAGGACATCGACACCGTCAGGGCCGTGGGCGGCACCGGGGAGGAGATGACGTGACCGCCGCCGGCGCGGGGAGGTTCGAGGCCGCCTTCGCGGCGCGGCCTGCAGGCGGGCGGCCCGGCATCATCCCCTACGTCACCGCCGGCTTCCCGGGCCCCGGCGACACCGCTCCGCTCCTGCTCGCCTGCCAGCGGGCGGGCAGCCTGGCCGCCGAGGTGGGCATCCCCTTCAGCGACCCGCTGGCGGACGGTCCCACCATCCAGAGCGCCGGCTGGCGGGCCCTGGAGCAGGGGATGACGCCGGCTCGCGCCATCTCGCAGGTGGCGCAGGCGCGGGACGCCGGTCTGACCATCCCGGTGGCGGCGATGACCTACATCAACCCGGTGCTCGCCATGGGCGTCGAGGCCTTCGCCGCCGCCTGCGCCGCGGCGGGGATCGACGGCGTGATCGTCCCCGACCTGCCCGTCGAGGAGGCGGCCGGCCTGGCCGCGTCGCTCGGGGCTCACGGGCTGGCCCACATCCCCCTGGTGGCACCCACCACCCCGACCTCGCGGGTGGCTCGGGTCGCCGCCACCGCTGCGGGCTTCGTCTACTGCGTCAGCGTCACCGGCACCACCGGTGCCCGCGCAAGCGTCAGTCCCGCCGCCCTGGACCTGCTGGAGCGGGTGCGCTCGGTGACCGCTCTGCCGCGGGCTCTCGGCTTCGGCATCTCCCGCCCCGAGCACGTCGAGGCGCTTGCCCGCCACTGCGAAGCGGTGGTGGTCGGGTCCGCACTGCTCGACGCCATAGCGAGCGGCGGGGACGACCCCGGGGTGATCGCGGAGCGGTTTGTCCGCGAGCTCCGCGGGGTGGGCGCGGCCGGATGACCGCCCCGATGAGCTCCCCGGTGTCTCTCCGATGAGCCCTCCCGTCAACCTGGCGCCGATCTTCCGGCTGGAGGGGGAGGTGCGTGTGCCCGGCGACAAGAGCATCAGTCACCGTGCCCTCATCCTCGGGGCGCTGGCGCGTGGTCGCACCTACCTGGGCGGCCTGGCCCCGGGCGAAGACGTCGCCCACACCGCGTCGTGCCTGGAGGCCTGCGGCGTCTTCATCCGGATCCACGGCGACGGCCGCGCCATGGTGGAGGGCAACGGCCCGGACCATGCGCTGCGCGCACCGAGTGACCGGCTCGACTGCGGAAACTCGGGGAGCACCATGAGGATGCTCGCCGGGGCCATCGCCGGGCATCCGATCACCGCCTGCCTGCAGGGGGACCCCTCACTGATGCGGCGCCCGATGCGCCGCATCGCCGCACCGCTCCAGCAGATGGGGGCGGCGGTCCGGCTCGGGCCTGAGGGGACCGCCCCGATGACAGTCGAGGGGCGCCGCCCGCTCCGAGCGATCAGCTTCGAGCCCCCGGTGGCGAGCGCCCAGGTCAAGACGGCGGTGCTGCTCGCCGGCCTCTTCGCCGACGGTCCGACCACGGTCCTCGAGCCGGCACCGACCCGCGACCACACCGAGCGCATCCTCGCGCTCTGCGGCATCGAGGTGGTCACCGGCGAGGGTCGGGTCACCGTGACGCCCGGCGCGCTCCAGCCGTTCGGCCTGCGCATCCCCGGCGACATCAGCTCGGCCGCGTTCTTCCTCTGCCTGGCGGCGGCGCGCGAGGGCTGGCGGGTGCGCTGCCCGGAGGTGGGGCTCAACCCCGGGCGCGACGGGGTCACCGAGGTGCTGCGCGCCATGGGCGCGTCGGTCGACGTCCTGGAACGCGAGCCCGCCGGCGGCGTGGAGCCGGTCGGCGACGTGGAGGTGCGCGGCGGGCCGCTGCACGGGATCCGGATCGAGGGGGCGCTGGTCCCCCGGCTCATCGACGAGCTGCCGGTGATCGCGGTGCTCGCCACCCAGGCCGTGGGGGTGACCGAGATCCGCGATGCCGCCGAGCTCCGGGCCAAGGAGTCCGATCGGATCGCACACCTGGCCGAGGGATTGAGACGAATGGGTGCGGCCTGCGAGACGCTCCCCGACGGTCTGGTCATCGAGGGGCCGACCCGGTTGGTCCCGGCCGCGGTGGATGCCGCCGGCGACCACCGGCTGGCGATGGCCTTCGCGGTGGCCGGATGCCTCGCCGCGGGCCCGGGGCTCACCCACATCGCCGGTGCGGAGTCGGTCGCCATCTCCTACCCCGGCTTCTTCGAGGACCTCAACCAGCTCTCGTCGGTGTAGGCGTCGGCCGTATGGGTGAGCTGGCGCCAGTGGCCCCACCGCCCTGGACGATCAGGGGTCACCGCGGCGGGCGGCATCCGCAAAGCGGATGAAGACGGCGTTGGGACGCATCCGGGTGCCGTATGCCGTGCCGAGACGGAGGATGGCGATGGGCGCCATGCTCCTGAGCGGCGGGCTCAGCGCAGCAGCCGGGAGAGCCTGCGGTCGGCGTAGACGCGGCCGTCGGTCTGACACCCCGGGCAGTACTGGAACGAGCGCGAGGCGAGCGACACCTCACGCACCGTCTCCCCGCAGACCGGGCAGGGCTCCCCGGCCCGTCCGTGGACGCGCATCCCCGACCGCTTGCCCTCCTTCAGCCCGTCGATGTCCAGCCCCCGCGCCTGCTCCAGGGCGGAGCCGAGTGTCTCCCGCAACGCCGCCAGCAGGCGGGCCAGCGCGTCGTCGTCGAGGTGGTCGTCGCGGGCGAAGGGGGAGAGGTGGGCGGCGTGGAGGATCTCGTCGGAGTAGGCGTTGCCCACCCCGGCGATGACGCCCTGGTCGCTGAGGGCCGCCTTCAGGGTGCCCGGCCGCGCCCGCAGCAGCCCACGAAGGCGCTCCAGGTCCAATCGCTCGTCCAGCGCATCCACCCCCAGCCGGCCCACCCCGGCCACCTCGGCCGGGTCCCGCACCACGTGGAGCGCGACCCGCTTCTCGGTGCCCATCTCGGTGATGTCGAGGGCGGCGCCGTCCTCGAAGCGCAGGCGTGCCGCCAGCGGTCCGCGCTGGACCAGCCGGGCATCGGCGGCGCGCTGCCGCCAGCGGACCCACCCGGCCCGGCTGAGGTGGGCGATCAGGTGCAGGGGGGCGCCTCCCCCGGCGGTGTCCGCCGCCTCGATGTCGAGGAACTTCCCGTGGCGTCGCACTCCGATGATCTCGCGCCCGGCCAGCGCGGCTGCCGGGGGGTCGTACGTCTTGAGCGCGGCGATCGACGGCACCGTGAACGCCGCGACCCGGCGGCCACGCAGGCGGCGGTCGAGGATCTCGGCCAGCACCTGGACCTCGGGCAGCTCAGGCACGGCCAGTGGCCCGCGAGGCCGCCTCAGTCATCGTGTTCAGCCGCTGTCCGCTACAGGACAGCTGGCCTCGGACACCAGATAGAGCGACGTCTGGGGATCGGGTGCGCCCCCTTTGACGCACTCGATGTCATCGACGAGATACTCACTGCCCTGCTCCACCTCGATGATCGCCAGTGGCCAAGGTCCACCGCCGTCGTCGACGGCCACATACACCGTCGCACCTGTGGCGCTGGTCACCGAGCCCGTGACCACCACGCTCACGAGTCCGTCCTGGCAGCCGCGACAAACGGGGTCACTGGAGCCGGCCCCAGGGTTGTGGGCCTGCCTGGAGTCCCCGAACGCCGAGAATCGAGCCATCAGTCGAGCTGTCACCGGGCAACTGGACGTGGTGGTCAAGCAGTCCACGTAGCCGCTCAAGGCCGTCCCGCCGCCGGCGTAGAGCTCGAGGGCGACCTGCTCGGGCTGATGTGGGTCATAGGTGCTCAAGGGCAGTGCAGGCGATGCCGCCGGGCCGGAGGGGCTCGACGTTGCCAGGATCGGTGCGGTGTCGGTCGCCGCGGCTGATGCGCTGGGGGTGGCCGGGACCCGAGTGGGAGAGGCGGTTCCAGAGGTCGAAACAACCGACCCTGTCGGCGACCCACAGCCCAGGGCCGCGAACGCCAAGCCGGCGATGAGCGCAGGGCGCAGCTGATGGGAAATCAGGGACATCGGGTCGGTTCCGATGATAGCGAGGGTGCCCCCGTCCGTCCGATACCGTCCAGATGGAACAATCGGCCCTGGCGCGGCAGGTCACGGAGGGTGGCTGGCGGATGGGTGGGCTCGAACGCCCCGGCAAGATCGTGTGCGTGGGACGGAACTACCGCGAGCACGCGGACGAGCTCGGCCATACCCTGACCCCGGAACCGCTGCTCTTCCTCAAGCCGCCGTCGGCGGTGATCGGGGATGGCGACGCCATCGTTCTGCCCCGCTTGCCCGCGGCGCTGTCACGGATCGACTTCGAGGGCGAATTGGTTGCCATCGTCGGACGGCCCCTCCGGCACGCCTCGCCCGAGGCCGCCCTGGAGGCGGTCCGCGGCTACACCTGCGGCAACGACGTGACCGCCCGGGATATCCAGGCGGCTGAGGAGCAGTGGACACGGGCCAAGGGGTTCGACACCTTCTGCGCCCTCGGTCCGCGGGTGGCGATCCTGGACCCTTCCGATGTCGAGCTCACCACCCGGCTTAACGGCGAGGTGCGCCAGCGCGGCCGAACCGCCGAGATGGTCCTGGGTGTGGGGGAGCTGCTCGCCTACATCAGCCGCTGCATGACCCTGGAGCCCGGCGACGCCGTCTTCACGGGGACGCCGGCCGGGGTGGGTCCCCTCCGTGACGGCGACGTCGTCGAGGTCGAGATCGGGGGGATCGGTGTGCTCCGCAACCCGGTCCGGGGTGAGCGGTGAGGGGGCGGAGCTGTCAGCTATCCGCGGGGAGCCCAACGGTGTACCGTTGCGATCACCGCAGGCCCAGGTCACGGAGGAGGGCATGAGCGTCTCGTCGCCCGCCGCCACGCTTGGCGCCGTGCACACTCATGCGGAGGAGGATGTCCTCTGCATCCCCCGCACGACGATCTTCCCCGGTGCCGTCTGGCACGGCTTGGTGACGCGCGGGCTCGAACGGGTACTCCGCACCATCCGGGCGGCCAGCGAGTACCGGCCGCGGCAACTGGTCGAGGACGACCCCTCCCAGCAGCAGGTGATCCCCTACTGCATCGTCCACCACCCCGAGGACGACACCTACCTGCTGACCCGGAGGCTCCGCCGCTCCAGCGAGCGGCGCCTGCACAACCTCTACTCGCTGGGGGTCGGGGGCCACGTCAACCCCGGCGATGGCGAGCTGGTCGACCCGATCGTGGGCGGGCTGATCCGCGAGTGGGGCGAGGAGATCGTCTGCCCCTCCCGGGCGACCGCCAGCCTGGTCGCCCTCATCAACGAGGACTCCACCCCGGTGGGACGTGTCCACCTCGGCCTCGTCTTCCTCGTCGAGCCCGAATACGGCTCAGTGTCGGTCCGGGAGACCGAGAAGCTGGAGGGCGAGATCATGACCCTCGAGGCGATGCGCCGCCACTACCTGAGCATGGAGTCGTGGTCCCAGCTCTGCTTCGACGACCTGATGGCGGGGGCTCCGGCCCGCGCCGAGCGCAGCCCGCTGGTGGTGGAGCTTCCGCCCGCCCCCTGAAGTGGTACGGCAGGCCCGCCGCGAACGTGGGGAAGGCGTCCGTATACTCCAGGCCATGCCTGTGAACGTTCGAGTACCCGGTCCCCTGCGCCGGCTGACCGCCGGCAGCTCCCAGGTCGAGGTCGACGGCGGCACCGTCGCCGAGGCCCTGGCCGATCTCGAGGCCCGCCATCCCGGTTTCCGGGATCGCCTCTACGACGACGAGGGCAAGCTCCGCCAGTTCATCAACATCTATGTCAACGACACCGACATCCGCTTCGGTGGCGGCCTCGAGACCGCGGTCGCCGCGGGTGACGACATCTCGATCGTCCCGGCCGTCGCCGGCGGCTGAGCGGGGCTCGGTCCGTCTCCAGAGGCGGGTGCACGGTTCTCCCTGCTGGCGAGGATAGTCATGGGAGTCTCCGCATGCGCCGAGCGCGCCGGCCCGGTCCTGCTCCACTACGACGCCGACTTCGACGCGATCTGCACGGTCACCGGTCAGCCTGGGACGTGGGTTGTCCCGCGGGGCAGCGTCGCCTGACGGCATGCGCGACGACGGCCCGCTCCCGAGGAAAGGGCCGTCTGCTGGGGGAGATCGTCGAGGAACGGTCAGCCGCCGGCGTTGGTCTCGATCAGGTCATAGCTCCGCGACGGCGAGAGCCCGGGGGAGCCAGCGCCGCCAGGCGGAGAGGAGGGTCTCCTGCACCGCGTCCTCGGCTTCGGCCCGGTCGCCGACGATCGCGAGGGCAAGGCCGAAGAGGCGCCCGGTCTCCCCGGCAACGGCGCGCTCAAAGGCCAGTTCGCGGTCCTCGTCTATGGCGGCTGCCCTCACTGCGGGCGGAAGTGTCATGCATTGATAGATGGTGCTGCCGGGCCAGTTTCTTACCGGGCGAGAAGGCGCCGACGGGGCACGTCGTCGCAGTGGGTGCTTGCGCAGGCGGCGGTTGCAACGCCGTCGAGCACGAGGCGCGGACAGCAGAGCTGTCCGACGCCGGTCCCCCCGAAGACGATGTGCCCCGCCGGCGCCCGGCACCGCAGGCGGAGACCCTGCCCCGAACTCGCGTAGGCTTTCACGGATGACCGTCGCCACCCTCGAGGCCGCTCCCGCCGTCGTCCCCGCCGACCCCTTCGCCCCGCTGCCCCGGGGTGCCGTGGTCGCCGTCGCCATGTCGGGCGGCGTCGACAGCAGCGTGGCCGCCGCCCGCTGCGTGGCTCGGGGCGTCGAGACCCTCGGCATCACCCTGGCGATGTGGCCGGGCGATCGCGAGCAGGTGCGCGACCAGGGCTGCTGTTCCATCGACGCGGTCGAGGATGCCCGCCGAGTGGCCAACCGCCTCGGCATCCGCCACCTGACCTGGAACCTCGAGCGTGAGTTCTCCGCCGAGGTCGTGGCCGGCTTCGAGGACGATTACGCAGCCGGCCGGACCCCCAACCCCTGCGTCCGGTGCAATCAGCGGGTCAAGTTCGGCGTCCTCCTCTCCCGGGCCCGCGCCATCGGCGCGACCCACGTCGCCACCGGGCACTACGCCCGGCTCGGCCGGCGCGGGGAGACCTGGACGCTCCACCGGGCGAGGGAGACCGGCAAGGACCAGGCCTACACCCTCCACCGCCTCGACCAGGCGCAGCTCGGCGCCGCTCTCTTTCCGCTCAGTGGGGTGGAGAGCAAGTCGGACGTCCGTGCCGAGGCCGCGCGGCTGGAGCTGGTCTCGGCGGCCAAGCCGGACTCCCAGGAGCTCTGCTTCGTCGACGGCGACCTCACCGGGGAGCTGAGCCGGCGCCTCGCCGGGCGGTTCCGTCCGGGCCCGATCACCGACGGGGAGGGGCGCCTCCTCGGCGAGCACCGCGGCCTTCCCTTCTACACGGTGGGGCAGCGAAGCCGGCTGGACATCCGCCCCGGCCGGCCCGACGCCACCCCGCTGTACGTCCTCGCGCTCGACGCGGCGCTGAACCGGGTGGTGGTGGGACCTGCCGAGGCGCTCCAGCGCGGCGGGCTGCGCGCCGGGGACTGCCGCTGGGTGAGCGGGGTCCCCCCGGAGGTGGGCTCCGCGGTCGAGGCCCAGCTGAGGGCTCACGGACGGCCGCACGCGGCAACCGTGGTCGCGGCCTCGTCCCATGCGGCGGAGGTGTGCTTCGTCGAGCCCGCTGCCCAGGTGTCCCCCGGGCAGGCGGTGGTCCTTTACCGGGGCGACGAGGTCGTCGGCGGCGGGGTCGTGGAGGAGGCGGGCCGGTGAGTCCTCACTGGTATCAGATCGTCCTCGCGTCGATCGCGGTGCTGGTTGCCTGCGCCGTCTCCGCGTACTGCTTCTGGTTCGCGGTGCGCCACCGGAACGCACTCTTCCACATCCCCGGGGTGGGAGCGGCGCTGATCGTGGTCGGCCTGGTCGGCGAGCGGAACGTGGGGGTGGCCACCGGCAGGCCCGCCAGCGTCTGGGATCTCTCGATCAAGATTCCCCTGATCCCGCTCTATCTCGATGTCGTGACCCTCATCGGGCTGATCATCGGCCTCGTCGGGCTCAGCCTGATCCTCTTCCTGGAGCGGGTGGTGCCGCCCGAACAGCGTTGGACACCCCCGCCTCCGCGGAGCCTCGACGAGGACGATTCCGTCTGAATCATGGGGGGGCTGCCCCCCACCGGTACAATCTCGCGGCGATGTCCCGGCCAAGCAGCCGTCCCGCCCCTCAGCTCCCTAGCGAACCCCTCGGTCGCGGTCGCTCATGAGCGCTGCCGGCTTCTATGTGGCGGGGGTGCTCGTGGTCCTGAGCTGTGCGGCCGCGGTCCTCCTCCGGGGCGCGGTGACGTCCGCGGTCGCCGCGGCGGCGGTGGCGGTCTCGATCGGCATCTTCCTTCTGGTGAGCGGCGAGTACCTTCTGACCCTCCTGGAGGTCGTGCTTCTCCTCGCCACCCTCGCGGCGGTGGTGGAGGTCGCGCGCCGCGGTGGCTTCGGTCCCCGGGCCCAGCCGCTGCCGCTCAGCCGGTGGGTGTACGGGCTCGGCCTCGCCGTGCTGGCCGTGGTCGTCCTCGACGGAGCGGTGCTCGCCTCGCGCGGAGGCTGGTTCCGGTCGGGGATCAAGCAGGGGCTGAGCAGCGTCCTTCACCACCAGGCTCCGGTCACCGCGGGGCTCCTGGTGGTCCTCGGCGCGGCGGCCGTGGTGGTCGCGGTGGTCATCGGACGTACCAGCGCCGACGAGGCCGAGCACCACGAGCGGGCCCGGGCTCGGCGGGAGAGAGAGGAGAAGATGCGCCGCCGTCGCGAGGATCGGGATGCCGCACGGCGCCGGCGCCAGGCCTCCCGGGCGGGAGGAGGCGAATGAGCATCGGAGCGGGGAACGTCGCCCTGCTGAGCGGTGCCGTTTTCGCCATCGGGGCCTTCGGGGTCCTGACCCGGCGTGATGCGTTCGGCCTCCTGGTCAGCCTGGCCATCCTCCTGCTCGCCCCCGTCATCGCCTTTGTCGGCTTCACCGCCATCGACGGCGGCCGCCCCGGCCCCGGGCAGGGGGAGGTGGTGGCGCTCGCTGCGGTGGTCGTGTGTGCGGCGCTGACCCTGGTCGGCGCCGCGCTGGTGGCGCTGCTCCACCGCCGCCATGAGAGCCTCGACATCGACGCCTACGGCGACGCCGAGGGGGAGCAGCGCTGATGGGCAGCTTTGCCTGGATCATCCTGCTGCTTCCGGTGGCGGGTTGCGGCGCCTCCTTCGTCGCCGAGACCCCGCGGCGAGCGGCTCACGTGTGCATGACGTTCCTGGGGATGTCCCTGATCGTGGCGCTGATCGTGCTCGGCTATCGCCTGGCCCACGAGACCACCAGCATCACCCCCGACATCTCGACGCTCAACTACCTCTCGCTCACCCCGGGCCCGAGCGAGACGGCGACCTTCCCGTCCACCTTCCAGGTCGCGGTCGGTGTCCGTGTCGACAACCTGAGCGCCAGCTTCATGGTCCTGATCTCGTTCCTCTTCCTCGTCGTCCAGGGTCTCGGGACGGCGATGCTCCAGCACGACGCCGGCTACCGCCGCTTCTTCTGGGCGAGCTCGCTGCTCGCCACCCTGATGCTCGGCCTGGTGCTGAGCCCCGGCCTCTTCCAGGTCTGGTTGACCCTCGGGGCGATCAGCGCGACGACTCTCGTTCTGGCCCTCCACTACTGGCATCGGCGGGAGACGACCGCTCCAGCCCGGCGCGCCTTCTCGGTGCTCCTCGGGGCCGACGCCAGCCTCCTGCTCGGCCTGGCGTACATCATCGACAAGATGGGCCCGTACCTCGGGCTCCGACCGCAGCCGGCCGGCGGAGCACTCGACATCTTCGACTTCCGCCTCCTGAATCCCGCCTGGCAGGCCGCCGCGAAGGGAACGGTCACCAACGGCAGCTATAAGAGCCTGGTGATCCTCACGGTGCTCCTGGTCGTCGCCGCCCTCGCGCACGCCGCCCAGGCCCCGTTCACGGCCTGGCTCACCGGCCTGCGCGAGGCTCCGCTCCCCGTGCTCGGCGCGATCACCATGTCGCTGCTCGCCGGGGTCATCCTGCTGGCCAGGATCTACACCCTCCTCCTGGTCACGCCCGGCGTCCTGAGCATCCTCGCCGTGATCGGCGCGGTGGGCGCCGTCTGGCTGAGTGCAGCGTGCTTCGTGTCGCGCGACATCTATCGCGTCGCCCTCCTCTCCGCTTCGGCACAGCTGGCCCTCGCGATCACCGCCATGGGAGCGGGCGGTTACAGCGCGGGACTGCTGATCACCGTCGTGAGCGCGCCGCTCAGCCTCCTTCTCCTGGTCACAGCCGGCAGCCTTGCCCGCGCCTACCGCACCCGTGACATCGGCGAGATGGGTGGCGCCTGGCGGCGGATGCGGCACACCAGCCTGAGCCTCGGGCTCTGGGCCCTCGCCGCCGCGGGCCTCGACCTGGTCGGCTACGACGTGGTGTCCTCCATCTTCCTCAACCGCTTTCCCAACATGCGCGAGGAGGTGGGCTCCACCACCCGCTACGTCATCGTCCAGGGGGGCCAGATGGCGGGCTGGGTCCGTGACCTGGTCGCGGTGCTGGCCATCGCAGCCGTGGTGCTGACCGCTCTCTACGCCGTCCGTCTGCTGGTCACCATCTGCCGCGGCACGCCGGCGGTGCGGCGTGGCTTCGTCGTTGAGAAGCTCACCGAAGCGGAACCACCGCTGCGGACGCTCCAGCGCTGGTGCGCGGCCGCCACGGTGGGGGCTGTCGTCGTCGGTCTGCCGGGGATCGCCGCCATCGGTCACGGCAAGGGACGCGTTCCCGCGCTCACCTTCAGCCATTGGATCTACTACGGCGCGAGCCACCAGATCCTGCCCGTCGAGTGGTGGGCGTTCGCCGCCGCCGCCGCCGCGCTGGTCGTGGGCGTGGCCGGGGGAGTTGCAGTCTATCGGGCCGGGCTGACCCGCCGGGTCGCTCGGCTCGGGCTCTGGCTCCGGATACCCACCCTCGCCGCCACGGGCCCGGCGGCCGTGCGCTGGGCGTTCGCGTTCGGTGCTCGAGCCGGGAACGCTCTGGCGGGGGAGGTGGTGGCTTTCGACCACGAGCTGGTCGAGCCTCTCTACGACTCCGCCGGTGAGGGGATCGAGGCGGCCGCCTGGTCCCTGGAGCATGTCCGGGTGCGCCGGCTGGGCATCGGGCTCGGCGTGACGCTCGCGGTGATCCTGCTTCTGGTCGGCGCCAGCGTCCTCGCGGCGGGGGGGCACTTCCCGGTGCACACCACATGAACTTCCTCGCCCAGACGACGAGCACCACCACCACCACCACCGGGGTCACGTTCCCCACCCTGGTGCTCACCGCCATGGTATGGAGCGCGGTCGTCTTCGCCCTGGCGGCGCTCCTCATGCCCAACCAGACCCAGGACCAGTTGCGCCGGATCAAGTCACTCGGATCCACCGGTGCGGGCGCCGCCCTCTTCTTCGCGATCTGGGCCGTGGAGACCCAGGTGTCCGACGCGGCAGGAGGGACCGGCGGCATCCCCGGCGGCGACCTCGTCGAGCAGCACAGCTGGCTCTCCTCCTTCCCGATCGCCTCCAGCTACCATCTCGATGCGGACGGGGTGGCGCTCTCGGTGATCCTCGTGGTCTCCGTCGTCTTCTTCTGCGCCGCGCTCGCCGCCTGGCGCAACCAGCGTCACGTCAAGCTCCTGACCGTCTGCCTGCTCACCCTGGAGACGGCCTCTCTCGGCATCCTCGTCTCCTATGACTGGGTCCTCTTCCTCCTCTTCTGGACCCTCGCGATCGTCCCCGTGTACGTGCTGGCCCGAGCCTTCGGGCCCGGCCACGGAACGCGGGTGGCCACCCGCTACGCGGCCACCAGCCTGGTTTCCGCCGGTCTCCTCCTGCTCGCCGCGGTGCTGATCGCCTTCCAGGCCGGTGCGCACTCCTTCGACATGGGCGTCACCCCCGTGTCCCTGCCGGGCGACGGTGAGACAGTCGCCTTCTGGCTCATCACGGCGGCCTCGCTGCTGGCGATGGCCGTCGTGCCCCTGCACGGGGCGTTGCTCGACCTCGAGGAGGACAGCACGGGGGTGCTCTCGGCGATCTTCGCCGCGGTGCTGCCCAGCCTGGGCGCGTACACCCTCGTCCACGTCGCGGTCGGATTCTTCCCCACGACGTCGGGCAGCTTCTCGCTCTTCTTCGCCGTCCTGGCGGTGGTGACCGTGGTCTGGGGGGGGCTGGCGGCGCTGCGCACCGACGACCTGAGGCGCCTCATCGGGCATGTGGGCACGGTCTTCATGGGACTGGTGCTGCTCGGCGTCGCCGGCCACACCTCGATCGCGATCACCGGGATCATGTTCCTGCTGCTGGCCCGCGGCCTGGTGATCGGGGTGCTCATGCTGCTCGCCTCCCTGATCCAGGAGAGGACCCGGCGCGTGCGCATCTCTCAGCTCGGTGGCCTGGCCTGGCAGGCACCGTTCCTCTCCGCGTTCTGGCTGCTCGCCACCCTCGCGGCGGCGGGCGTGCCCCTGCTGGCCGGATTCGCCGGCGACTTCTTCATCTTCACCGGGTCCTTCCCAGCCCACCGGTGGGCGAGCACCGTGGTGCTCGCGGGCACCCTCCTGGCCTCGGGCGTGCTGGTCTGGACGGCCCAGCGCGTCTTCCTCGGAGCGTCCCGCGACACCTTCGAGCGAGCCCGGGACCTCGGGCCCCTCGAGCTGACCTACATCGGCATCCTGGTCGGGCTGATCGTCCTCATCGGGGTGGTGCCCGGGCACTTCGCCGAACTCTTCCAGAACGGAGCCGGGTACATCCTCTTCCCGGGGGTCGCCTGATGCCCGCACCCAATGGCATGGCCGTGTTCGCCACGATGCTGCCGACGACGTTGCTGGTCGCGCTCGCGGCGGTCGGAGGGCTGCTCGGCTGGCTTCGCCCCGGCCTGCCGCCGTCCTTTCATCGCTGGCTCGGAGCGCTTGCGCTCGTGGGGGCCGCCGCGGCTGCGCTGGTCGTGCTTCGCGGTGTCGCGCTCGCCAACGGGGTTGGCCTCGCCGCCTACGCGGGGGGCGTGGTGGCCGACCGCTTCAGCACCTTCGCGGTGCTTCTGCTGTGCGGGACGGGGCTGCTTGCGATCCTGACCAGCGGGGCCGCCGAAGAGCGCCTCGGCCCTCGGCTGCCCGCGTACCACGCCCTGATCCTGACCGCGACCGCCGGCGGCGCCATCCTCGCGGTCCAGGTCGAGATGGGGATGCTCGTCGTCGGGCTGGGCATCGTCGTGATCAGCCTGGTCGGCATCGTCGCGATGGAGAAGACCGCTGAGGCTCCCGGCGTCGCGGCCTTCCGGTCGCTCGTCTCGGCCGGCGTCGCGCTGGCCCTGATGCTCTACGGCCTGGCCATCGTCTACGGGGCGACCGGCAGCACCGATCTCGCCGCGGTGCGCGGCCAGTTTCTCCACTCGGCGCCTCTGGAGGGGCTGGGACTCGCCCTCACGCTGCTGGGGCTCGCCTACCTGGTGGGGGCGCCCCCCCTTCACCACTGGATGCTCCAGGTGGCCTCCGCCAGCAGCGGGGCGGTGGCGGGCGCCGTGGTGAGCATCGCCGTGGCGGCCGGCGGCATCGCCCTGGTCAGGGTGATGGTGAGTGGTTTCAGCGCGACCATGCACCCCTGGGTGGTGGTGGCCGGGGTGCTGGGCGCGGTCGCCTGCCTCTATCCCGCGCTGCTCAGCCTGGTCGCCGGGAGCGTGCGCCGTCTGATCGGGTTCGGTGCCTGCCTCCAGGGCGGACTCGTGCTCAGCGCCCTGGTCGGGAGCGGCCGGGGGGGCGGCCTCAAGCCGGCGGGCGGGGTGATCGCCCTTCTCTTCGGCCTGGTCGTCTTCGTGCTGGCTATCCAGGCGAGCTTCCAGGCGGTGGCGCGCCTGGAGGAGGACGGTATCGGTGGCGGCCTGGCCGGTGTTCGCGGCCTCGCCCGGCGCTCCCCGATGGCAGCGGTGCTCCTCTCCCTCGGCCTCGCCGGGCTGGCCGGCCTGCCGCCGCTGGCCGGGTTCCTCGTCCGTATCCTTGTCGCCTCCTCCGCCGTCGCCGGTGGGTACGCGTGGGTCGCGGTGGCCGGTGTGGCCGCCTCGGCCATCTACGCGGTCGCGGTCCTGCGCTGGATCGGCGCGGCGTACGTCGAGGATGACGAGCTGCCGGTCGTGCCCCACAGGACGCCACGGCTCGCGAGCGTGGTCGGGCTGGCATGCGCGCTCTTCGGGGTGGTGGCCATGCTCCTGGCCGGCCCTCTCCTGTACGCGGCCGACGGGGCCGCTTCCGTCCTGCGCTGACAGTGGCCGGCGGTGAGGTCCGCCGCCCGGTACAATGGGGGTGGTCGCGCTAGACGGGGAGCCAGCGGTGCCCTGTACCCGCAATCCGCTATAGCGGGGTCGAATTCCCCACCGAGGGGGCGCGCAGCCGGGTCCGCTCCGATCTCAGCGGCGTTGATGGCTGGGTCCTGCGCAGCCCGGGCCCGTGAACCGCGTCAGGTCCGGAAGGAAGCAGCGCTAAGCGGTCCCCCGGGGGTGCCGCAGCCAACCTGACCTGAGCCGTTGGATCGGGTGAGCGCCGGCGGCGCGTCAACGACGTGGGGTGCGCGACTATCTTTCCCACGCCGCGGGGCGGCGTGCGGACCCCTTCTCTTTATCACGGGGCTCGCCGCCCCTCGCCGGGCCGGCAGAGCCGGACCCGGCTCACCCCGCCCCAGGAGCGCGCTGCGCGCGCCCGCGGCAGGCCGTGGGGGGCGGCATGCCGCCTCCGCCAGTCGGTCCGCCGTCACGGGCGCGCCGAGCGCGCATCCGGCGCGGAGTCGCGCCGGGCCAGGGGTGAGCGTCCGGTGGCTCTGCCACCGACGCGAGGGGGCGGCATGCCGCCTCCGCCAGTCGGTCCGCCGTCACGGGCGCGCCGAGCGCGCATCCGGCGCGGAGTCGCGCCGGGCCAGGGGTGAGCGTCCGGGTGGCTCTGCCACCGACGCGAGGGGGCGGCACGCCCCCTGTCAAGACAGGGGGTCCCCACGCGCCCTGGCGCGTGGGGCATTGCGGGTCGGCTATCGTCGGCGGACGTGACCGCCCTCTACCGCAAGTACCGGTCCGCCGTCCTCGCCGATCTCATCGGCCAGGACCACATCGTTCGCACCCTGAGCAACGAGCTGCGGGCCGGACACGTCGCGCAGGCCTACCTCTTTGCGGGCATCCGGGGGACGGGAAAGACGTCGACGGCGCGGATCTTGGCTCGGGCCGTCAACTGCCTGGAGCCGGTCGACGGCGAGCCCTGCAACCACTGCAGCGCCTGCACCGAGATCCTGGACGGGTCGGCCGTGGATGTCCTCGAGATCGACGCCGCCAGCAACCGGGGTATCGACGAGATGCGCGAGCTCCGGGAGCGGGTCCGCTACCTGCCCGCCCGGCTGCGGTCGAAGGTCTACATCATCGACGAGGCCCACATGCTGACCTCGGAGGCATGGAACGCCTTCCTCAAGACGCTCGAAGAGCCGCCCGCCCACGTCCTCTTCATCCTCTGCACGACGGAGCCCCACAAGGTGCCGGACACGGTGCGCTCCCGGGTCCAGCGCTTTGACTTCGGACGGGTGCCCAGCGCCCGGATCGACGAGCACCTGCGTGCCATCGCCACCGCCGAGGAGGTCGAGCTGGAGCCCGCGGCTGCCCGGTTGATCGCTCGCGCCGCCCAGGGCAGCGTGCGCGACGGGCTCTCACTCCTGGATCAATGCTTCGCCACCGGTGACCGGCCGGTGACCACGGACACCTGCCGACGCGCTCTCGGGCTGGCGCACCCGGAGGTGATCCGCCGGCTGCTCGAGGGGCTGGCCGGGAGGGATGCCGCCGCGTCGCTCCGGGCCGCCGCCGCCGCCTTCGACGCGGGTGCGGATCCCCGCCAGCTCCTCCGGGAGTGCTCGCGCCTGGCGCGCGCCGCCGAGCTGGTCGCGGTCGGCTTCGCGGAGGGGGCCCGCCTCGACGCGGACGAGGATGACCTCTGCCGCCAGCTGGCCGCGCGGGAGCCGGACGGCTTCTGGCTGCGGGTGCTGGAGGAGATGGGCGCCGCCGAGCTCGAGCTGCGCCAGCCGGTCGACGCGCGCCTCCAGGTCGAGGCCTGCCTGCTCCGCCTCTGCCGGGGGGGCGCGGTGGGCGCTGAGGCGGAGCGCCTCGCCGGGGTGGAGGAGAGGCTTGGTGCCGTCGAGCGGCGGCTCGGCGCAGGTGCAGGGCTCGCGGAGCCCGGATCTGCCGCCCGTCCCGTGGCGCGCGGCGGCGATCCCGGGCCGGCCCGGGTGTCCGGCGCGCCCCAGGCCGTCAAACCGGCGCCGCCCCACGCCCCCGGTGCCCCGAGGGCGGTCCACGCGCCCCCGGCACCCGCCGCCCCCGGCTCCGCCCCGCCGCAGCGCGCGCCTGCCACCACCGGCACGCCGCCATCGACACCCGCGGTCCCCGGCATGGGCACGGCAGGGTCGCAGCCGGCGGCCGCTTCCGCGGCGGTCCCCGGCGAGTCCGCCGCGGGACCCGATGCCGGGGAGGTTCGCGCCCCGCTCCCGGGCCCGGCAGACCCCGGCGCGCGCGCGGAGGAGCTCGTCTCGCTGGAGGCGTGGCAGCGGGCCTGGCCGGCTCTGATCGAGGCCGTCAACCGGCGCGACAAGGTCTTCGCCGGTGTGCTGCGCGGATGCCGCCCGCTGGACGCGGGTGCCGACCGGCTGGTGGTGGGGGCGCCCTACGACTTCCACCTCAAGCAGCTGGGCAACCCCGCCAAGAGGCCGATCCTGGACGGCGCGGTGGCGGAGGTCGCCGGCGGTCCTCGCGAGCTCGCCATCGAGTTCTGCGGCGAGCCGGCCGGCGGCCAGGTGGGTGCGGAGGACCTGGGGGCCAATCTCACCGACGCGGTGGTCGCCACCTTCGCCGGCAGCCGGATCACCTCGACTCGGCTCGTGGACCACGCCAACGATCCGGTCCCCGAGGGGTAGGGCCCGCCCGGCGCCACGCGTCGTAGACTGCGGCGGTTATCCACCTTCGGGGGACCGGCGTGAACAACCCCAACATGCTCAAACAGATCCAGCAGATGCAGACGCGGATGGCGCGGATGCAGGAGGAGCTGGGCGCCATGACGGTGACCGGGACCGCCGGCGGCGGGGCGGTCACCGTGGTTGCCACCGGCCATCAGCAGATCCAGAGCATCGCCATCCAGCCCGAGGTCCTCGAGGAGGGGGCGGAGATGGTCAGCGATCTCGTGCTGGCCGCCGTCAACGCCGCCCTCGACCAGTCGCGCGATCTCGCGACCCAGCAGATGGGGCAGCTCACCGCCGGCCTCAACCTTCCCCCCGGCCTGCTCTGACGCGTGTCCCTGATCCCTGAGCCGGTCGAGCGCCTGGCCGCCGAGCTGGGCCGGCTGCCCGGCATCGGCCCTAAGACGGCCCAGCGGCTCACCTTCTACTGTCTGCGCAGCGACCCCAACCAGGTCGCCCAGCTGGCCGCGGCGCTCGCCGACCTGAGGTCCGCCGTCCGGGCCTGCTCGCGCTGCTTCTTCATCGCTGATGCCGAGCTCTGCGCCATCTGCCGCAACCCCAGCCGCGATCCGTCCGCCATCTGCGTCGTCGAGGACGCCCTGGATGTCCTCGCGGTGGAGCGGAGCGGGGGCTTCCGCGGGCTCTACCACGTCCTGGGCGGAGCGCTCTCTCCCATCGAGGGGGTGGGGCCGGACCAGCTCCGGATTGCCGAGCTGGAGGCCCGGCTGCAGGGCGGCGAGGTCACCGAGGTGGTTCTCGCCACCGACCCGGACGTGGAGGGGGAGGCGACCGCCCACTACCTGGGGGAGCGGCTCGCGGCGCCCGGATTGAGGCTCACGCGGCTCGCCCACGGCCTGCCCGCGGGGGCCGACCTGCAGTACGCGGACGAGCTGACCATCGCCCGGGCGCTGGCCGGACGCCGCAGTTTGGACGCCGATCGGGCGATCTGAGCCTGCGCGACCCTGGATCGGGTATTATCCGCGGGCGCGGCGGCAAGGGTGCCGTCGGCTGGCGCCGGCCCTCACATTGACGGTGAGGCCTCCCGGCGGTATGATTCGTCAGTTACCCCGGACGGGGCGGGACCCGGCCCGGATCGCCGCGTTACCTCTCCGAACGGTTCGGCGCGCGGCTCGTTCCTTGACAATTGAAGAGTGGAGACGACTATCCGCGAAGGCCCTGGGGCCGGCGTTCTGCGCCGGATTCCCACGCAGGCCTCGTTAACGTTCGAATTTGACCCGCGCAAGCGGGAACAAGAACGTTTTTTCGGAGAGTTTGATCCTGGCTCAGGATTAACGCTGGCGGCGTGCATCAAACATGCAAGTCGAGCGCGGTGTGTGGGCTTCGGTTCACACATCTAGCGGCGAACGGGTGAGTAACACGTGAGCAACCTACCTTCGAGTTCGGGATAGCCCTGAGAAATCAGGATTAATACCGGATGTGGTCACTATCGGGCATCCGATGGTGAGTAAAGGCGTAAGCCGCTCGAAGACGGGCTCGCGGCCTATTAGCTTGTTGGTGGGGTAACGGCCTACCAAGGCGGTGATGGGTAGCTGGTCTGAGAGGACGATCAGCCACACTGGGACTGAGATACGGCCCAGACTCCTACGGGAGGCAGCAGTTAGGAATCTTCCGCAATGGACGAAAGTCTGACGGAGCAACGCCGCGTGGGTGATGAAGAGCTTCGGCTTGTAAAGCCCTGTCGGAGGGGAAGAACACAATGACGGTACCCTCCAAGAAAGCCCCGGCTAACTACGTGCCAGCAGCCGCGGTAATACGTAGGGGGCGAGCGTTATCCGGATTTACTGGGCGTAAAGCGCGTCAAGGTGGTTGGCAAAGTTGGTGGTGAAATTTCAGGGCTCAACCCTGAAACTGCCTCCAATACTGGTCGACTAGAGTGCGAGAGAGGAAGGTGGAATTCCCGGTGTAGTAGTGAAATGCGTAGATATCGGGAGGAACACCAGTGGCGAAGGCGGCCTTCTGGCTCGCAACTGACACTGTAGCGCGAAAGCGTGGGGAGCGAACGGGATTAGATACCCCGGTAGTCCACGCCCTAAACGATGTGTACTAGGTGTTGGGCGTATTGACGCGCTCAGTGCCGTAGCTAACGCGATAAGTACACCGCCTGGGGAGTACGGCCGCAAGGTTAAAACTCAAAGGAATTGACGGGGGCCCGCACAAGCAGCGGAGCATGTGGTTTAATTCGAGGCAACGCGAAGAACCTTACCCAGGTTTGACATGCACTCGTAAAGTGTGGAAACACACTCCCCGAAAGGCGGGTGCACAGGTGGTGCATGGCTGTCGTCAGCTCGTGCCGTGAGGTGTTGGGTTAAGTCCCGCAACGAGCGCAACCCCTGTGGTTAGTTATATTTCTCTAGCCAGACTGCTGGGAGAAACCCAGAGGAAGGTGGGGATGACGTCAAGTCATCATGCCCTTTATACCTGGGGCTACACACATGCTACAATGCCCCGTACAGTGGGCTGCAACACCGCGAGGTGAAGCCAATCCCTTAAAGCGGGGCTCAGTTCGGATTGCAGGCTGCAACTCGCCTGCATGAAGTCGGAGTTGCTAGTAACCGCAGGTCAGCACACTGCGGTGAATATGTTCCCGGGCCTTGTACACACCGCCCGTCACACCACCCGAGTCTGGTGCACCCGAAGTCGCTGGCCGAACCCGTAAGGGGCGGAGGTGCCGAAGGTGTGCCCGGTGAGGGGGGTGAAGTCGTAACAAGGTAGCCGTACCGGAAGGTGCGGCTGGATCACCTCCTTTTATGGAGTGACCTGGGTTTCGGGCTCCGGCCCGATCCCGGTCAGTCAACTCAGGTCGCGCAGCAACGCGCGTCGTGAAGCCGCCAAGAATGGTGAGGGGCAACCCTGACCAGGAGTAACGGTGCTAGCGATGCTCGGGCCGGGATGCTTGCATCTCGGGAAGGCCGGCCAGCGGGCAGTGGGAATCTGCTACATACGGCGAGTCGCCGAGGCTCGTCACCGAGGCACTGCGTCAGCCGACGCGTTTAGTCGCTCCACGCTTCAGGGGTCAAGGACTTTGCCGGCGCGTTGCGCGCGCCGGTACTGCGCCCCCCACGCCGCGCGAGGCATCGCACGCCCGACCTCCCGGTCGAGCTGCGGAGCTGAGCGGCGCGGGCCCCGGGGGCCTTTAGCTCAGGTGGTGAGAGCGCACGGCTGATAACCGTGAGGTCTGTGGTTCGAGTCCACAAAGGCCCACGCTCGGGGCCTGGGCCACCAGCCGGGGATGTAGCTCAGCTGGGAGAGCACCTGCTTTGCACGCAGGGGGTCGGGAGTTCGAGTCTCCCCATCTCCACGGACGAGCTTCGGTCCCCCCTCCACTCTTGACATTCCCCTGCCGCCCAAGCGGCGGCGACCCCGCTCTTTCATACGTGAATACAAGTCTGCGAATGATCTTCGCTGCGGCCGTACTTCAGCGGTCGTGGCGAGACGGATCCTCTTCAATTAATGTCAGGTGAACACAACGCGCGCGACCCCGGCCGTGAGGCCGAGGTCGGACCCTTCCTCTCATCCCGGCCCGGCCGGTGATGAGCGCTGAAAAGTGTGTATAGGAAGGTCAAGCTGATAAGGGCGCACGGTGGATGCCTTGGCACCAAGGGCCGATGAAGGACGTAGCGTTGCTGCGATAAGCCTCGGGTAGCTGCTAGCGAGCGTTAATCCGGGGATTTCCGAATGGGGCAACCCACCTGGAGTCATGTCCAGGTACTCCCGGCTGAATATATAGGCTGGGTAGAGGGCACGCGGAGAACTGAAACATCTAAGTATCCGCAGGAAAAGATACCATCCCCTGAGTAGTGGCGAGCGAAAAGGGGCGAGCCTAAACCGAGACGGCGTGATAGCCGGCAGGCGTTTCCGTCTCGGGGTCGCGGGACCCTCGCGCTCTGCTGCCGCAGAGCACTGGAGTTACCAAGTCGTCGCCTAGCTGAACAGTCTTGGAACAGCTGGCCGTAGAAGGTGAGAGCCCTGTACGCGAAAGGTGAACGACCTCCAGGAGGTGCTCCCAAGTACCACGGAACACGTGGAATTCTGTGGGAATCTGGGCAGACCATTGTCTAAGGCTAAATACCCTTGGTGACCGATAGTGAACTAGTACCGTGAGGGAAAGGTGAAAAGCACCCCGGAAGGGGAGTCAAAAGTCCCTGAAACCGTGCGCTTACAAGCCGTGAGAGGGCTATGCCCGTATGGGAATGCCTGATTGCGTGCCTTTTGTAGAATGAGCCGACGAGTTACTTCAGTGTGGCGAGGTTAAGGGGTATACACCCGGAGCCGTAGCGAAAGCGAGTCTGAATAGGGCGTTGTCGCCGCAAGGCGATGGTAGTCGCATTGAGTAGACCCGAAACCGAGTGACCTATCCATGGTCAGGGTGAAGCGCGGGTAAAACCGCGTGGAAGCCCGAACCGACCCCAGTTGAAAATGCGGCGGATGAACTGTGGATAGCGGTGAAATGCCAATCGAACTCGGATATAGCTGGTTCTCCTCGAAATGCATTTAGGTGCAGCGTCGTCAACGGGTCTGTCGTAGGTAGAGCACTGAATGGGCTAGGGGCGATCACCTCGTTACCAAACCCAATCAAACTCCGAATGGCGGCAGATTATCTGGCGGCAGTGAGACGGTGGGGGCTAAGCTTCATCGTCGAAAGGGAAACAGCCCAGACCACCGGCTAAGGTCCCAAATCGCAAGCTAAGTGGAAAAGGATGTCACGATGTCGAGACAACCAGGATGTTGGCTTAGAAGCAGCCACCATTGAAAGAGTGCGTAATAGCTCACTGGTCGAATGTCGTGGCGCCGACAATGATCGGGGCTCAAGCTTGCAACCGAAGCCGTGGATGATCCTCCTTCTGGGAGGGTCGTGGTAGAGGAGCGTTCTGTGGGCAGAGAAGCTCGACCGTAAGGACGAGTGGAGCGTACAGAAGTGAGAATGTCGGCACAAGTAGCGAGAAACGCGTGAGAAACGTGTTCGCCGTAAACCTAAGGTTTCCTGGGCAACGTTACTCGTCCCAGGGTCAGTCGGGACCTAAGCCGAGGCCGAAAGGCGTAGGCGATGGACAGTTGGTCAACATTCCAACACCGCCAAAGACATTCAAGGCGGCGGGGGACGGGGAAGGATAGGCCTTACGGAGCGATGGTTGACTCCGACGCAGCCAGGTAGGGGGTCGCCGATGAAAGTTGGCGGCAACTCCGAGACGGATGCCAAGGCACCTAGTGCTGATGGGGCCGATTCCATGCCTCCAAGAAAAGCCCGTACCGCTGGTCTAGGCGCCCGTACCGCAAACCGACACAGGTAGGTAGGAAGAGGATTCCAAGGCGATCGAGGGAAACGTGGCTAAGGAACTCGGCAAAATTTCCCCGTAACTTCGGGAGAAGGGGAGCCCTTGACGGTGACCGGCCTCGCGCCGTGAGCTGACGAGGGCCGCAGAGAAAAGGCCCATCCGACTGTTTACTAAAAACACAGGTCTCTGCTAAAGCGTAAGCTGATGTATAGGGGCTGACGCCTGCCCGGTGCCGGAAGGTTAAGTGGAGCGGTGCAAGCTGTGAAATGAAGCCCCGGTAAACGGCGGCCGTAACTATAACGGTCCTAAGGTAGCGAAATTCCTTGTCGGGTAAGTGAATACGAGCCCGTACCGGCTAATATCGGTGAAGCCCTACTGGTGGCGTGCGGCTGCCAGGGGTGATACCGAGGGAAGTCGCCTCCCCGCTGGAGGTTGACCCCGTATCGACTGAGGCCCTAGTGCCAAGGGTTGGCGGAAGTGCGCGCGTCGCGCACAATCTAGCCGCCGGCCAAGACGCCGGTGACCTCCAACTCGGAGGTCAAAGTTATAGTCAGTGCCACCAGTGATGGTGGATCGACACGAAGTTCCGACCCGCACGAATGGCGTAACGAGATGGGCGCTGTCTCGGCCACGTACTCGGCGAAACTGAAGTACCTGTGAAGATACAGGTTACCCGCAGCAGGACGGAAAGACCCCGTGGAGCTTTACTACAACCTGCCACTGAGATGGGGTCTAGCATATAGAGGATAGCTGGGAGACTGCGAAGCGTGATCGCTAGATTGCGTGGAGTCAACCTTGGAATACCAGCTTTGCTAGACTTTATTTCTAACCGGGACCGTTATCCGGTTTCGGGACCGTGGCAGGCGGGTAGTTTGACTGGGGCGGTCGCCTCCCAAAAGGTAACGGAGGCGCCCAAAGGTTCCCTCAGCCTGGATGGAAATCAGGCCTAGAGAGTGTAATGGCACAAGGGAGCTTGACTGTGAGGCCAACAAGCCGAGCAGGGACGAAAGTCGGGCATAGTGATCCGACGGCTCTGAATGGAAAGGCCGTCGCTCAACGGATAAAAGCTACCCCGGGGATAACAGGCTGATCTTGCCCAAGAGTTCACATCGACGGCAAGGTTTGGCACCTCGATGTCGGCTCGTCGCATCCTGGGGCTGGAGTAGGTCCCAAGGGTTGGGCTGTTCGCCCATTAAAGCGGTACGCGAGCTGGGTTTAGAACGTCGTGAGACAGTTCGG
>Ga0224555_1000833_pt1 | contig 46924 bp, 38 predicted proteins | sample 714S23034metaG_FD_180687 | JGI IMG/M metagenome (GOLD analysis project Ga0224555, IMG submission 180687) | Peat soil microbial communities from Stordalen Mire, Sweden - 717 S2 30-34 | ecosystem: Environmental > Terrestrial > Soil > Wetlands > Peat | place: Sweden: Norrbotten County, Stordalen...
CTCCAAGCGAATCCAGCGCTCCCGCCTTGATCAGCGACTCGATCACCCGCTTATTCATCACCCGCAGGTCGACCTTTTCGCAAAACTCCCAGAAGCTGGTGAACCGTCCGCCCACCTCCGTCCGCGCCTTCAAAATCGACTCGATCGCGTTCCCGCCCACATTCTTCACCGCCGCCAGGCCAAACCTGATCGCCTGTCCCTCCGGCGCAATATACGGCGTAAACTGCGCCCCAGAAATCTGCACGTCCGGCGGCTCCACCTTAATCCCAATTTCGCGACACTCGCCGATATACTTCACCACGCTATCCGGCTTCGATGTTTCACTCGTCAGCAGCGCCGCCATAAACTCCACCGGATAATGCGTCTTCAAATAAGCCGTCTGGTACGCCAGCAGCGCATAGGCCGCCGAGTGCGACTTGTTGAATCCGTACCCGGCAAACTTCTCCATGTGGTCAAAAACCTCGCCGGCAATCGCCTTCCCATGTCCCAGCGCCGCCGCGCCGTCCATAAATCGTTCCCGCTGCGCGGCCATCTCTTCGGCCTTCTTCTTGCCCATCGCCCGCCGCAGCAGGTCCGCCTCGCCCAGCGAGTAGCTCGCCAGCACGTTGGCAATCTGCATCACCTGCTCCTGGTAGACGATCACCCCCAGCGTTTCCTTCAAAATCTCTTCAATCTCCGGCAGCATATACTCCACCTTGCGCCGTCCCCACTTGCGCTCGATAAAGTCGTCGATCATGCTCATCGGTCCCGGCCGGTACAGCGCATTCAACGCCGTCAAATCCTCTACCCGGTCCGGCTTGTACCGCCTGAGAATGTCCCGCATCCCGCTCGACTCAAACTGAAACACCCCCGAAGTCAGCCCCGAGTGAAACACCTTCTTGAAAGTCTCTTCGTCCGCTGGCGGAATCGCCTCAATGTCCAGCTTCTCTCCCCGGCTCGCCTCGATCAGCTTCAGGCAATCGTCAATCACCGTCAGCGTCGTCAGCCCCAGAAAGTCCATCTTCAGCAGGCCCATCTTCTCCACCGCCGTCATATCATAGGCGGTCACGATTTCGTCGTTCTTGGTCTTCGCCACCGGAACCAGCTCGGTCAGCGCCCGCGGCGCAATCACCACCGCCGACGCATGAACCCCCGCCCCGCGCACCAGCCCCTCCAGCTTCTTCGCCGTATCCAGCAGCTCGCGAATCACCTGGTCGTTGTCGTAGAGCTTCTGCAACTCCGGCACTTCTTCCATCGCCTTATCCAGCGTCATGCCCACCGTCGCCGGAACCAGCTTCGCAATCCGGTCCACGTCCCCATACGGCATATCCAGCGCCCGCCCGCAATCCTTGATCGCCGCCTTCGCCGCCATCGTATTGAACGTGATAATCTGCGCCACCTGCTCGCGCCCATACTTCCGCGTCACGTAGTCGATCACTTCGCCCCGACGGTTCATGCAGAAGTCCACGTCGATATCCGGCATCGACTTCCGCTCCGGGTTCAAAAACCGTTCAAACAGCAGCGCATTCTGCAGCGGGTCGATATTCGTGATCTCCATCGCATACGCCACCAGCGACCCCGCCGCCGAACCCCTCCCCGGCCCCACTGGAATCCCAAGATCGCGCGCGTGTTTGATAAAGTCCCACACAATCAGGAAGTACCCCGCATAACTCATCTGCTTGATAATCCCGATCTCATGCTCAAGCCGTGCCTGATACTGATGAGCTTGCGCACGCAACACCCCGCGCAACTCCAGTTGCCGCACCGCCGTCTCCATCCGCTTCCTGAACCCCGCCCTGCAAACCTCCTCGAAGTAGCTGTCGATGGTGTGCCCCTCCGGCACATCAAACACCGGAAACGGATTGTCCACCGGGTGCAGCGTTAGCTGGCACCGCTCGGCAATCTCCATCGTCCGCTCCAGCACCCCCGGCGAATCCTTGAACAGCCGTTCCATCTCGTCGGCGCCCTTCACAAAAAACTGGTCGCTGTCGAACCGGAACCGCTCCTTGTCGTGCACCTTCGACCCCGTCTGCACGCACAGCATCACGTCGTGCGCGTGGCTGTCCTCCCCGCACAGATAATGCGAGTCGTTCGTCGCCACCATAGGAATCGCCAATTCCTTCTCCAGTCGGAACAGCGCCTCATGAATCCGTTTCTCGTCCGCCAGTCCCTGGTCCTGAATCTCCAGGAAGAAATTTCCTTTCCCAAAAATATCCTCATACTGCGCCGCCACACCCTTGGCCTTCTCGTAGTTCCCCGCCATCAACTCTTCGCAAAGCTCCCCGCTCAGGCACCCTGAAAACCCAATCAACCCCTCCGCATGTTCCGCCAAATACTTCTTGCTCACCCGAGGCTTGCGATAGAACCCGTGCAGCGAAGCCTCCGAAGTAATCCGGATCAGGTTCCTATACCCCTCTTCGTTCTGCGCCAGCACCAGCAGATGATTGTTCTCATCCCCCTCCCCCGGCGCGCGGTGATCCTCTTTCTTGCAGATATAAAGCTCGCACCCCAGAATCGGCTTAACCCCACGAGCCTTGGCCGCCTCAAAAAAGTGCACCGCCCCATAAATATTCCCGTGATCCGTCATAGCGACAGAAGTCTGCCCCAGCTCCGCCACCCGGTCCACCAGCTTGGTAACGTCACAAGCCCCATCCAGCAGCGAGTACTCAGTATGCAAATGCAAATGCGTAAATTCAGCCATAGCTATCCAGATTCTAGCCGCCGGACCAAACCTACGCTCAGTCAAGAGCCGGTTGAAATCCCGCCCGACTGAGGAAAAGCAGGGCATTCTGTAGTATGCCCGCGGATTCGGAGATGCCGTGCAATCCTCCCTTTCACGGCGATAACAAGGGTTCAAATCCTGTCTTGGACGCACCAATAGAATCAATAACATAATCAATAATCAGTAATCAATCAGTAAACATTTCGGGCAATTATCGTGCAAACCTGCATCGTGGGAGCACCGTTTGCGCTCTTCCAGCGCGGGCAGTGTTCGTGGCTACGCTGTCAGACCCCCGCCCACCCGTAGAACGATCCGGCGCGGTGCAGAGGAGCCACCCCAGTCAATCAGGGTCACAGATTGAAATTCGGTCATGCCCCATTTATGGGTTTCAGTCGCCTTTGCGTATTCGCCTCTTGTTCGCTATACTGGACAGGCTATGGCGTTCGCTCTCAAAACTGGTACAGTGATGACGAAGTTTTCACCGTTTTGGACCCGAAGGGGCAAACCAGACCACATACGAGCATAATTTGACGAATCAGGAGGAACAGCATGACCATCGTTCCACCCGCAGTTCTGACCACAGTGCAGATCATTAGCGGCCTTGCTGCGTCTGCGAAGAATGCAGTTGATCTTGCGAAGTCAACGTCTAACAACGAATTGAAAGGCGCAGTGAGTGAGCTTTACGATTCCGTTCTTGATGTGAAGGCGCGTGTGCTTGGACTTGATGAGGAAGTGCGCACGTTGAAGGCTCAACTTGCAATGCGCGAAGAAATCACCGGCCCCGATGAACATTTTGGATACTTCTATTTCAAAAGCAGACAGAGTGAACCACTATGTCCGAAATGCTATCAATCGGCGCAATCGAGGCCAACTTTTATGGGACCACTCTCTAAGAAAGGGAGTTTTATTTGGCGCAAGTGTCCGGTTTGCAACTTTTCGCACAATGAAGTGAGTGAATCAGGCGGCAATCGAATGAGTAATCAGGTTGGGATTTGGTCGTGATTGTAATTCTTTGAGCGACCTGGAGACTAGGAATGAGCAGTCCTTTGATCGAGAAAGCGCAAATCGATGATTCGTTTTGATCGTTACGCAACCTTGTCAATTGTCGCAGTCGTAACAGTGTTCACCGCCCTGTCTTGCGGCTGCAAAAAGGCGCATGAACCGGAAGGCTATAGGGTAGTGAGTTATGAAGCGGCCAACCATCAATGGACGATCATTCGTAGCGGAACCTTTGACAGCAAGTATATGACGAAGAAACTTGTCGTCGTTTGCATGTTTTACAAGTGGGGCGAACATGATGCTGTGGATGGCCCTGACGCATGTCACCTTCAGGTAGGCAGATTGATCGTTCCAAGTCTGGAATCCGGTAATGCTGATAAAAGTCATTTCATTACTGTGTTTGAAATGCCGAATGAAACCCTCTCCATTACTGAAGGTAGTGGCGATGATCGTGTTATGCAGCAATTCAAGATTCTAAGCTATACCATTCTGGAATAATAATGTTGTCCACCAGCCGGGTGCCCCATCCTTGACGCGCACTTTGCGTCAAGGGTGGGAGACCACAAAACCCAACCACCGGCTCTCGGGTTTTTCCTTCTCCCGTCAGGGAGAAAATAAAAATAGCCCTGAGTAAAACCCTGGGCTTCAGTCCATAAAACACACCCCGTCCCGTAGGGCAGCGGTGAATTCGAAACAAACCCAGTCTACAAATCCAACATCCCCAACAACTCGTCCACACTCATCACATGGTGAGCGGCGATCCGCTTAAGAATACTGGCAAGCGTCCCTGTCTTGATCGGATGATGATACGGAATGACTTCGTGGTTCTCGCCGTCGCGCTGCGTAGTCACGCGAATGTGCGATCCTTTTTGTCGGGTCGCCTCATACCCCAGAACGCCCAGCGCCTTGACCAATCGCGGCCCGTCAATATCGCGAGGCAGGCGCATCAGGCCAACACTTCATCCCGCACAAAATGCAGCCGAATGATCTTCGGAGCGTCCATGGTCTCATCGAAGTAGCAGCGGACAGCGTCCTTGACCATCGTGCGCAACTCCTCCACAGTGTCTCCCTGTGTATGGATGCCGTAACCGAGCGCGGAAGCCGTATAGCCCCCGTCAGCCTCGTCCTCACGCACCTCAAAGATGATCTCGCTCATCGAATGAAAACCTTTCAGTCTGGCTAAAGGCTAACACCGCCTGTATGTTCAAAACAAGCCGGCTGCCCCAGGTTCCGCCTTTGGGACCTGGGATTCTACGAACCCTATGCGCGAAGCGCGGCTGTCCCACCGCAGGTGCTTGCGCCGAAGCGGCGGTTGTCCTATCCTGAAGGTGCATGGACTACACGGGCATCATCACGATTGAACCCGGCAAGCGGAGCGGCAAGCCCTGCATTCGCGGCCTGCGCATCACCGTCTACGATGTGCTCGATTATCTGGCCTCCGGCATGACCGAGGCTGAAATTCTCGCCGACTTCCCTCTTCTGCGCGAATCGGACATTCGCGCCTGCTTGGCCTTTGCCGCCGACCGCGAACGAAAATTCGAGATTCTCTCCGCTTGAAACTCCTGCTGGACGAAAATCTCTCTCCGCGCTTGATTGCGTCGATTGAGGTTCTCTATCCTGGCTCGACGCACGTTGAAGATTGCGGCTTGGTCAATACACCCGACGAAGAGGTCTGGAATTACGCCGGGGAGAAGGGCTTTGCCATTGTCACCAAGGATTCCGACTTTTCAGAACTGAGCGTTCTGCGTGGAAGCCCGCCAAAAGTGATCTGGCTGCGCATTGGCAATTGCACCACCGTTCGCGCCGGTTTCCTGCTCCGCGATGCATTTCCCCGCATTCAAGCCTTCCTGGATGCCGATGAAGAAAACTGTCTAGTACTCAGCCTACAGTTCGAGCGCCGGGTGCCCCATCCTTGACGCGCACTTTGCGGCAAGGGTGGGAAACCACAAAACCCAACCACCGGCCCTCAGATTTTCCCTTCTCCCGGTAGGGAGAATATGAAAATAGCCCAGGGTGAAACCCTGGGTTTCAGTCCCCCCAAATACCCACCCCGTCCCGTAGGGACGGGATGAAATCTCAATAATCCGCCCCGCATTTGCAGATAATTAAACTCACTTCGCGCACAATCTCACTAGGGAAAAGAACCAAATCTCACCCGCCCAAGGTCAGAGATCCGAAAGTCCTGCAAAAAAGCACCGTAACTCCTTTGCTGTCTAGTATCTGGCAATAACCCACCTGGAATCAGCGGGTTGTGGCGATACACCCCCCGTAATCCATTGATAATAATTAACTTATTGCCAGAGATAGTGGGGGGTACCGCCCATCCACGCCCTAGGTCCTATTTGCCACTCTGAATGAAACCCTCGCTCAGCGCCCACCCAGTGCCCCATCCTTGACGAGCAGTCGCCGCGGCGACCGTCAAGGGTGGGAGACCACAAAACCCAATCACCGGTACTCGGGGCCTTCCATTCTCCCGTCAGGGAGAAAATATAAAAATAGCCCAGGACCCGGGGTGTTGATCGTCAATATTCAAGTATTCGTTCCTCTAAATACAGCAACTTATACCCCGGCGATGGGTTAGCGAATCAGTGAGTTTTATTTGGGACCTGTTCTTCAGGCTGGTGAGAGGGGTTGGCGCCAGTTCGAATAACTCGTTTCAAAGCATTGAATTACGCCGCGGCCTTGCCAATGCGGAACCAAGGTAATCAACTACGTGGAATATCCGTAGCCAATCAAAATTTGCAGTGATACCCTACGTGGAGATAGGGACTTGGGCACCATGCACGCGAACCGGATACACCCTGAGACCACCCCAATCGAAGGAGTAAAAAATGGTTCGTAAATCAGTTTTGTTTTCGCTCGCAATCGCCGCGCTTGTGTCGATCGTGACCATCCATTCCCAGGCGCAGTCCCTGCTGACTCATCACGTGCGCGAAGTGACGCTCAACGGTCAGGCACAGTCGCTCGGCCGCCTTGCGGCAAACCAGATCATGCAGTTGGACGTGGTGCTCCCGCTCAGCGATCAGGCCGGCCTGGATGCTTTTCTGAAAGATCTATACGACCCATCCAGCCCCTCCTACCACCAGTACCTGACCGTGGCGCAATTTACTGCAAGGTTTGGTCCCACCCAGGAACAGTATGACGCCGTAGTTCATTTCGCTCAGGCCAACGGCTTTACGGTTTTGGGCGGATCGCGCGATGGCATGGATGTGCAGATCAAAGGCCCCGTGTCGTCCGTCGAGGAGGCCTTCCATGTAAACATGCACACGTATCAGCACCCCACTGAGAACCGCACCTTCTACGCGCCGGATAGCGAACCCACCACAAACCTGACCTTCCCGCTGTGGCACATCTCCGGTATAGATAACTACTCCATCCCCCATCCTTTGATGGTAGATAAGGAGATCTACGCGCAGGCGCACGGAATCAATGCCGATGCCGTCGTCTCCCATGCCACCACCGGTTCCGGTCCATCGGCTTCGTTTCTTGGCAGCGACATGCGCGCGGCCTACTACGGCGGCACAACTCTGACCGGCACAGGACAAAACCTCGGCTTGCTCGAATATTTAGGCACTGACATGGCTGACCTGAACACTTACTTTGCCAACGTCGGTCAAACCAATCATGTCCCCATCACCCTCTTCTCCACCGACGGCACCAGCACCTCATGCCTGTATACCAAGGCCGGCGGCGACTGCGACGATACAGAACAGACGCTGGACATGACCCAGGCCATCGGCGTAGCTCCGGGACTGGCCAGCCTGGTCATGTACATCGGTTCCACTGATACGGCCATGATCGGCGCCATGACCTCGCACAACCCTCTGCCCAACACCATTAGCTGTTCATGGGGCTGGACTCCGGACGATCCAACCACTCTGAACCCGTATTTTGAGAGGATGGCGACGCAGGGCCAGAACTTCTTTGCGGCCTCCGGCGACAACTCCACCTGGTCGTCAAGAAATGAAGCCTGGCCGGCCGACAATGCCTATATCGTTTCCGTTGGCGGAACAGACCTGACCACCGCCAGCGCGGGTGGCGCCTGGAAGTCGGAAACCGCTTGGTCCGACAGCGGCGGCGGCGTCTCTCCGGATAGAATCGCCATCCCCGCCTGGCAGCAGCTCTCCGGCGTCATCAACTCCAGCAACAAGGGATCCACCACCTATCGCAACGGCCCGGACGTTTCGGCCAACGCGAACTTCACCTACTACACCTGCGCCGACCAGGAGGCCTGCCTGGCCAATGAGTACGGTGGAACCAGCTTTGCAGCGCCCATCTGGGCCGCCTACACAGCCATGGTCAACCAACAGTTGGCAAACAACGCCCAGCCGCCCGTCGGCTTCCTCAACCCCACCATCTACGCGCAGAATGTGACGTCGATTTACGACACCGACTTCCACGACATCACCAGCGGCACATCGGGCAGCTATTCGGCAGTCACCGGCTACGATCTGGTCACCGGCTGGGGCAGTCCGAACGGCACCGCCCTGATCAACGCCCTTGCCCCACTACCCACCTCTCCCACATTCAGCATCGGGGCCTCGCCCAGTTCTGTCTCCGTAGTCCAGGGCAGCAGTGGCGGATCCACAATTACCACTACTGCCATTGACGGCTTTGACGCGGCGGTTGCCTTAACCGCGAGCGGCCAGCCGACAGGCGTAACCGTCGGCTTCAATCCCACGCCCATCGCCGCGCCGGGTTCCGGCACATCAACCGTAAAGCTGACCGTGGCTTCGAATACTGCAACCGGCACTTACCCAATCACCATCACTGGCATAGGTGGCGGCGTTACTCAAACGGCCAAGATTACGCTGACTGTGACCGCACTTCCACCTCCTGCCTTCACCATCTCCGTCTCGCCCACCTCAGTATCCATTGATGAGAGCAGCAGCGGCAACGTCGTCATCACCACAGCCGTCTCCGGAGGCTTTGACGCTGCGGTGGCCTTGTCTGCGTCGAGCTTGCCGACAGGCGTGACCGGGAGCTTCAGTCCCACATCGATCGCCGCGCCAGGTTCCGGCACTTCGAAATACACCATGACAGTATCCAAAACCGCCGCGACAGGCAAACACACGATCACCATTACAGGCAAGAGCGGAAGCACTACGCATACGGCTACCTTCACGTTAGATGTGCTCCGCTAGCACTTGTTTGCCGCCCACAGCCCACAGAAAAGGCCCGGACTCAACAGTCCGGGCCTTTTCTGTGGGCTGAAGCAGTGATTCATCCAGCCGCTTCAGTTGTTCACAGCCGGTAACTTCGCTTCCACCGGCTCCACGCGGACTTTTGCAATGCGGCGACCTTCCATTTCGACCACGGTGAGCCTGCGGCCTTCGTAAACGATGCTTTCGCCCGCTTCGGGGATATGCCCCAGGCGCATAAGCAGGAAGCCGGCCAGAGTTTCAATGCCCCCCTCGCGAGGCAGGCTCCACTGCATCTGGGTTTCCAGGTCGCGAAGGTTCACGCCTCCGTCCATCAACAGCGCTCCGCTTGCCGTAGTAAGAGCGGGGACGGCGGGCGAGTCGAACTCATCCTCCAACTCTCCGGTAAGCTGCTCGATGGCGTCCTCTGCCGTGACCAGGCCGACGGTCGAACCGTATTCGTCCACCACGATGGCCATATGGCGCCTGCGCTGCTGAAAGTCGCCGATTAAATCGAGCACGCTGCGGGTTTCAGGGACCACGAGCACGTCGCGCATCACCTGGATAAGTTTGAGTTCGACAAAGGGCGGAGCGGCAGGGAGCGCCGTGGAACGGAAGTACATAAGACGCGCCAGGTCTTTGGAGTAGACCACTCCGACGATGTGCTCGGGGCCGCGGGTCTCGTCGTAGACGGGAATCCGGGAATGCTTGCGCTCAATGACCTTAGCGCTGGCTTCTTCAACCAGCATGCTGGAAGGCAGCGAAAATATCTTCTGCCGCGGCGTCATGATCTCGCGGATGGAAACATCGTCCAGTTCCAGCGCGCGATGGATAAGCGTCTCCTGAAAGCGAGGCAGAAGTCCCATGCGACGGGCTGAGGTTGCAATCAGCTTGAGCTCCTCAGGAGAGTGGACGGAGCCCTTCTGGGTCATGGGAATATCGAATCCGCGCAGGATGAAGGCGGCCGATCCGCTGAGGAAGCGGACGGCAGGACGGGCCAGTGCCATAAAGGCCACCATAGGCTGGGCAACGGCGACCGCCAATGCCTCTGCCCGGCGCAGGGCCAGCGACTTGGGCACCAGTTCGCCCACCACCACATGGAAGTAGGTGATAAGGGCAAAGCCGAGCGTGATTGCGAGAACGTGGGCGTAGATGCTGAGATAAGCGTGGCCCAGTGGCAAAACGCCCAGCCAGCCCATCACAACGGAAGCTGCCAGCGGCTCGCCCAGCCAACCCAGAGCCAGCGAACAGAGGGTAACGCCGAGTTGGACGGCGGGCAGAAAGTCGCCCAGATCCTGCTGCAGGCGGCGAACAGCGCGCGCTCCGGGAACGCGGTTGGCGATCATCTGCTCAATGCGCGTATCGCGTATGGAAACCAGCGCAAACTCCGCAGCCACAAAAAAAGCGTTGGCCAGGATGAGCATGGCCACGGCAACAAATTGCATCAGGGGCAGACCGTGCATCTCGTTTGGAGAATAGCACTTCGGAATAGTACTTCGTGATAACAACTACGAATTGGGTGCCCCATCCCTTCCGCGTTCTTTGCTGAAAGGGTGGGAAACCACGACACTATTTACGAATCGGATCAATAACTCCCAGCTTTTCGTTTCCTTGGGCGGGAACCAGAACGCGGTGGTTTTCGTAAGATGGAGCAGGGGTTGAGAAGATGAGCGGAATCAAACAACTTTGCATAGCAGCAACGGCCGCGCTGGCGCTGGCAGCGGTTCCGGCACTGGCCTCAGAAGCCACCTTCGAGCGCAGCTTTACGGTGAAAGGACGAGTGGAGCTTTCGGTCGCGACCGGCTCCGGCAATATTCACCTGACCCACGGCTCGGGCAACCTGGTGCATGTGGTCGGCCGGGTAAAGTCGAATTGGGGCGGAAGCGACGATCAGATAAAAGAGATTGCGGCCAACCCGCCCATCGATCAGACGGGCAATATCATCCGCATCGGCGCTCGCCACCAATACCTGCACAACATCAGCATCGACTATGAGATCGAGGCCCCGTCGGACGCGTATCTGAACGCCGGAACCGGCTCTGGAAACGTGGACGACGACGGCGTGGGAGAAAACGCCAGGCTGAATACGGGCTCGGGAAATATTCACGCCACAGGTTTGCACGGCGGCTTTAATGTAGAGACCGGCTCGGGAAACATCTACGCCGAACAGACCGGGCAGGGCGACGTGAAGGCCAGTACCGGTTCGGGCAGCATTGAACTGCGCAACCTGCACGGCGGTCTGAGAGCTGAGACTGGCTCGGGCAACATAAAGCTGGGTGGGACGCCAACCTCGGCATGGCATCTGGAGACAGGCTCAGGCAGCGTGGACTACTGGCCCGGCGACGCCGCGCTTACCCTGGACGCCGAAACCGCATCGGGAAGCGTTCACACCCAACGGGCGCTCGTTTCGCAGGGCGAATCGGACCGGCATCACTTGACTGGAAAGTTGAACGGCGGTGGCCCCACAGTGCGGATCGAAACCGGCTCAGGCAACATTCGGATTTACTGAATGGTCAGTGAACAGTGGTCAGTTGTCAGTGATCAGTTCCCTTTCCTACTCGTCGCTCTCGCGGCTTACAATGGCAACCCGGAAATAAGGCTTGGCCTTTTCCGCCGGGTCCGCATTGAACTCCTGCGTGGTCTTCGCCGCATCGTAGTCCCTCCAGAGCCAGATCATCGACTCAGGAAACTCCGCCGCTCCCTGCGCCCCGTTGTGCGTCCCCTTGCCAAAGACAAAGTGAAAATCGTAATCCATGGTCTTCAGCGAGTTGGCCATGCGAATGTTAGCCAGCGGCCAGCTCCCCCAGTGCCGGTTCTCCATATCCTCCGACCCATCCTGCAACCACACGCGGATATTGCGCTTCGGCTCACGCAGAATCTTGTCAGGGTAATCCTGCCCTCCGTCGTGTAGGGCCGAATCCTCTTTCCATTGAATATTGGTGAAGCTGCCAATCAGCGACAGTACGCGGCTGAAGTAGTCCGGCATCTGCCACGCTGCATTGAAACTGCAAATCCCACCTGAGGAGCCGCCTGTGATGGCGTGACTATAAGCGTCCTGGCGCAGTTTATATTTGGCGCCCACCTCTGCCAGCACTTCATCACGCAGAAAGCGTGCGTAACGGTCGCTCACCGTATCGTAGAGCGTGCTGCGCATCGCATCCTTGAGCGTGCGTCCCCACTTATCCGCATGACCCTTCACAAAATTGTAAGTAGGCGTGCCCGGCGAGCCGGAAATGTCTCCGGGATTGATAAACACGCAGATCATCACCGGGATTTTTTTCTCGGCGATCAGATTGTCGATCACATTCAGCACGGGGTTGTTTCCATCACGGTGAATGGAACCGCCACCGTCCTGAAAAACCATCACGGCGGCAGGAATCTTCGGATCGTATTGCGCCGGCACATAGATCCAGTATTCGCTCTTCATTCCATCGTAAATCTTGCTGGTGTGAATGAGCTTCTCTGAGAGCTTGCCTGATGGAACGCCGGGCTGAAGATACGAGAGCGGCCCGAAGACCGGCAGATCGAGCGACCCGCCGAACTTTGCCCCATCCACCAGGTAATAAAACTGGTGCGCTCTGCCCACTTGATCGATGTGCACAGTTGCATACCAGAGTGCCGGACCCGGCGCAGAATCGTCCGCTGGAACCTGTTGCATCGCCGAACTCACGTTGGCATCGATCACCAACGTTGGCGCCGTAGCAGCCTCGACGGCAAAAAAGAACTCCGGCCCATGCCCGGCCCACGCCGTGCCATTTTTCAGAGCCTTCGCGTCAAAGCTGGCCTCAATGGCCGCGCGCAATCCAGGACTGTGCGTTTGTGCCAGCGCAATCAATTCCGGCGCCGACAGCTTGCCCGCGGACGGGTTATCCGCTGCACGTGCGATTAGGACCAGAGAAAAAATGAGCAAAAACAAGAGCGGCTTTTTCATGCTGCTCATGTTACACGTCGGGAAATAATGTTGTCATCCTGAGCGAAGCAGGGTGCACTTTTTGCGCCCTGTGCAGTCGAAGGGGATCTGCGTCGAATGGCCTGATCTTTGCCAGTTTTATGAATCGCATCATCAGAGCTTTTTGCTCCAGCCCGATTCCTTTCCCTTACTCGTCGCTATCCCGGTTGATAATCGCTACCCTGAACAAGGGTTTGCTCTTTTCCTCCGGGTCCGGCTTGAACTCTTCGGAGGTCTTCGCCGGGTCGTAGCCCCGCCACAGCCAGATCATCTCTTTGGGAAATTCCGCCGCCCCCTGCGCCCAACTGTGTACGCCCTTGCCAAAGCTGAAGTGAAAGTCGTAATCCCTGATCTTCAGCGCGTTGGCCACGCGGATATTGTTCAGCGGCAAGCTTCCCCAGCGCTCGCTCTCCAAATCGTCGGAGCCATCCCGCAGCCATATGCGCAGATTACGTTTTGGTTCGCGCAAAATCTTGTCGGGATAATCCTGCCCGCCGTCGGGAACGGCCGGATTCTCCTTCCATTGCCGGTTGGCGAAAGCTCCCACCAGAACAAGTACCCGGCTGAATGAATCCGGCAACTGCCAGGCAGCATTAAATGAGGCGATGCCGCCAGAAGACGCTCCGGTAATGGCGTGGCTATAAGCATCCTTGCGCAGGTTGTATTTTGCGCCCACCTCAACCAGCACCTCATCGCGCAGGAATCGTGCATAGCGGTCGCTCACCGTATCGTAGAGTGGGCTGCGCATGGCGTCCTTGAGCGTGCCGCCCCAACGATCCACTTGGCCCTTTACAAAGGCGTAGGTGGGAGTACCGGGCGAGTCGGAGATATCGCCAGGATCGATAAATACGCAAATCATCACCGGAATTTTCTTCTGTGCAATCAGATTGTCGATCACATTCAGCGTGTTATTGTTCCCCTGGCGGTTCAGGTAATCGCCTCCGTCCTGAAAAACCATCACGGCAGCGGGTACCTTCGGATCGTATTGCGCGGGAACATAAATCCAGTAGTTGCTCTTCATCCCGTCGTAGATTTTGCTGATGTTGACGATCGTTTCAGAGAGCTTGCCTGCAGGAACGCCAGGCAGCCGGTAAGAGAGCGGCCCAAATACCGGCAGGTTCGGATGCTCGCCCAGCTTGATCCCGTTCACCAGAAAATAAAACTGGTGCAGCCTGCCCACCGGCTCAACGTGCGCAATGGCATACCAGAGCAACGGCGCTGGCGCCGAGCCTGCAACCGGCAGCATCGGTTGGCGCTCGCCTTCATCGATCACCAGCAACGGAGCCGTAGCCGCCTCAACGGCAAAAAAGAACTCCGGCCCTTCGCCAACCCATGCCGTCCCGTCCTTCAGAGACTGCGCGCCAAAGCAGTATTCGATAGAATCGCGCAACTTGGGACTATGCGCCTGGGCCAGCGCAATCATCTCCGGCGCCGGAATTTTGCCCGCAGGCGGATTATCCGCCGGGCAAGGCAGGACTGAGGAGAGAACAAGCAGCAATAAAAGCGATTGTTTCATGATGCTGATGGTAAACGTCAGACGAACCGTGCGGCAATCCTCTCCCATTACACTGGAAGCATGGTTCGTATATTTCACCCTCTCCCCCATGAACGGCTGAAACTGCTGGTCTTCGATCTGGACGGCACGCTGATCGACTCCGCGCAGGATTTGTGCAACAGCGTAAACGCAGCGCTTGTTCATGTCGGCTACGAGAAGCTTCCAGACCCGGTGATCGCCGGATTTGTAGGCAACGGTGTGCCCATGCTGGTGCGCCGCTCGCTGGCCTGCAAAAACGGCCTCAATCTGGACCAGGTGGACGAGTCGCTGATTGCCCGCACGCAGGCCTTCTTTCTCGACTACTATCGCGAACACAAACTGGACTTTACCTACGCCTACGAAGGGGTTCTGGAGTCGCTCAAGGCACTGCACGAGCTGCACAATGCATCCGGAAGAGTCCCGAGAACCATGGCCGTGCTGACCAACAAACCGGTTCGTCCATCCAAAGGCATCTGCGAAGGCCTCCGCCTGGCCCATTACTTCCTGCATATTTACGGAGGCGACAGCTTCAAGACCAAAAAGCCCGATCCGCTGGGACTGCGCACCCTCATGGAAGAGGCCGGCGCACAGCCGGAAGAGACCGTGATGATCGGAGACAGCAAAGTGGATGTGCAAACGGCGCGCAATGCAGGAGCGTGGTCCATCGGCTGCGCCTTCGGATTCGGCCCGCAGAACCTGATGGAGACTCCGCCAGACGTGCTCGTGGATTCGCCGGCGGAGTGGACGACGGCGCTCACCTCTGCATAGCTCCATTCCCAACTCATTGAAACGCTGTACCCTGAATCCATGGAGATTGTTCCAGCGGTAACCCAGCGAGCCCTGCGCATCGTGCTGCCCGGCGGCAGCGGTCAGATCGGTCAGTTTCTGGCGCGCTACTTTCAGGAGCGGGGCCATCACGTAACCGTGCTGACCCGCGGGCCGTATACCGCCCCCTGGCAGACGGTCCACTGGGACGGCGAGGATAGCGGCGATTGGATCGAAACCCTGGAAGGCGCCGACGCCTGCATCAATCTCTCCGGCCGCAGCGTGAACTGCCGTTACCACGCGGACAATAGGGCCGACCTCTACAATTCGCGCATTCGCACCACGCAACTGCTCAATCAAGCGATTACCTCACTCGCTCATCCGCCACGAGTGTGGCTGAATGCATCTGCCGCATCGATTTACAAACGCACTTTGGACGAATACAGAATCGATCTGCCCCTCGATGAAGCGTCGAGCAAATTGGAAGATAACGAACTACCGGGCAGCGTAAAGCAATCGACAGAACGATGGGCCTTACGCAAGAACTTCATCTCCCGCGTAGCCAGAGATTGGGAATCCACTTTCTTTGATACCGAAACGCCGCGCACCCGCAAGGTGGCCTTGCGCAGCGGCATCGTCCTAAGCCCCACGCCCGGCAGCGTCTTCGCCGTGCTGTCGAATCTAACCAGACTGGGACTAGGCGGCACGCAAGGCAGCGGTCGGCAATTCGTCTCCTGGATTCACGAGGCCGATTTTGCCCGCGCGGTTGAGTTCCTCATCGACCACGAGGAGATGAATGGACCGGTAAATATGGTCGCCCCTGATCCGCTGCCTAACCGCGAATTCATGGCGGCGTTGCGCTGGGCCTGGAATGTTCCCAACGGCCTGCCCGCTCCCTCACTGTTCATCAAGCTCGGCGCATTCTTTCTGCGCACCGAACCCGAACTCGTGCTCCAAAGCAGTCGTATTGTTCCAGGCCGCCTGCTCGATGCAGGTTTTGAATTCGAATTTCCCCAGTGGCCAGAAGCCGCCGAAGACCTGGTGCGGCAGTGGAAAGACAGGGACTAAGGAACTGAGGGACTAGGGACTGAGAGACGAGGGACTAGTTGATGTTTCATAAACACGCTTTGTATTAGGGCACGACTTCAGTCGTGCCGAAAAGGTTCTGAAAAACAAGGGGTTTTATCCCCTGAGGGATCACATAAGGGTCACAAGGGCCATTTATGAAACGCTCTCCAGGAAACTATTCCTTAGTCCCTAGTGGACCAGGGGATAGGGAAACGACAAGAATGCGGGAAGGTAAATATATCTAGATATTCGCGCGGGAGTTGGTCAAACCAATGCCGATCTTAGTCCCTAGTCCCTTAGTCCCTAGTCCTTTAGTCCCTGCTTCTCACTTCCCCGGCGTAATATCCGTCACCGGCAAATCCCAGTGACCAAGCAGTATCTCAAACCGCCGCTGCTCTTCTTTCTTATACTTCTCCTGGTCCGGCCATAACTCTTTAATGAACGCCTCTTCGTCAGGATTCGAGGTAGTGGCCACAGTCGAATTCTTGTAACGAATGGTGACGCGATAGTCCCAGCGTCCGTCTTCCGTGGTGTGATAAGCGGGCGACTCGATCTTCAATGAGAGTATGCGTCCAGTAGTCTTGATCTTCTCGAGCAGCGGATAGTGGTTCTTGAGAAAGAGTTGCAGAAACTCCTGCTGATGGCCCCACTGGCATTTGTAGTAGTACTCGATGGCATATGGCTGGTCAGCCCCACTCTGCGGTGGTGCGCCCTGAGCCAGCAAGGGTGCAACCGGTGAAGCGGCAAATACAGCGGCGAGAATAGCAAAAAGAATCCTGCGCATAGTGCCTCCATTCAGCGAATGAATGCATTGTACAGCGAATGCAGCCGGTTCATTATTCTCAGTTGCCCCCTTCTTCGAGCATCCGATCTCCTTATCTGAAATCGTTGATTGACTTTTTCATCCAACCGTTGTATTTTCATCTCATGAATCAGTCACAACATGCCGCCAGGCATCTCGTTTGCATCTGTTGTTGTTGATGCGTCCCACCTCCTGCGACTGATCATCCAAGCTGCTTCTCGAATTCTGGCTAGTTAGTTGTCTACGTCTCCGCGCCTCGCGGAGCACAAGACGCTCTGCGCACATTTCTGCCGCAGAGGGATGCTTCCGCCGCATGATTTTTCCTTCTTTTTAACCTCGATATCAAGGAGAAAGTCTTTATGCGCATATTTGCATCTTCTTTCCAATTGCCAGTCTCAACGAACCGGTGGGCAACGATCATCCTGATCCTCGCTCTTTCCTTTGCCGCACGCGTCACGCAGGCGCAAAGCCTGGGCTGGGAAGGCCCCACGGGCGTCTTCGTTACCCCGCTCGCTCAGGTCTCCGCCTCGCCCGCCAAGGGCCTGGGCGAGCCCTCCACCGCCTATCACTTCCTCGCCGGCGGCCCCATCATCGGCGACTGGAGCACCGTCTCCGTCACCGAAGGCTTCGCCAAGCGCTTCGAGTTCGGCTACACCCATGAAATTCACAGCGAGGACGGCGGCAGCAAGTCCGCGCTCGGACCGGCCCTTACTCCGCTGTGGAACTCCGGCATCGACGTCGTGCATGGCAAGGTGAACCTCATTCCCGACGGCTTCGGCAAGCAGAAGTGGGTTCCGGCCATCTCCGTCGGCGGACTCTACCGCTCCGGCGACAACATCGGCGTCAACATCAACAATCTCGCTACGAAGTTGCTTTATCACGACTATTACGATGGCGATGGTCCTGATCCCATTAAAGGCATTCAGAAGACCACCAACGGCGACGTCTACGTGGTAGCCACCAAACTCATCACGCAGATCAAGAATCTTCCCATCCTGGCAAGCGCCGGCCTCCGTGGCACCAACGCCTCGCTGTGGGGCCTGGGCGGCAACGCCCCCGGATTCGAAGGCAAGGCCTTCGGTTCCGCGGCCTTCGTCATCAAGGGGCCCTACAAGAGCACCATCATCCCGGCCTTCGAAATCGCCGAGCAGCCCCAGCACATCTCATTGGCCACGGCCACAAATACTGTTGGCTCCTCCAAGGCGGCAACGCTCTTCGATATTCCCACCTCCGAGGTTTACGCCGTCCGTATTGTGCCGCTAGCCAAGCGCAAGCTGAATATCGACGCCGGCGTTCTGCACGCGGGTGGCTATATCGACAACCCGCTGCTGAACGAGGTCATCACCGACAACTTCAACGGTCCCACGGCCGCCGGCAAGGTCAACCTGAACATTCGCGCCCGCATCGCCTTCGGCGTCTCCTACGGATTCTAAAAAAGGGGTCAGTTTTCAGTGGTCAGTGGTCAGTTTTTCGTGGTCAGAGCAATTCAGGTTTTGTTAGCAGCCTGGATTGGAACTGATCACTGACAACTGACCACTGACAACTGTTTCGAGCGTCCGATTTCCCTTCTGCGTCTGAAAGTTGTAGCATTCTGTCGGATGGGCCCGGAACCTTTGGCCTGCCCCTAAAAGAGGCACTGAAATTCCATGAATCGCAAATTTTCACTTTGTCGCGGTCTCCACGGCGCCCGTAACGCAAGCCAGTCCAACGGCTTTACGCTGATGGAACTGCTGATCGTCATCGCCATCATCCTGATCCTCATGCTCATGGCCATCCCCACCATCGGCAGCTTGAAGAAAAAGGCCAACGAGACCTCGGCGATCAACTCCGTGCAGGTCATCTCCAAGGCGGAGCTGCAGTATGAGTCCACCTACCCCATGAACGGCTACTCCTGCACGCTTCAGGCACTCGGCGGCGATCCCAACTCCGGCGCCGCTCCCTCGGCTGCCAGCTCTCAGATCCTGCAGGGCGACCTCTCCGGGGGCTACAAGTCCGGCTATATCTTCACCATCAACAACTGCTCCAAGGTGACCATCAACAGCGTTGACCGCTATACCGGCTACAAGATCACGGCCGTTCCGCAGACCGTGCACACAACTGGGGATCGCGGCTTCTGCAGTGACCAGTTTGGCGCCATCACCTTCGATCCCGCCGGCGGCACCAACTGCACCCAGCCCCTCAGCCAATGAGCCTGGGTACCCTGTTTCAGCGCGGCGGTCCCATTGTGGCCGCTGCAATACTGGCCTGTGCTTTGCTGGCACGCGCTCAATCAGCGCCGCCGGATGCCGCGCACAGCCTTGCGCGCAAGGTCGATCTTCACTATAACCAGTTGCATTCGCTCCGGGCCGGCTTTACTGAGAGCTATGAAGGCCTGGGAATCAGGCGCTCTGAGAGCGGAAACCTGCTGCTGCTCAAGCCCGGGCGCATGAGGTGGGATTACAGCTCCCCGGCCGGCAAGCTGTGCCTGATCGATGGCAGCTACGCATGGTTTTACTCGCGCGGAGACTCTCAGGTCCAGCGCATTCGTGCCAGCGAACTCGATGACCTGCGCTCCCCGCTGCGCTTCCTGCTCGGTCACACAAAGATTGAAAAGGAATTGATCAACCTGACTCTGGCCCACAGCTCCGGCGGCCTCTTCACCCTCACCGGCCAGCCTAAGGGCCAGGAAAAACGTGTGCAGCGCCTCACCCTGACCGTAACCGCCGAAGGCGCGATCACCGCCATCGAAATAGAAGAAACCGACGGCGCGATCACCCGCTTCACCTTCACCGGCGAAGTGCCCAACGCTCCAATCCCGCCCCAGACCTTCCACTTCACCCCACCCCCTGGAGTGCCGGTAGTGGACGCCTTGCCCCCGGTCTAAGCCAAAGAACTCCCGCGCGATAAACCTTCTGAATAGAAGGCAGAGAATTGCATTTTTTCGTCAGAAAAAAGCAATAAGATCGTCAATTTGTAAACTCGCCGACTCGCCGACTCGCTGACTCGCCAACTTGCTGACTTGCTGACTCGCTGACTCGCTAACCACAAGCTAGTTTTCGTTCGTCTCCGCCGGAACCACATTCTCCGCCGGAACCAGGTCCAGCGGCTCGGTCAGCGTGAACAGAAGCGGAGCTCCCTCTTCCAGCGTAGCCTGCGGATGGCTCACCATCAGGTGGACTGTAATAGCTCCCGCACCGATCAATCCTCCGGTAACAGCGCCCACCGGCCCACCGACGATAGCCCCGGTAACCACCCCCGCACCTACCGCTCCGCCGTACTCGATTTCGTCCTTCCGCACCCGCGATCCTGGATTGATACCCCCTTCGCCGCCAACTCGGGTCCGCGAGCCGGGAGTTCCGCTGATCTCGGCATGCAGCCTGTAGCGTGTACCGTCGGGCAGAATCACGACCTCCGGATTCAGGTGCATGGTGCCGTGGCCGCCAACGTGACCGCTTGAAACTTGCGTCACCCGTCCGTCAATCTCCGCACCGGCGGGAATCAGTACGCGACCGTCCTGCAACACATCGGAGGCCACCTTGGTGCGGAAGGCTTCGCCCCTTTCGCTGTCTACGGTCGATAGCCGGTCGAGCAGCCGTACGCGAATGGTGGTCCCTTCAACGATCTCCCCCGGTCGACGTGCATGCAGATGCACAATATCCCCATCAGGATCGCTGGCATAGGCCCGATTCTGCAAGGTTTGCGCTGAAGAATCATTCACCATGCCGGAATCGGGGTTCGGGTAGTTGATCGAGGGATCGACAGAAGTAGGCAGCGGCTGAACTTGCGCTTGAGCAGGCGCAACCGGCTGATTATAAATAATTTGTCCCGCAGGTGGCTTCGGCGCAGGCGTGCTGCTGGTCGTGATCTGGTCATCCGAGGGCGGGGTCGAAGTTCCCTGGTAGGCGCCCGACTGGTTTGCCTCTTGCGCTCCCACGGCCATTGCGGCTGCAACAAACAACGTGCATACAAGAATCGAACGATTCATCCAGTACTCCTTTTCGCGGGCATACTTCTCCCCATTGACTTAGACCCCGGCAACGCCAAAGAGTTTCGCTTCAGCAAGCGCTTGCCTGCCGTGCCTACCCATCCAAGTTAAGGTTAGCGCGGATCGGCAACTGTGAGCGCGACGTCCCTCCGGCCGGGTGCATCCCGCGGCACGAATCAAAACAGGAAACCCGTTCGCCGGTTGGTTCCTATTTGCAATGGCTTAACCTCCTGTGACCGTCGCCACACTCTACGCCATCGCCCGGTTTGTTAGAATCGATAGGGTACAACAGCACATTTGAGCGCTGTGTGGAGTGGAGATTCCAATCGTGCAGGAGCTTCTGAGCACCATTCAAAGCGCCGCCGGAGAAACTCTTGCCGTGGATCGCCGTCCCAAATTGAACGCCCGGCTGCAACACCGTATTGCGAGGAATGATATGACTGAGATTGTTGCCATCCGCGCCCGCGAGGTTCTTGATTCGCGCGGCAATCCCACCGTTGAAGCTGACGTAATCCTGGAAAGCGGCGCTTTGGGCCGCGCCATTGTGCCCTCGGGCGCCTCCACCGGCGAGCTTGAAGCCGTGGAACTGCGCGACGGCGATAAAACCCACTACGGCGGCAAGGGCGTTCTGCTGGCCGTTGAAAACGTGGAATCCATCCTCGCGCCCGAGCTGGAAGGCATGGACGCGGCCAATCAACGGCTCCTTGACCAGACCATGATCGCCCTCGACGGAACCCCCAACAAGTCCAAGCTGGGAGCCAACGCCATTCTCGCCGTCTCCATGGCCGCCACGCGCGCCGTGGCCCAGACCCTCGAGATTCCTCTCTACCGCTATCTTGGCGGCATCAACGCCAGCATTCTTCCCACTCCCATGCTCAACGTCCTCAATGGCGGAGCCCACGCTGACTCGAACGTGGACTTCCAGGAGTTCATGATCATGCCGGTAGGCGCCGAGCGTTTCTCTGAAGCCCTCCGCTGGGCCGCAGAAACCTTCCATTCCCTCAAGGGCGTGCTCAAAAAGAAGGGCTACAACACTGCTGTGGGCGACGAAGGCGGCTTTGCGCCCTCGCTCAAGTCCAATGCCGAAGCCATCGAACTCATCCTTGAAGCCATTGAAACAGCCGGATACAAGCCCGGCGAGCAGATCGCCATCGCGCTCGATCCCGCCTCCAGCGAGTTTTACGACACAGATAAGAAGAAGTACGTCTTCAAGAAGGGCGACAAGAGCGAACTCTCCAGCGAGGAGATGGTCGCCTTCTACGACAACTGGATCCGCCAGTACCCAATCGTCTCCCTCGAAGACGGTCTGGCCGAAGACGATTGGGCAGGCTGGAAGATCCTCACCGACAAGCTAGGCAGCCGTATTCAATTGGTGGGCGACGATAACTTCTGCACCAATATCAAGCTGTTGCAGCGCGGCATTGATGAGGGCGTAGCCAATTCCATCCTCATCAAGCTCAACCAGATCGGCACGGTGACTGAAACCCTTGAAGCCATCGACCTGGCCCGCCGCTACGGCTACACCGCGGTCATCAGCCACCGTTCCGGCGAAACCGAAGACACCTTCATCGCCGACCTGGCCGTGGCCACCGGCGTAGGCCAGATCAAGACTGGCTCCGCCAGCCGTACCGACCGCGTCGCCAAATACAACCAGTTGCTCCGCATCGAAGAAGAACTTGGCTCCGGCGCAGTTTACCTCGGCCTCGAAAGCCTCAACTACGACGACTAAGAACCGGCAGACCTTTGAACGAAGCAGGGCATCTCATAAGGCGAGGTGCCCTGTGCAACTCAAGGATGTTGGATTCCGATTGACCTTTACGTGTCCACTTTTCTTCTTTCACAACCCTTCCCTTGAACCCAGGAAAGAGAGTATTCAATGTATAAAGTCGTTCTGACTCGCCATGGAGAGAGCGTCTGGAATAAAGAAAACCTGTTTACCGGTTGGACGGATGTTGACCTGTCGGAAAAAGGCCAGGAAGAGGCCGCGCAGGCCGGCCGGATGCTCAAGGAGCAAGGATTTCACTTCGATCTCGCCTACACCTCGGTGTTGAAACGCGCGATTCGCACTCTGTGGACCGTACTCGACCAGATGGACCAGATGTGGATTCCCGTCGTGCGCGACTGGCGGTTGAATGAACGGCATTATGGGGCGCTGCAAGGGCTCAACAAAGCCGAAACGACTGAAAAGTATGGCGCGGAACAGGTAAAAATCTGGCGCCGCAGTTACGATATTCCCCCGCCGGCGCTCACCGAGGATGATCCGCGTTATCCGGGAAAAGATCCGCGCTATCACAGCCTCACCAAAGAACAGCTTCCCCTCACCGAATGCCTGAAAGACACAGTCGATCGCGTTCTGCCCTGCTGGCACGATGTCATCGTTCCCCAAATCCGCGCAGGGAAGCAGGTGTTGATCGCGGCCCATGGCAACAGTCTGCGAGCACTGGTGAAGTACCTCGAAGACGTGCCCGACGATAAGATTATCGATCTCAACATTCCTACCGGCGTGCCGATGGTACAGGAACTCGATGAGAACCTGAAATCGATTCGTCATTATTATCTGGGAGACGCCGCGCAAATCGAAGCGGCGGTAAATAAGGCCGCGAGTACAGGCGGAGCGAGTCGTTAATGGATTAATAGAACGCGCGCCTCATCGCTAGTGAGCCCTTTCGAAGCGACCGCCTGATCCGGCTTTGTCGGCTGATTGGGCGGTGCGGGAGCGATAGCAGCCGTCGCACTCATGATGAGCCTCTTAAAAAGTTAATCTCGCTACCACCACTTCGATGCGCGCGCGGATGGAGTTTTCGCGCCGGTCTCAGGCTTCGCTGAGCGAAGCAGCAATAGCGGGCATTGCGCCAGCTTCACGACCTTCTCGGCAATCGAGCCGAAGACCAGCGGATGCCAGCCGGAGATGCCATGCGTGGAGATCACGATCAGGTCGATATCTTCGCGATCGACCACCATCATGATGTTCCCTACTACATCGTTGCCAACTTCGACCAGGGAAGTTGACTTCACTCCCCTGCCCGCAAGAACCGCATGGCACTTCGCCAGATGTTGCTCTGCGAACGCTCGCGTCTCCTGTATGAACTCGTCTTCTGGAGCCATGTCAGGAAGGTTTGTAGTGGGAAACATCGGTATCACGTTCACAAGGAAAAGTTCGGCATGAAAGTGCTCGGCAAGATCGGCTGCCATATCCAAAGCCGCCTGGGAGGATGAGCTGAAGTCGATAGGCAACAGTATTTTCGTAGGAATAGAAGAGGTAGCATGATTTTTAGACAAGACATTCTCCTCGCCGAACAATGCCAGCGGCTGATACTTATCTTCCTCTGCTCATAAGAGCAAAAGCTGTGCACTTTTGGTCATGATTTGGGAGGGGCTGCTATGAATTCTCTATTCAGAACGAATGTGGATGCGGGCACTGTCGAAGACCGGTTCCAGGTCAGTTTCGCGAAAAAACCACTCCCCCAAACACACAAGGGCCTCCCGCAAAGGGAGGCCCTGATCTTTAACCGCCGAATTCTACTTACCGCAGTCGCATCGCCTTGATAGCCGCGGGCAGCCGCTCCTCGATCAACTTGGCGCGCTCAGCCGCAATGCCGCCCAGGTACGACGGAACAGGTGTAGCCGTGAGCACCACCACAAAAGCAATCACCGAGAAGCAAAGCCCCGCAATCCCGGCTGAAACGAACATGTGATACATGTCGAAGACGTCCAGCCCGAAGACCTTGAAAGCCATGTGTTCCAGAGGCTTGATGTGATGAAGAACCGCCAGCGCGAAGAGGAAGAAGAAGACCGCCAGCGAAGTCAGAACAGCCAGGGTCACATCCAGGCTGCGATGGAACTTCTGCCGGGCGCGGCAGTGGCTGCATTCGGCAAAATGCTGCTCATAGTCCTTGCGCATCTCTGGATAAATCCCCGAGATGTCATAACGCCAGCTTGCCAGGATGGCGCCAACAACTCTGTCTGTACAATTTGTTCTTGCCATATTACGTAAAGACTCACTTTGTAAAGGATTTGCTGGTCCGCAAAACGCTAGTGCGGCTCATGGGTCAACAGAAAGCAAGAGATTTCAAGGTGCTCCACCGGCCATTTAGTTATTTCGGTGGTCCTTCGCCCTGCGGCGCCATGGTGGAATAGCCCTGGCGCTTCCCTGCCAATCTACCTGGTACAGAGTGATGCCCGTATTATTATTGTAATCCAATTTCCCTAAAATTGAATGCCAGAAAGGAACTCATGCTGCAACGCCAGCAGCAACCGGTTGGCCAGCAGGCTGGCCCGGCCGTTCAGCGCGCGCTCCGCTGTCACCCGCGCCAGATCGGGAAGATTATTGCTTTCAGAGAGATGCGCCAGAATCACATAGGCCGCGTGGCCGTCATAGCCGTCCTCAAGGAACTCCGCCGCCGCCTCGTTCGAGAGGTGCCCCACCCTCGATAGCACCCTTTGCTTCACCTGCCACGGGTAAGGCCCATCGCGCAGCATCTCCAGGTCGTGGTTCGATTCCAGCATTAGCAGGTCAACACCCTTAAGCTGCGCCTTGACGTTCGGCGGAATATACCCCAAGTCCGTAGCGTAGGCCATCCGCACCCCTTCAGCCCGAAAAACAAACCCCACCGGGTCAGCGGCATCGTGGGGAATGGTAAATGGGCTGATCGCAATATCGCCGATCTCAAAGGGCTTACCGGCCTCAAAATACTCCACCGCTGGCAACCAGGTGGGATCATTCTTGCGGGACGGAACAGCGTCGGAAGGACTGATTGAAGCGGCAGAATCGGATTGGTAGGCCGGGACTGGTAGGTCAGGGCTTTTAACCCTGACAGTATCCCCGGCAATAACGCCTATAGAATCACCGCGGGCTTTAGCCCCTGCGGTATGCTCTTCGCCCAGTTCACCGGCAGCCTCCACAAAGTCGCTCTCGTCCGCATCGCCCTCCACACCCGCAGCATCAGCCTCCGCCTGCCGCTCCGCAGCCTGCTTCCTGCACTGCTCCATCCACTGCGCATAGGTCATCTGCCGTCGCGGTGTCAGCCAGCGCATCCAGGCACGATGCGTGCCTTCGGTAAAGCACACCGGAATCCCCAGCTTCCGCGCCGTCACCGCAAGCCCGCTCACGTGGTCGGAATGTTCGTGGGTAATGACAATCGCATCCAGCGTCTCCGGTTCCTCGCCGGCCAGCCGCATGCGCCGGAACAGCTCCCGGCAGCTAAGCCCGGCATCCAGCAGAATGCGCGTCCGTCCGCCGGAGATAACCGTGCAGTTGCCCTTGGATCCCGACGCCAGCACTGTGAAGCGCACCATGGTTTGAGCATACAGCGAACGGCTGTGCAATTCGGGGAAACAATGAGTTACCGTTCGGGAACTTCAATCCGATACATTATGCTCTAAACCGAATCCGGCAGATGCGTCGGAATCTCGATCGAAACCAGCGTGCCTCGCCCCGGATTGCTGACCACCTCAAACCGCATCTGGTTGCCATAGAGCACTTCCAGCCGCTCCTGCACATTTTTCATTCCAATGCCCGCGCCGTCGCGGCGCAACGCGGAGGCCGGCCGGTTGCCCATCCCCACTCCATCGTCGGCAACCTCAATCAGCACGCGATCTCCGTTGAGCTGGCTACGCAGCGTCACGGTTCCACCGTTCAGGCGCGGCTCCAGCCCGTGCTTGATGCTGTTTTCAATCAGCGGCTGCAGCAGGATGCTGGGCACCAGAACCTCAAGCGTCCGCGGATCGATCTCCTTCTGCACCCTCAACTTTTCCGCCCCAAAGCGCACCACCTCAATATCGAGATAATCGTCGGTAAATCTCAGCTCCTCGCGCAATGGAACATACGTATCGTGATCTTTGAGCAGCGCCCGCAGAATATTGGCCAGCTTCACCGTCATCTCCCTCGCCAATTCCGGCTTCATCCGCACCAGCGATGCGATGGAGTTCAGCGTATTGAAGAGGAAGTGCGGGTTGATCTGGCGCTGCAAGGCGTCAAGCCTGGCTTCCAGCAGCAGCCGATTCTGTTCTTCAAGTTTTCGCTCAATGCGCAGCGCATTCCAAACCTTCAGCGCGATGCCCACCCCAATCGGCGCGCACAGCCACACCAGAACCTGCAGCCACGGTTGGCTGGCCAGCAGCGCAAACAGCCGGTGAGGAAATGCGTGGGCCAGCCAATCCCGGCAAGCCTCCGCCGCCACAATAAGAAACAGCATCAGAAACTGCCGGTCGATGCGCGGCTTGATCAGGTTGCGCCGCACCCAGCGGTAAAGGCTCAGATCGATGAACGGCGTGAACGACCAGATCTCTTCTTTCTCCACAATGCGTCCCAGCAGCCCCGCACCCAGTCCCAGCAAAACATTGAAAGGCAGCGCCAGGTACTCGTGGTGCCAAACAGCGGGAACCGACAGCACCGCGCCTCCCAGCATCGCCCATCCCGGCCCCAGCAGAAGCCCCAGCAGAATGACGGTCTCAAAAGAAATATCGGCGGCCTGAAAGTTAGGCACCACGAGACGAATCCACACCCCCAGCGTAAGTGGAACCAGAAAGAACGCCAGCAACGCCAGCGTTTGCCGGGGACGGCGCTGATCGGCAAAGAACAGCCGCCGGAAGGTGCTGCCCCGCGCCAATATGCTGGCCACCGAGGCAACCACCCCCAGCTTCACCAGCAAAGTAATCAGAATGAGCTTGTCTGTCACCCTATCAATGTACCGCACGGCAGGGATCAGGGGTCAGAGATCAGGGATCAGGGGATAATCGTCCACCGTCTTAGTCAACCAGCGGAAGAATGAAACCACCTCCAGCGAAATCGCCGCTAACTTGCCAACTTGCTATCCCCGCGCAAGCGGGGGCCAACTTGCCGCTTTTGTCGGAAAACCCTATTTCACTGCCACATAATTAAACGTGAAGCAAAATCGATTTCAAGTTTCATTCAGAGCTCAGGGAATAAGAATCGTGTGTTTGCATTCACAGAATTTCATACCAGGTAACTGGACCCTATTCCCTATTCCCTATTCCCTGTTCTTAGATCCCTGTAAAATGGAACCATGCCATTTGCAAACGTGAAGAAGATTGCCGAGGCCCAGTTCCCCACTCGTTGGGGAGAATTCCGCATCCTGGGCTTCGAAGGCCAGCCGCAAGCGGGTGCCCAAGTCGAGGATTTAGTGGCGCTGGTAATGGGCGATATTCACTCCGCACCCCCGGTCGTCCGCATTCACTCCCAATGCCTCACCGGCGACGTCTTCGGCTCGCTGCGCTGCGACTGCCGCTTGCAGCTTGAGCTGGCCCTGGGCAAGATTTCCGAAGCCGGCGCGGGCATCCTGCTCTACGAACAGCAGGAGGGCCGCGGCATCGGCCTGATGGCCAAGTTGAAGGCCTACGAGCTGCAGGATCAGGGCATGGACACCGTCGAAGCCAACGTCGAACTAGGCTTTGCTGCCGATTGCCGCGAGTACGAGCTTCCCGCCCAGGCCCTCAAGCTGCTCGGCGTCTCCCAGGTCCGCCTCATCACCAACAATCCCGAAAAAGTCGCCGCCCTCGAGTCCGCCGGCATCGCCGTAGTCGAGCGCGTCTCCGCCGAAGTCGAGCCCCAGGAATCCTTCGAGCGCTACGTCCGCACCAAGCAGGAAAAAATGGGCCACATCGTAGAGTCGCCTTCATAGAGCGCAGCTTACCTCAGAACTTATAGAGCATTTCGCCTAATAGGTTAGGTATAGAGTGATTCGCTGCTGGTCTGAAGATTACTGGTCCTGGCAAGAATTGGTAGCGCCGGCCTCCTGGCCGGCTGTAGCGTGGACCTCCCGGTCCACGCTAACTCTACGCCTTCAGGAGAACTGCTTTAGCTTCCTGAGCAGCGTCGATCTTTCCGTCTCCGAAAGTCGCGACGCAAGAAACGCGATCACCTCATCTAGCGTAGGCAGCGCATCCCATCCGCGTCTCTTCCCGCCGTCAGCCATCGCCTTCAGTGCAGCCGCGCCTGAAGCAAACGCAACAGCGTCCACCACCGCCAGATTCCGCGCCACCGCCAGCGCAAAGGCCCCATGAAATGTATCTCCGCACCCAGTGGTATCAAACGCATCCACTTTGAATGCCGCGAAATGCCTCACCGCCGGCTCAGTGCTGGTGCTGAAATAGCACCCACCAGCACCATCCGTAACCACAGTAGCCCGCCGTCCCACGCCCGCCAACTTCGCGCAGGCATCGCGCGGATTTGCGGCGCCGCTCGCCCACTCAGCCCACGCCCTTGGAACAATCAGATAGTCGGTCAGCGCAGCCAGTTTCCTGGCGGATTCCGACCGCCCTTCAATATCCCCCAGAACCGCCACTCCCAGCCTGTGCGCCTTCTCCGCAACCTCAGTAAGCGACGGCTCAGTGATGTGGTCCAGCAGCACCAGATTCGCCGACTGAATCAACGACTCAGGCAGATCGTCAGCCGTAACCACGCGATAGAGCGCCGGATCGTAAAACACATTTCGATGCCCCGCTCCGTCTACCACAATGATGCTGTGGTAAGGCCCTCCCTCTGGATCATCGACTATATGCGAAATATCCACGCCGTGGCGCTCCAGCGCGGAGGCAATATATTTCGAAAGCTCGTTCTCCCCAAAGCGCGCAGTGTAAGCCGCCCGCCCACCCAGCGAGCCAACCGCTGCAATCGCAGTGCAGGCCGGCCCTCCGCCATGACGAGCGCTGCCATGAACAGGAATCTTGCAATCGGCCTGCGGATACTCCGCAACGTAAATCAGATCGTCAACCGCCGCGATCCCTGCGCCCAGCACGTCATAAAGCTTTTCCATGGATGCTTCCCGTACCTCGCGCCACAAACCTCGATTGCCCGATCCCTCAAATATTGGGTGCCCCACCCTCGCCGCGTTCTTGTTCTTGCGGCCAGGGTGCGTTAGATCCACCTACCTATAGATTTTTATTGTCTTTGCAAAATTATCCTATACTCCCAACCCTCAATATAAACAACTCACTCACTACGCTTGGCTAGCATCGCCGCCCCAACCACAGCCTGCCCATAACTCAACCCCCCATCCCCAGGACTAACCTGCACATGCTGAAATACCTCATATCCCTCTTCTTCGAGTCCCTCCCGCAGCAGCCGCGCCAGCCGCCGGTTATGCATGCACCCGCCGCTAAGTACAACCTGCCTGATTCCAGTTTTCCCGCTGACTTTCCCCGCAGCCCTGATAAAACCCTCCGCAATGCCAGAGTGAAACCGCGCCGCAATCCGCGCCTTGCTCAACCCAGCCCGTAGGTCTTCAACGAGTGCTTTCCACAATCTCCCGGTCTTCAGCACCAATGGAACATCGATTCCATGGTTCTTCCCATCCCACAATTCCGGCGTGTAGTCCCCTCCATCCAGTTTGTCCGGCTCATCACCTGCCAGTCCTTCCAACTCAATCGCAGCCTGGGCCTCGTAGTCCACCTCCCGCCGTCCCAAAATCAAAGCTGCCGCCGCATCAAAGATTCTACCCAGGCTTGAAGTCAGCGGCGTATTCACTCCGCGCTCCGTCATGCGGTCCAGCACCCGCGCCTCCTGTTCGCTCGCACCCGCAAGCGCAGCCGCTGACTCTGAATCAAAACCAGCATTACGCAATGCCGCAAACGCCATCCGCCATGGCTCCTTGATTGCCGCCTCGCCACCCGGCATCGGCACATACTCCAGATGCCCGAACCGCTCAAACCCATCCAGCCGGCTCACCAGCACTTCCCCACCCCAAATCCGCCCATCCGTTCCGTACCCAGTCCCATCCAGAGCCAGCCCGATCACCGGACCGCGCAGCCCATGCTCCGCCATGCACCCGGCCACATGCGCATGATGATGCTGCACCGCAATCAACCCTGGACCGCGCTCCTCCGCCCACTCCTTCGCCCAAGCAGTCGATAAATACCCCGGATGCAAATCGTGCACCACCGTCTCCGGCTCAATCTCAAACGTGCGCATCAAGTGATCGAGCGACTCCTTGAAAAACTCCAGCCCCGTCAAATTTTCCAGATCGCCCAAATGCTGGCTCTGATAAACCTGCCGTCCTCGCGCCAGCGCAAACACATTCTTCAAATGCCCCCCAACAGCCAGCAGCGGCGGCGCTTCCAAATCCAACCCAGCCGCCAACTCCACCCCCAACGGCACAAATCCTCTCGCCCGCCGGATCAACTGCGGGGCGCCATCCACCTGAGCCATCACCGAATCGTCGCACCGCTGCAAAATCTCCCGGTCGTGCATCAGAAACGCATCCGCAATCCCACCCAGCCGCGCCCGCGCCTCATCGTTATCGATCGCAATCGGTTCCTCGCTCAGATTCGCCGAAGTCATCACCAGCGCCCGCACTTGGTTCAAGGCAAACAGCAGATGCTGCAACGGAGCATAAGGCAAAAACACTCCCAGCCAGGGAATCCCCGGCGCCACTCCCTCTGCAATCCCACCGCCCTCCCGTTTCCGTGCCAGCACAATCGGCCGAGCCGACGTCATCAGCAGCTCCTCTTCCTCAGCCGTCAGATCGCACACCGCCCGCGCCGCCTCCAAATTCTTCACCATCACCGCCAGCGGCTTCCCATACCGGTGCTTGCGTTCCCGCAACCGCATCACCGCCGCCTCGTTCGTCGCATCCACGCTCAAATGAAACCCGCCCACCCCCTTGATCGCCACAATCTTTCCCGCTAATAGCAGTTCAATCGTCGCGGCCACGGCGTCGTCCACCGCAATCTCCGCACCATCCGCCCCCTCCACCCAAACCCGCGGCCCGCAATCCCAACAAGCATTCGGCTGCGCATGAAATCGTCTGTTCGCAGGATCGTCATACTCCGCCTGGCAAGCCGCGCACATCGTAAACCGCGCCATCGAAGTCTGCGGCCGGTCATATGGAATCCTCCGCGTAATGGTGAACCGCGGCCCGCAGTTGGTGCAGTTTAAAAACGGATACCGATACCGCCGGTCCGCCGGATCCATCAACTCCCGCAGGCAATCCGGGCAAGTCGCCGCATCCGCCGGAATCCCCGTGCTCACGCGCCCTGTTACCTCACTGGCAACGATCTGAAACTTCGCCTGCCCTCGAAGAGCCTCCCCGCTCGCCGCCAACTCCCGCGCCGTCACCGAATCTATCCGCGCCAAAGCCGGCGCCTCCGCCCGCAGCCGCGCCAAAAACCTCTCTACCCGCTCCGCCGCCCCCTCAACCTCAATCCTCACCCCGTCCGTATCATTGCCAATAAACCCCGCCAGCCCCTCTTCCAACGCCAGCCGGTAGACAAACGGACGAAACCCCACCCCCTGCACCACCCCGCGCACCAGTGCTTCGCACCGTACTGGTTTTGGATGAGTTTCTTCAGTCACAATCACGCCTCGCACCGGAGACCAGCATAGCGCATGGGGTCCCATGGTTCCCTATTTCCAAAAGTATCCGCCGCCAGGATGCCGTCTCGAATTGAACCTCACAGAACCAAGCCGAAGAAGATAGTCTTGAAGAGAGTGAAGCGGGGGCAGCATGAACACATTTAGACCATCGGTCGTGGTGCGAGCGGTCGCGGCAGTATCTTTCCTGGCCCTGTTCGCAACCTCGCCGCTTCTCTCCCAGCAACCCGACGAAGCTTCGATCATCCGTCGCCTCGACGCCGCTGCGCAGGCCCGTTACAACACCATCGCCAGCTTTACCTATACCGATCACTACTCCGTATACCACGGCACGGACGAAACTCATCCCGTCGCTGAAATGACGGTGAAGACAACTTACCTCAAAGGCATCGGCAAGAGCTATGCAATCGTCTCAGAAAGCGGTTCAGCGGTAGTGCAAAAATTCGGCTTGCATCCGTTACTCGATAATGAGAAGACCATCAACCTGCCCGGCAATGTTGAGCACTCGTGGTTCACCTCCGCAAACTACCAGATGAAGCTGAAGCCCGGCGTGACCCAGATAATCGATGGGCGAAACTGCCTTGCCTTGTCCATGGTTCCCATTCACAAGGCCTCCAATATGATCGACGGAACCCTGTGGGTGGACTCGAGCGACGATTCGGTCGTCGAGATCGAGGGACTCGCATCTAAAAGCCCATCCGTCTTCGCGGGCACCACGCACATGATGCGCAAGTACACCAATATGAGCGGATTCGCCATGGCCACCCATGCCCGTGCTGAATCGAGCAGCATGCTCTGGGGCCGCACCGTCGTAATCATCGATTACAGCGATTACAAGATCCAGCTGGTCCACGCAAAATGAAATCGCCTCTGTGACGGCCGCCACATCGTCGCAGATCGTATGCGTTATACTCAAATTCGTGATACCGCCCCTGGGTGATTGGAAACTCGACGCCGCGCTCGGTTCCTGCCTGCTGCTGGGCCTGCGCCACGGCTTCGACTACGATCACCTGGCGGCCATCTCCGACATCACCGCAGTGCAGCGCAACTGGCGCAGCGGATTGCGTTTAGGCATGACCTACGCCCTCGGCCACGCCTTCACCGTAGCCGTCCTCGGCATCAGTGTCCTTCAGCTCAACCTCGGCCTGCCCCAGGGTCTCGATCACTGGAGCGAACGGCTCATCGGTCTCACTCTCATCCTGCTCGGCATCGGAGTGGTTGCCGGAATCCTCCGCAAGGACGCCCATGGCCACTCCCACAGCCGCATGGAAAGCCGCCTCGCCATCGCTATCAACGGCGTCCTCTGGCTGGCCTGGATTCTTCGCCGTTGTTTTAACCACGATGCCCCGCGCCCCGAGCGCTTTCAGTGGATGTACACCGGCAAATCCGTCTTCGTCATCGGCATGCTGCATGGCGTTGGCGCTGAAACCCCCAGCCAGTTGGCGCTCTTCTTCCTCACCGCCAACCTCGGCGGCACATCGCGCGGCATGTTCGGGCTGGCCGCCTTTTGCCTGGGCCTGATCGCCATGAACGCCCTCATGACCGCCTCCATGGGCGGTGCCTTCCGCGCCTCTGGCCACCACCCACGCTTCTACCACGCCATCGCGTGGGCAGGCGCAGCATACAGCTGCATCATCGGCGTCATCTTCCTCTTCGGAATCTCCGACCATCTGCCGGCGCTTGGATAGAAACAGGGGTCAGGGGTCAGGGGTCAGGGGTCAGGGATCAGGACTCGCCCTGTTAAATGAAAGGTTTTTTATGGTGCGGTCGTTTCGGGATTTACTGGTTTGGCAGAAAGCTATTCAGTCATCTATTGCAATCTATCGTTTAACGCAGGGCTTCCCGCGTGAAGAAATCTACGGGATGACCAGCCAAAGAGGCGTTCTGCGGTTTCGGTGCCAAGTAATATAGCGGAAGGACATGGGCGGCTGAGTACCGGCGAATATCGGCAATTTCTGGGCATTGCCCGTGGTTCCAATTTTGAGCTGCAAACACAGCTCGAAATCGCTCGCTCACTCGGTTTCGGAAACCCCAAGCTGCTCGATGATGCAGAAGGGTTATCGCACGAAGTTGGGAAGATGATTCACGGGATACTGGAGTCGATCAAGGAAAAGGATTAGATTCAACGGCCCTGATCCCTGACCCCTGACCCCTGTTTTTTCCCCACACTCGGAACAGCCGCAACCCCGTTCCACAGAGTGGAATAGCCTCCCACCCCAGTGACAGCTATCACGATGAGAACCACCCCCCACCGCGTACAAATAAACTAGATAAAGGGCGGATCGTCACGACCCTGCCGCTCTCTATCGGGAGGAATCGTGCCTGTACCATTCACACCCCCGCCGCTGCCCAGCGACGACAAACGATGGAAGATCGTCAACGGCACCATGCGCAAGAATGGTTTTGCCCGTTACGCGCTGATTGAGACGCTCCACACCGTGCAGTCTTCGTTCGGCTACCTTGATGACGACTCTATCCGCTTTGTAGCCAACTCCTTGCGCGTCCCACTCAGCCAGGCCTATGGAGTGGTCACTTTCTACCACTACTTCAGCCTCAAGCCGCCCGGCAAGCACACCCTCACCATCTGCTCCGGCACAGCTTGCTATATCAAAGGCTCTGACAAACTGGTGGCTGCGGCTGAAAAACGCTTAGGCATCGCGCCCGGGCAGACCACCGGAGACGGAAAAATCAGTCTGATGACGGCCCGCTGCGTGGGCGCATGCAGCCGCGCCCCCGTCATGCTGGCCGACGGTGAAGTGGCCGGCGAAATGTCCGGCGAGCACATGCTCGAACAATTGGAAAGGTGGGCCGTGGAATGACAATCGAGGAGCTCGATCAAATCGCATTAAGCGTCCGCCAGGAAAACGCAAAATACGACTATGAAGTGAACGTCTGCATGGATCTGGCCTGCGCCAGCCAGGGCGCCGGTCAGTTGCGCGACGAGCTGGTCAAGGCCGTCGAGGCCTCCGGCAAAAAAGTCCTGGTTCGCCGCACCGGCTGCATGGGCCCCTGCTCCTCCGGTCCGCTGGTCCGCGTTGACCCTGAGGAAACCCATTATCATCATGTGACCGCCGGCCACGCCGAGGCCATCGTCGCCAACCTTGGCGGCAAACCGGTACCCGATCTGCAGTGCGACCTGAACGACCACTTTGATTCCCAGGTCCGCGTCGTGCTTGAAAACGCCGGCCACATCGATCCAGAAAAGATCGATGACTATATCTCCCGCGACGGTTACAAAGCGCTGCTCACCGTGCTCACTGAAATGACCCCCAATGGCGTGATTCACCGCATCACCGAAAGCGGCCTGCGCGGTCGCGGCGGCGGCGGCTATCCCACCGGCCTTAAGTGGAGCACCGTGGCCAAGGCCACTGGCGACGTGAAATACGTAGTCTGCAACGGCGACGAGGGCGACCCCGGCGCTTTCATGGATCGCAGCGTCATGGAAGGCGATCCGCATCGCGTTATCGAAGGTATGGCCATCGCCGCCTATGCGGTCGGCGCCAGCAAGGGCTATATCTACGTCCGCGCCGAATATCCCGTAGCCGTTGCCCGGCTCACCACCGCGCTGCGCGAAGCCCGCCGCCGCGGTCTCTTGGGCAACGGCCTCTGCGGCACCCCTTTCAGCTTCGACGTGGAGATCCGTCTCGGCGCGGGCGCTTTTGTCTGCGGCGAAGAGACAGCCTTGATCGCCTCCATTGAAGGCCGTCGCGGCACTCCCAAGCCCCGTCCTCCTTATCCGGCGGTCAGCGGTCTCTGGGGCAAGCCCACGCTGATCAACAACGTTGAAACCTACGCCAACATCGCCCCCATCGTTCGCAACGGCGGCAAGTGGTTCGCCAACATGGGTTCCGAGCGCAGCAAAGGCACCAAGGTCTTCGCCCTCACCGGCAAAATCACCAATACCGGACTGGTTGAAGTTCCCATGGGCATCAAGCTGCGCGAGATCATTGAGGTCATCGGCGGCGGCGTTCCCGGCGGCCACACGTTCAAGGCGGTGCAAACCGGCGGTCCATCCGGCGGCTGCATTCCCGCCGAGATGCTTGACCTTGGCGTCAGCTACGACGCACTCATGAAGGTCGGCTCCATCATGGGCTCCGGCGGCATGATCGTCATGGACGATACCTCCTGCATGGTCAACGTCGCCCGCTTCTTCGTCGAGTTCTGCATGACCGAGTCCTGCGGCAAGTGCATTCCCTGCCGCGCCGGCACGGCCCAGATGTTCACCCTGCTCACTCGCATCTGTAACGGCGTCGGCACCATGGACGACCTGGCCCTGCTTGAAGATCTTTGCGCCACGGTCAAGGAAACCAGCCTCTGCGGCCTGGGCCAGACCGCCCCCAATCCGGTGCTGAGCACGCTCAAGTACTTCCGGGACGAGTACATCGAGCACATTGTTCACAAGCGCTGTCCGGCCGGCGTATGCAACATTCAAGCTCCCGTGGAGGTGTTGGCATGAGCCCCGAAGTAGACGTAAAAACTCTCATCATCGACGAGCAGGAAGTCAGCGGCCTGCGCGGCCAGACCATCCTTGAAGTGGCGCGTGAGAACGACATTTACATTCCCACCCTCTGCCACATGGACGGCCTCAGCGAAGTGGGCGCCTGCCGCCTCTGCCTGGTCGAAATCAAAGGCAGCAACAAGCTCCTTCCCGCCTGCGTCGCCACCATCTACGAAAACATGGAAGTCAGCACCAATACCGAGCGCCTCCAGCATCATCGCCGCACCATCCTCGAGCTGCTCTTTGCCGAGCGCAACCATATCTGCGCGGTCTGCGTCTCCAACGGCCATTGCGAACTGCAAACCCTGGGCCAGCAGCAGGGCCTCACCCATGTGCGCCTGCCCTATCGCAACCCCGAGTTGGCCGTCGATGTCTCCCACGAGCGCTTTACCGTCGATCACAACCGCTGCATCCTCTGCACCCGCTGCGTGAGGGTCTGCGCGGAGATCGAGGGCGCCCACATCTGGGACGTGATGGGCCGCGGCATCAACTCCATCGTCATCACCGATCTGCACCAGGATTGGGGAAGCTCCGCCTGCACACGCTGCGGCAAGTGCGTGCAGATCTGCCCCACCGGAGCCCTCTTCGACAAAAGCAAAATCGGCTCCGATCATCCCAAGTACCCCGATTTTCTCCCCTATCTGAACCTCATGAGGGAAGCGCAATGAGCAAACTAAAAGTGGCAACAGTCTGGCTGGACGGATGTTCGGGCTGTCACATGTCGTTCCTCGACATGGACGAACGGCTCATCGAGTTGGCGGAGCTTGTCGACGTGGTCTACAGCCCCATCGTCGACGCCAAGGCCTTCCCTGACGAAGTGGATATCGCGCTGGTCGAGGGAGCCGTAGCCTCGACCGACGACGAAAAGAAGATCCAGAAGGTTCGCGCCCACTCCAAAACCCTGGTCGCCATGGGCGACTGCGCCATCACCGGCAACGTGCCCTCCATGCGCAATCCCATAGGCCCCGAGGCGATTCTGGACCGCGCCTACATTCAGAACGCCAGCCTCCAGCAGCAGATTCCCTGCGTTGTGGTTCCCAAACTGCTGCGCATCGTCCGCCCCGTTCACGAGTTTGTGAAGGTTGACGTCTTTCTGCCCGGCTGTCCGCCCTCGGCCGACACATTTCACGCAGCGCTAGTCGCGCTGGCAACCGGTGCGCCGCTGGATATTCCAGCCCTCACCCGTTTTGGAGCTTAAACGTAGCGCCGGCCTCCTGGCCGGCTGTAGCGTGGGCGTCCGCGCCCACGCTTGTTAAAGAGAATCGGAGTATTTCATGAGCCAGACGATCACCATCGATCCCGTTACCCGCCTGGAAGGGCACGGCAAGATCACCATCCAACTCAACGGCCAGGGCGAAGTCGAGGACGCGCACTTTCACGTTACCCAGGTGCGCGGCTTCGAGCGTTTCTCTGATGGCCGTCCTTACTATGAGATGCCCAGCCTCATGGCCCGCATCTGCGGCATCTGCCCGGTCTCGCACCTCATCGCCTCCGCCAAAGCCTGCGAAGCCATTATGTCGGTGCGCATCCCGCATACCGCCGCACAACTGCGCCGCATCTTGAACCTCGCCCAGATGGTGCAGTCCCACGCCTTGAGCTTCTTCCATCTCTCGTCTCCTGATCTTTTGCTAGGCATGGAGTCCGACCCCAAGGTGCGCAACATCTTCGGCGTCCTGGCCGCCAAGCCCGAACTGGGCCGCGCCGGCATCGGTCTGCGCCGCTTCGGCCAGCACATCATTGAGCTGCTCGGCAGCAAGCGCATCCACACCGGCTGGGTGGTCCCCGGCGGCGTCACCGAGCCGCTCTCTTCCGCTCACCGTGACGAAATCCTGGCCATGCTTCCCGAGGCCTACTCCAACATCGCCCTCGCCCTCGGCGCCTACAAGAAGGTCGCCTCCAACTTCAAGCAGGAGATCGAAGTCTTCGCCAACTTCCCCTCAAACTACCTCGGCCTCATCAACGAAGACGAGTCCTTCGAGATCACCGACGGCGCTCTCCGCCTCATCGACCCAAAGGGCGCAATCATCGAAGACGGCATCACCGCTAACCGCTTCACTGAGCAAATTGGCGAGGCCGTCGAGAACTATAGCTACACAAAATTCGTCTACTACAAGCCTCTCGGCTACCCCGAGGGCAGCTATCGCGTAGGCCCTCTAGCCCGCCTCAATATCGTCAAATCCATGGGAACGCCGCGCGCCGACCAGGAACTCGTCGAATTCAAGCAGTTAGCAAGCGGCCCCGTCGAGAGCTCGTTCTACTACCATCACGCCCGTCTCGTCGAAGCTCTCCATGGCATCGAGAAGATCGAGCAGCTTCTCGCCGACCCCCGCATTCTCGACAAACATGTCCGCGCCACCGCCGGCGTCAACCGTCTGGAAGGCGCGGGCCAGATCGAGGCCCCGCGCGGCACGCTCAACCACCACTACAAAGTGGACGAAAACGGCAAGATGGTCTGGGCCAATCTGGTCGTCGCCACCGGCCACAACAACTACGCAATGAACCAAGGTGTTCTTCAGTCGGCCAAAGCCTACGTGAAGAATGGTAAGTTCACCGAAGGCGCACTCAACCGCGTAGAAGCCGTGATCCGCGCCTTCGACCCCTGCCTAAGCTGCTCCACCCACGCCTTCGGCCAAATGCCGCTGGCCATGACGCTACTCAACGCCGACGGCGAAGTAGTCGACCGCGTAGTGCGTTAAAAAATACAGCCCGAGAACACAAAAGCACCGTGCCCCATCCTTTCCGCTTTTTTCAGCGGAAAGGGTGGGATACCACAACATTAGACCGACGTTTTTTGTTTTTATAGTTAGAGTAAGATACATTCGAAAAGCCAGAGTGAATCCATGACCCAACCCAAGCCACGCTGCCTAATCCTCGCCTGCGGCAATACCCTGCGCGGCGATGACGGCGTAGGCCCGTGGCTAGCCGAATGGGCCGAAAAACGATTCCGCGAAGAAAGCCGAGTCCGCGTAATAACCCGCCAACAATGGACCCCCGAGCTAGCCGAGGAAATAGCCCGTACCCAATCCGTTCTATTTATCGATTGCTCCGTCGATTCCGCCCCCGGCTCAATCATCCTCGCGCCAGTAGAACCCACCGTCGCACTGCAAAGAATAGCCACCCACCACCAGGGCGCAGCCGAGTTACTAGCCTTGACCCGCGATCTCTATTCTTCCCTGCCCACGACCGCGAAACTCCTGACCATCGGCGCCGGCTCAACCGAATTAGGCGAACTATTCAGTGAATCCGTAACCGCCGCCCTCCCCGAAGCCTGCCGCCTAATCGAAGAAACCGTTCTCTTGCTTCTCAAAAAATAATGAGAACACAATCGTAGGCAGGAAATGGTAGGCCAAGAATCGCCGCCGGGAACGGTAGGCCGGGGATTTATCCCCGGCAATTTCCTGCCACAATTGAATGCGGGGCTTTAGCCCCTGAGGTTTTGCTTTCCACACCACCCTCACCGCAAATAATTATGTATCTCCAAAACATACGCATACTTGCCCGGCAGCTCATCCGGCAGCCCAACCTGCAGCTTCTCACCCGCCGCCCTGGTCTTCAGTCCTATCAACCGTCCCCCGTCCCCAATCAAATAGACCTTCATGTTCGGCGTCCACGCAAAATCCTCAAAAGTCATCGTCTGCGCCTTGGGAGTTCCCAGCACGATCGCATTGATGTGCCCTTGATAGGTAAATCTCAGGTCGTCCCCCTCCACCGTCTTTCCTTCCGCATGATCCCAAGGCTCTGTATCGTAAATCGCAGCGCCATTCTGCCTGAGCCAATCCCCCAGCGCCTTCAGCCGTTCCATCTGCACCGGCGGAATCGTCCCATCCGCCTCCGGCCCCACGTCCAGCAGCAGGTTTCCGTTTTTGCTCACCACGTCCACCAACAGCGCAATCAAATCTCCCGGCGCAATCGTCTCCGCCTCGCCCTCGGCCCGGTTGTAGCCGAACGACCGCCCCAACCCCCTGCACTCCTCCCACTTCTTCTTGCTGATCTGGTCGATCTTACTGTACTCCGGCGTAGTAAAGTCCTCGTGCTTGATGCCGAACCGGTCGTCCACCACCCCGTCCGGAACAGCGTTGTAGTAGTCAGCCTCAACCTCCATCGCCTTGCCCGTCTTAGGCCAGTCAATATCGTTCCACAGCACCGATGGATGGTATCTCTCGATCAGCTCATGAATCTGCGCAAAGGCATAATTTCCATACGCCAGCGTCTCCGGCTTCACCGTTTCGTAGTCCGCGGGCACCTCGATAGGCCCGGAGTTGAACGTCCAGTCGTACCCGCCCGAGTAATACAATCCCATCCGCATCCCCTGCTTGCGCACCGCCGCCGACAGTTCGCCCACAATGTCTCTCTCGGCATGGCGCGCGTTCTTCGGCAACGTAGGGCTGGGATTCACGGTCGTGCTCGGCCAAAGCGTAAAACCCTCATGATGTTTGCTGGTCAGCACCACATACCGCGCCCCGGCCTGCCGGAAGATCCGTGCCCACTCATCCGGATTCCACTTCTTCGACTCGCGATTGAAGATGGGAACAAAATCGTAGTAACCGAAGTCAGCCCCGTAGTGCTCGCGATGATAGGCTTCAGTCGGCGAGCCGGGAATGCGCAGCACATTCAGATACCACTCGGCATAGGGATTGTTCTTGATGTAATCGATCGAATGGAAGTCGTGGTCCGGATGCGAAAGCGGCGCCCACCCCGGCACCGAATAAAGCCCCCAGTGAACAAAGATGCCCAGCTTGGCATGCGAATACCATGCAGGAACCTCATGCCGGTCGAGCGACTCAATCGTAGCCTCATATTTCACCGGCGCCTGCGCCGCGCACAAGCCGCTGATCGCCACTAGAGCACCTGCAACCAATCCGAAAAACCCGATCTTACGCATCATTTCCTTTTACCTTACCGCTGTTATTGTATTCCCCGAGACTAATCGGCCGGGAACGCCAGACCGGGACCGGCGGATCGGAAACGGTAGGCCTGGGATTTATCCCCGGCAATTTGTCCGCAAAATAAAATCGGGGCTTCAGCCCCTGAGGTTTTGCTTTTTTTGAAAGCACCCTCCAGGCTAAAGCCCCGAACAAACTTACCATTCCCAACCTCTTAAAACGCCCCCACCGTCTGCCGCAAACTATAGGAGCTGAGCGTCTTGATATAGTTGCCGCGATCGAATGGAGAGGTATCAGGCACGGACCGCCGGCTCAAACAACCGCGCGTCTCCTTCAGCGAGCTGTACTCGCGCTTCTCCAGCCAATACTGCATGTCCGCCAGCACCCTCTTGATGTGCTCGATGCCGTGAATATGCAGCGCCGAGGCCATCAGCGCCACGGTAGCTCCGGCCATAATGCTCTTGAGCACGTCTTCTGCCGAGTGCACGCCGCCGGTGATGCCCATGTCAAGGCTCACGTTTCCGTAGAGAATTGCCACACTGTGCAGCCGCAGCAGCAACTCCGAGGGCTTTGAGAAGTGCAGCGTGGGCCGCACCTCCAGCGTCTCGATGTCGAAGTCCGGCTGATAGAGGCGGTTGAAGAGCACCACGCCGCGCGCGCCCACTTCTTCCAGCCGCGCCACCAGGTACGGCAAGCTGGTAAACGACTGCGACAGCTTCACTGCAACCGGAATCTTCACCGCTCCGGTGACCGCGGCCACCAGTTCTAGCAATTGCAACTCCAGCTCCGCCGAGGTCTGGCTTTTGTCCGTAGCCAGTGCATAGGTATTCAATTCGATTGCATCTGCCCCGGCTTGTTCCACATCCTTGGCATAGCGCACCCATCCGCCTGTCGTAGCCCCGTTCAGGCTGGCAAGAATCGGAATCTTCACCGCTTGCTTGGCGCGCCGCAGATGCTCCAGGTACGCATCCTGCGTCATATGGTAGTCGCGCAGGTCGGGCAGGTAGCCGAGCGACTCGGCAAAGGACTCGGTGCCCCGCGACAGGTCCTCGTCCAACGTGCGCGACTCCAGATCCAACTGCTCTTCAAACAGCGAGATAAGCACAACCGCCGAGGCGCCCGCATCTTCCATGCGGCGAATATTGTCCAGCGACTCCGAGAGCGGCGTGGATGAAACCACAATCGGTCCGCCCAGCTTCAAACCGAGATACTGCGTCGAAAAATCGATCATTTGTCACCTCCGGCAACCACCGCCGCCACTGTCTCCTGGGGTTTCTCTTCGGGAGCGATGTTCGGCGTCTCGCTGCGGCCCGGCATCGTTGCCCGCGCCGAGTATACTCGCCATTGCCGCTCCACGTCGTCCTGCGCTTCCTTCAGCAACTCCGCCGCCAGCTCCGGGTTACTACGCGCCAGCATCGTGTAACGCGCCTCGCGATAGGTGTAATCCTTGAGCCGGATCGATGGCGCCCGCGAATCCAGTTGGAAGGGATTCTTGCCTTCCTCGCGCAGTGCCGGATTATAGCGCATCAGCGGCCAGTAGCCCGATTGCACAGCTAATTTCTGCTGTTCCAGTCCATGCACCAGGTCATACCCATGCGCAATGCAACTCGAATACGCAATGATCAGCGACGGCCCTTCGTGCGCTTCGGCCTCCTGGAAGGCCTTCACCACGTGGCTGTCGTTACCGCCCAGCGCCACCTGCGCCACATAAACCGATCCATAACTTACCGCTTCCATGGCCAGATCTTTTCTGCTGTTCGGCTTGCCCGCCGCGGCAAACTTGGCAACCGCGCCGCGCGGTGTAGCCTTCGACATTTGCCCGCCGGTATTCGAGTAAACCTCGGTATCCAGCACCAGCACGTTCACATTTTTCCCTGACCCAAGCACGTGATCCAGTCCGCCGAACCCGATGTCAAATGCCCATCCGTCGCCGCCCAGAATCCAAACGCTCTTGCGCACCAGCGAATCGGCAATAGCCATCAAATTCCGCGCATCCGAACTTTCGATCCCCAACAGTTTCTTGCGCAAAATCAGCACACGTTCCCGCTGCTGGTTGATCTCGGTTTCCGTCTTTTGCGAAGCACCCAGCAAATCCGCCACCAGCTCAACGCCGATCTCAGCCGCCATCCGCGTCACCAGCGTCTCGGCAAAAATCTTCTGCTGGTCCAGCGCGATTCTCATGCCAAAGCCAAACTCCGCGTTATCTTCAAACAGCGAGTTGGCCCACGTCGGCCCGCGTCCCTGCGGGTTGCTCGTATAAGGCGTAGTAGGCAGGTTGCCGCCATAAATCGACGAGCAACCGGTTGCATTGGCAATATACAGCCGGTCGCCAAACAGTTGCGTCAGCAGCTTCACATAAGCCGTCTCGCCGCAACCCGCGCACGCGCCAGAGAACTCAAACAACGGTTGCAGCAGTTGAATATCCTTCACCTGCGTATGCGAAAGCTTCGTCCGCTCCACCTCCGGCAATCCCAGGAAGAAATCCCAGTTGTCGCGCTCGCTCTCGCGCAGCGGAGCCTGCGTCGCCATATTGATAGCCTTATGACTGGCGTCGCTCTTGCTCTTCACCGGGCAAACATCCACGCAAACCGCGCAGCCGGTGCAATCTTCCGGAGCCACCTGCAGCGTATAGCGATCCTGCTCCATGCCCTTCCACTTTGGCTTGGCCCACTGGAACGTCGCCGGCGACTTGTCGCCCAGCTCCGCCGAGTAAACCTTGGCGCGAATCACAGCGTGCGGGCAAACCATCACGCACTTGCCGCACTGAATGCAAAGATCCTTGTCCCACACCGGAATAAACTGCGCGATGTTCCGCTTCTCCCACTGCGCTGTCCCCGTCGGAAATGCCCCGCCCGCCGGAATCGCGCTCACCGGCAACAGATCTCCATGCCCGCCTGCAATCTGCCCCAGCACGTTGCGCACAAACTCCGGCGCCTTCCCTGAGATCGAAGGAATCAAATCGAACGTCGACGAAGCAACCTTGGGCAACTCAACCTTTTCCAGATGCGCCAGCGCATGATCCACGGCGGCAAAGTTTTTCGCCACCACGGCCTCGCCCCGTTTCCCATAAGTCTTCTGAATCGCCTTCTTGATCTGCGCAATCGCCTCATCGCGCGGCAGCACGCCGCTGATGGCAAAGAAGCACGTCTGCATGATCGTGTTGATGCGCGTTCCCATTCCCGCGTCCCGCGCCACCTTGTAGCCGTCGATCACATAAAACTCAATCTTCTTCTTCATCATCTCTTCCTGCGTGCTCTTCGGCAGATGATCCCAAACCTCCGCCGCCGTGTAAGGCGAGTTCAGCAGGAAAACCGCCCCCGGCATCGCCGCCTCCAGCACATCCATCTTCTCCAGGAAGCTGAAGTTGTGGCAGGCCACAAAACTTGCCTGCGTAATCAGGTAGCTCGACCGGATCGGGGTCGGCCCGAACCGCAGGTGCGAGGTAGTCATCGACCCGGATTTCTTTGAGTCGTAAACAAAGTATCCCTGCGCATAGTTCGGCGTGTTGTCGCCGATAATCTTGATCGAGTTCTTGTTCGCGCCCACGGTGCCGTCGGAACCCAGCCCATAGAACAGCGCCCGCACCGTCTTCGCATCCTCAGTCGAAAACTTAGCATCGTAACTCAAACTCGTATGGCTGACGTCATCGTCAATCCCGATCGTGAAGTGATTCTTCGGCTCAAACTTCGTCAGCTCATCGAAGATTCCCTTCACCATCGCCGGCGTAAACTCCTTCGACGAAAGCCCATACCGCCCGCCAATCACGCTCGGCTTCACGGCAAACGGCAGCATCTCGGCGTTCTCCGCCAGCACCGTAACAATATCTTTGTAGAGCGGCTCGCCATTAGCGCCCGGCTCCTTGCAGCGGTCCAGAACGGCAATCGATTTCACCGTCGCCGGCAGCGCAGCCAGAAAAGCGCTCGCGTCAAACGGCCGATAAAGGCGAACCTTCAAAAGTCCCAGCTTCTCGCCCTTCTTGTTGAGCGCGTCCACAGCCTCTTCAGCAGCCTCCGCGCCCGAGCCCATCAGCACAATCACCCGCTCCGCATCCTTCGCGCCGTAATAATCAAACAAGTGATAAGCGCGTCCGGTCAGCTTGGCAAAGCGATCCATCACCGACTGCACAATTCCCGGAACCGCTTCATGAAATGGATTGCAGGCCTCGCGAGCCTGGAAGAATACGTCTGGATTCTGCGCCGTTCCGCGAATCACCGGACGGTCCGGACTGAGCGCGTTCTGCCGGAATTCAATCAAATATTTATCGTCCACCATCGCGCGAATCGTCTCATCGTCGATGGGCAGAATCTTGCCCACCTCGTGCGAAGTCCTGAAGCCGTCAAAGAAATGAATGAATGGAATCCGCGATTCGAGCGTCGCAATCTGCGCCACCAGCGCCATATCGGCAACTTCCTGCACCGAGTTCGAGCAAAGCATCGCCCAGCCCGTCGCCCGGCAAGCCATCACGTCCGAGTGGTCGCCAAAAATCGAAAGCGCATGGGTAGCCAGGGTCCGCGCCGTCACGTGCATAGTCGCCGGGGTCAGTTCGCCGGCAATCTTGAACATATTGGGAATCATCAGCAGCAAGCCCTGCGAAGCCGTAAACGTAGTCGCGAAGGCTCCCGCCTGCAACGCGCCATGCAGTGCGCCCGCCGCACCGCCCTCACTCTGAAGCTCTTCCACGATGGGCAACGCGCCCCAAATATTCTTCTTCCCCTCTGAGCGCCACTGATCGGCCCACTCGGCCATCGGCGACGAGGGGGTAATAGGGTAGATCGCAACCACTTCAGAGAGACGATAGGCTACCGAGGCCGCCGCCTCGTTCCCATCCAAAATCACCATTTTGCTGCCAGTTTCCTGTTCACTCATTCACTTCGCCTCATAGTGCGGCCTGCGGAAAAAAAGCCGCTGGAATGAGTCTCTTCTCTGGGGGTCTGAGTAGCTGTGATGCAAGGCACAAGTCGGGTACGCAATCCCACATACTGGACCGATTTTCCATTTGCGCCCAAATCACGCACTCTATTTCGATTTCGCTGGTGCTCTAACTGTTTTCGGTAGAATGTGTTCCGCCCTAGTCGCAAATCGCGGTACACTCTGAGGCGTGGAGATCACGTTCGACCCACGCTTTGTGTCAGGGCACGACTTTAATCTGTAGCGCCGGTCTCCTCAGGCTGTTACGAAACGGTGGCGGCAGGGCGGGGATATGCAGGCGGTTGCATGGTTCGAGATTGCGGCTGGGCTTTTCAGGCGTGAAGGCGCTGAGGGGCGGGCTTAACTTTGCAGCGCCGCCGCCA